>ERZ1027228.170-NODE-170-length-27449-cov-10.673578_pt1 | contig 27449 bp, 34 predicted proteins | sample MGYA00519266_ERZ1027228 | MGnify/ENA primary metagenome ERZ1027228 (study PRJEB26926, sample SAMN06164465) | human gut metagenome | biome: ENVO:00009003; feature: ENVO:2100002; material: ENVO:00002003 | host: Homo sapiens | place: USA | collected 2012 ...
CCAGCCCGATTCCATCCCAAGGAAAACTGCATTTTCCTTGCGCTGCTTTGCAGCTGTCCTTTTGCCCGCTACCATAAAACACGCATAGAAAAAGCCGATTGGAAACAGCAACATTTCCAATCGGCTTATCTTTTTGTTAGGCGGATTTCTTTTCAGCTAATGCCCGGACTTCCTCAATTGAAAGGTCAGTGTACTTTGCCACCTTTTCACAAGGCACACCATCTGCCAACATTGCCAATGCGTGTTTGACCGATGTTTCATGCTCGGTTTCATCCCGCATCTTTTCCATAGCTCTGCACATAGCTGCCACTCCCTTCGTGTCTTCTTTGAAATAACGAACCCTCTGTGCCAAAATGGAATAATTCATATCCTTCGAGTTGGTACAGAAAAAGTCGTGCATCAGTTTTCCCAATGCAGTTTCGTCCTTGATTTGTGAGTTCACATAAACGATGTGAGCCTGATCGTTGAAAGCCGTTCCAGTTTCCCGAACTGTACGGTCAACATGATAAATTGGAAGGCCTGCCTTTAATACGTCATTTTCCGTGATAAAGATAATGTATGTTTCGTTCAGCGCATCGTAATCATCGCCCGCATCAGTCAGGTTTGCATCCAACAGGCTACTGTTGTACCGTGCACGCTTTTCACTCGCACCACGGTCACTGCGCTGCACCTCAATATTATATGCTCGGTTTTCCCGATCCACTGCCAAAATATCCAATCGGACTGAACGGCCTTGCAGATTTTTGATGCTGTACTGGCCGTGAACCTCTTTGACAGTCAAGTCATCACGTTTCAAGATGATCTGCAAAAGGAACTCAGCACAAGCACGTTCTTCAAACACCGCAACCATGAAATCATCATCGATCAGACGTAGTCCACGCAACCGCTGCAAATCTTCTTCATGTTTCCGTTCAAAATCCAGTTCCTGTTGTGATTTTCTTTCCGACATCGGTTCACCAACTTTCTGCTTGCTTATTCAAGCTAATAATACCATAAGTTCGTGATTTTTACAAGTGAACGATTCAAATGTTATCGAGGGGGTGATGCCTATTCCGTGTCCGCATTTCAAAATTACCATCGCCAAGCGCAGCCAAGGACAGTCCGCTGTTGCCGGAGCCGCTTACCAGAGCGGCGAACGGCTGTTCAGCGAGTACGACCAGAAAACAAAATTCTACAACAAGAAGAAAGAGCTTGTCCACGCCGAGATCATGCTGCCGTCCCATGCGCCGCCCGGATATGCAGACCGGGCAACACTTTGGAACGCCGTGGAAGCCGTGGAGAACCAGTGGAACTCCCAGCTTGCCCGGCGCATCGTGCTGGCGTTTCCGGTGGAGGTGCCGAAAGAGCAGTATTTGTCCATGATAAAAGAGTTTTGTCAGGAGCAGTTTGTTTCCAAGGGCATGATTGCCGATTTTGCCATCCACGACAAGGGAGATGGCAACCCACACGCCCACATCCTGCTGACGCTCCGGGCAATGGATGAACACGGCAGGTGGCTTCCAAAAGCCCGAAAGGTTTACGACCTTGACGAGAACGGCGAGCGCATCCAGCTCCCCTCCGGCAACTGGAAGTGTCACAAGGAAAACACCGTGGACTGGAACGACCAGAAGTACGCCGAGGTCTGGCGGCATAGCTGGGAGACCATCACCAACCGCTATCTGGACGCTGCTGGCAGACCAGAATGTGTTGACCTGCGCTCCTTTGAGCGGCAGGGCATCCAGCAGATACCGACCGTCCATCTCGGCCCCGCTACACACCAGATGGAAAAGCGTGGAGTGGAAACCGTTCTCGGCAACCTGAACCGGGACATTCGAGCCGCCAACAGCCTGATGCAGACCATCCGCAGTGCAATTCGTGGGCTGCAACGCTGGATCGCAGACCTGAACGAAAAGAAGCAGCTTCTTCTGGACGCTCTGGAAAAGGCGAAAGAACCCACGCTGTCCGACTTGCTGGTGGATTACTTCAACCTTCGCGAGGAACTGGATACCTTTAATAAAGCTGTCCGCACCATGATGAAGCTGAACGGCAGCACAGCGGTAGATTTTTCGGCACTGGATTTCCGGTGTCGTGGGTGATCTGGAAACGACGCTGGCGGACTGGAGCATCGGTTCTCTGCTTGGCCTGTGGTTTCAGAGCGTCTTTGTGGGTCTCTGCTCCCATATCCTCACCATTGCCATCTTCCTTGTGATCTACGGAAGAATGATCGAGGTGTATTTGACCGTGTCCGTGGGGCCGATCCCGTTTGCCACGATGGTCAACCGGGAATGGGGCCATACGGGGCAGAATTACTTGAAGTCCCTGCTGGCGCTGGGCTTTCAGGCTTTTCTTATTATGGTCTGCGTCGGCATCTATGCGGTACTGGTGCAGAATATCGCCGTGGGGGATGATATCGCCGTGGCGATCTGGGAGTGCATGGGCTACACGGTGCTGCTGTGCTACACGCTGTTCAAAACCGGCAGCCTTGCAAAAAGCCTGTTCAGAGCACATTGACCTCTTGCAATCTATGAATAATTCTGATAGAATTATCGTAGAATAATTCAGGAGGTGTTGACCCGTGATTATCAAATCTTCGACCGCGCTTCGCAATGACTATGGCATGATCTCCGATCTGGCGCATGATGAAGCGGAACCTATCTATATCACCAAGAACGGCGAGGGCGACCTTGTTGTTATGAGCATCGAAGCCTTTGAACAGCGCGAAGAAGCCTTGAAGCTGCGCGCAAAGCTGGAGGCCGCAGAAGCAGCCCGGCTTTCCGGCGCACCCACCTATACGCTGGAGGAATCCAGAAAACGGCTGGAGGCGATCTATCAGCGTGGCTAATCTTGTGATTCTTGACCCTGCCCAGCGGGAGTTGGAAGAAATCGCACAGCTCCATATGAACCTTGTGGGGCCAAACGCGGCAAGGAATATCACCAATCTGATTTTGGATACGCTGTCCCGTCTGGAAATGTTTCCGCTGTCCGGCCATATCCCGCAGGACAAGGAACTGCGAAACGGCGGATACCGCTATGTGATTGCCGGAAAGTACATCTGCGTGTATCGGCTGATTGCTGAAACGGTCTATGTCTATCATATCGCCCACAGCGCAAGCAATTATCCCACGCTGTTCAAGAGACTTCTGAAAGAAGAAAATCAATCATAATTGCGAGAAACGTCTTTCCTAACCGGAAAGGCGTTTTCCTTTTCCACGGAGGTGAGTTCTATCGCATACGTAACGGTCCCGAAGGACCTGACAAAAATCAAAAGCAAGATGCTGTTCGGCCTGACGAAGCGGCAGCTTGTGTGTTTTGGATCGGCGGCACTTGTGGGAGTGCCGCTTTTCTTTTTAAGCAAAGGCAGTATGGGTACGACCTCGGCGACGCTGTGCATGATCCTTGTCATGCTCCCGTTCTTTCTGTTTGCCCTCTATGAGAAAAACGGACAAACGCTGGAAGTGATCCTGGGGCACCTGATCCAATGCAAATTCATCCGTCCGAAGCGGCGCATCTATCAGACCAACAACGCCTATTCCGCCCTGGTGCGGCAGGCAAAACTGGAAAAGGAGGTACAGGCGATTGCTGAAAAAAGCGGAAAAACCGGAAAACGCGCAGCCCGCCGCAAAGCGTAAGCTCACGCGGGCGGAACGAAAACAAATTGGAGCCATCATCCGGCAGGCGAAGGGCGACGGCAAGCCCCATACCGTGCAGGACAGCATCCCGTTTTGGAACCTGTACCCGGACGGCCTGTGCAGGCTGGACGACCGGCTTTTCTCCAAGACCATAGCCTATGAGGACGTCCAACTGCCGTCTGGCGGGGCCGGACGACCAGCGGGATATCTTTGAACGCCTCTGCGATTTCTATAACGGCTATGATCCCTCCATCGGTGTGCAAATGACCCTGAGCAGCCGCCATGAGGACAAGAACGGAAACCTGTTCAGCATGGACGCCCAGGGCGACGCGCTGGATGATATGCGCATGGAGGCGTCCGGCATCCTGCAAATACAGTATGAGCGCGGCAACAACGGCTTTGTGAAACGCAAGTATTTTAGCCGATTTGTGGTCGGCTTGTCTGCATTTTGGCAGGAAACTCTCTATTTCGGCAAGTTTTTCCGAAATACGGAAAATTCTAACACAAAAAAGGAAAATGCCCGCACAATCCAAAATGGAAAGTGCGGGCATTTTTTGTTTGTGCGATCTTGCTTAGAACTTGATTAAAACTTGATTAAACGCTTGGAATCTCACAAAACAAAACGAACACGTTGCCGACCATTTGAATGGTGACCTCGTGTTCGTTTTGCTCTTCATTGGTGGAGATTACCGGGATCGAACCGGTGACCTCTTGCATGCCATGCAAGCGCTCTCCCAGCTGAGCTAAACCCCCAGATGTTTGTTGTCATCCGTGACAACGCTAGTAATTATAGCAGGCAAAGTCAGACTTGTCAACGGTTTTTACAAACTTTCTGTACAAAAAATCTCCGCCAGGGCACATCTACAGCTCCGGCGGAGATTTTTATGGTTCATTCCGTTTCCTATGCCATCAGGCCTTGGCGTACTGGCGGTCAAAGATCTGTGGTGCAACACGGATCAGCAGCACAGCGCCCACCACGGTGATGAGCGTTTCGGGCAGCATGTAGCTGGCGTTATACACCAGGCTGTATGTCCAGGCGCTCAGGCCGTCGCTCAGGTTGCCCCAGACAAGGACACCGGACAGGAAGCTGCACATAAACCGCAGGAAGCCTGCCACAGCGGTACCCACAGCCACACCGACCATCCGGTTCTTGAACGGACGGGCAAACAGCTCTGCCATGCCCAGTGCCATAAAGGCCACCAGATAGTCCAGCAGCACTTCGCCCAGGAAATAGATGAACGTCGGGGTCGGAGGTGCCCAGAAGCCCAGCAGCATCTGCAGGCAGCCATTGACCAGACCCGTGAACAGGCCCCACTTGACGCCGTGACGGAACGACACCAGCACAAACGGCAGCATACTCAGCAGGGTAACAGAGCCACCGTTGGGCATGGTGAAGATCTTGATGTTGGACAGCACCGTGCCAATGGCAATCATCAGAGCGCACTCCACCAGGATACGGGTCTTGGAGTAGGTTTTCGACATAGAGATTCCTCTTCTCTCAATAAATAGTACACAAAAACAAAAACGCGCCCGCATTCCGCAGGCGCATGGGCTGTTTGTGAAAAATCCGGACTTTCCGCAAACTACCTACGCCGGCATTACCCGGATCAGGTTCGAGGGTACTCTGCCACGTGCAGATCTCAGCCTTTCGGCGCCCCTGTTTTTATGTCCAATTCCAGTATATCCGCTGCAGGGCAAATGTCAAGCCCCGGCAGACATATTGCCGCTCCGGGCCGCATATTTTCTAGTAAACAATTCAGGGCGGGAGGCGTTGGCCATGAAAGGGGATCCGGAACAGCGGGCAGTCCAGCTGGGCGAATACATCGTCGCGCACCACGCCACGGTGCGGGGCGCCGCGCAGGCCTTTGGATGCAGCAAATCCACCGTCCACAAAGACGTCTCCACCCGCCTGCGGGCGGTCAGTCCAGGGTTGTTCGCTCAGGTGCAGGCTGTGCTGGCCCGCAACAAAGCAGAACGCCATCTGCGGGGCGGAGCGGCTACCCGCCGTAAATATCAACACTCTCCCTGAAAATATCACAGTAAACCGGCGCGCGGTCCGCCCTTTCCGGGCTCTGCACGCCGGTTTTGTTATTTTTCCCCGGTTCGGAACTGCCCCAGTGCGGCCTTTTCCAGCCGGCTGACCTGTGCCTGACTGATGCCGATCTCCTTTGCCACCTCCATCTGGGTCTTGCCCTTGAGGTAACGCAGCTCCATGATCTTCTTCTCCCGCGGGGTCAACCCGGCCACGGTCTGCCGGAACTGCAGCCCGCTGATCCAGCTGTCCTCACCGTCCGGGTCCCGCACCTGGTCAATCACATACATGGCGTCCCCGCCATCGGTATAGACCGGCTCTTCGAGGCTGATGGGCTCCACCACCGATTCCAGCGCCGCCGCCACTTCCCGGCGGGACATCCCAGCCTGCCGGGCGATCTCCTCCACGGTCGGCTCCCGGCCCAGTTTCTTTTCCAGCTGCTCCCGGCTCTGCATGGCCCGGTAGGCCGTATCCCGCAGGCTGCGGCTCACCCGCAGGATGTTGTTGTCCCGCAGAAAGCGCCGGATCTCTCCGATGATCATAGGCACCCCATAGGTGGAGAACCGCACCTCCTGCGCCGGGTCAAAGTTGTCGATGGCCTTGATGAGCCCGATGCAGCCCACTTGAAACAGGTCGTCCAGGTTCTCGCCCCGCTGGGCAAACCGCTGCACCACACTGAGCACCAGCCGCAGGTTGCCCTCGATCATGCTCTGGCGGGCGCTCTGGTCCCCTGCCCGCGCCCGGGTCAGCAGCTGGCGCTTTTCCTGCTCTGACAGCACCGGCAGTTCCGCGGTATTGACGCCGCACAGTTCGACTTTGTTGTACATCCCCCGCCCTCCGGTTTCGTTTGGACTTCACCGGAAGTATGGGCGGGGAGGGTGTATCCCATTCATGGGAATATTTTCAGGTTTCTTCCAACTGTTTGCGCAGGTCTCGGATGATGCGCTTTTCCAGCCGGGAAATGTAGCTCTGGCTGATGCCGATGGCGTCGGCGGCCTCTTTCTGGGTGCGCTCCACGCCGTCCACGAGGCCGAAGCGCAGCTCCATGATCTGCCGCTCCCGGGGGTTCAGCCGCTCCACGGAGCGCCGCAGGGTGGCCCGCTCGGCGTCCTGCTCCAGCCGGAGGCCCACCTGGTTCTCGTCGCTGCCCAGCACATCCGAAAGCAGCAGCTCGTTGCCGTCGCCGTCAACGTTGAGGGGCTCGTCAATGCTGGCCTCCTGCCGCCGGTTGGAGCTTTTGCGCAGGTACATCAAAATTTCGTTCCCGATGCAGCGGCTGGCATACGTTGCCAGCTTGATGTTCCGCTCGGGCGTGAACGTATTCACGGCCTTGATGAGCCCGATGGTGCCAATGGAGATCATATCCTCCTGCGGCACCCCGCTGCTCTCGTACTTTTTGGCCAGGTAGACCACCAGCCGCAGGTTGTGGGTGATGAGCTCATCCCGGGCGGCAGCGTCGCCTGCCATCATCCGGGCAAGGAGCTGCTTTTCCTCCTCCGGCGTCAGGGGCGGCGGAAGACTCTGCGCCCCGGAGACATAGTGTACCCCGCCCGGGCAGGCCAGGGCAGCCCACAGCCGATCAAACAGCAGTTTCAATCTTTGAAGCATCATGATCCCTCCATCACATCCGACCCCACCAGCAGCGTCCAGCCCGGGGGCGGGGGCGGCGTATCGCAAAAGGCGGCATACAGGCCATGCCGTGTCTGCTGCCGTCCCCGAGCCGTCCAACGCAGCGCCTGCGCCGGGACGGCAGGCAGCAGGCAGTGCCCCGCCACTGTATCGCAGGGGACGAGCCGCACCCCCAGCTCCGGCGGGGGCAGGATGCCGCTCCCGGAAAACGTTTCTTTTAAATAAGTACGTAAGGCAGGCGGCAGCCGGGCTTCCACGGCCGCAAAGCGTACCAGCACCACCCCGCAGCCGGAGAGCGGCTCCCGCACCCCAAACCCGGTATCGTGGAACGCCCGGACAGGGAGCACCACGCCCGCTATCTCCAGCTCTGCCGGAAAACAGACCTTTTTTCCGTCCCCCAGCAGGTGGAGGGCCAACGTCAGCCCGCCGTACACACAGCCGGCGCTCACCAGCAGCACCTCCGGCGAAAGCGGCAGATAGACGCCGAGGTTGTTCACCTCCATCCGGGCCCCGGGCAGCAGCACCGCCCCGGTGAGCATCAGGTTGAGCAGCCAGAACCACGCCAGCAGCCGCGCAAAAGCCCGCCACCCCGGCCAGCCATAGGCCGCGGCCACGGCCAGCGCCCCGGTGCCGCCCTTGTAGAGCAGCCCGACGCTCCACGGCGCTGTGGGGGCCAGCAGCGCCAGCGAGGAAGCCGCGGCCACCGCCGCCCCGCAGAGAGCCCGCCCGCCGCTGCACCGCTGGCCGCTGACCAGTCCCGCCGCCAGCAGGAACAGCGCTCCCAGCACAAAATTGGTCAGCAGGAGCACATCCAGATAGATGACTGTTTTGATACACCCGCCCCCTTTTGAGATATCGTACCACGGTAAGAACGGGAAAGGTGTCGGAGTGGATGGAAAGGCGCTGCGAGGTACAACCTCTCCGTCATCTTCGCTCACGCTCGATGCCACCTCCCCTAGCAGGGGAGGCTTTGGCATTCCGTCACGTTTTCCAGCAAGTCCCAATCAGTTTCAGCGAAAACGAAACCTCTTTGCCAAGGGCTCCCCTGGTAGGAAAGACTCCCCCGGCCGGGGGAGGTGGCACGCAAGTGCCGAAAGGGGAACGGCTGTCGAGCGAATGCGAGACTGAGAGGTTGTACCTCGCAGCGCCCAAATAAAACGCAAAAAGCCCTTGCAATCTGTGGCAATCTGCGGTATAATACCACTTGCAGTCAGTGGACGGCACCAAATTGAAGATCTGCCTCTTTAGCTCAGTCGGTTAGAGCACCTGACTGTTAATCAGGGTGTCGCCTGTTCGAGTCAGGCAAGAGGCGCCATCGCAGCGGTGAGCTTTACGGTTCACCGCTTGTTTTTTGCGTTGCGTGTGTAACAGTTTTGTTGCTTTTTTCACAGTTTTTTCAAAAATTAATGGTTTCTTAAAAAATGTCCTCTTGAAGAAACTGCCATATTGTGTTACACTACTACCAAGCTTTAAAGGTTTTTTGTCATGTTTTTCCGTTTTCCCCTTGTGGAAGCTGGAATTGTGTGGTACTATAAAGCTGTTATATCCGGTCAATGGTGGGTTCTGCCCATTTGCAGTGCCTGATATAATTTTTAAGTTTGATGGAGCCGAGTGCGCACTCGGTTACATAGGTCCGCTGTGAGATGCGCATCCACGGAGGGGCCGTTTTAATACGATTCATTCATTTGAAGGGAGTAATTCATTATGATGATGCCTGCAAACTTCTCTGTTGTTGCAGAGAACGAGATGACTTATGTCGTCGGCGGCGGCGTGATCGAGGCTATCGGTTCTGTTACCGCTCCGATCTGGACCGCTGCTAATGTCAAGACTTTCAACACCAACCTGGTGACCATCATTGGTAACTCTTATGTCTCCAAGCTGGTTGGCGCAACTCTGGGTGTCATGTTCGGTGGCAACTGGGGCGGCGACGGCCCGATGTCTTCTTTCTTCGGCGATAACGGCAGCCTGTCCGGCATCGTGAAGTATGGCATTGCTGGCGGCTCCAAGGAGCTGAACGGCTTCAACAAGTTCATGCAGGTTGTTGGTCTGGGCGCTGCTGTTTATCAGCTGGGCACCAACGAGACCAAGAAGTATGTCAAGGAAGTCAAGTTCCTCGGCACTACCGGCAAGATCTGATTGTGCTTTAAACAAAAAGGCGGCAAGTCGAAAGGCTTGTCGCCTTTTTGTTTGCATTTTCTGTTACGATTTTGGAACCTTTTTCACATTTTTTTCAAAAATTAATGGTTTCTTAAAAAATGTCCTCTTGAAGAAAGTGCCATATTGTGTTATACTACACCCAAGCTTTAGGAGATCTGAGTAAGATTTCTTAGAGTGATGACTTGATCAAAGGGTAGGCGCTCCCTTCTTTTGATAAGCAGCTTGGCCTCTGCTTTGCTCTGTTTCCGCATCAGGGCAGAGCAAAGCAGGGGGCTATGCGCTGCTTTATAGGGAAGCGAAAGAAGCCTTTGTTCGTGTGTCAAAACCAGCGGTTCCTTGTAAACAATAAACTGTATCTCATTGTCAAGAGCTCTCCCTTTGGGAGAGCTGGCGCGCAAGCGCCTGAGAGGGCAAGCCCGGCAGAATGGATATTGCACATTGCGATAAGATGCCTTTTCCAAAGGGATGTCGTATCGCAGTGCAAGTGTTATCTTGTCAGCATCCTTGCCCTCTCCGTCACCTGCGGTGACACCTCTCCCAAAGTGAGAGGCCTTGGCAGGGAGGGTCAGTTTATTGCACCATTGAAAACTCCTACTTGCGAAAGCAGGAATATCATGGTAGAATAGGACTGTTGTTTTGAAATAGATTCCAAAGAATAGGAAGCATCTATGCGTTATACCTACGTCCGGCAGCACGACACGACGGACTGTGCAGCTGCCAGTCTCGCCATGGTGTGCCTCCACTACAAAAAAGAGATCACCATCACCCGCTTGCGCGACATGATGGGCACTGACCTGAAAGGCACAAACCTCACGGGTCTGCAGAAAGCCGCCAACGAGCTGGGGTTTGACACAGCGGCGGTACGCGTAGACCGCGAAAACTTCTTAAGCGATTTTACTCTTCCTGCCATTGCGCAGGTCATCACCGATCAGGGCCTGGCCCACTTTGTGGTCATCTTTAAAAAGACGACCATCAAGGACGATGATGCCCGCCGCAAGCATGTCCGCAAAGAAGAAGAGCGGAAAGCCGACGAGAGCAAAAAGTACAAGTGCAAGGATTACGTCGTCATCGGCGACCCTGCCAACGAGCTGAAAAAGATCTCGCTGGATGAGTTCTACAAAAACTTTACGGGTGTTTTGCTCCTGATGAACCCCACCTCGGAGTTCAAGGGCGGCAAGGAAAAACAGGGCAGCATGTTCAAGCGGTACATCAACCTGCTGCTGCCCCAGAAAAAACTTTTTATCTATGCCATCGTCAGCTCGGTCATCCTTACGGTGCTGGGCATCGCGTCCTCGATGTTTAATAAAATATTGATGGATGAGATCCTGCCGTATGGATTAAAGAGCTTACTTGTTTCGATGATCCTGGTGTTCAGCATCGTGAGCATCACGAGTACATTGATCGGTACTGTCCGTCAATGGATCCTGATCCACCTGTCCATCAAGATCGACATCCCGCTGATGCTGGGGTACTTCGGGCATGTGTACAAACTGCCCATGAAGTTCTTCGCCACCCGAAAGACTGGTGAGATCACCACCCGTTATTCGGACGCGTCCACCATCAAGTCCGTCTTCACCAGCATTGCGCTGAGTGTGGTCATGGATATCGTGATGGCGGTAGCCACCGGCATCGTCCTGTTCCGGATGAACGCAACCCTCTTCTCCATCTCGGTCTTCACCCTTCTGCTGAGTTTGCTGCTTGTCATTATTTATAAGCAGCCCTACAAGCGGATCAATGAAGAGACGATGCAGCAGTCGGCCGTCCTCAACAGCCAGATGATCGAGAGCCTCCGCGGCATCGAGACCGTCAAGTGCAATGCCAATGAGGACCGCGAGCTGGAAACTCTTGAACGTGAATACATCAAGAGTATGAAGATCAGCATTCGTTCCAGTAAGATCAGCACCGGACAGTCTCTGTTCTCTGCTTTGATCTCCACCATTCTCGGCATGGTCACCTCTTATGTGGGTATCATGCAGGTGTTGAATGGCAACATGACGCTGGGCAGCTATATGGCGTTCAGCACCCTTTCCAGCTACTTCACCTCTCCGGTGAGCGACCTGATCAGCATGCAGATGTCGATTCAGGAAGCACAGATTTCCATGAAGCGTCTGACGGAGATCATGGACTATGAATCCGAGCAGAAAGACGATCGGGAATACACCGAGATGGAGCAGATAGATGGTGACATCGAGTTCAAAGATGTCACGTTCCGGTACGGCAGCCGTTCCCCTGCCCTGAATCATGTGTCCTTTACGATTCCGAAAGGAAAGAAAGTGGCGCTGGTTGGCCAGAGCGGCAGCGGTAAATCCACGATCACCAAACTCCTGCTCAAGTATTATGAGCCGGAAAGCGGTGAGATCGACGTCAATGGCGTCAATCTGGACGAGTACAGCAATCAGTCCGTCCGCCGCGCGATCGCCTACGTGCCCCAGAACGTGGAGCTTTTCAGCAAGACCCTCTATGATAACATCCGGATCTCCAAGCCGGACGCGACCATCGACGAGGTCAAGGCTGCTGCCAAAAAGGCAGACGCCCACGAGTTTATCCGCAAGCTGCCGCTGCAGTACAACACTTATCTGGAAGAAGCCGGCAACGGCCTTTCCGGTGGTGAGAAGCAGCGCATTGCGATGGCTCGCGCATTCCTGAAAGATTCCAACCTCTATATCTTTGATGAAGCGACCAGCAGCCTCGATTTTGGTACCGAAAACACCATCTTCGATATGATCTACAATCAGCTGGCTGATCGTTCCATGTTGATCGTGGCCCACCGCCTTTCCACCGTCCGTGATTGTGACCTGATCCTGGTCATGGATCATGGCGAGATCGTGGAGCGCGGCACCCACGACGAGCTGCTGGCAAAGCAGGGCAAGTATTACGAGCTCTGGAACCTGCAGCAGGGGATCTTCCGCCGCAAGAAAGAAGCCCCCGCCCCGGCTCCTGCCGCCGTTGTGGAAGAAGACGACGATGGCGAGGACGCCATGACTTATTAAGTTGCAACTGAGTGCGCACTCAGTTACATAAATTGGCTTTTGAAAGGATGCGCATCCGGAAAAAGGCCGTGTAAATTTGATTCAATCATTTGAAGGGAGTAATTCATTATGATGATGCCTGCAAACTATTCTGCTATCGCAGAGAACGAAATGACCTATGTTGTCGGTGGCGGCCTGCTGGAGGCTATCGGCTCTGTTACCGCTCCTGTCTGGGGTGCTGCTAACGTCAAGACTTTCAACACCAACCTGATCACCATCATCGGCAACTCTTATGTCTCCAAGGTTCTGGGCGCTACTCTGGGCGTTATGTTCAGCGGCGCTTGGGGCACCAAGGACGATGATGTTGCAGAGGCATGGGGCTACGATAAGGATAAGAAGATCACCATCTTCGGCAAGAACAAGGCTCTGTGGAATGCCCTGGATCCCAACGGCGATAAGGAGACCAATGGCTTCAACAAGTTCATGCAGGGTATCGGCGCTCTGGCTGCTGTCTACACTCTGGGCACCAGCACCACCAAGAGCAACGTCGCTGAGGGCCGTTATGATGTCTTCGGCAACGGCAACTTCTAATTAGTCTCATAAACTAAATAGGAAGTGTATTGCATTTGCACCGCCCTACTCGTTAGGGCGAGGTAGATGATAATGCCTCGCTATGGTGTGCCAGGAGGCGTAAGCCTTCTGGCACACTTTCTATTTGTGTACATTTTGCGAGCAGAATGTGGACAGATAGAGAACATCACTTATTACTGCAACAAGTAATAGGTGATCGTCATTGGATAAACTGCTTTGAGGTTCGTTATGCCGGTTACAAACCTCCCCTATGACCGCCGTCTGAATGGCCGTGCCAAAGAGCTCCGCCATGAAATGACACCGCAAGAACGAAAGCTCTGGTATGCGTTTCTGCGGGATTACCCTATTAAAATTTACAAGCAGCGCGTCATTGAGTTTTTTATTGTAGACTTTTATTGTGCAGAAGCAAGACTTGCCATTGAATTGGATGGCTCTCAGCATTATACTGAGCAAGGCAAGTGTTACGATAAAGAACGTACTGCAATGATTGAAGCTTACGGGGTACAGGTACTGCGTTTTTCAAACCGGGAGGTTGATTCTAACCTTGCAGGTGTCTGCCAGACCATTGCCCAGACGATTCACACGCGCCTTACTTCTATGCCTCCGGCGCAGGAGTAGCCCTCTTTGCCAAGGCCTCCCCCTACCAGGGGAGGTGTCACCGACAGGTGACGGAGAGGTTGGACATGGCAGCACTTTACCGCATCGTTGCCGATCGGCAGCATCTACTCTGTACAACCTCTCAGGCGCTCATGCGCCAGCTCCCCTAGTAGGGGAGCCTTTGGCAAAACTTTCAGGTAGTTTCTTTTCGCCTGCGGCTCCTATTTATCCAATTACGATTGCCTATTACACCCCTCCCCTGTCGGAGGGCAAAATCTAACAGAACAGGTGGACAATATCATGAGAGAGATTCAAATTGCACAAAACAAGACCCTCAAGCTGACCAATGTGCTGGCCCGCAAGATCGAGGCGGAAGAGTTTGCCAACCTCCAGATCGTTCTGACCCAGATGCAGAACTTTATGAAGAGCAACAACGCCCAGCCCATTGGCCCCATGATCCAGTGTGTCAAGATCCCCGGCGGCCCCAACCCCCAGCCGGAAGTCTACATGATGCAGCAGACCACCCAGCTCATCCCCCGCATGGAGCCGGGCTACACCCAGGACGCCGTTCTCCGCGTGCGCGGCTGCCTGTACGCCCACTACACCGGCCCCATGAGCCAGAGCGGCCTCGCCAGCCAGAAGCTGAACATCTTTGCCTTTGAAAACGAGCTGGAGCTCAACGGCAATGTCTACACCATCTTTGTCAACCAGGACGACGATGACGCGGTTGTTGACGTTTTTATGGAGACCAAGTAATATGACGAACACCACCCACATCTATAATCTCGACGAGCTGCAGGACCGCCGCATCATGATGGACAAGAAGCTGCCGCCCTACGGCTACGCGCTCATCATCCTGACGGGCTTCCTCATGGTGTACCTGCTGCTGTGGAGCACCAAGAACTACCGCACTTATGTCAGCCAGTCCACCGGCACGGTGCAGGCTGCCAACAAGACCTACATCATGTCCAGCTACTCCGGCGCCATCACCGAGCTGAACGTCTCCGAGGGTAGCTATGTCAACGAGGGCGACCTCATTGCCCACATCAAGAGCACCGACCTGGACATTCAGACCGAGAGCTACGAGAACCAGCTGGCCCTCTACAAAAAGCAGAAGAGCCAGTACGAGAAGCTGGTCAAGTCCATCCAGGACGACAAGAACTACTTCAGCGAGACGGACATTGACGACCAGCCCTACTACTACCAGTACGAGACCTACAAGAGCCAGGTGGCACAGAACACGTTCGACGCGGCCCCCTACCAGGCGGCCGGTTACTCGGACGAGCAGATCAAGACCCTGATGGAGCAGAACCAGAGCACCGTTGAGAACCTGTACTACTCCACCCTGCAGAGCATTTCTGCCAACCTGACCTCCATCCAGAGCAATATCGACTCCATCCAGTCCCAGCTGGATGCCCTGAACACGGGCGCGAACGATTATTACATCTATGCCCCCACCTCCGGCGTCATCCACATGGACACCCCCTATAAGGTGGGCATGGTGCTGAGCGCCGGCTCGCCCCTGGCTACCGTCGCCAGCGAGAACAGCGACCTGGAAGTGGTGGCCTACGCTACCGTCAACGACCGCCCGCTCATCCATGTGGGCGACCCCTGCAAGATCGCCATTACCGGCCTTTCGGAGTATTCCTACGGCAGCCTGACGGGTACCGTCACCTCCATTGACAGCGACGTGACCGCCAGCTCCTCCGGCTCCTACTACAAAATGACCATTACCCCGGACAGCACCTACGTTGTCAGCAACAGCGGCGATAAGGTGGACCTCTCCAATGGTATGAGCGTCACCGCCCGCGTCGAGTACGACCAGCTGACTTACTTTGAATACGCGATGGAAGCTTTGGGCGTCCTGTTCCGCTAAGCCCCTCCCCATCCAAACTGAACGCCCAAAGAGGTACAAAACATGAGATCTTTCCCCAAACAGCTGGCCGCAAGTGCCGTGCTGCTGGGCTTGCTGGCCGCTGGCGCGGCCCTGCCCGCCACGGCTGCCAGTCCCCTGAGTGCTGCAGCGGCCATTACCATGCCCTGGGCCACGGTGGCCGTGGAGAGCATTGCCCCCGGTGACTATGCCGCCACCATGACGGTGGGCACCGCCCAGCAGCTTTCGCCGGACATCCTGCCGGAAAAGGCCGCCAAGCGTGCCAATGTCAGCTTTGTTTCTGATAACCCCAACATCGTGTCGGTCACGTCGGACGGCGTGGCCCAGGCCGTTGGCCTTGGCACCGCTCACGTTGCCGCCACGGTCGGCGACCAGAGCTGCCTGTACACCATTACCACCGAGCCGGACGCCTCCATGGTGGTGACGGAAATGGACATCACGCTGGCGTCCAACACCATCACGGTGGGTGATACCACTTCCCTCTCGCTGGCTGTGCTGCCCACCAGCGCCGCCAACTATGCGGACGTAAGCCTCAGCTCCTCCAACGAGGGCGTGGCTACCGTGAACAGCTTTGGCAAGATCACCGGCATTGCCCCCGGTACCGCCACCATTACCGCCACCAGCGGCAGCGTGAGCGCCTCGGCTACCATCAAGGTCGTCGCCAGCGGCTCGGTCGTTCCCCAGTCTCTCTCTCTGAACACCAACTATGTGGTGCTCAAGCCAGGTTCCAGCAAGACCATCACGGGCAGCGTAGCCCCCTCCACGGCCTCCCAGAGCCTGACCTTCAAATCCAGCGACACCAAGATCGCTACCGTCAACGGCAGCGGCGTCATCACCGGCGTAAGCACGGGTGCCACCTCGGTCATTGTCTCCAATGGCACGGTCTCCTCCTCGGTGACGGTCATCGTCAACCGCACGGCCTCCGCTTCCAGTGACGGCGACAACTCCGGTGACGGCACCCCGGCCGACGAGACTCCCACGGATCCTGTCGTCGCCGCCATTGAGAACGCGGCTTCCGATACGGTGGCCCTCTCCCAGCAGGAAGCTCCTGTGGTCTCTTCGGATGCCCTGAACGCCCTGCGCACCAACAACAAGACGCTGGTGGTCAACGGCGACGGCTACAGCCTCCGCTTTGTGGGCAGCAGCATCAAAAACACCTCTGCCCCGGTGGACACGGCCCTCACCTTTACCCCCTCGGAGCACGGCGTTAACTTCGTCCTGAACAACGGCGAGGCACTGCCCGGCACGGTGGAGATCACCTTTACCGGTGATTATGCCGCCTACAGCCGCATCTACCTCTATAACACCGTCGCCTCCAAGTGGCAGTTCCTGAACGCGTTCAAGGATAACACCCTGGGCGCGGACACGGCGGGCGAGTATCTGCTCACCACGGAGAACCTCCGCTTTGCTGAGATGGACTGGACATTCTTCATTGCGGGCGGCTTTGTGATGGTCGGCATTGTTGTTGCCTATATCGTCGTCAAGAAGCGCTACTGGTTCTGGTAAGCATTCTCCCCTGTTCTGATTCGTAAAATGGCTCCTGCGTGGCTCTGAGGCTGTGCAGGAGCTTTTGCTTTGCCTGTTCTGATCCTGTGATACACAAAAGCACCCCGTTTCCAGCGGCTCCGAGGCCCAGGAAACGGGGTGCTTGTTTTGATGGAAGTTTACTCGACGGTCACGCTCTTGGCCAGATTACGGGGCTTATCGACGTCACAGCCGCGCAGGACAGCCATATAGTAGGCGAACAGCTGCAAGGGCACGATGAGCTGCAGCGGCATCAGCAGGTCTTCGTACTCGTCCAGCCGGACGATATAATCCGCCACGCCCTCAGGCACTACAGCGTCTTTCGTGGTGAACAGAATGACCCGGGCCCCGCGGCTCTTGGTCTCCTTGGCGTTGGAGATGGTCTTCTCATACACCTGCTTCTGAGTGGCCAGCGCAATGACGGGCACACCATCGGTGATGAGGCTGATGGTGCCGTGCTTGAGCTCGCCGGCCGCATAGGCATCCGAGTGGACATAGCTGATCTCTTTCAGCTTGAGGCTGCCCTCCAGCGAGAGGGCATAATCAAACCCGCGCCCGATAAAGAAGCAGCTCTGGGTGTTGACAAAGCGGCTGGCAAGGTACTTGATCTGCTCGCAGTCATCCAGCCGGGGCTTGATGACCTCCCCTGCCCGGAGCAGTTCGGCGGTCAATCGCTTCGTTTCAGCTTCTTCCAGCTTGCCCCGGGCATAGGCCAGCCGGAGCGCAAACAGGTAGAGCACACACATCTGGACCACATAGGCCTTGGTGGACGCCACGGCGATCTCCGGCCCCGCGTAGGTGTAGAGGATGTAATCCGCCGCCCGGGCAATGGAGCTGCCCACCACGTTGACGATGGCCAGCACCGGCACGCCCCGGCTCTTGGCCAGCTTGAGGGCCGCCAGCGTGTCGCTGGTCTCGCCCGACTGGCTGATAATAATAACGAGGTCGTTCTTGTTCAGGATGGGGTCCCGGTAACGGAACTCGCTGGCAATGTCCACCTCGGCGGGGACTCGGGCCAGCGTTTCAATGGCGGCTTTGCCCACCATGCCCGCGTGCATGGCCGTGCCGCAGGCCACCAGATGCACCGTCCCGATGCTGCGGAGCCGTTCATCCGTCAGCTCCGGGATGCGCAGGTCGGGCATGCCATCCTCCACGCGGGGGCTGACCGTCGCCGTGATGGCCGCGGGCTGCTCATTGATCTCCTTGAGCATGAAGTGGGGGTAGCCGCCCTTTTCGGCCGCTTCCTGGTCCCAGTCCGCGGTCAGGCGCTGGCGCTCCACGGGCTCCCCAAAGGCGTTGTAGAACCGGATGCCCTGGGCCGTCACGACAGCCAGGTCGCCTTCTTCCAGCACGCTGTAGTCCCGGGTGTACTTGAGCAGGGCCGGGATATCCGAAGCCACAAAGTTTTCGCCCTCGCCCCAGCCCACGATGAGGGGGCTCTCTTTTTTCACGGCGAAGATGGTGTCCGGGAAATCCTTGAACAGCACGGCCAGCGCATAGCTGCCCCGCACCATGCCCAGCGCCTCGTGCAGGGCCTGCAGCGGCTCGCCATGGTAGCAGCTGTCAATGAGTTTGACCAGTACCTCGGTGTCCGTCTCACTCTCAAACGTGTACCCCCGGGCGGCCAGCCGCTCCTTGAGAGCACCGTAATTTTCAATGATGCCATTGTGGACGATGCTCACCCGCGGGGTAGAGTGCGGGTGGCTGTTCACATCGCTGGGTTCCCCGTGGGTCGCCCACCGGGTGTGCCCGATGCCGCAGGAGCTCTCCGCGAGGGCCTGTACGGCCAGTTTCTGGCGCAGGGCATCCAGCCTGCCCTTGCTCTTGACAACGCGGATGCCGCCCTCCTGGGCCAGTGCCACGCCCGCCGAATCATACCCGCGGTACTCCAGTTTCTCCAAACCATCCAGCAGCACATCCTGTGCGCTGCGCTTTCCAACATAACCTACGATGCCGCACATACAAAACACCTCCATACCGACAGCCCGGCGCAACCAGCGCACAGCACAACTGTCAGCTTCCTGTATCAGTTTATGTTTTTGTATGGCTTCCTTTGAGGGGATCTGTTACGGTATTGCTGCCGTTTTTTGCCCCTCTCTGCGGCTGGTATAGCCCCGCAGGCCGCCTGGCCTGCTTCAGCCGGAGAAACATCCGCCGAAATTTTCGATGATTCCTCTCCTCGTCACCCTCACGGCTGTCACCCGCGTGGCCCGGCGCTTTGTGTCAACTGTGTGTGCACATTCCTTCTTTCAATGCGTTCCCATTATCTTCCCAGCATCTTATGCAGCCGGGGCTGCCACAGGATGCGGTACGCCTGCAGCATGTTGTGCAGGGCACGGTCATAGAGCAGAAACGCCACATTGCCCATGGCAAGGGTGGTCAGCGAGACGGCCAGCGCCGTGGTGCGCATCTCCTGCGAGATACTGCCGCCGGGGATGAGCAGCAGCACCAACCCGTACATGAGCAGGATGCCGCCGTTGCAGAGCAGCAGTTTGCACAGCCCCCGCAGCAGAGCAGGCCGGATGTGCTCGAATTTCGGCTTGACCAGCGGGTAATACCCCAGCAAAAAAACGAATGTCAGCGCCACCTCTTTGTCCGGCACAAACAGCAGGCTCAGCAGGCTGACGGCCCCATAGGCTGTCCAGGCCAGGGTCTTGCCGCACTCCACGCAGACCGTCGCCACCAGAAAGCTGGCAATGGCGGGCGCGATATACATAAAGATCGGGATGACCGCCCCCAGCAGCATGAACGCGATGCTCAGGGCCGCTGCCATGCCGCAGTAGGCCATGGCCCAGCTCTTGCGGCCTTTCACGGCAGTTCCCAGCTCACAGGCTGGTTTTCCTGGAACGGATCCACCGCGTGGCGGAGGCCCAGGATCATGATGTTATCCAGCAGGGTGCGGTTGAGCTTGATATCCAGCAGGTTATACGCCCGCACCAGATCGTTGGCGGCGGCCAGCGCCTGCCGCCGGGCACTCTCCACGGCGGCTTCCCGATTGGTGATCCCATTGGCCAGGAACACGTTATACCGCTTGCGCAGCTTGTCCCGCAAAAAACTCTCGGCTTTGTCCATCAGGTAGGCCGCGCGGCCAATGCAGCAGCCGATATAGTGCATACTCTTGCGCTGGCTGGGATCATCCGTGGCCAGTACGGAATAAAGGGCTCCATACAGGTTGCTCTTGGGCTCTGAGGCCAGGGTATAGTTCTCGGAGTTCAGGGTCATCTGCACATTGGCCTGGTCCCGTTCCTGCGCAAAAATGCGCTCCAGAGCCGGGTTTTCGGCGGCGGCTTTCTCATAGGCCCGGCGGAGGAAGAGCCAGTCCCTGACGCGGCGCGCTTTTTTGTAGAGAGGCAGGTCTCCCCACTGGGCGTCCTGCAAACGGTGCCAGCCCAGCAGCACCTCTACCTGAGCCGCCAGCCGGATGCCCTGGGTCTGGCACATCATCTCTTTCCAGACCAGCGTGCCGGGCACCCGCATTTTTTTGCAGGTAGCCGGGCGGCCCGCCAGGCTGTCGTCCAAAATGGCAAACAGCACGCCATTGTACCGCAGGCAGCAGCACGAAAAAAGCCCATAAGTGGTATACAGCTGGCGGCGCACGCCCCGCAGGTACCACTGATAGGTATTATAATCCCGGATGGTCAGTTCCGGGAGATAAGGCCGCATCCGCCCGTTCATCTGGCTCATGTCTTTTGCTTGCCCTCCGTTTCGACAGGTGCTTTGTCCAATAGTGTAAGTATAATCCTTTTCGACCTTTCATTCAATGGATGCTTTGTGAAATCTTTCATCAAAAAACGCACCGGACGTTGTGCATCCGGTGCGTTTATAGCAATTCAACTTTTTAATGCAACAGCAACAACGTTGAATTGCATATCGCAAATATGCTGTTTGAATGTTGCGCTAATTTCTTGACTTGCGATGAAAAAATATCACTTTTTCTCGAAATGCTTGGGAGCCGTGACGCGCTTGCCGTCAAAACCGCTCTTGGGCATGGGTTTGGCGGGCCGGTTCTCAAACTTGGGGGCGCTGTAGTACATGTACAGCTGGCAGGGGATCATGCCGTTGTACATCTTGCGGCGCTTGTTGGCCCGCTTGCCATAGTGGTGCTCAAAATCCATATCGGCGGTGATGGCGTAGACGCCCGCGCAGGGGTGGGCCTCCATCTGCTGGCCCAGAGTCTTTGCCAGCTTGGCAGCGCCCTCAATGGTGCTCATCCGCTCGCCATACGGCGGGTTGGTCAGGACGATCGCCTCGCTCTTTGCCGCAAAGTCAGCCACATCGGCCACTTCAAAGTGGCAGCGCTTTTCCACACCGGCCAGCTTGGCGTTGGCGTTGGCCAGGGCCACCGCGGCGGGGTCGATATCATAGCCAAAGGCCTCAAAGCCGGCATCCAGCTTGGAATCGGCCAGGGCTTTCTGGCGCTGCTCTGCCCAGACGGCGGCAGGCACAAAGCTATACCGCTCAGCGGCAAAGCGGCGCTTGAGGCCCGGCGCAATGTTCATGGCTTTCTGGGCGGCCTCGATGAGCAGGGTGCCGCTGCCGCAGAACGGGTCTTCCACCAGGCTGTCACGGCGGACACGGCCCAGGTCGGCGATGGTAGCGGCCAGCGTCTCGCGGATGGGGGCCTCCATGGCGTTGCGGCGGTAGCCGCGCTTGTGCAGGCCCTCGCCCGTGGTATCCAGCATGATCTCACAGACGTTCTTGCGGAGCATGAAGCGGATCTTATACTCCGCGCCCGTCTCGGGCAGCACGGAGGTGTGATGGAACTGCATCAGCCGCTTGACCACAGCCTTTTTGATGATGCTCTGGCAGGCAGGCACGCTGGAGAGCTGGCTGTTGAGGGACGAGCCCGACACCGGGAATGCGGCATCGGCGGGGAGCAGCTCCTCCCAGGGGATGGAATACACGCCATCGAACAGCTCGTCAAACGTGGTGGCGGGGTAAGTGTTGAGCAGGAGCATTACACGCTCCACCGTGCGCAGGTTGAGGTTGGCGGCTGCGATCATATCGGCCCCGCCCTTAAAGGTCAGGCGGCCGTCGCTGACACGGATGTCCTCGGCACCGATGCGGCGCAGCTCAAAGTTGGCCGTGGACTCGCACCCGAAAAAGCAGGGAGCGATGAGTTCAAATTTTGCGGGCATTTTGGTTTCCTTTCCTGGTTCTGTACGGGGCCGCTTGTTCCGGCTGCCGCCGTGCATGGGCAAAACAGGCCCGCCCCGCTGGGGGCAGGCCCGTTGGTGGTACTTGTATCAGCGGCGTCCGCCACGGCCACGGGGGGCGTAGCCACCGCCGCGGCGGTTGTTGGTCTCGTGGTCGAGATCCGCCATTTTCTCTTCGCTCTGGCTCTTGAAGCGGCTCATCATGTCCTCAAAGCTCAGGTTGTCGCTGCGGGCGGGTGCCTTGGGCTGCCACACACGGGGAGCAGCCTCCCGGGCCGGACGGCCCCCCTCACGGGGCGGGCGTCCACCGCCCTGACCGCCGCCAAACCGGCCGCCGCGATTGCCGCCATGACCGCCCTCCCGGGGGCCATTGCCATAAGGCCGTGGCCCGCGATCCTCCCGCGGCGCGCGGGGAGCACGGGGTTCCTGGGGCAGCAGCCGCTTGATGGAAAGCGCGATCTTTCCGTCCGGGGCCACGTTGATGACCTGGACTTTGACCGTATCGCCATCGTGCAGGACGGCTGCAATGTCCTGCACAAACTCATTGGACACCTCGGAAATATGGACCATGCCCACGCGGCCCTCCGGCAGCGCGACAAACGCGCCAAACGGCTTCACGCCTGTGACACGACCCTCGAAAATGTTTCCTACCTCAATTGCCAAAGCTCAATACTCCTGTTCTTCTCCTGATAGTATCCGGTCTGCCGCAGGGGGACCGGGGGTGCGGCTTCAGTTGCCCGTCACATCCACAAAGATGCGCTCATTGGCAGCTGCGTAATTATAAGAGTCCCGCGCGACCCACTCGGTCACCTCGTCCGAATCACCACTGAGGATGCGCTGCATCTCTTCATTTTTGGTCTGCTGCTGGCTGATCTGCTCCTGCAGGGTCTGCAGCTCCGCGCGTTTGGAGCTGATGGCTACCTGGTTGGAGATATACGCTGCCAGCATACTGAGCAGCAGCAGTACAAAAAACAGCCGAAAAAACACTCCCAGCACGGTTTTGCGTTTCCGCCGCTTGCGGCCCGGATTCGTCATAGTGTAAGCCCCCGTACATACAGCAGGCTTTTTGCGCCTGTACTCTTACTTTGATACGTTTGAATTATACAACACGCGCCGCTCACTTGGCAAGTTCTTTTTCGGTTTTTTTGCAAGTCTTTTTTCGTTCCGGCGTTCTTTGGCCGCCTTTTTGCGGGCGGCACGGGCCTGGGCATGGGCCGCGGCGTATTTTGCCAGCCCATCCAGCGGCCTGCGCAGCACCCGGCCCACGGCCCGCAGCGGAACCCCCAACAGGTGCTCTGCCAGCGCAATGCCTGCAATGGCTGCCGCCAGCATGTACCAGCGCGGCACGCCCCCGGCGCTGAGGGAGGCCGCGTAGCTCTGGGTGCCCAGCAAAAGGCCGCCCATCAGCAGCACGTCCGGCAGAAGCGCTCCCCGCCCCCGCACCGGGAAAAATGCCCGGCCTGCCCCGAGGCAGGCCCCCAGCACGGCGCAGGCGGCAGCCTCCTGCCCCACCTGCCCGGGGGAAAGCGCCGGGCCCATCAGTGGAACAGGCGGTGCAGAAACCCGCCCGCCGTCCGCTGAGCCGTATACTCCAGCACATCCACCCGCCCGGTGAGCTTCACCTCGCCTTTGTCGAGATCGAGGCTGGTGACGCTGAGCTGGGCCCCGGCCAGCGTGAGGGTGCCCTTGGTGGTCTCCATGGCGGCGCTGTCGGGGTCACACCGCAGCATCCGCCGCACGCCGGTCACGGTCAGCTTCCCCCGCCCCTCCAGGATCAGGTCATGGGGCAGGGCGTTATTATTTTGTGCTTCCGCCTTTGTCATCCGTCTCCCCTCCCCTTTTTACAGAGTATGAGGAGGCAGGCGGGGTTATTCGCTGATGATCTCGTACATCTCCCGGGCCACGTCCTTGGTGCGGGGCTCCACATCGGAGAGCACCTTGACCTTGATGGGCCGGTTGCCGAACGTCACCTCAATGATGTCCCCGGCCTGGACGGCCTGGCTGGCCTTGGCGATCTTGCCGTTGATGAGGATCCGGCCTGCATCAGCCACCTCATTGGCTACGGTGCGGCGCTTGATGAGCCGCGAAACTTTCAGATATTTGTCCAATCTCATAAAGACTCCAATCTAGACAGCAGGGCCCGCCCTTTGACAACAGGGGAAAACCCATGCGTCCTGCTCAGACCTGCCCGGCCTGCCAAGGGCTCCCCTGTCAGGAAAGACTCCCCCGGTCGGGGGAGGTGGCACGAAAGTGCCGAAAGGGGAGTGGCTGGCATCGTGAAGCGATGACTGAGAGGTTTCCACAACAAAAACCGCCGGGCCTCGGTGGGAGGTTCCGGCGGCAAAAAGCAGTTTTTACAGGGTGTCTTTCAGAGCCTTGCCGGGCTTGAAGACGATGCTCTTGGAAGCAGCGATGGTGATGGGCTCGCGGGTACGGGGGTTGATGCCCTGACGCTCGGCGCGCTCACGCACCTCAAAGGTGCCAAAGCCGGAGATGGAGATCTTCTCACCCTCAGCCATTGCCTTGCCCAGTGCCTCAAAAGCAGCGTTGACTGCCATCTCCGCGCTCTTCTTGCTCATCTCGGTATTTGCCGCAACCTGTGCGATCAGATCCGTCTTGGTCATAATCGAAAACCTCCACAAATGTTTCTCTTCTTCGTTTTGTTATTCGAGCAGGCAGTCTCTCTGCCTGTTACCCGTTTGATTGGTGCTTTGCTTCCCGCGCAAAGCGTTTGGCGGCAAAGGTCAGCGCCTCCTCGGCGTCAATGCCCTCCTGCCGCAGGGCGTCCACGGCGGCAAACAGCAGCTCCCCAGCCGCCTGCGGGGCGTTTTCCGGTGTTCTGGCATCCCAGGCCGCCTCCGCCGCGTGCAGGGCATTCTCTGCCTGCCGGGGCGTCTGGCTGCCCACGCCATGGCCTGCCGCCCGCTTCTGCAGCTTCTGGGCGCGCATCAGCGCAGGCAGGGTGGCCGGCACGGTATCCAGCTCATCGGCCAGGGTCCGGCGGCCCTTTTCCTTATTTTTGAGCGCGTCCCAGCTGTTTATACCAGCATTCCGGGCCGCGGAGGAAGCAAAGATGTTCGGGTGGCGGAAGACCAGCTTCTCGCACACCTCCCGGCAGACCTGCTCAAAGTTGAGCCGCCCGCGCTCTTCCTCCAGCACCACATGGAACGCCACCTGCATCAGCACATCGCCCAGCTCCTCCCGGAGCATGTCGGCATCGTCGGCGTCAATGGCCTCCAGCGCCTCACAGGTCTCCTCCAGGAAGTTTTTCCGGATGGAGGCGTGGGTCTGCACCTTGTCCCACGGACAGCCCGTTTCCGGGTCCCGCAGGATGCGGATGATCTGGACAAGATCCTCGGCCGTATAGTGCTCACGATCCGGCCAGTCCTGCATGGCGCATCCCTCCTGTGCTCAAAAACTGGATTTTAATTGTACCGCAGCTTTCGCCCTTTTGCAAGGGTTCAAGCGCATTTTCCGGCTTTTGCGACCAATTTCTCGCACATTTTTCACATACAAAGGGGCGGTACCCCAACAGGACACCGCCCCAGCGGAATTTTGGCTGTACTTACAGCTGCGCGCCGCACTTGTTGCAGAACAGTGCATCATCCGAGACCGGAGCACCGCACTGGGGGCAGGCCTTGGGGGCATCCTCCGCGGCGGCGGGCGTTTCTGCTGCCGGTTCTTCCGTGGGAGCGGCATCCGCTGCAACAGGCTCTTCCTCCAGATCACGAGTGATCTCCACTGCGGCGGGGCCAAGCGCCTCCTTGAGGGACGCCAGCTCCTGCTCAATGGAATCGATCATCTCGATGTATTTGTCCACGAGGGGCTGGTTTTCCTCATTGCCCTTGGCCAGGCTGTAGACCAGCGCGCCCAGCTGACGCTGTGCCTTGGCCAGCTTTGCCTGCTCGCTCACGATCTTTGCCTGGGTCTTGCCTCTCTCGGCCAGATCCATGGCGGCATTCTTGCCTTTCTCGGCGTATTCCAGACCCATTTCCTTGAGCTTATTGAAATCCATAAAAGGCACCTCTCTTGTTTGTACCCGGCCGTTTTTCCGGGTTTCTGCCAACGGCACAGGCGTCCTGCCCGTGCTTCCAGATGGTGGTTTCATTATAGCGCACTCAAAAGGGGATTGCAACGAATCCACCGCAACTTTTACAGTTTGGTGCAGGTTTGGAAACAATTTTTTCGCATTTGCACAAAAGAGCGCGTCACTGCGCGGTTTTGCCGCCGATCTCGCCGGCATAGAATTCCCGCAGCATACTGTCGGCGGGCAGCAGGTCCAGCGCCACCGGGGCCACATGCTCAAAGCGGCGGGCGGTCTCGTCCCAGAGCTCCGCGTTATGGCCCTCCAGCGTGAACTGCTGGCGCACCTTTTGCAGCAGCTTTGCGATCAGGCCCAGCTCATAGGTGAACGAGGTATCCAGCAGGAAATCCGCCGTGGTCTTGAACCCCTTGATATACCGGGTCTCGCCGTCCAGCACGCGGTCCCACATGGCCAGCGTTTTGGCCGGGCTGCGGCCGCGGGTGGCGGCGTCGCGCAGGGTGCGGCGGCACAGGCGGATATCCTGGGTGTTGATGGTGCGACGGCCGTCGATGCAGTATTCCTCCCGCAGACCCGCATAGACGCGGTAGATCTGGTCGCCAGGAACAAGGCTCGTCAGCTCCGGGTTGAGGGCGTGGATGCCCTCCACAATGCAGACGCCGCCTTTCAGGTCGATCTCTTCCGTCTCACTGGAGCGTGCCTCCTTGGAAAAATCGTAGACGGGCAGCACGGTCTTGCCCGTCTCGTTCAGTTCCTTGAGGCACTGGCGGATGAGGGGCAGATCCAGCGTGTCGGGGTTCTCATAGTCCAGCGTGCCGTCCGGCAGGCGGGGGTAATACTGGGCCCCCCGGAAGAAGTTGTCCAGGCTGACCACCCTGGCCGGGGTGCCCTGGCGCTCCAGCTCCTCGGCCAGCTTATGAGCCGAGGTGGTCTTGCCGCTGGCCGAGGGGCCGGTCAGCATGACGATTTTCGTGCCGGAAAAGCGCACTTTCTCGGCGGCATAGCGCACCCGCTCCCGGTAGCTCTGCTCGCTCAGGGCGGCAAGCTCCGCCGGGCTGCGGGCTGCAACGTTGTACAGCCCGACTTCAACCAACCGTTTCGGGACCCAAATCGTGATCATAAAAATCAGCCACTCCTTTTTTCCGTTCCAGTACCTCCGCAAAGCGCTGGATATACTCATTCGGATACTTGAAATTGAAGATGCGCTGCATCCGTTTTCCGCCGTCGGCCACCAGCTTGGTGCTGCCGCC
>ERZ1027228.178-NODE-178-length-26971-cov-12.324714_pt1 | contig 26971 bp, 17 predicted proteins | sample MGYA00519266_ERZ1027228 | MGnify/ENA primary metagenome ERZ1027228 (study PRJEB26926, sample SAMN06164465) | human gut metagenome | biome: ENVO:00009003; feature: ENVO:2100002; material: ENVO:00002003 | host: Homo sapiens | place: USA | collected 2012 ...
GAGCCTTATCGTCGGCAGCGTCAGATGTGTATAAGAGACAGATATCTGTCATATCATATTAATTTTTAATTTCCGGCAAAGATAAGATTTATTTAATATCTAATAAAATGAAAGTTATGCTTCTTGCAAGACTGTTTCTGTTATTAGACTCATAACCATTAAATCTCAGCAGACAAATCCCTTGCCGCATTGTATGAATACGGCCGGAGCCTCTTTCTGTTGGCTCGTCGCTTTTTCTGCCAGCCATTTTCTGAACAGGCGTGTAAAGGCGTTGTCCCATTCATAGGCAAGCGCCATGATGACATTCATATCATACACTTCCCGTTTCCATCCGGGTTTATCCTCATGTCCCTCAACCGGGATAGTCTTATAAATGGCATATTTATCGAAAACGCCTCTTTTTATCAATCTTTGTACTGCCCGTTCCACTTGTACTGGACACACGTCGAACAGTTCGCCGAGTTCCGTCGAGGTCATCAGCACATCATTGCCCGTAGCAACCAGCTTTCCGCTGTTATTAAATTTAATCACGTCCCGTTTCATACTCTGTACATCTTTTAGAGGTTTCATGCTTCATTGTTTCAGAATCTCCATCAGCCCTTACCGCCTTGCCGTATCTCATACGGCTTTCATGACGGCAAATTCCTTGATGCCCGCCAGCCGGTCGGACAGGCGTTCCATATCGCGGTTCAGTTTCTCTTTTGTTATTTTCGCATAGACTTGCGTTGTCTTGATGCTCTTGTGGCCCAAAATCGAACTTACCGTTTCAATCGGCACACCGTTGGTCATGCACACTTCCGTAGCCATCGTATGACGGCTCACGTGCCACGTCAGATGCTTGGTTATCCCGCACCGTTTCGCTATTGGATGTTGAATGTTGTACAAGCATACCTGATAGCTTGGAACGGGAAATACTTTCCCCTCTGTTGCAAGGTCACGGTACTTGTTGATCAGTCGGTGCGGAATATCCAGCAAACGGATATTGGAAACCACATTTGTCTTTTGTCGTGGAATATTTATCCACAAATGATCGTCGAAATACGTCCGCAGGTTTTCTTCCGAAAGATTGTACAGGTCCGCGAAAGCCAGGCCCGTAAATGTACAAAATAAAAATAAATCCCTTATAAGTTCCTGCTTGGCATTTTTCATGGGAGTATCTAAAAGACGTGCGATTTCATCTTTATTAAGAAAAATGCGTGTCGTTTCCTCCTTTTCAATCTCATATTTACGGAAAGGATCACGTGTGAGCCATTCATTATCAAGAGCCACGTTTACCATTGTCCGCAGGGGAGCCGTATAAATCCATACCGTATTGTTACAACAATGCCTGTCGGTCCGCAGGTACATATCAAAGTCCTTGATAAACGCCAATGTCAGTTCCTTCAGCGCAATATCTTTCAGGTGATACCGTTGGTAAAGAAAATCTTTCAGATGATTATACACGGTCACATACTTCTCATAGGTCTTGACAGACTTCATCTTTTCATCGCATAGTTTCTTATAATCCTTCAGATATTGCTCGTACACGGTCATCAGCGTGCGGAAGCGGTGTTCCAGGCCGAGAAACGCATTCTTCACTTTCTCCGCAGTGACAAAATTGTCACGGTCCATAATTTCCTGGTAGTGCTGGTTGATCTTCACCCGCATCTTGTCAAGCATACGGTTGGTTTCCAGAGCCACCGTACTTCGTCCCGTAGCCCGTCCCGCTTTCGTGTCCCACAAATCGGGATGGATGTTCAGTTTGCAGCTAAACTGCGTCTGTGTTCCGTCCACAGTGATACGTCCCATGATAGGGACTGTACCGTCTTTCTTCACAGCTAATCTCTTCAGATAAAAAATTGTCGAAAATGTACTCTTCATAACTCTACTTTTTTTAGGTTCAAAATTACGTTATGAAGAATCATCCATTGATATGCAAATCAGAGCGGAGCGAAGCAGACAAACCGTTTTTCATATTTTTTTCGGGTGTTTGCCTTAATCTGCCTTCCCGAAAACTGCCGTTTGTCACTGAACCCGCTTATTATTAGCGAAATACATTCGCTAATAGTGTCCCCCTCATAACCTTCCCAGTTAAAACCGCATAGGTTATTATTAGGTTACGCAGCTCCGGTTCAACTTGGCTTTACCTCGGTTTTAGATGGCTTCGCCTTTCAACCTCAAATACCCTAAACCCCTTGTCATTCAATTCTATTGCCCCGTATTTCTCATTTCCACTTTTTATTTCTACCTTTGTAACATTAATTACAATATAACCCTTTGCCTTATGAAAGAATTAAATATCGAAATCGCCGTCAAGATATACGACTATGAAGAACTGGATGCCGCCGACCGCGAACTGATGGATGCCGCCCGCGAGGCTACCAACCGCAGCTATGCCCCTTACTCCCACTTCTCGGTAGGAGCTGCAGCCAGACTGGCAAACGGTATTGTAGTGACCGGCACCAACCAGGAAAACGCCGCCTATCCTTCCGGGCTGTGTGCAGAACGCACCACCCTATTCTATGCCAACTCCCAACATCCCGACCAGGCAGTAACCACCCTCGCCATTGCTGCACGCAACGAGCACGACGAGTTCCTGGAGTCTCCCATCCCGCCCTGCGGCGCCTGCCGGCAAGTGATGCTCGAAACGGAGAAGCGCTTCAAGCAGCCAATGCGGGTGTTGCTGTATGGCAAAAAGGGAATCTACGAGCTGAAGAATGTGGGAGAATTACTGCCACTCTCGTTCGATGCTTCGGCCATGAAGTAACAGTACCAATAAAGTATTAACATCGTGTCTGCAGGAAGTTAATTTCTTGCAAACACGATATTAACTTCTTGACGACACGATATTAATATCGCAAAAAACCTTTGTTATTCAGTGGAAATCATTACCTTTGCACCCACTAACCAATTAATTCCACCGATGAGAATATCCGACTAAAGACAACACGTTTCGGTAAACATCACTATCAACATGCTTTTTCAGACTGAACGCTGAGCATCACCTATATAGATGTTTAGCCAATGCTGTGTTTGTCCGTACCCCTCCCCTTCGAGAATTTCAATTTCGGGGAATGCTTGCATCTCCCCTATCATTCTTACTTCTAAAAACACAGTAGAAACTTATGAGCTTTATCATTAAAGACCTTAGCTATATCCATGCAGATAAGGAAATCTTGTTTTCACACCTCCACTTGAGTATCAACTCCGAAGATAAAATAGCCCTGACCGGAAATAACGGTTGCGGCAAGTCTACCCTCATGCGCATTTTGGCAGGAGACTTGTCACCAAGTTCGGGAACGGTGCTACGCCCCGAACATCTGTACTACGTGCCCCAGCACTTCGGACAATACGACCGGCAGACAATAGCACAAGCTTTGGGAATCAGCCACAAGCTATCTGCCCTGCATGCCATCCTAAGCGGTGACGCTACCGAAAAGCACTTCAATACGCTCAATGATGACTGGAACGTGGAAGAACGCGCCCAGGCTTCTCTCGACAGCTGGGGACTGGACGGTATCACACTCTCCCGTCCGATGGAAGGACTTAGCGGCGGCGAAAAGACCCGCATCTTCCTGGCAGGCATGGAGTTGCACAACCCAACAGCCATCCTGCTGGACGAACCGACCAACTATCTGGACGCGGATGGACGGAAACGTCTGTATAACTTGATACGACGGACATCGGCTACCGTGCTCGTCATCAGTCACGACCGCACGCTACTGAATCAGTTGCCTGCCATCTGCGAACTCTCCTCCCAGGGATTGACGTATTACAGCGGAAACTACGACTTCTACAAAAAACAGAAGACCCTGCAACAAAACGCCCTCACCCAACAACTAGAAGAGAAGCAGAAAGCCCTGCGCCTTGTACGCAAAGTGGCACGCGAAGTAGAAGAACGGAAGGCCAAACAGAATGTGCGGGGAGAAAAAAACTCCATTAAAAAGGGGATTCCCCGCATCATGATGGGAGCACTGAAAAACAATGCGGAAAACAGCAGTAGCAGACTCAGCAGCATACATGCGGAGAAAGCGGAAAAGCTGCAGACGGAAATGGCAGGCATCAAAAGTTTACTGTCGCAGACGGACAAGCTGAAAACAGACTTCAACACCTCCCATCTGCATACGGGCAAGATTCTGATTACGGCAAGGAACGTCAACTTCCATTATCCCGACCATACAGCCTCCCCCGCAGAAACACCCCACACGGAGACGGCTGCAAAGAGTCTCTGGGCTTCTCCCCTCACCTTCCAGCTAAGAAGCGGCGACCGCCTCAGCCTGAAAGGAAAAAACGGCAGTGGAAAAACAACCCTGCTGAAACTCATCATGGGCGAATTGCACCCCACCGACGGAGTGATGGAGCGTGCCGGCTTCACCTCCGTCTATCTGGACCAAGAATACTCCCTCGTCCGTAATGAGCGCAGCGTACTCCAACAAGCAGAAGCTTTCAACCACCGCCACCTGCCGGAACATGAAGTGAAAACCATCCTCAACCGCTATCTCTTTCCCCGCGACGTGTGGAACAAGCCGTGCAGCAAACTGAGTGGCGGCGAAAAGATGCGCCTCTCCTTCTGCTGCCTGATGATTGCCGACAATACCCCGGATATGTTCATTCTGGACGAACCCACCAACAATCTGGACATCGAGAGTATAGAAATAATAACGGCAACGATACGCAACTACGCCGGCACCGTAATTGCCATCAGCCACGACCGGGAATTTCTGAAAGACACCGGCATCGAACGGGAGATACTTTTGGAATGAATCAGTAATTTAGGTAACAACAACCGTAATTTGTATACTGCCGTTCTCATAAAACCGGCCTATTTTTGTAGCACGTAATCATTTACTAACTAACGAACAACGAATATGAGCAAAAAAGTATTAATCCTCTCCTCCAGTCCCCGCAGGAATGGAAACTCCGACCTCTTGTGCAACGAATTCATGCGCGGTGCCGCAGAAGCCGGACATCAAGTAGAAAAGATTTTCCTGAAAGACAAGCACATCAACTACTGCACGGGATGTAGCGTATGCAGCATGTACGGCAAACCCTGCCCACAAAAGGACGATGCCGCCGAAGTGGTGGAAAAGATGATTGCCGCCGACGTCATCGTCATGGCAACCCCCGTCTACTTCTACACCATGAGCGCGCAGATGAAGACACTGATTGACCGTTGTTGCGCACGCTACCTTGAAATAAAGAACAAGGAGTTCTACTTCATCATCGCCGCCGCCGAAGAAAGTGTCCCCATGATGGAGCGTACCATCGATGGTTTCCGTGGCTTCCTCGACTGCCTGGAAGAGCCCAAAGAATGCGGCACCATTTATGGCGTGGGTGCCTGGAAGGTGGGCGAGATAAACGACAAGCCTTCCATGCACGAAGCCTACGAGATGGGAAAAAAGGTATAAAGAACGAATACTAACCGCTATACAATACATTTATGCTACGTACCATCAGACTGACCCTTGCCGTCATCTTCTTCGCACTCATCACGCTGTTGTTCCTCGACTTCACGGGAACACTGCATGCCTGGTTCGGATGGATGGCGAAGATACAATTCCTGCCGGCCGTGCTGGCACTGAACATCGGTGTAGTGCTGTTTCTTGCAGTGCCGACCTTGGTATTCGGACGCATCTACTGCTCCGTCATCTGCCCGTTGGGAGTATTCCAGGACATTGTTTCCTGGCTCTCCGCCAAACGGAAGAAGAACCGTTTCCGCTACTCGCCTGCACTGAAATGGCTACGCTACGGTGTGCTGGGAGTATTCGTACTTGCCATTATCGGCGGACTGAACTCTTTTGTCGTGCTACTGGCCCCTTACAGCTCATACGGGCGCATCGTTTCCAGCCTTTTCTCCCCGCTCTACCAATGGGCAAACAACGGACTGGCTTACCTGGCCGAACGTGCTGACAGCTATGCCTTCTATGAAACGGATGTATGGATGAAGAGTCTCCCTACCCTGCTGATTGCCACAGTCACTCTGGTGGTCCTCATCGTGCTGACATGGCGAAGCGGACGTACCTATTGCAACACCATCTGTCCGGTAGGTACAGTGCTTGGCTTCCTCTCGAAGTATTCCTTGCTGAAACCGGTAATTGACACAAAGAAGTGCAGCAGTTGCGGACTTTGTGCCCGCAACTGCAAGGCATCGTGCATCAACATCAAGGTACACGAAATAGATTACAGCCGTTGCGTGGCATGTATGGACTGCATCAACAAATGCAAGAAAGGTGCCATCACCTACACACGCCGCAAGCCGACTTCCGCTACAGTCTCCCAGGAAACCTCCGTGGCACCGGAGCAGGTAAACGACGCCCGCCGCGCATTTCTCTCTACAACCGCCGTGTTTGCTGCTACAGCAGCCCTCAAGGCGCAGGAGAAGAAAGTGGACGGTGGACTGGCTGTCATCGAGGACAAAAAAATCCCCGAGCGCGCCACTCCCATCACTCCTCCGGGCTCACTGAGCGCCCGCCACTTTGCACAACACTGCACAGCCTGCCAGCTCTGCATATCGGTATGTCCCAACCAAGTGCTCCGTCCTTCTTCGGACTTGACAAAACTGATGCAGCCGGAAATGTCCTACGAACGCGGTTACTGCCGCCCCGAATGCGCCAAGTGTGCGGAAGTGTGTCCTACCGATGCCATCCATCTGACAAGCCTCGCCGAGAAATCGGCCGTCCAAATCGGTCATGCCGTATGGATTAAGGAGAATTGCATCTGCATCACAGACAAGATGGAATGCGGGAACTGTGCCCGCCATTGTCCGGCCGGTGCCATACAGATGGTTCCTTCAGACCCGGAAGACGAAGCCTCCATCAAGATACCGGTAGTCAACGCCGAACGCTGTATCGGATGCGGAGCATGCGAGAACCTTTGTCCGTCGCGTCCGTTCAGTGCCATTTATGTGGAAGGCCATGTGATGCACAGAACTATCTGAAGCAGCTTTATCATCCCAAATATCCATTTATAATTTCAGTCCTATCACAATGAAAGAAGACAATAAGAACAAGATAAACCGCCGCGATTTCTTCAAACTCGCCGGTGCAGGAACGCTTGCCTCGGCAGCAGCCCTGTACGGCTGTTCGGGCAACAAGAACAACGGGGAAAGCGAATCGGCCGCGCTGGGCGAGATACCAACCGACAAGATGACCTACCGTACCAATCCCAACACGGGCGACCGGGTTTCCCTGCTGGGATACGGATGCATGCGATGGCCCACCCGGAAATGCGCCGACGGGAATGGAGACGAAATAGACCAGGAAGCCGTGAACGACCTGATAGACTATGCCATTGCCCACGGAGTGAACTATTTCGACACCTCCCCCGCCTATGTGCAAGGTCTGTCGGAGCGCGCCACGGGCATTGCCTTGAAACGCCACCCACGGGAGAAATTCTTCCTTGCCACAAAGCTGTCCAACTTCAGTCCCAGCACGCACAGCCGCGAAGAGTCCCTTGCCATGTATCACCGCTCCTTCCGCGACCTGCAAGTGGACTACATCGACTACCTCCTGCTGCACGGCATCGGCATGGGCGGCATGGAAGCCCTCCGTTCCCGCTATCTGGACAACGGCATGCTGGACTTCCTGCTGAAAGAGCGCGAAGCCGGACGCATCCGCAACCTCGGATTCTCCTATCATGGAGACATCGAAGTCTTTGACTACCTGCTCTCCCGCCACGACGAACTGAAATGGGACTTCGTACAAATCCAACTGAACTACGTGGACTGGCGACATGCCAAAGAAGTGAATACCCGCAACACGGATGCCGAATACCTATATGCCGAGCTGGTGAAGCGCAACATTCCCGCCGTTATCATGGAGCCGCTGCTGGGCGGACGCCTATCCCGCCTAAACGACCACTTGATGGCACGTCTGAAACAACGCCGCCCGCAGGAGAGCGTGGCTTCCTGGGCCTTCCGATTCGCAGGTACTTTCCCCGATGTGCTGACCGTACTAAGCGGAATGACGTACATGGAGCATCTGCAAGACAACCTGCGTACCTTCTCCCCGCTTGTTCCATGTACGGAAGAGGAGTTTACCCTACTGGAAGATACCGCCCAGCGAATGCTGCAATACCCCACCGTGCCGTGCAACGACTGCAAATACTGTATGCCGTGCCCCTATGGGCTGGATATTCCAGCCATCCTGCTGCACTACAACCGCTGCATCAACGAGGGCAACGTGCCGCAGAACAGCCAAGACGAGAATTACCGCGAGGCACGCCGCGCCTTCCTGATAGGCTATGACCGCAGTGTTCCCCGTCTCCGCCAAGCCAACCGCTGCACCGGTTGCGGCCAATGCAACCCGCACTGTCCGCAAGGCATCGACATCCCGGCGAAACTGCAGGAGATAGACCGATTTGTGGAAACGCTGAAGCAGGAAACCCTTTAACGGACTTATCTTCAACCCTGGTTGTCCATTTTAAGGATTACCAATCATATACAGATTCTTCTTTTTGTATAACTTTGCAAAAAGAACCATAGATAAACGATGAATAAAAAGATTTTAACCGCAATTTTAATAAGTATCGCCCTTCCGGGTAGTATGCTGTCCGCACCTGCCGACAGCCTCCGACTGAAAAGCTACAAGCTTGATGAAGTCGTAGTGACCGGGACAAGAAATGAAACAGACATCCGCCACCTGCCAATGACCATCTCCGTAGTGGGCCGCCGGCAACTGGAACAGACCTACCAGCCCTCCATCCTGCCTACACTGACCGAGCAGGTGCCCGGACTTTTCACCACAAGCCGCGGCATCATGGGCTACGGCGTATCCACGGGAGCCGCAGGAGGCATGAGCCTACGCGGCATAGGCGCCGGGGTAAACGCAGCCGGAGGACCTACAACCAGCCTGCTGGTGCTGATAGACGGACACCCGCAATACATGGGCTTGATGGGGCATCCCATCGCCGACGCCTACCAGAGCATGATGACCGAACGGGTGGAAGTGCTGCGCGGTCCCGCCTCCGTCCTCTACGGGTCCAATGCAATGGGCGGGGTTATCAACATCGTCACCCGCAAGATGCAGGAGGACGGGGTGAAAACCAATGCGCAGATAGGATACGGTTCCTACAACACCCTGCAGACGGAAGTCTCCAACCGCGTAAGGAAAGGGCGTTTCAGCAGCGTGGTGACCGGCTCGTACAACCGTACCGACGGACACCGTGACGACATGGAGTTTGAGCAGTATGGCGGATATGCCAAACTGGGATACGACTTCAGCGACACCTGGAAGCTGTGGGGCGACGTGAACATCACCCGCTTCAACGCCTCCAATCCTGGCGAAGCCGACAATCCGTATATAGACAACGACTCGCGCATCACACGCGGCATGACCTCCTTCGCACTGGAAAATCGTTACGACCGCACTTCCGGCGCCGTGAGCTTCTTCTATAACTGGGGCCGGCACTGGATTAACGACGGCTACCACCCCGGAGAAGAGCCCCAGAAGTCGCACTTCAACTCCAAGGACCGGATGCTGGGCATATCGTGGTATCAAAGCGCCACGCTCTTCACCGGCAACCGCCTGACCGTAGGTTTCGATTACCAGCACTTCGGCGGAGAGTCCTGGAACAAGGTTGTCGCCATCGACGAGGCAAAACCCGGACAGCAGATTGGCGACCATATCCCCGGTGTGGACAAGCAGATGGATGAATTTGCAGGCTATGTGGATTTCAGGCAGGACATCAACAGCTGGCTTTCACTGGACGCCGGTGTCCGCATAGACCACCATTCGCACGTAGGCACGGAATGGATTCCCCAAGGGGGACTGGCTTTCCATCTGCCCCGGCAGGCGGAACTGAAAGCAATGGTGAGCAAAGGATTCCGTAACCCCACCATCCGGGAGATGTACATGTTCCCTCCACAGAACCCCGATTTGAAAGCGGAGAGCCTGATGAACTATGAACTCTCCTTTACGGGGCAGCTTTTGGGAGGGGCCATGTCCTATGGGGTGAACCTCTACTACATCAACGGGGACAACATCATCATGACAGACCCTGCCCTGCGCAAGAACGTCAACTCCGGAGAGATAGAGAACTGGGGCGTGGAAACCAACCTTGGCTACCGCATCAACCGACACTGGCAGATGAATGCCAATTATAGCTGGCTGCACATGGAGAATCCGGTACTGGCGGCTCCCGAACACAAACTCTATGCCGGTACGGACTTTACACAAAGACGCTGGAGCTTGTCTACCGGTATACAATACGTGAAGGGGCTTCATACCTCAGTCACCCCGGGCAAGGAGAAGCAGGAAAGCTTCGTACTCTGGAACCTGCGTGCCAACTACCGTCTGTGCAGTTTTGCCGACGTCTTTGTCAAGGGTGAAAACCTGCTGGCACAACGCTATGAAATCAATGCAGGCTTCCCCATGCCGAAAGCCACGGTGATGGGAGGTGTAAATATCAACTTTTAATACTGTTGCGAAGGAGTGTATTCCACCCGATAAATGCGGTCGAAGAATGGTGCCCACTCATTGTCCGTGATGCCAATCTGCAGACCGTAGAAGTGTGTACCAGCTTCCCGACAACGGCGAATCTCCTCCATAAAGGCAGGTGAAGAGTGAGGAATCTTGAAATCGCTGACCCAAAGCACATCGGCATTCATATACTCCTTGCCTTCTTTGAGCAGGCGGAACGTGGCTTCTAGCATACGGGTGGCATCTGTATCCCCGCAAGCTGTCTTTGAGAAGAATTCGAGCAGCCTTGCCCGCTCTTTCCTTACGTCAATCGGATGGATGGAGACGGAAAAGGCTATCAGAAAGCAGTTCCGCCGTTGACGGTCGGCTATCTCCAGGAGCTTTATCAGCAGGGAGTGGGCAATCTTCTCCGGCTTGCCAGCCATGCTTCCCGAGGTGTCTAGACAGACAATCATCGGACCTTTGGGACGGGCAGGCTTGGTTTCGATGCGCCGGGCAGGCTGCATGATTTCCGATTTATAACGGAAGGTCTGGAGCTTGCGAGTAAGGTATTTGTAGACGAACAAATCTTCCAGTTCACTGTCAGCGGAATGGGCAAGCTCAATGGGAAGCAGGGTATTGAGGTCGTTGCCGGTACTGATGCCCAGGATGTCACATTTGGAGGAGTGCTCCATTTTGTAGACGTTTCCCTCGGCAACGCGGATTTGCTCACGTCCTTCGTCGTCTGCCATACGCCCCATCTTGCGGGCCACTTTCACTATCTCGGGGCAAGAGCGCTGGATGCGCACGATTTTCCGTATACGCTCAAAGTCGACAGTATTCCACAAGCCGCTCATCATGCCCCAGGTCTGGAAGAATTCGTCCTTATCCACCCGGTTCTGGCGGATGTACTCGGGGATGTCTTTCAGATTGGAACGGAGCCTGCGCTCGAGGGCATCTTTGCGGAAAGCAATCTCTTTCTCCTTTTCTTCGTGCATCTTCAGTTGGAAGGCGTCTTCCCAGTCGTCCACCATTTTCTCCCAGACTTCATCGTCCGCATATCCTCCTTCTGTGCCGAAGTGGCTGCGGTAGAAACGGGAGTCGAAGCCGTACTCCCGGTATTTGTCGGAAATCTGCTGGAGCAAGGCTTGCCAGCCGTCTTTCCGCTTTGCCATGGACCATTCCAGCACGAGCTTCATCCCGGTCCGTTCCGACTGGCTTTTCCGGAGGTTGTACCTCTCCTTCTCCAAGTTCAATTGGATGAACTGAATCATGGTGTCGTAAAAGATACGTGCACAGACCTCATCGCCCAGCACCTGCACCTTGACCATGGAGTCGTTCATCACAGAGAGTAGATAGGCATACAAGGGCTCGGTATCCGTCTCTGCGCACTCTCCGGTGGCAACGAAACGGTCCAGTGCCTGCACATAGAAGGCGGTGTCATATCGGGTGACGGTGGTGTTCATCTTCTTCTTGGTTACTGGAGGATTATTCGTCTCCATATCTCAGTTTGCGCATGTCCACACGCGCCCAGGCTATTTCCTTGCGGACGATGGAGACGTATTGAGCTACGCTCTTTTTGTCTTCTTCGGAGACGAAAAGGTTGTCGGACAAATCTCTTACCAGGCGGTCTATGCTGGTGGCGGCGGCGTCCAGTTCCGTCTCGTAGTCACGGTCGGTGACGGAGAGGTTTCCCAGCCAGAGTTGTTGCTCCTCACCTCGTTGCAGACGCCGCATGGGGAAGCGCACACCGTTGATGTAGAGATGCTTATCGTCGCGGTAGAGGGTGACGCGTTCGGTGCCTTCCTCTTTCATGGCACTGGTGTCGGCAAAGGCACGGATGATTGTACGCTTGGGATTGAGGGGGTCGGCATACATTACACCCAAGGTGGGGGCATCTTTGGTGCTATACTCCTTCAGATTTTTGTAGTCCACGATAAAGATGTAGGTGTTGCCCGTACCATGTTTCTCCACCTGGTAGTAGAAGTGTTCCGTTATCAGCAGGTCATCGTCCCTACGGTCGCCGGCAAGGCGGGCTTTGTCGAGGGCTTCGCGCACACGGCTGACTTTCAAATCGGATTTCAGCGAGGAGGCGATACCGGCAATCTGTTTTGTGTGGGACACGAATAAGGCACGGATAACGATGTCACGGATGGCAACGCTCTCATCAGGCTCACTCCATAGGCAGTGGTAGACGGGAAGCAAGTCGGTCATGGAGACTTCCGTGCGGCCGTGGACGAAGGCGGAGGTCTTGAGCAGCTTCACGATGTTCTTCCAGCGGCGGTCGCTGACGTAGACATTGCGGCGCAGGTCGGAGTCTTGCATCTCTACGCTTGTCAGTCCGTGGCGAATGGCTGTGATGCAGGAAAGAACATCGAGAGGCAAGGTTACGCGGCGTATCTCAGCTTGCCATTCGGCATACTCGCGGTCGGAGATTTGCCATTCGCAGGCAGTCGTTTCCGGATGGTCGGCAGAATCGTCCAGCAGCATTTTGTAGAAAGACTCTTCCTGCTTGACGCAGGTGCAGAGAATGCGGATAAGGAAGCGGTCCCATAGGGCTTCCAGTCCCTCGCCTTGAGCGGGCAGTTCGTTACTGGCAGCTACGAGCAGTTTGAGGGGGAGATGCAGTTCCTTGTCGCCATTGCGGAAAAGTTTCTCGTTGATGACGGTCAGCAGAGTGTTCTGTATGGCAGGGCCTGCTTTCCATATTTCGTCCAGAAACACGACATCGGCTGTGGGCAGATAGCCGTCGATGGCACGTTCATACTTGTCGGATTCTTTCAGTCGGCTAATGCTGACGGGACCGAATATCTCGTCGGGTGTAGAGAATCGGGACATCAAGTATTCGAAGGCACGGGCATCTGTAAAAGCAGACTTTAGCCGCCTGGCTACCATTGACTTGGCTACTCCCGGAGGTCCCAGGAGCAGAATGCTCTCGCCTGCCAGAGCTGCCAGCAGGGAGAGGTTTATTTCAGTTTCTTTTTCGTATACTCCCCGGTTCATTTCGGAAAGGAGGAGACGAATGCGTTGGGTTATTTCCACAATATGATTTATTTATAGTCAGTACTCATGTATAAAGAAAAGTGTGTAAAGATACAAAATAGTAGGGAAATCAGAGAGAGTCTTATTAAGATTCACTATCTTTGGAAAACAAATACACACAGACACGCACACACGTTGTGATTTGCTTTCATTTCCTATATCTATTACCATTTCTACCTGGAGACAAATTGTCCCCAGGTAAGTGACCAGTCCTTCATCGGGTCAGTCCCTATTATTGGGGATTTAACAATCCCCCCTCTTTTGCCGAAAACTAAAACTTTCCTCCCCAAACACTACCCTTCGTATCACTATATTTTATACCTTTGTTCACTAAGAATTAATCGTCCCATACCCATTTCTGTTTCGTCCGACAGCTGTCGGACGATAATTAAACAACTGTTGGACGATAATGCAACAGTTGTCGGACGATTAGTTTTTAGGAAGAAGAAAATTAATCCGCTTAGCGACAAAAATAATTCCCCGAAGCGACGAGAACTGTTTATCGCTATAAACAAAAATAAATATCTTATGAGCGCGTATTACGACCTTTACGAAACGCCTTCGCCCGACGGGAAAGAAGACAAGAAATCACTCCATGCACGTATCTGCCCGAAAAGGACTTATACCCAAAAGGAGTTTGTGGAACATATCGCAACTTTCCAACATCTGCCCAAGAATGTGATAGGGGCAGCATTGGATGCCTGCATTGACGAGTTGTGCGACCTCCTTGCCAACGGAAACATCGTGGAGCTGGGAGAACTCGGATTCTTCAGCACTTCACTGAAATGCCTGCGCGAGACCGACGACGAGAAAAAGAAAATCCGCTCCGAATCCGTCCAATTCCAAAACGTACACCTGCGCATCAGCAGCACGTTCCGCAACAACATCAAGAAGAAAATGACGTTGGAACGTGTACACTCCACTACCAAGAAATCGAAAAAAGTAGTAGAGACCACCGAAGAAACAAGAAAAGCCGAACTGGAACTGTTCCTCAAGCAGAATGTATGTATCAACAAGAACGAATACATCCAGCTAAGCGGACTAACCAGACATGCCGCCATAGACGAACTGAACAACTTCATCCGGCAAGGGTTCCTGCGCCGCCGCGGAATGGGAAGGTCAACGGTCTATGTGCGACAAGAAAAAGACACAGCAAACGAAATTTAGGGGGGCAAGCACAGAGACACAGAGACATAGAAATTAATTTGAAAAGAATCTCTGTGCCTTTGTATTTTCGTGTTCATCCCCCCCAAAAAATAATAAAACAACAAACAATGGAAAAATCAACAGAACCCCAACCCTGCACGCAGTGGTTCGTCTTCTTCAAAGACCAACTGCTGCTGAAAAAAGGATATACAGACAAAGGAGAAATAAAATACAGCGTACCCGTCAGTATAGAGCCTCCTCTGACACCGGAAGCCGGAAGTAATATACACGAAGTGTTCCCCCCCAACGGCAAGCAAGTACGTGCATTCGCTTTGGAACAGCCCGTGGCCGAAACCGACGAATGGGTCATGATAGGCCTGCGCGCATCGTACGACTACATCTCGCCGGACGAGTACCGTTCTGCAGGAAAGGCCTTCCAGATACTCTATTGGGACGAGCACAGCCACTTCTGCCCCGTGTGTGGCACCGCCATGGAGCACCAGACCCCCATCATGAAGAAGTGTCCCAACTGCGGCAATGAGATGTACCCTCCCGTTTCCACCGCCATCATCGTACTGATACGCAAAGGAGACGAAATCCTGCTGGTGCATGCCCGGAACTTCCGAGGAACCTTCTACGGACTGGTGGCAGGCTTCCTCGAAGCCGGCGAGACACTGGAAGAATGTGTGGAACGGGAAGTTTTTGAGGAAACGGGGCTGAAGGTAAAGAACATCACCTACTTCAGCAACCAGCCCTGGCCCTACCCCAGCGGATTGATGGTGGGTTTCATTGCCGACTACGAAAGCGGGGAGATAAAACTGCAGGAAGATGAGCTGACCGCTGCCGCCTTCTATTCCAAAGACAACCTGCCCGAAATTCCACGAAAACTGAGTATCGCAAGAAGGCTGATAGACTGGTGGATGGAGAACAATTAAAAATTAAAGAATTAAAAAGAGGGGGGGAAGAAATTTTAAAAAGCAGATTGCGGAAAACACACACTCACAAACGAACAACTACGAATGAAACGACTCTCATTCACATCAACCAATCGGTGTGTAACCGCAATCTGCCTATACTTAACTTCCCTGCAAACGTTTTGTTCATCAACCATCGGGTTTAAGTCTTTATTTAAGTTTTCTTTCAACACAGAAGCAAAAGGAAGAGGCGCAGCCCTCACGGGTTACGCCTCTCCGAACACTATATACACATTTTTTCCTCTTTCCTATCAAATGCCGAGTGACTTGCGCACTGCCTCCACTTTCTTCTCAGCTTCGGCATCGGCGCTGGCATAGCATTTCGGACAACCCATCTCGCCCTTCACCTCGATATAGAACTTAATCTTCGGTTCCGTACCGGAAGGACGGACAGAAATCTTCGTGCCGTCTACAGTGAAATATTGAAGTACATTGGAAGTCTCGGGCATATCCAGCTTGCTTACGTTGCCCTGGGCATCAGTAAGTTCCAGCGTCTTGTAATCCTTAATCAGACTGACAGCCGAACCGCCGATTTCCTTCGGAGGATTGGCACGGAAGTTATCCATCATCGCCTTGATTTCCTCGGCACCGCTCTTACCCGGTTTCACCACATTCACGGTGGTTTCCTTTGAGAATCCATATTCTACATAGATTTCCATCAATACGTCATAGAGCGTCTTACCCTGGTCTTTGGCCCAAGCACAGATTTCGGCCAGCAAGGAGCAGGCAGAAACCGCATCTTTATCACGGACAAAGTCTTCGGCCAGGAAGCCATAGCTTTCTTCACCACCACCGATATACTGCTGCTTGCCTTCGCTCAGACGGATTTCGCGAGCAATCCACTTGAAGCCGGTGTAGCAGTCGCGCATTTCAATCTTGTTCTTGTCTGCCACAGCCTTGATGAGTTCAGTGGTCACGATGGTCTTCACGATGAAGTCGTTCGGCTGCATCTTGCCCATTGCAATACGGTTCTTGATGATGTAGTACAAGAAAATGAGACAAGTCTGGTTACCATTAATAAGCACCCACTCGCCCTTATCGTCCTTGCAGGCCATACCGACACGGTCGGCATCCGGGTCACTTGCCATCACGATGTCAGCGTCAATCTTCTTGGCCAGCGCAATGGCCATGGAAAGGGCTTCGGCATTTTCGGGATTCGGAGAAACCACCGTCGGGAAATTGCCGTCCTTCACCATCTGTTCGGGCACGCAGTTGATATTCTCAAATCCCCACTCCTTCAATGAGTCCGGAATGAGCACGCGGCCTGCGCCATGAAGCGGAGTATACACAATGCTGAGGTCTTTCTGGCGACGGATGACTTCGGGGTCGATGGAGATGGAGTGAACCATGTCCAGATAAACCTTATCCACTTCCTTGCCGATAATCTGAATCAAGTCCTTGTTGCCGTTGAACTTGATGTCGGCCACCGTCACCTTATTTACCTCGTCTATGATGGCTGTATCGTGCGGAGCGAGCACCTGCGCACCGTCATCCCAATAAGCCTTGTAGCCGTTGTATTCTCTGGGGTTGTGGCTGGCTGTAATGTTGATACCGCTCTGGCAGCCGAAGTGGCGAATGGCAAATGAAACTTCGGGCGTAGGACGAAGGTCATCAAAAAGATATACCTTGATGCCGTTTGCAGAGAAGATGTCGGCAGAAATCTTTGCGAACTTGTCGCTATTGTTGCGGCAGTCGTGCCCCACAACAACGGAAATATCCTTCTTTCCGGCAAAACATTTGTTCAGATAGTTGGACAAGCCCTGTGTTGCGGCACCTACGGTGTAGATGTTCATGCGGTTTGTACCGGCACCCATGATGCCACGCAGACCACCCGTTCCAAACTCCAGGTCTTTGTAAAAACTGTCTATCAATTCGGTTTTATCTGGATTTTCCAACATGCGTTTCACTTCTGCCTGAGTTTCGGCATCATATGCCGGGGTAAGCCATTTTTCGGCTTTCTCAGTCACCTGCTTAATCAGTTCCTGATTTTCCATAAGACTGTTATTGTTTTAAGGGTTAATATAAACTTTTTTGTAAGACACAAATGTAGAAGAATAAGTTCAAATATCCTAATTTTATTCAGGCATTTTATATCTGTCTCCCGTCTGCTTAACATACTCTTCAAGGAACTCCTTCGGGTATCCCGGGCGGATTACGCCTGCCGGCTGGCCGATGGAATTACGTTCGAATTGACCGTTTTTCATACGTTTGACAACGCCGTCATTATACTTTACGACAAGAAACTCGCCAAGACGTTTCCAAGTATCGAAAGTGCTTTGGGCAGTCATGTTCGTATAGTTGGTAAGGAATGCCTTTGCTTTGGCAGGGTCTTTTTCCAGCAGTTTGGCAGCAGCAGCCTCAACGCCTTCCTGCGCTTCGTTGAAGGTTGTCTCCAACTCTGTCTGAGTGGCACGCACGTCGCCCATCATCAAGTCATAGCGGGGATATACCATATTGGCCACCCAATTGAAAATCCAGAAAGCGGAGTTCCAGGAGAAAGTGATGTAATCGGCGCCATCCACGCGGGTATAGCATACGGGAACCTTGTCCGTACAGCAATATACGGGCGTAAATACCGTCATGTTGGCATCATCCGTGCCAAACCACAGTACTCCACCGATAGGGTCGGGCAACTCGGAACGCATCTGTGCCACGAATACGAAACCACTCTGCTGGGTGGAGATGGGACGCTCATTGAAATATTCCCGGTCGCCCACTTTGAAAGAGAGTGGAGAAAGGCGGTACGGGGTATGATACGGGCCTGCACCGAAATCTTTGCTGATGTCGAGAGGAGTACCTTCATAATGGTCGCGCATGGCATTTTTCACATCCTGCACGGAAACCTTGCGGTTGGGCTTCACAAACAGAGGCATCGGAGTGTCCGTCTCACCCAATATATAAGGCAGGAACTCGTTGCCGCGGTCGGTAAACATATTGAAATAGCTCCATACGCGTGCCTCGCAATAGCGACGGGCACCAAAATCGAGCGGAGCATAGGCATCGGCAAAACTGAAATCCTTGTTCACACCATCAAAGTAACCCTTCTCACGTGCAAAGGAGATGACGTCGGCAGAGTACATGCAGTTTTCCTTGTCATTCATATTGAACTGATGAATGCGGCTCTGGTTGGCATGTGCGGAGATACAATCATCGGGCACGCGGACAGCTACCCATACGGCACCGCGCACACCGGGTCCCTTGCCAATCATCTCCATAATCCATATCTCGTTGGGGTCGGCAATGGTGAAGGATTCTCCACTACTGTAATAGCCATATTCCTGCACCAATTCCGTCATCACCTTGATAGCCTCGCGAGCAGTGCGTGAACGTTGCAGTCCGAGATAAATCAAGCTACCGTAGTCGATAATACCGGTAGTGTCTACCAGTTCGGGGCGTCCGCCGAATGTCGTTTCACCGATAGTGAGCTGGAATTCGTTCATATTGCCGATGACATTGTGCGTCTGACGGGCCTGCGCTATCTGCCCGAGGTATTTGCCGGTATCCCACTCGTGTATGTCAATCAGCGTGCCTTTCTTATGCATGCCGGCAGGATAATGATATAGCTCGCCGAACAAGCCATAGGAATCGGCAGAATAAGAAACGATGGTAGAACCGTCCGCGGAGGCGTTCTTGCCCACGATAAGATTGGTGCAGGCCAGTGCATTCGCCACGGCTGCCACAACAAACAAGACGGAAAGAGTCAGTCTTTTACTTTTCATACTTCTAATAAATTAAGGCCTCACCCCCGTCCCCTCTCCGAAAGAGAGGGGAGAAGAAAATGATAGCTTGTTACACATATTTTTATTACACTTATTTATTACACTATATATAGCAAAAGTAACTTCCGACCTCCCCTCCCTACGGGGGAGGGGTCGGGGGAGAGGCTTTACCATACAAATTCAAACTGTTCGGTGGTACAGTTGCCACAGCCATCCGTCACCGTCATCTCCACCACATGCTTGCCGCCTTTCTCCACATGTTTCGGGTCGAGCTCGCACACCAGGTTACCACTGATGGAGTTGGGCTTTCCAAACAAGGCATATTTTCCGTCAATCGTACCCCGATAGGTGTTGATGCCGGTTTCCTTGTCCTTGGCCTTGAAGATGATTTTTCCCGTACGTCCCCACTGAGCTTGGTTCACGGGAGTTATCACCGGCGGAACCGTATCCACTGCCACGGTATAAGTCCCCAAATCCCGTATACGCACTTTCATGACACCATCCTCATACTTACCGCCGATGCGGTATTTTCCACCGCGCGCCGTTACGCCCGCCACATAATATTTGGTCATATCCTCTACCGGACGCCGGCGCAAGCCGATACGCAAATCGCAGGCATCGTGCATCGGAATGCGGGTATCGTTCAACTGATAGGTGAAAGCTATATCACCGCTATCAGCCCGCACGGAATAGTTCAACAGGACGTTATCGTAGAGCATTCCTTTCGGAATGACCAATTCTAACCCCGGTTCCTGCAGATAGTTCACCTTGTCCCACTTGAGGGCGTATTTCTCACGATGTTCCACCGGAGCAATTGTCGTCTTCTGCCCCTGCACCGTGAAGCAGACCTTGGAGGTATTTCCCAGCGCATCGCTCAGCGTATAGACAAACCGGTAAGGGCGTTCTTCGTTGATGTCCACCAGTCCACGGTTACCGTTGGATGCATGCAGCATGCGTAAGTGGTTTCCCGGCTCGATGAAAGACTTCATATACTGGCCGTGTGTCCACGAATTGATATAGCGGTTTTCTTCGTACGCAAAGCGGTCTACCGTACTGCGGAAGACTTCCTCGCCGTCCACTTCGAGAATCACCGTCTTCACGCCATATTTATTCTGCACTCCGTCCATATAATCATAAGCACGGATGCCTGCACCAATCAATCCCCAGGCGGTAATGGGTTTCGTAGGATGTGCCGGAAAAGCCCGTCGCGTCTGCTTACCTTCCACCACTCCTTTGCCCGGCTGAGGAAACAACATGATACCTTCGGCACGCGGGGCAGTCTTGTCCTTCACTTTGTCCATGAAGAAAGGCAGTGGGTCTATATATTCGTCCGTAGCCGTCTCTATCATATCCAGATGCAGGTGCGGACCGAAAGAGTATCCGGTGTTTCCGCTTAAAGCTATTATCTGACCGGCTTTCACGGGATATTCGCCCAAGATATGCACCCCGAGATTATTACTGCCTCTATCTCTATCGTCTCCCTCATCTGACACGGGAGCAGGCTCGGGAATTATCTCTACTTCCCAGCTTTCCTTTTCGTACTGAAGAGCCTTCACTCGCTTTGCCACTTCACCCACAAAGGCGCTAAGATGACGGTAGATGGCGGTATAGCCGTTATCATACACCACATCGAGCACATAGCCCGAGCCGTGGGTGACACGGATACGCGAAATATATCCGTCCGCCAGCGCACGTACCGGTTTGCCTATGGCGCCACCGGTCTTGAAATCCAGTCCGCCATGAAAATGGTTGGCACGTATCTCGCCAAAGTTACCGGAGAAAATGATGGGAAAATCAAAAGGCGGAGTGAAGGAAGCCTCTTGTGCCCGAGCCCCGACAGATATAAAGAAAAAAGACAAAATGACAGATTTTATGTATATATTCATTGCAGTAACTTCTTATGATAAACGCAGGCAAAGATAAAAATAATCCCTATCTTTGCCATACAAAAGAGAAAATAAACAATGGAGAAAATACATTACTTCCGTCCCCTCTATCTTGCTCTGGCACTCACCATAAGCCTATTTTCCACCGCAAGCACCCCTAACCGATACAAAACCTCCGCTTCCCTGCCCGACAGCCTGCTGACCGAACAGCATATCCGCAGCATCTATTACACCCTGCCCGACAGCGCTCTGTCACTGCTGGACGAAGCCGAAGCCCGCCGTCTTCCCCACCTGCCGCAATTCCGCATCGACATGCTGCGCGGCACAGTCTACGAACGTCAAGGTATGTACCACCTCAAGGAGCGGTACATCCGCCGCGCCCTGCAAAGCGACTCCGTGCAGCACACTCCTCTCCGGAAACTGCAAGTCCTCACGCAGCTCGCCACCGCCCTCGACCGCCTGAACAAATACGAAGAAGGCATCCGCATCTGTACCGAAGCCATCGAGCTGGCACAGGAGCAAGGACAGAAGGCCAAAGAAAGCGAACTGCTGTTCACTTTGGGCCGCATGTATCAAGGCATGAAGCTCGACGACAAAGCGTTCCGGTACATGTACCGTTCCATCGAACTGCTGCAAGGCACGGACAATGTGCGCGAACTGGCCCAACTATCCACCTCCTACGGCGACTTGTCCGCCTATCTGGCCGAAAACGAGCGTTTGGACGAAGCCATTGCCCTCTGCGAGAAGCGTCTCGACGTTATCAGCCGCATGAGCCTGCTGCCCGGACCGCCGCCCGGATACATAGACCAGCAATACGGTTACCTCTACTCCAAACTTGCCTGGTACTACCTGCAAAACGGACAAAGCGAAAAAGCCGCCGAAACCGCCCGGAAATACCAAAGCACCGGCTTTGCACAATCGCAGGCAGGACAAACAGAAATCGTCCCCTACCTGCTGGGTACGCGTCAGTACCATAAAGTGCTGCAACTTCTTGACGCCTCTTCCGCCCTGGCCGAACCGGCCGATACCTTCAACTACGGCCACCTGATTCTGCTGGACCGCTATGCCCGCACCTACCGCGGACTGAAACGTCCGGAACTGGCCGACAGCTACCAACAGCGCATCACCATGCTGACCGACAGCATCTATGCCCGCGAAAAGGCCGGCCAGGCACACGAATTCGCCATCATCTACCAAACCCAGGAAAAGGATGCGCAGATACGCGAAGCCCAACACAAGCTGGCACGGCAACGCGTACTGTTCATCACCACCAGCTTCATCGCCATCCTGCTCGCCATCCTGCTATGGGAAAAGCACCTCCACCTGCGCCGCACCCGCGAACGCAACCAGATAGCCGCCCGCCAGATAGAAGAGCTTCTGGCACAGAAAGAAGAACTGCGCAAGGCATACCGCCGGCAGCCGCTTCACCCGGAAGATGCCCCTAACGAAGAGCCGCCTGCCGCTCAAGCCAACACTTCCCCCTCCGCTGCCGACGATGAAGACAACCGCCGCCGGTTCATGCAGATGGAAGATGCCCTGCTCACCGACCTGCCCTTCCTAAACCCCGACTTCAACCGCGAAGACCTGATGAAGATAACGGCCTTGAGCAAGAACCGCCTCAACCCGTTCCTGCGCGAATATGCCGGTGCCGACGGCTTCAGCGACTACATCAACCGCCTGCGCGTGGAGCACTCCATATCGATGCTGAAAGACAACAGAATGTATTCCATAGATGCCATAGCCACCGCTTCGGGCTTCAAGAGCCGCAACACCTACTATGTGGCGTTCAACAAACTGCTTGGCATGACACCCGTGCAGTACCGGGAGACTTTGCCGGACAAGTCCGCAGAACCATGCACAGAGCCTATAGTTTAACAGATTGCAGGCCGTCAGTTACAAGAACTATTCGTATATTTGTGCGTTGCAAGTAATATATAAGAAAGTTACAGGTAATATATAAGAAAAGTGATATATAAGAAAGGAGAACCGGAAATATGGAACCCATACAGAGCAACAAAATCTACCCCATCGGCATACAGAACTTCGAGAAGATGCGCAAAGGCGGCTATTTCTACGTCGACAAGACCGCCCTTGTCTACCGGCTGGTAAAGACGGGCAGCTACTACTTCCTAAGCCGCCCCCGGCGCTTCGGCAAGAGCCTGCTCATCTCCACCCTCGAAGCCTACTTCCAGGGAAAGAAGGAACTCTTTGAAGGGCTGGCGATGGAGAAGCTGGAGAAAGACTGGATAAAACGCCCCGTGCTGCACATCGACCTGAATATAGGGAAGTATGACACCCCGGACAGCTTGGACAAACAGCTGGAAAAAGCTGTGACAGAATGGGAACAGCTTTATGGCACGGGAATGGCGGAAAGCACGCTTGCCCTTCGCTTCGCCGGAGTGGTCAGGCGTGCCTGCGAGCAGACGGGGCAACGTGTGGCCATCCTCATCGACGAATACGACAAGCCCATGCTGCAAGCCATCGGCAACAAAGCGCTGCAGAACGAGTTCCGCAACACCTTGAAACCCTTCTACGGCGTACTGAAAACCATGGACGGATGCATCCAGTTTGCCCTGCTGACGGGGGTCACCAAGTTCGGCAAGGTCAGCGTGTTCAGCGACCTCAACAACCTGAACGACATCTCCATGGACCGGCGATACCTTGCCCTTTGCGGTGTCACCGACGAAGAGCTGCGCCAAGAATTCGCCCCAAGCATCCGGCTGCTGGCGCAGGCGCAAAACATGACCTACGAGGAAACCTGCCAACGCTTGCAGAAAGATTACGACGGTTACCACTTCACACACAACTCCATCGGAATCTACAACCCTTTCAGCCTGCTCAACACCTTCGACAAGCAGGAGTTCGGCAGCTATTGGTTCGAGACGGGCACCCCCACCTATCTGGTGGAACTGCTGAAACGCAACCACTACAACCTGGAGGAGATGGCCCATGCAGAAACCTACGCCGACGTGCTGAACAGCATCTATGGCGACGAAGACCCACTGCCCGTCATCTTCCAAAGCGGATACCTCACGATTAAGGAGTACGACCCAAGGTTCGGACTCTACCGCCTCGGCTTCCCCAACCGGGAAGTGGAAGAAGGGTTCGTCAAGTTCCTGATGCCGTTCTACACCCGCTTCAACAAGATAGAGGCACCGTTCGAGATACAGAAGTTTGTACGTGAGATAGAATCCGGACAGCCCGATGCCTTCTTCCGCCGCCTGCAAAGTTTCTTTGCCGACACCCCCTACGAACTTGTCGGCGACCGCGAACTGCACTACCAGAACGTGCTTTTCATTGTCTTCAAGCTGGTGGGATTCTATACCCAAGTGGAATATCACACCTCCGAGGGACGTGTGGACCTCGTGCTGAAGACAGACCGCTACATCTACATCATGGAGTTCAAGTTCGAAGGCACTGCCGAAGAAGCGCTGCGGCAGATTGACGAAAAACACTACGCGCAACCCTTCGAAGCCGATGGTCGCCCACTGTTCAGGATAGGCGTGAACTTCAGCGCCCGGACGCGCAACATAGAAAGGTGGCTGATAAAAGCATGACTTCCTCCCCATAAGGACGGATTTTCATCCTCCGCACTTCCCTTCGCACCCCCTCCGGAAGCACTTCTGAGAGGGGGTGCGACAATTCAGGACAACAAGGCGACAATGCAGGACAAGCACCGAGGGGTAAAATCAGGCAGTTTATACCATTATTAACAACTTTGCAGACACATTTGCAAAGGAACATTAATAAAACCTATAACAACCCAAATGGAGAACTGCATCATGAAACGACTGACCTCACAGGGATGGGAAACGCTGCGCACACTGACCGCCATCACGGCAGCCATAGGTACCATGATATGCCTGCTGATACTGGCAGGATGCACCAACGAACTGACCGGGCAGGACGAAAACCGGGGAAACGGACAAGCGCTGACGCTGGGAACCGTAAGCATAGAAGGAGGAAACACCCGTGCCGCCGATGCCGTGTCCGGCGTGGCATCCGGCCATAGCTTCAGAGACGACGAAAAGCTGCACGTAGCCCTCACCGCCGGAAGCGCCCAATCTGCCGGCACCTACCTATACGACGGCAACAACAGCAGCTGGAGTTCCACCAAGACCGAGCGCGCCTACTGGCAAGGGAGCGGCAACCACACCCTCACCGCCTGGTGGGGACCCGCTTATTCTTCCTCCTCCCCTGCCGTTTACGACATGCCCTCCGACTACGAAACCAACACCGCCGCAGGGAGCACCCTGAATGCCTGGGACGGCAAGCAATATACCGCTGCCGCCGATAAATGGCACATCACCGACCTGCTGCACTACAGCGGTACACATTCCGCCACATCCTCTTCCATCAATCTGCTGCTGAAGCACAGCATGGCGCAGCTATGCGTCAACCTGCTGCCGGGCGACGGCATCACCGCCGAACAGCTGCAGAAGGCCACCGTACACCTCAAGCAAGCGAAAGCCTACTTCACCATGAATACCGACGGAGAGCCCGTCATCCATAATCACGACGGCGAAGCCTCCACCCCTACCGATGTCCGCCTGCTGAAGAACGGCAATACCTCGTCGGCATACTACGCCCTGATGCTGCCGGGGCAGACCTTTGCCGCAGACCGACTGATGATAAGCATCCACATCGGAAACGACATCTATAAGTACCTCCCCACCAACGACATCACCACCCAAGCCAATACCTGCCACGAGCTGAAACTGAAAGTAAACAAAGCAGGGGTGAGCGCATTGAGCGTAACGTCCACCGGATGGCAAAGCCCGACACTGGTGGAGGCGACGGAAGCAGAAAGCTTCGTAACAGTGGAGAACGAAACAGCGGGAAGCCTGCTGGCAGATGGGTCTGCACTGAAGACTGCACTGGCAAGCGCCGGCCAAGACAGCCCCATCAAGGTAATGATTACGGGGGAGATTAGCGACCAGGACTTGGCGAATTTGAAAGAGCAGATGATCGGTGGTAGTAATGGTAATAAATACTTCAAGGTCAGCCACCTCTACATCACCGCAAGCGGGGCGACAACCATACCGGAGGGATTTTGCAAAACGGGGGATAACACAAATACCGCACTTCAAGAGGTGATACTCCCCGAAGGGATAACAAGTATAGGAGAGCGCGCATTCCAAAGCTGCACGACACTAAAGAGCATTCAACTGCCAAAGAAAGTGACAAAGATAGGAAAGTACGCATTCATTAATTGCCGCCAGCTAACAAACATCCAACTGCCGGACGGAGTGACAGAAATAGGAGAATACGCATTCGTCGACTGTAGCAGCCTGACAGAAATCAGCATCCCCACGGGAGTAACGAAGATAGGAGAGAGGACATTCCAAAGCTGCGCGAATCTGACGAGCATCCAACTGCCGGAGACAGTGACAGAGATAGGCCAAAGCGCATTCAACTACTGTGGAAGTCTGAAGGAAATCAACATACCGAAAGCAGCGACAAGCATAGGAAGCTACGCATTCCAGTATTGTAGCAGCTTGACAGAAATCAGCATACCCAAAGCAGTGACAAGCATAGGAGTCTGCGCATTCTACGACTGTATTTATAACCATAGAACAACCAAAACTAATCAGAAATATCCGAGTGTAAATCTTTAATTACCAGCATATTCTAAAATTTAACACTTTTCGGTTGCCATTTGTCGCTTCCCAAATTTCCACATATTTTTGAGACGTATTTCTGACGTGGAGAATTTGCGGGGCTTGTTTTTTGTCACACCGTGCAGACAGTTGACAAGGGTTTACAACCGTTTACGACAAGCGACAATAACCGCCCCGATATGCGGAAACAGTCACACTGTGTAGAAA
>ERZ1027228.194-NODE-194-length-25683-cov-10.523529_pt1 | contig 25683 bp, 19 predicted proteins | sample MGYA00519266_ERZ1027228 | MGnify/ENA primary metagenome ERZ1027228 (study PRJEB26926, sample SAMN06164465) | human gut metagenome | biome: ENVO:00009003; feature: ENVO:2100002; material: ENVO:00002003 | host: Homo sapiens | place: USA | collected 2012 ...
CAGGCCCTCGGCGCTTACGGCCAGGCTGTTGGCCGCAATGGACACAGTGCCCAGCTGGGACACGATGCGGACGAGAAGCACCTGAGCCGAGGAGAGGGCGGCGCGCTCTGCCGCCAGCGGCACACCCACCCGCCACAGGTTGATCAGGCAGGAGCGGGTGATCTTCCAGCTGCCGGGGTAGCGGATGGCCAGTGGGCTCTCCCGCAGCAGGAGCACCGCCAGTGCGGCCAGCCCGCCGATCAGGGTGGCAAGGGCCGTGCCCAGCGCCGCGCCCGGCACACCCCAGCCAAAACCGAACATCGTGACGGTCTGGCCAAACAGCTCCATCTCCCGGGTGGGATTGATGAGGAAAAAGTTGAAGAAGATGTCCAGAACGCAGACCAGCACGCTGATGAGGCTGGGCGTCAGGGCGTCACCCGTGGCCCGCAGCATGGCGGAGTACATCCCCATGGCCATGCTGAACGGCAGGGCTGCGGACCAGATGCCAAAGTAGGCCGAAGCATTGCCCTGCAAAGACGGGTCCGCACCCAGCCACCCGGGCAGGAACCGGCAGATGCCGATGCCCAGCGCCGCCATGCCGCAGCCGAGGAGGATGTTGAAGATCATGGACTGCCGCAGCACGCCCCGGGCATCATCCTGGCGGTCGGCCCCGAGATACTGCGCGATCTGGATGGCAAAAGACGTGAACAGCCCCACCAGAATGCCGTGGAGCAGCCAGGTGCTGGAGCTGACGATGCCGATGGCCGCCGTGGCCTCGGCCCCGATGTGGCCCACCATGGCCGCGTCAATGTACTCCATCGCCGTGACCACCAGCTGCTGCAGGATAGCGGGCACGCTCAGGGCAACGGCAACGCGGGCCGTGTCGCCCAGCGGGATGCTCTCGCCCTGCCGCATCCGGGCCGCGAGAATATCAAGTGAAAGTGTCATGATGTCTCCTCTGCAAATACAAAATGGAAAAGCCGATACCTATTATAATAAGAGAGAAGAGGATTGTCAATCAAGGGCGATTTTGCGGCAGGGCAATTGATTTTTACTGTTCCGCGTGATACACTCTCACCATGGGAAGAATACTATGAAAGAGGAATTGAATCTTATGATCGAAATGCTTTCTGATACCATCGGCACCCGTGCCGTGGACGCGCTGGGCTTTCTGCTGGCGTTTGCATTGACCGCCCTGATGGACTCCATGTTCCGGGAGCGGCTGCCCCATGACCATGGCCGCGCGTTCGCTGTCAACGGCGAGCTGTCCAAGGGCAAGGCCCGTGGTTCCGGCCTCATCTTTGTGCTCTGCATCGCGCTGGTGACGCTGGCTGTCATCCCGTTCCGGGTGGAGTACCTGATCTATACCGCCCTCCTCATCGCCTCCATGCTCTCGGGCTATTTTGACGATGCGGCGGATACGGCCTGGAACGAATACAAAAAGGGCCTCATTGATTTTGTCATCGCGGTGGTGGCAGGTGTCACCTACCTCAACTTCAACGGCACCGGCGTGCAGCTGCTGAACTGGGCGTTCCGCATCCCGTACCCGGTCTACCTGCTGCTCATCGTCGTGCTCATCTGGGCCAGCATCAATGTGGTCAACTGTACCGACGGTGTGGACGGCCTCTCGGCCAGCCTGGCAGTGGTGTCCATCGGCACGTTCCTGCTGGCCTATTGGGAGGAGCTGGGCGAGTATGCCACGGCAGGCGTCATCTTCATCGGTGCCCTGCTGGCCTACCTGTGGTCCAATGCCAAACCCTCCACCCTGCTGATGGGGGACGCCGGCAGCCGCGCCATGGGCTTCTTCCTGGCCATCCTGGCCCTCAAGAGCAATCACCCGTTCGCATTCCTGCTGGCGGCACTGGTCTTTATCGTGGACGGCAGTCTGGGCATCCTCAAAATCAGCTTCAAGCGGTTTTTGCACATCAGCATCCTGAAAAAAACGCTGACCCCGCTGCACGACCATGTGCGCAAGCGGATGGGCTGGAGCGATGAGCAGGTGGTGGCCCGCTGGCTGATCCTGCAGGCGGTGGCATCGGCACTTTTGCTGCTGCTGGCCCGCTGAATGAATGATTTTAAGTATGATGTTTGTCTAACTTTCCAAAATGCATAAAAGAGCACGCGGTAAATTGTTGCACTTTACTTATTGAAAGTTTGACGAAAAACAGGTATACTTCTATTAACGAAAGCAAAGGCGCTTGAGTGAAGCTTGTTCACTCTGCGCCTTTTTTCTTTTCATGTTAAAAGACAACCCCCGGGCGCACTGGTCTGTGGTGCATGTGCACAGGCAAAAAGAGGATAGGGAAAGGCGGAATACTTCATGATCAAACTGGAACATGTGGATAAATACTTCGGGGACCTGCACGTTCTGAAAGACGTGAACCTGGAAGTGGCTGAGGGCGAGAAGCTGGTCATCATCGGACCCTCGGGCAGCGGCAAATCGACCACCGTCCGCTGCATGAATTTTTTGGAGGAGCCTACCAGCGGCCATGTTTATATCAACGGGGAGGAGCTTACCAACAAAAACAAGACCCGTGTCGTGCGGGAGAACATCAGCATGGTGTTCCAGCAGTTCAACCTCTACCCGCACATGACCGTGCTCAAGAACCTGACGCTGGCCCCCATGAAGCTCCACCACAAAACAAAGGCCGAGGCGGAGGAGCTTGCATATCATTATCTTGAGGTAGTCGGCCTGCGGGATAAGGCGGATGTTTATCCGCCCCAGCTCTCCGGCGGCCAGCAGCAGCGCATCGCCATTGCGCGGGCCCTCTGTGCACAGACCAAGATCATCCTGTTCGATGAGCCCACCAGTGCACTGGACCCCGAGACCATTCAGGAAGTGCTGGACGTCATGGTCCGGCTGGCACACGAGAAAAACATCACGATGGTGGTCGTTACCCACGAGATGGGCTTTGCCCGCTCGGTGGCAGACCGGGTCGTCTTTATGGCGGACGGACAGTCATTGAAGAGGGCACGCCGGAGCACTTCTTCACCAACCCCAAGAGCGAGCGTGTCCGCCAGTTCCTGAGCAAGATCGTCCGGTAACATCTTATTTTGGTTGACACGGCCGGGTGCACAAGTTGTGGTGCGCCGCCGTTGTTGATAAAACGCAGCCGGTTTCGGGGCGGGCAGGGAAAGCCGCCCAGGCTGCAAAAAACATAGAGGAGTGTATGATTATGAAAAAGATCTCTCGTCGCAGCTTCGTCAAGGCCGCTGGCTCGGCCACTGTCCTCTCCATGCTGGCCGCCTGCGGCGGCTCTTCCAGCAGCACCGCTGCTTCCACTGCCGCCAGCACCGCCGGTGCTTCCAGCGCGGCAGCCGCCAGCTTTGGCCCGGATACCCAGGCCATCGTGGATCGCGGCGTCCTCAAGGTCGGCGTCAAGAACGCCGTGCAGGGCTTCAGCTTCCAGGACACCCTGACGGGTGAGTACAAAGGCCTGGAGGACAGCCTGGCTGAGATGATCGCCGAGTATCTGGGTGTGGATGTCGAGTTCACCACCGTCACCGCTGCTACCCGCGGCGAGCTGCTGGACTCCGGCGACATCGACGCCGTTCTGGCAACGTTCACCATCACCGAGGAGCGCAAGAAGAGCTGGGATTTCACCACTCCCTACTACACCGATTATGTTTCCGTTCTGGTCGAGGACTCCAACGGCATCAAGGATCTGGCAGACCTGAAAGACAAGGTCGTGGGCGTGTCCTCCGGTTCTACTTCTGCCCGTGCTCTGGTCAAGGCCATGATCGACGCGGGCGTGCTGGACGGTGCAAACTTTGACGCCGACACGTTCAACGCTGATACCTGGAAAGAGGGCATCTCGTTCCGTCAGTACGACGATTATCCCGCCATCAGCACCGCGTTGAGCGCAAACGAGATCCAGGGCTTCTGCGTGGATAAGTCCATTCTGGCCATCTACAAGACCGATGGCCGCAGCTACGTGGATGCGGAGTTCAGCCCGCAGGAGTACGGCGTCGCCACCAAGAAAGGCAGTGATTTCTCCGCCCTGTGCGATGAGCTGGTGCAGGGCTGGCTGGCCGATGGTACGGTCGAGAGCCTGATCAAGGAGAACGGCCTGAGCTAAAAGACCACTTTTGCAATTGAGGGATAGAAAGGGAAAGGAGCGTTTGCCATGTCTGGTTTATTTTCGATGGACGCTTGGAGTACGGTTTGGAACCATAAAGAGAGCTTTCTGCTGGGTCTGGGCAATACCTTACAGACCGCTGTCTGCGCACTGGCGCTGGCCTTTGCCATTGGCGCTCTGCTGGGCCTGATGGCCACCAGCGGCAATCAGATCTTGAAGTTTGTAGCCCGTGTGTATGTGGAGTTCATCCAGAACACCCCGCTGCTGCTCCAGCTCTGCTTTTTGTACTACGCGCTGGCCTTTGCAGGCCTGAGCCTCGGCGTCATCCGCACCGGCATCATTGCACTGGGCGTTTACACCGGTGCCTACATGGGCGAGGTGGTCCGCGCGGCCATTGAGTCGGTGCCCAAGGGCCAGTTTGAGGCCGCACAGGCACAGGGCTTCAACTATCTGCAGCGGATGGGCTACATCATCCTGCCCCAGAGCATCCCCGTGATGCTGCCTCCCATGGTCAACCAGGTGGTCAACCTCTTTAAAAACACTTCCTGCCTCTATATCGTGGGTGGTGCGGACCTCATCAGTGTGACCTACAGCTTTGTCACCGGTGCTTCCACCGGCGGCGCTTACGCTCCCGCTTACATCGTCTGCGGCCTCATCTTCTTTGTGGTCTGCTTCCCGCTGTCCACGCTGGCGACCCGTTGGGAGGCTTCCCTCAAGGCACGCAAGGGCCGTGTGAACACCGCCCTCAAGACCGCCGCCAAGGTGGAACTCAAGGAGGCTGCTTAACATGAAGACACTTGCTGCAAGCCTTTCCATCCTCACCCAGCAGGGTGTGATGCTCTACCTGCTGCGCGGCGTGGCCTTTACCTGCATCATCTCGGTGCTGGGCGTTATTCTGGGCCTCATCGTCGGCAGCCTGCTGGCACTGGCCCGCACCTACTGCAAGCATGGCCCGGCCCGCGTCCTGGGCTGGCTGAGCGCCGCTTACATCGAGCTGTTCCGCAACACGCCCTACCTGCTGTGGATCTTCGTTTGCGTGGTCTTCTGCCCCTGCCCGGCATTCTTTGCCCGGAAAATGTTCGGCCTGACCAGCGTGGAGATGAAGCTCCTGTTCAAGGCAGCGCTGGCTCTGATCCTGTTCAACTCCTCCGTCATTGCGGAGATCGTCCGCGGCGGCCTGAACGGTGTGGCCAAGGGCCAGTTTGAGGCCGGTTACGCACAGGGCTTCAACACCGCTGAGGTGCTGCTCTACATCGTGCTGCCCCAGGCATACCGCAACATCGTGCCCACCCTGCTGAGCCAGGTCATCACCACCATCAAGGATTCGTCTTATCTGGCAAACGTGGCCACCATCGAGCTGATGGCCCGCATCCGCCAGCTGCTGAGTGCCGCGGGCACCTACAACGGTCTGGGCACCGTGAATGTTTCCGACGTCATGGTCCTGTTCGGTGCCGCCTGCGTTATCTACTTCATCATCAACTTCACGCTCAGCTGCATCGTCCGTTCGATGCAGAACAAGCGGAAAAAAGCGCTGGTCTTTGCCCCGGCAAAGAACGCCGCGTAACATCTGACATTATCTTTTTCCTATTTTCCTATTTTCTTTTCTACCTCCCGGCACAACCCTAGAGCGCAAAACGCGCCCGGCGGTTCCTCACCGCCCGGGCGCGTTTTGCGTTTTGTGCTTTATGATTGAAAATTAATAAATAGATGAAACTTTTATAAAAGCGTCTTCTCCGCTGCTTCCACCACATGGCCCACCAGCACGGAGGTGGTCACGGTGCCCACACCGCCCGGCACGGGGGTGATGGCTTCCACCATGGGCTCGGCCTCGGCAAAGCGGACGTCCCCGCAGAGCTTGCCGTCATCGCCCACATGGATGCCCACATCCACAACGGTCTGGCCCTCCCGCAGGCAGTCGGCTCCGATGAAGCCGCGCTTGCCCATGGCCACCACGACCACATCAGCCTCTTTGCAGAGAGCGGGCAGGTTCTGGGTGCGGGAGTTGCAGATCGTGACCGTAGCGTTTTCGCGGTCCAGCATCATGGCGGCAGGCTTGCCCACCACAAGGCTTCGGCCCACCACCACGGCCCGCTTGCCGGAGAGGGGGATATCGTAATACTTCAGAATTTCCAGGCAGGCCTGGGCGGTGCAGGGCGGGTAGCCCAGCGCCGTGTTGGTAAACACGCCGGCCAGCGAGCCGTCCGTGATGCCGTCGATGTCCTTTTCCGGGGCCAGTGCCGCGCGGATGGTGCGGTCATCGAACTGCCTGGGCAGCGGGCGGAAGAGCAGACAGCCGTGAATGGACTTGTCCGCGTTGATTTTTTCAATGACTTCCAGCAGGGCGTCCTGAGTGGCATCGGCGGGCAGCAAAAACTGCCGGACGGCTACGCCCACCTTGCCGCAGCGGGTCATGACGCCCCGCTCATAGGAGAGGTCATCCTCCCGCTCGCCCACCCGGACCACGGCCAGGGTAGGGGTGATGCCTTTGGCGGCCAATGCCGCACAGCGGGCGGCGTTTGCCTCGTTCATGGCCGCCACAACGGGCGCGCCTTTTAAGATCGTTGCCATTTAAACTTCCCCTCTCAATTGTGTTGCCATTTTTTCGTAGAGCGTATCGGCCAGCGGGACGTACTGTGCCAGCAGTGCGTCTGCCTTGGCGTTCAGGGCCTCGGCGTGGGCGCGGTCTGCCATCAGTTTGGTATTGATGGAGACATTCAGGCCCGAAGCCTGTAAGGCAGCCTTGCAGAACAGCGCCGCACACCCGGCGTCGGAGACGGCCAGCGCGCTGCCCTTGGCGGCGTACTCCTGCGCCAGCGCAATGCCCTCACAGCAGGCTTCCATGATCTCCAGAGGCACGGCACAGGCCCCGTCCAGCGCCTGCTCCAGCACCGCGGCCTTATGGGCCTGCTGTTCCGGCGTCTCTTTGGGCAGGCCGTAGGCGGCAGCCAGCGGCAGAAACGCCTCCGCGTCGGCCTGCACCAGCGCTTCCAGCCGCCTGCGCAGGACTTCCGCCCGGGCATTCAGGGCTCGGAGATCCGCCTCCACCGCCGCGTACTTCTTTTTGCCCACGGTCAGGCTGCCCACCATATTGCCCAGGGCCACGCCGGCCGCGCCCACAAGGGCCGCTGCACCGCCGCCGCCCGGGGCCGGGGCTTTGCTGGCAAGGCTCTCCAAAAAGCCCTCACAGCTCGATTTTGTCAGTTCCACGATAGATTCCTCCCTCGGTGATGAATGCGTCCAGCCGCTGGTCGTGTTCGTCCAGAGCGGCGTGGGGGACGCGCTGTGCTTCAAACGCAATGCCCAGCTTCACCGCACGGGTGCAGCGGGGCAGGTAGCGGTCGTAGTAGCCTTTGCCCATCCCCACCCGGCCGCAGGCGGCGTCAAAGGCGGTGCAGGGCACTAAAATCAGATCCAGTGCCTCCGGCGGCAGGATCTCTGCCCGGCTCAGGATGGGGGTGCGGATGCCGTAGGCCCCTGCCTCCCAGCCATCCTCGCCGGGCACAGCCGCGGTCAGGCTGAAATTTTCCCCGCAGACAGGATAGGCCAGCGTTTTGCCCAGGCCCCGGGCCGTCTCGGCCAGGGTGGCCAGATCGGCCTCGCCGCCAAAGGCTGCGTAAAGCAGGATGGTCCGGGCCTGCCGGAAGCAGGGGAGCGCCGCCAGCCGGGCGCAGAGAGCTGCATTGGCAGCGGCACGGGTTTCCGGTGCCAGTGCCCGGCGGGCCGCAATGCCCGCTTTGCGCTGAACCTGTTTCTCTTCCGCAAGGGTCATGCGGCTTCCTCCGTTCTTCCGGGCGGTGCCCATGCAGACGATCTGCACAAAAAACACCCAGAATTTTTATAGGAATATAATAAGCAATGCGGGCTCAAAAAGCAAGCGTTTTTATCGAAATTGCGGTGGAAGAAAGGCTGGCATTTTGTTATCATGGAAAAAAACCGTCCGGCCCAATGCGGGGCCGCGCTTTTTGGGAAAGAAACATCTCAGAGAGAGGGAAGTTGTATCGTCTCGCCTGCCGTCATGGCGGCCATGGGCAGCATCCTGACCAACAAGTACGCCGAGGGCCTGCCCGGCTGCGGTGGATTTTTATGCCGCGTTTTTTGTGCGTTCTTCACGAACTTTTGTGGGCGGCTTTGTGCAGAACCCAATAAAACAGGCGCAAATCTGTGATTTGTGTCCATTTGGACACTTGCGCGGACACGGGCATTTCTGGTAAAATATTTCTGATGAAAAAGAACCGGCTGTGAGCCTTTCCTCCCTGCTGTTTCCTGCACGGCAGAGAGGGGCGCAAAAACGGGAAACCGGCGGGAAATGGCCGCGGAAACGCGACATCTGTCCGGGAACGCGGAAAATGACGGAAAATGCCATAAAAATTCCCACCTCGATTTTGCGCTCCGGGCTTGACAAGGCACCAGTTCCGATTCATAATTGTTCCATGGGAGAGCGCTGGAAAACCGCCCGGCGGCTGGGTGGAACGTGCCGCTCCCGGAACACCGGAAAGCGCCCGGGGAAATACGCTTGGAAAGAGAGGACGCGGTCTATGAAGCAGCTTTGGAAAAAGCTCGTGCTCTGCGTACTGACGCTGGCACTGTGCTGCAACCTGGTGCCCATGGCGTTTGCGGCGGACGCAAGCTATTACAACGTCTATTTGGAAGCACAGGGCGGTACATGTGATGTCATGCAGCTGTATGCTTACAAGTATGGCTCCAATTACCGGCTGACCAGTACACCCACCCCCACCATGGAGGGCTATAAGTTTGATGGCTGGTACGACGATGTGGTGGGCGGCACCAAGATCACCACGCGGTACAACTTCAAGGACGATACCACCATCTACGCGCACTGGACGCCGACGGCCAAAAAGAACACAGCCACAGCCACTGCAGCCAAGACAACGACGACAGCACCGGCAGCCGCTGACACAGAGAAGAGCTGGAAGCTGAAAGACAACCTCGGCACGGTGCTGGTGGTCACAACGGTGGTCGCTGTCGTGGTTACCGTGGTCGCCGCACAGGGTTCCTGATGAATTTGCTTTTCTATTGAGTTTACTGAAGAAAGGAAAATTACTATGACGAACTATGAACTCAAAATGCCCGCCAATTACGCAGCCATTGATGCAGAGGAGATGACCTATCTGGTTGGTGGTGAAACCACCGGCTGGCAGATGTTCAAGGATATCGGCACCCTGTTCAATTACATTGCCCGTGTCTTCTCCGCCGGCAGCTCCATCATCAACAACGTGGTCACCATCGTGGACACCGTCAAGAAGATCAATAGCTTCGTCCCCGATATGGGAAGCACCAAGAAGTAAATAAAACGCGCGATTCAACACCGTGTAATCAAAGAGCACTCCGGGTTTCCTGCCCTGGGGTGCTCTTTTGTTGTAAAAATACAAAAAGATGTTTTGCAAAAGGAATAAATCATGAAAAGCAGGAATCGTGGTAAAGAATCTTAGGAAAATTGATTGAAAACAGGAAATATTGGTGCTATACTGTCATTGATATCACTTATCTTTATAAAGTTTTTTTTCGTAGAAAAAGAACGAAAATGTTTTCGTGGATTGCGCCGCGCTTTGCAGAGGACGGCGATTGAGATAAATTGGAAATGGAATGAAAGACAAAGCCTTGCAGAAGACTTTGCGGAGGAATTATGTCAGAGCGGAAATTGCGGCGGATGAGCCGCACGGAGCTGATCGACGTCATCGACACGCTCCGGCAGGATGAAACGCCGCAGGAAACCGAGGCTTTGCGGCGGGTGGATGCGGAACGGGAGCGCCTGACCGAGCGGCGGCGTTTCTGGCGGGTGCTGCGCGGTACGGTGAGCACCCTGATCGTGGTGGCGGCCATTGCGGTGCTGCTGGCCACGCTGCTGCTGCCTGTGCTGCAGGTGTCGGGCGACAGCATGAACCCCACCTTGCAGGACCGGGACGTGATCCTGCTGGTAAAAACGGACGATTGGAAGACGGGCGACTTGTGTGGCTTTTACTGGCAGAACAAGCTGCTGCTCAAGCGCATCATCGGCGGGCCGGGCGATGTCATCTCCATCGACACCAAAGGTGTCGTGAGCGTCAATGGAGAGGTGCTCGACGAGCCCTATGTGGATGAGCTGGCGCTGGGCGAGTGCGACATCGAGTTCCCCTATCAGGTGCCGGAGAGCCGCTATTTTGTGATGGGCGACCACCGCGTCACCTCCATCGACAGCCGGAGTACGGTGATCGGCTGTGTCGAAAAAAGTCAAATCGTGGGCAAGGTCTTTTTACGCGTCTGGCCCTTGTCCGGTTTTTCGTTGATCCACTGAGGAAAGGAATCCATTATGGGAATGAAGAATCGCTTCCAGGAAGCCATTCAGAACGTCCAGCGGCAGCGTCATTTGGCCCGGCGTTCGGTGGCAATGGTTCTGGTGCTGGCGATGCTGACCGCCATGAGCGTCAGCTGGCGGCTGCATCAGGATGGCATCGCGCTTGCCGCCGATGACACGCGCTATTACTGCGGGAAAGAAGAACACAAGCATACCGACGATTGCTACATCGAGGGCACCGAGCCTATCTGCGGCTATGAAGAGGGCGAAATCATCGAAGAAACGATGAATCTGGCTGATGACGCAGGGGACGGTGACTCCAGCGCTGCGGACTGGGACGAAGCCGGGAGCGAGCCGGAAAGTGAGCCCGCCACGCAGGAAGAGCCGGAGCCGGAAGTGGTGCTGCACCACCACACCGCGGATTGCTACGAGGAAGAAGAGGTGCTGACCTGCGGCATCGAGAGCGACCACGTCCATCAGGATTATTGCTACGACCAGGAGACCGGCGAACTGCTCTGCACCGAGCATGAGCACACCGACGACTGCTATACCCTCGAAAAGGTTCTGGTCTGCGGCCAGGAAGAGGGCGAGCCGGAGAAAACGGATGACGGCGCCGTTCTGTACGACACGGACGAAAACAGCGCGGAGGAGAGCGATTCTGCCGAGGAACCGGAGACAGTCGCCGACCCGGAACCCGAAAAAGAAGCCACCAAACCCGAAACGGACGACGAGATCGACACGGGCTATACTGTCCACCACCACACCGCCGAGTGCTATGGCAAGGTGCTGATCTGCGGCAAGGAAGAGCACGAGCATACGGCCGCCTGCCTCGTCAACCCCAACGCCGAGATCGACGCGGAGTACGACGCCAAGACCCCGGACCGCACCAGCATGGATTGGGCCCAGGACATGGTGCTCGTGGCCCGGAGCCAGCTCGGCTATACCGAGAGCAAGGCCGACGTGGACGAGGACGGCAACGGCTACACCATGTATGCCGACCAGTATTATAAGGACAAGCCCATGGTGTATGCCGACTGGGACAGCACCTTTGTGGCCTACTGCCTGTACCACGCAGGCGTGCCGCAGGATATCATCCCCCAGTACGCCAGCATCAGCGCCCTGCGTGGCGAGCTTGCCCGCATGAACTCTGAATATTATACCGATGACCCGCAGGAGTTTGCCTCCATCCTGCCGGGTGATATCGTCATGTACAAAAATGCCGAGGGCCGCGAGACCATTGGCGTGGTGTCCGACGCGGCGGTGGACGAGGAGACCGATCTGACCACGGCCCTCACCGTCATTTCCGGCGATGTCGCCACCGGCTGCGAGTCCGACGGCGAGACCACCATCGACCAGGTGGCCGAGGTGGAAGTTGCCCTGAACGAGGTCACCAGCTTTGTGTCCGTCAATGCCGCGGAGGGGTATGGTATCAGCGATTTGATGGATGGGGACGATGCTGCGCTGGTAGCGGAGGTAAAAAATCTGACAAATTGCATTACAAACGTAACCGCAACGGAAACATCTTATAAATCAGACGGAAAAGAGGGCTATAAGAGCAACCTCAAAATGGATTTTAAAATCCCCAAAGAGGGACTTGTTGCAGATGAGTATCAATATCTGTTTGAGCTGCCGGATGGTGTGGCTCTTGACTCCAGTGTGGCGGATAAGCTTTTGGGACAAGAGCTTGAGATCGCGGGAGAGGGCAGTGTAAAAGAGGGATATTTTAAATTTGTTAAAAAGGAAGATGGAACTTATGCGATCCACCTGAAATTTAACAAAGATTATCTCGATCATACGACGACTGTCAGAGGCTATATCAATTTCTGGAGCGAATTTGGCGTTGGATATGAAACCAAAACGGGTACGGTAGAAATTCCGTTTAATGAGAAAACGAAGCTCGAAATTCCATCAAAGGAAATTAAGCATCCGGATAATGAAACGAATATCTACGATATTGGTGTAACCAAAAAAGGCTCTTATACAGAAGATGGCAAGCTGACCTATACGGTGAATGTCGTCTCGAAGAAAGGCACGCCGGGCGAAGTCAGCTATGGGGATGCCATCACAAATCTGGACGGCTTGACCCTTGAAAAACCGACCATTGTAGTGGAAAAGCGTACGGTTACAGAGACCCGCGCCCGTAAAGAAGACGAGTGGGGCAATAGTGCTCCATCAGACTGGGCGGCTACAACCGGCGATAAGCTGGAGGGCACTGCAGACGGCAAGATCAGCGGTACACTCCCGAAGATGGAAACAGTGGTTTCAGACGATGGTTTGGTGCGTACCTATACAGAGTATCAAGTTACTTATACCTATGATGTAAAGAATCTGGGCGATAAGGATTATACTCTGAAAAATAAAGTATCGACGTCTTCTAAGAATGATAACGGCGTTGAAATCAAGAAAGATGCAGATAAAACTGTAGAAATCAACAATCAGTATACCCTCAAGAAGACGGCAAGCTACGAAGATGGTAAGATCAAGTGGACCATCACGTTCAATGAAAATAACCGTGACATCGCCGGTGCAGTCCTGAGCGACAGCATGACGGTAAACGGTACAAAGATTTCTGACGTGTTTGCTACGGCTGAGGACATTAAGATTGAGCCCGAAACAGGTTGGAAATATATCAAAAATGCAAATGACCAAATCACCGGTATCAAGTTTACTGCAGAAGACGGAAAAACAAACACCGAAAAATATAAGATCACCTATACCACGAAGCATGAGCAGACTGGTTCGGATTACAAAGTAAACAATACGGCTCATGCAGAGCTGCCCGGTGGCGGAAACATTGACACGGGTAAGGAGGTAACAGTCCCCAAGTACAACGTTGGAAAGTTTGCGGATGAGTCGAGTGTTACGGAAGAAAACAATAGCCTGACCATTCCGTGGAAAATGTCAATCGACTTTACCAATACGGCATCCATTGCCCAAGGAACTGCTTTCTGCGATAACGCTAAGATACGGGATACTCATTGGCTGACCAAAGCGCAGGCAAAGAAATTGGTAGAAAGCCTGCGATGGTCCGATACAGCATACACAAGTGGAAACCTGAGCGAGAGTGCCTCAGATACGAATGTGGATAAGGATGCTTTCCGGGTGGAGTTCTATACCAAAGCCAGTTCGGTCAGTAGTGACTTAAGCGGTAAAAAGTCTGGTGTAGAACTATCTGAGCTTGCGGACGATGCCAAAATTTACGGATTCCGGATCATCGCGGCCAAGGATGTCACGCCGCCGGATGGCAAAAAGGTGCTGAAGATCAACTACAGTACAACGGCTGATATTTCGGATGTGAAAGATAAAGCTGATTACCGAAATATCTTTGAAAATATCCCGTACAGCTACAATTATAGCAAATCGACCATCACCAAAACGGACGGTGAGGGCAAAACCGGGATATCGACTGTTATCAGTGATGACAACTCCATCACCTGGAAGATCAAAGTCAAGACCAACTCAGTCGGCCTCCATGAAAAACTCACGGTCAAGGATGTGCTGCCCGTAGGTGTTAAGCTCAAATCCATCCAGGTCAGCTTGCCCTATAACGGAAGTATTGGCCCGCTGGAATTTAGTGCAGATAAAACGACGGTCACGAAAAGTCATAATAGAGATAAACTAACAGGTACTTATGATCCGGAAACGAATGTCTTGACCATGGTGCTGGAAAACCCTGATGGAAAGCTGAAGCAAGGCTTTACCTATGAGTTTACCGTCCGGTGCGAAGTCGTCTCCGACAAAGAGGGCGGCACAATTGTTCCAGGCGAGGCGTACGAGTTTGAAAACAAAGCTTCCGGCTGGTTTGATGCCCAGAATGATGCCCCGATTGGGGAAGTTTCTCAGACGCAGAACTGGTCTCAAAAAGAAAACAAGACAGAAGTGGAGCCCCTGAGCAAGAGCGCACAATCGGCGGGTAACCAGTACGGCGGCCGAAAAATGAATTATACCGTGGCAATCAACCCGGATGGAGTGAACCTCCTGCAGGGAGAGAACAGCTCTACGCTTACCGTAACGGATATACTCTCCGTGCAAGTGCACCCGGATTATATCTGGTTGAGAGATGGAAAAACGACAACGGGTGAAAAAGTAACTGTAAATGCGTCACTGGATGAAAAGAACATCAAGCTGTGCTATGCGAGCAAAGATGCAAATGGAAATCTGGTAGCGGGAAGTGCTGTCCAGGGCTATGGGCTGGAGATCAAAACCTACACAGACCCGCAAAATAGCAGCAGAATGCTGTATAAGATCACGCTGAGTGATCTGCCAGACGGCTATGCCATGCTCCTCAGCTATACCTATGAGCTCGAAAGCAATATTGACACGGTATATCCAAACTGGTGGAGCTATGGATATTGGAACGGTGTTGTAACCAATACGGCAAGCTTGGAAGGTACTTCTTATAAGAGTGCGGAGTATCGAGACAAGCATGAGTATAGTAACGCCGGTGCCGGTGGTGGTGTGTACAGAGACCATGCCCTGACCATCAAAAAAGTGGAAAGCGGCAAATACTACAATGTATTGCCGGGTGCAGAGTTTAAGCTGCAACAATACGATGGTACGCAGTTCGTGGACGTAGAGGGTAAAACCTATACGACAAACGAGAAAGGCCAGTTTACTATAGAAAAGTCCGGAGCGGGTTACCTTACGAATACGCTATACCGTCTGGTAGAAATTACTCCGCCGAACGGTTATGCGTTGCCGGAAAATCCGGAAGAGGAAGCCGTTTACTTCTACTTTGAAGATGATTCGGATACAACGCATATTCTGCCAGAGAATATCCCGGCGTCTGCAGTGGATTTGAACAGCGAGTCCAAGCTGGTCTATGTGGAAAACGAGCCAAACCTGACCTCTGTAACCGTGGAAAAGAAGTGGAATAATTCCGATGGTACGCCGCTTGCTTCTCCGCCGGATTCAATTGATTTTGAGTTGGTAATGTATTCCAGTAAGGAGAAGCCTGTCAGCGGAAAGTCTGCTACTGTAATAGGCCAAATTGTCAACACGGCGAACAACAAGGTAAGGATGACTTTTGCGGGAGATACGCTGTATACAGAAGATACGGTCATGACGCTTAAGGTTACTTATCCACAGAGAGGTGAGATTCAGTATAATGGAGGTATCGTCCCGGTCATATACTGGAACAACCAGACGATCAGCCCTGTTAAAACAGAAGAACCTGAAAATGAATCGGGCATTACCTGGGTTTATGAATGTAAACTGAAAGCGGGCGAAAACCAGATTTATGGTAAGCTTGTGCATAATGGCGATAGCCACAACATTGAGGCAACTTATCAATCGCCGACGCAGCCAACTAATACAGAGGTAAAACGTATACCCTATACGCTCTCTTCCAGTGACAAGTGGCGTATGACGATTCCTAATCTGCCGCGTTCTGACAAAGATGAGGCAGGGAGTACGGTCTACTACAGCTACAAAGTGGAAGAAATCAACACCAGCGCGGATTATCAGGTCAGCTACAGCACCACCAACGGTGTGACCAGCGGCCTGATCACGATGGTCAACACCAAAACCCCGGAGCAGGAAGAGCCCACCTACGAGCTCCCCTCCACCGGCTCCCCGGGCGGCACGGTTCCTTACACGGCAGGCGGCGCGGCCATTGCGCTGGCCGCGGTGCTGTGTGGATATAACTCCAGGCGCAAGCGGAAAAGGGGGGAAGAGTGACTCCTGCAGCTCTGACCCCGGCAACAAACCGAACGTAGGAAAATAAATCCCCTCTCTGGCGTCTCAGAGAGGGAACGTAAGAAAGGTAGTAAAGAAATATGAAAAGAGTAAAACGCGTGTTGGCGCTGCTTGCAGCGTTTGCGTTGGTGCTGGCCATGGCCGTCCCGGCGTGGGCGGATAAAGCAAATCTGTATACAATTTCTGCCCCGGCGGGAAGTAATCATACATACCAGGTTTACCAGATTTTTACGGGTGATTATAGCAATGGTAAGCTGTCTAATGTCAAGTGGGGCCAGAACAGTAAGAACCACGAGGGTACCAATGCCAGCGCTGCAGTGGATTCTACAGTGCTTGCAACTATCGCGGGTCTTGGAGGCAAGACTGATGCCGAAATTTGGAAGGGTATCGAACAATATGTGGACTTTGGGACAGCTCCGGTCGCCGAAGTGACGAGTACAACACCTGCATCTGTTCCGGCAGGCTACTATGTTATTAAGGATAAAGATGGCTCTCAGGACGGAAAACAGGATGCATATACGAACTATATCGTTCAGGTAGCTGGGAATGTGAAAATTACGCCGAAGTCTTCTATTCCGACCGTGAAAAAAGAGGTTAAGGATATTAACGACTCTACAGAGACGGACTTGGGAGAATGGCAGAAAGATGCTGACCATGATTTCAATGATCAGGTTTTGTTCCGTTTGACTGGTACGCTTCCTGAAAACTATGCAACGTATACTTCTTACGAATATATTTTCCATGATACGATGTCCAAGGGATTAACATTTGATCCAGCCTCTGTGGAAATCTATCATGGCGATGAAAAGACTGGCACAAAAATTGATGCAAATAACTATACTGTTTCTAACCAAAGTGGTACAGATGGAAAAACTGAGATTACAATTCAATTTGCTAATTTGAAAACAGCAGTAAGTGCAACATTTGGTGATAAAATTACAGTTGTATATAAAGCAACTTTGAATGAGAATTCTGTTATTGGTAGTGAAGGCAACCCCAACAAAGTTTACTTGGAATTCTCTAATAACCCGAATGGCAATGGGACAGGTAAGACCCCGGAAGATACTGTAACTGTATTTACTTACAAAGTGGCTGCGAATAAAGTTGACGGTGATGGTAAAAAACTGGCGGGAGCAGGTTTTAAGCTGAGCAAGTTTGATATGAAAAACAATCGTTGGGAGCTTGTTGGTTATCAAAATGTAAAGCTGGATGCAAGTGGTAATCCGGTGGAAACCGATGGCCGTTATGAAGTGGAAAGTGCAACGGCCACATCGTTTGCTTGGAATCGTATTGATGACGGTAAATACAAGCTGGAAGAGGTTGTTACTCCGGCTGGTTATAACACGATTGATCCGGTTGAATTTGATGTGGTTGCAGGTCATGCAAACCTGACGTTGAGCTCTCTGAGCGGAACAAAAACAACTGGTACAGTTGGCGAGTATACCTTTAAGCCGAATAACGCAGAAGGCTCTTTGACTACCGATATTGTCAACCAGTCCGGTACAGTGCTGCCCTCCACCGGCGGCATGGGCACCACGGTCTTCTACGTCGTTGGCGGCGGTCTGATGGCTGTGGCGGTGGTCCTGCTGGTGACCAAGAAGCGGATGGAGAACAAGCGCTAAACCAAACCCCAAAGCAAAAAATATCCTGATAACATTAGGGAGTAGCCCATGAAAAAGAACCGCAGTACCATAATTTTAATCCTGATCTTTCTCGTGGGTCTATCCGTGATGTTATATCCCACCGTCAGCGATTATGTCAACCAGCGCCACCAGTCCCGCGCGCTGGCCAGCTATGACGAGACGGTCAACGAGATGTCGGATGCGGACTATACCGCCTATTTTGAGGCGGCGGACGCCTACAACCAGCGGCTGGCGGCCACGCCCAATTCGTTCTTCACGCCGGAGCAGGTCTCCGGCTATGACGAGACGCTGGACGTCTCCGGCACGGGCATTATGGGGTATATCACCATCCCCAGGATCGGCGTGGAGCTGCCCGTCTACCACGGCACCAGCGATGGTGTTTTGCAGGTGGCGGCAGGCCATCTGGAGGGCAGCAGCCTCCCCGTGGGCGGGGCGGGCACCCATGCGGTCATCTCGGCCCACCGCGGCCTGCCCAGCGCCAAGCTGTTCACCAATCTGGACGAGCTGGAAGCGGGCGACACGTTCACCATCACGGTGCTGGACCGGGTGCTGACCTATGAGGTGGACCGGATCTCCATTGTCCTCCCCACCGAGACGGATCTATTACAGCCCGTAGAGGGGCAGGACTATGTTACCCTGATGACCTGCACGCCCTACGGCATCAATACCCACCGCCTGCTGGTGCGCGGCCACCGTGTCAACACGCGGGAGAGCCAGAAACATGTCCGTGTCACGGCGGACGCGACACGGATCGACCCCATCATCACGGCGCCTGTCATTGCCCTGCCCATGCTGGCAGTGCTGCTGATCTGGCTGCTGGTGACCACACGGAAGCGTCCGAAAGCAGGCAAACATGAGAAAACGACGAGAGGTGACCCCCATGAAACAAATTCGTAAACAGCTGGCGGCGCTGTTGCTGGCCGTGGCCCTGGCGGCAGCGTGCGCGGCCCCGGCTTTTGCCGCCGCCACGGCCGCCAGCATTGAGCTCACCCGGAAAGGCAGCATCACCGTGACCCTCCGGGATTCCGAGAGCGGGAGCGCTGTCTCGGGCGGCAAGCTGACCCTGTATCAGGTGGCCTCCATCAGCCGCCAAAATGGAAATTTAAGCTACGATTATACAAATGGTTTTGAAAAATGCGGCGTTTCCCTCGGCGATCTCTCGGAGAGCGACCTGGCCCGGACCCTGGACGACAAGCGCCCGGCCGGCAGCAAAGGGGAGACGCTCACCGTGGACACCAATGGCAAGGCCGTCTTCTCGCAGCTGCCGCTGGGCCTGTATCTCGTCGTCCAGAGCACCGCTTCCACCGGGTATGAGAAGATCAACCCGTTCCTGGTGTCGGTGCCGCTGGTGGAGGAGGACACGTACCTCTACGATGTGGACGCCCTGCCCAAGGTAGGCACGCTGACGCCCACCACCCCGCCGGACGTGCCGGAAGAACCCGACAAGCCGGAGGAACCGGACAAACCCACGGAACCCGAGAAGCCCACCGAGCCGGAAAAGCCCACCACGCCGGAAAACCCGGACAAACCGGAGACTCCGGATATCCCCGAGGAACCGGGCAAGAACACCCCTCCGGGTGCCGACAACCCCGATGACTGGGTGCTGAACGGTCGCCCGGATAAGAACAAGGCTCCCAATCCGGGCAACCCGGACGATTGGGTGCTGAATGGACGCCCGACCCTGCCCCAGACCGGCCAGCTGAACTGGCCCATCCCGGTGCTGACGGCGGCAGGCACCTGCCTCATTGCAGCGGGCATCCTGCTCCGCAAAAAACACTGAGCCATGCAGAAAAGACGACTTGGAACCATCCTCATCCTGCTGGGAGCGCTGTTGCTGGCCGGGGCGCTGGGCCTGCTGGGCTACAACCAGTGGGACAATGGCCGCGCCCAGAAAGCGGCGGCACAGGTGCTGGATCAGCTGGAAACGACGCTGGACGAGCAGGAGAACCATTTGCAGCTTCTGGTGCCCACCCAGGTGGACGACACCGCCCGGGAGATGACCGTTACCGCCATTGATGGCTGGGATTACATCGGGTATCTCTCCATCCCGTCCATCGGGCTGGCCCTGCCCGTGATGAGCGAGTGGAGCTATCCGGGCCTCAAAATTGCCCCAGGGCGGTACGCAGGCTCGGTCTTCACGGACGATCTGGTCATCTGCGGCCACAACTATGCCCGGCATTTCAGTCCCGTCAAGCGGCTGGCGATAGGCACCACGGTGCAGTTTGTGGATATGGACGGCCGGGAGTGGGACTACACCGTCTCCAAAGTGGAGACCCTGCAGCCCACCCAGATCGAAGAGATGGTGGGCAAGGCGGACGGCGATGACTGGGATCTGACCCTCTTCACCTGTACCACCGGCGGCAGTGCCCGCTGCGCGGTGCGCTGTACCCGGGTGGAGACGGCTTCCTGAAGCTTCCAAATTGGAATAATTTATGCGGATATTACAAAAAGGCACGCTCTCTTTTGGAGAACGTGCCTTTTCCGCATCTTATGTTAGGTCTCGGGGGAGATCAGTAGTGCAGCTGGTCAGCGGTCAGAGCTTCCAGCACGGGCAGCATGGCGGCTGCTTCCGCCTTGGCCTTGGGCAGGTCCATATCGCGGTAGTTGCCGCACTCCACCTCACTGGCACCGGGGACGGCACCCTCAAAAGCGGCCATGAAGCGGAACGAGTCCACGGTCAGGGCCAGCGCCTCGGCGGGGGTCAGGCCCCGGGTGAGCAGGTAAAAGCCGGTGCGGCAGCCCATGGGGCCGACGTAGATGACGCCGTCCTTGTAGGCGCTGTTCCGCGCGTAGGTGGCAAACAGGTGCTCCAGCGTGTGGGCCGCGCCGGTGGTCAGGTAATCGCCCTGATTGGGCTTTTTCATCCGGATGTCCCAGGTCAGCACATCGCCGTCCTGGCGGCTCAGGTACATGCCGCGGTCCAGTTTGGTGTGGTCCACGCAAAAGCTTGCGATCCGTTCCATTGCTACTTCCTCCCAATCTTTCGGGTAAAATCAGGCCTGCAGGCGCTGCACGCTGCCGTGCGCGCAGTCCACGGCCACCATCAGGCCATCACGGATGTGGCTGGTAGCACCGGCGGCACCCACGATGGTGGGCTTGAGCAGAGCCTTGCCGGCAATGGCAGCGTGGCTGTTCAGGCCCGGCTCCTCGACCACGATGGCGGCGGCGTCACGGACATAGCTCAGCATCTCGTTGGAGGTGGAGGGCACCACCAGGACCATGCCGGGCTTGAACTTGGCTCGCAGCTCGTCCAGGTTGTGGCAGACACAGGCCTTGCCGGTGGCGTTGGCCAGGGCAGAGCCCTCAGGGCCAATGCCCACGCCGGTAGCCAGGCAGTTGCCGATCATGTGGATCTTGATCATGTTGGTGGTGCCGGACACGCCCACGGGGACGCCGGCGGTGACAACAGCCAGCTCGCCGTCGTGCAGGTAGCCGTTCTCCTTGGCCAGGCTGGTGGACATTTCGATCAGCTCATCGGTGCTGTGGGCCAGAGCCATCATCAGCGGGGTGATGCCCCAGGAGATGGCCAGCTGACGCTGCACCTGCTCGTTCATGACGCAGGCAATGATGGGCTGTGCGGGGCGGTACTTGCTCAGCAGGCGGGCGGTATTGCCGGACTCGGACACCGTGACGATGGCGGAAGCGTTGACGTCCTTGGCGGTCAGGCAGGCAGCGTGGGCGGTTGCGTCGCTGACGCTGATCTGGCCGTTGCCGGCATCCACCAGACGGTTGTCGCGGTAGTGCACCTCGTTCTCGGTGCGCTCGGCAATGGCGGACATGGTCTTGAGGGCCTCCACGGGGTAAGCGCCTGCAGCGGTCTCACCGGAAAGCATGATGGCAGAGGTGCCGTCGTAGATGGCGTTTGCCACGTCAGAGATCTCGGCACGGGTGGGCCGGGGGTTGACCATCATGCTGTCCAGCATCTGGGTAGCCGTGACAATGGGCTTGCCAAAGGAGAACGAGCGGTCGATAACGCTCTTCTGGATGCCGGGCAGCTCGGTGAAGTCGATCTCAACGCCCAGGTCGCCACGAGCGACCATGACGGCGTCGGCGGCGGCCAGGATGCTGTCGATGTTGTTCACGCCCTCGCGGTTCTCGATCTTGGCGATGATGCGGATGTTGGAGTCGTACTCGTTCAGCAGGTTGCGGATGTCGTACACGTCCTGTGCGGTGCGCACAAAGGAAGCGGCGATGAAATCAAAGCCCTGCTGCACGCCGAAGATGATGTCATCGCGGTCGCGCTGGCTCAGGTACGGCATGGAGAGGTGGACGCCGGGCACGTTGACGCCCTTTTTGTTTTTGATCTTGCCGCTGTTCAGCACCTCGCAGGTGATGTCGGTGTCGGTCACGTTGGTGATGTGCAGCTTGATGAGGCCGTCGTCCAGCATGATGGTGCCGCCCTCGTGCACATCCTGGGGCAGGTCCTTGTAGGTGATGGAGCAGATCTCCTTGGTGCCCTCCACCTCACGGGTGGTCAGGGTAAAGGTCTGGCCTGCTTCCAGCATCTCCACGCCGTTCTTGAACTCTTTCAGGCGGATCTCGGGGCCCTTGGTGTCCAGCAGAGCAGCCACGGGCTTGCCCAGCTCGGCACGGATGGCTTTCAGGTTGTCCAGGCGGCCTTTGTGCTCCTCATAGGAGCCGTGGGAAAAGTTGAAACGGGCCACGTTCATGCCGTTGGCGACCAGCTCGCGCAGCACGCCGTCCTTATCGGTGGACGGGCCCAGGGTGCAGATGATCTTTGTTTTTCTCATATAAAGTACCTCCAACTACGTCTCTTCAAATTTCACTCTATCACACAGCGGAAACTACATCCTCCCGCTGCTTCTGGCAGAGCCAAACTGCCAGGGAAAACGCTTGATGGTTTGTTTGTTCAAAACCCCACCACCTTATATTATAAACACTTGGATACAATAGAGCAAGAAAAATATTTGCTAAGAAACCCTTAAGATTTTATACCAACCGCCAAAATCGGTTGAGCGGTCGGGTTTGGCCCCTTAAATTCGCTGAATCCATGTCCGAGTGCACGATACTGCAACAAAAGGCTTGCACAAACAGCCAACTGCGCCTATAATAGAGCTAAGAAAAAGTCTCACTTTTTGGGGCGCATGGTGCCCCGGGAGCAGGGACCCGAATTTTGAAAAAACGGAGGAACCACTGCAAATGGAAAAGCGTGTTTTTCTGATCGTTCTCGACAGCTTTGGCATTGGCGCGGAGCCGGACGCCCCCGCCTTTGGCGACGCGGGCACCAACACCCTGGGCGCGATTGCCAAGCACCCCAACTTCCACTGCCCCAACCTGCAAAAGCTGGGCCTGTTCAACATTGACGGCGTGACGGCAGGGGAGAAGAGCCCCGCCCCCGAGGGTGCCTTTGCCCGCCTGCAGGAGCAGAGCATGGGCAAGGACACCACCATCGGCCACTGGGAGATCGCCGGTGTGGTCAGCCCCAAGCCGCTGCCCACGTTCCCGGAGGGCTTCCCCGATGCCCTCATCCAGGAGTTTGAGGAGAAGACCGGCCACAAAGTGCTCTGCAACAAGCCCTATTCCGGCACCCAGGTGCTGAAAGATTACGGCGAACAGGCCATGAAAGAGAATGCCCTCATCGTGTACACCAGTGCCGACAGTGTGTTCCAGGTGGCCGCCAACGAGGAGCTGGTGCCGGTGCACGAGCTCTACCGTTACTGCGAGATCGCCCGTGAGATGCTGAAAGGGGAATACGGCGTGGGCCGTGTCATCGCCCGGCCGTTCCTGGGCCACACGGCCGATACGTTCTACCGCACCACCAACCGCCACGACCTGAGCCTCAAGCCGCCCCGCAAGACCATGCTCGACCTGCTGAAAGACGCCGGCAGGGACGTCATCGCGGTGGGCAAGATCTTTGATATCTTTGATGGCGAGGGCGTCACCGAGAAGATCAAGACCACGGGCAACACCAACGGCATTGCCTTTACCAAGGCCCTGCAGACCCGTGATTTCGAGGGCCTGGCGTTCGTCAACCTGGTGGACTTTGATATGCTCTACGGCCACCGCCGCGACGTGGCGGGTTACGCTGCCGCCGCCACCGAGTTTGACCACTTCCTGGCCGACTTCATCCCCGGGATGCGGGAGGGCGACCTGCTGATGGTCACCGCCGACCACGGCTGCGACCCCTCTTACACCAAGACTACCGACCACACCCGCGAGTATGTGCCCTACCTCATCTGCGGCAAGGGCGTCAAGCCCGGCGTGGATCTGGGCACCAAGCTCTGCTTTGGCACCATCGCCCACACCATCTGCGATTACCTCGGTGTGGACGCTTCCAGCCTGGACGGCCAGAGCGTGCTGCCGGAGATTTTGAAGTAAGCTGATTCGAGAAAAGCAAGACCCCCGTTCCGATGGAACGGGGGTCTTGTGATATCCGGGTTTATGCAGCGTCGCTGGCAGCGTTGGGATCCGTGGCCTCCGAAGAGCTGGAGGAGCCAAACAGAGCATCCAGCACCGTGGAAGCGGCCTGATGCAGGGAGGAGGCCGCCTGCTCCAGCTGTTCCTGACTGGGCATGGAGATGGCGGGGCTTTCGCCGCCCGTCTCGCCGCCCTGCGCAGGCTGGGCCTCGGATTCTGCCGGTGCTTCCGTGGAAGCGCTCTGCTCACTATCCGCCGGGGTCTCCGGGGTGGTTTCCCCATCGGCGGGGGTCTCTTCCGGGATACTCTCGGCAGGTTCTTCGACGATCACGCTGTCCGGGGTCTCCTCCGGCACGGAGACAGCCGCATTGGGGTCTGCCGTCGGGGTGTGGACGTCGGTCTTCTCCGGGGTCTGGCTGGTGCTGGTCAGCTTGTCTTCCCCGCCCAGCACAGCCGCGATAAGGGCTTTTGCCTCGTTGACGGAGTTTTCATCCGGTTTCATGACATAGAGGCTCTGGCCCTTGGCGGAGTAGCACTTGGTGCTCTTGGCACCGGTACCGGTCACGCCGTAGCTCTGGATATCCCAGCTGGACAGGTCGCTCAGCTGCATCCGGACCAGGGCCGAGATCTGCTCCTGGGACAGGCTGGTCACAAAGCAGTCCGCCATTGCATCCATCAGCTTGGAAAAGCTCATGAGCAGGGCCGGGGACTTGAGTTTTTCCACCATGGCGTCAATGACTTTCATCTGGTTGATGCCGCGCTGGATATCGCCGTTCTTAAAGGCGTGGCGCTCCCGGGCAAAGGCCAGGGCAGATTTGCCGTCCAGATGGTTCCAGCCCTCGGCAAAGGTGGTGGGGTCATAGTAGCCAGGGCTGCCCACCGAGGTGAACGCCTGGTCGGAGTAGACATCCACGCCGCCGATAGCGTCGATGATGCTGATGAAGCCTGCAAAGTTGATGCGGATGTAGTGTTCCACATTCACACCGTAGAGGTTGCCCAGCGTCGCCATGCTGGTCTCCACGCCGTACAGGCCGGCATGGGTCAGCTTATCCTTGCTGTCGGTGCCCGCCAGGTCTACATAGTAGTCACGCGGGGTGTTGATGAGGGCCACCTGCTTGGTCTCCGGGTTGACCACCGCCAGAATGTTCACGTCGCTGCGGGCCTTTTCGGTCAGCTCACCGCGGTTGTCCACGCCGCTGAGGTAGACCACGAACGGCTCTTTGGTGATCTTATTGGCTTCCGCGCCGGTGATGAGGCCGGAGGTGACATTATCCAGTGCGGCAAGGCCCTGCTGTGCCCAGACACAGCCCACGGCCAGCCCGGCACAGAGGAAGAGGGAGAACACCCGGGACACAGCGCCCGGGGTCTTGTACTCCTGGCAGCGCTTGACCAGCAGCCAGAGCAGCACCAGCAGTGCCGTGATGAGGATGAGATACAGCGCGGGCAGCATCTGGGTGCGCCACAGCTGCACCAGAGCGCCGACACTTAAAATTGCCTGTAATACCAGCAAAATAACGCCTCGTTTCGGGGTCGATTCGCCCGGAATGGTCATCTTGTGCTCCCGGGGAGGCTCCGGTGCCTTGTGGGAGGGGGGATTGTTCCGGGGCGGTTTGGG
>ERZ1027228.277-NODE-277-length-21809-cov-11.991772_pt1 | contig 21809 bp, 23 predicted proteins | sample MGYA00519266_ERZ1027228 | MGnify/ENA primary metagenome ERZ1027228 (study PRJEB26926, sample SAMN06164465) | human gut metagenome | biome: ENVO:00009003; feature: ENVO:2100002; material: ENVO:00002003 | host: Homo sapiens | place: USA | collected 2012 ...
GAACTGGAAGCAAAAGAAAAGGCGTGACCGAAGTCACGCCAAATCTTCCCCATTTCGGGAGCTTTTGCAAATACTGTTTTATGGGAACTCTGCTACAGGGTTCGTCCCTCTTTTTACTGGTTTGCTTATTCTGCCTTTTCAGCAGCGGGCTTCTCCTCCGCCTTGGGAGCGGGAGCTGCTGCAGGAGCAGCGGCGGGTTTTGCCGCGGGTGCAGCGGGCTTCTTGGGCTCCGGGGGATACGGATTGTCCTTCAGCGGGAAGAGGATGATCTTCTTCGGGCACTTCTGGGCACACATACCGCAGCCCTTGCACTTGTCATAATCCACACGGGCCACACCGTCCACAACGTGGATGGCATCAAACTTGCAGGTACGCTCGCACATGCCGCAGGCAATGCAGGAGGTCGTGCAGGCTTTCATGGCCACAGGGCCCTTATCCTGGTTGGAGCACATGACCACAGGCTTGCGGGGGCCGCCAGCGTCGATCATAATCACATGCTTGGGGCAGATGTTGGCGCAGGCACCGCAGCCGGTGCACTTGTCCTTATCCACCTTGGCCACGCCGTCCACAATGTGGATGGCGTCAAACTTACAGACCTTGGTGCAGTCGCCCAGGCCGATGCAGGCGAACGTGCAGGTCTTGGGGCCGCCGTACAGGTTGGCGGCAGCCGCGCAGGTCTGGATGCCGGTGTAATCATAAGCAGGCTTGCAGTGCTCGGAGTTGCCCTGGCACTGGACCACAGCCTTTTTCTCCACAGCGCTTGCCTCGCCGCCCATGATCTTGGCAATGGCAGCAGCAGCCTTGGGGCCGCCGGGTGCGCACTTGTCGCAGGCAACGCCGTCCATGACGACAGCCTTTGCGTAATCAGAGCAGCCTGCGTAACCGCAGCCGCCGCAGTTTGCGCCTGCCAGGCAGGCGGCAACTTCTTCAATACGAGGATCTTCCTCAACCGCCATGAACTTGGCCGCCGCGACCAGAATGATCGCGCCAACGGCGCCCACGATGGTACAGAGGATAACAGCCGATGCAATATTCATAGTTCTGTCTCCTCCCTTACAGCGTCACATTAAACAGGTTCTCGACGAGGCCGCCGAAACCCATGAAAGACAGGCTGGTGATCGCGGCAGCCAGCAGGGTGATGGGCAGGCCCTTAAAGGGAGCCGGGGGATCGCAGGCTTCCACGCGCTTGCGCACGCCGCTGAACATGACCATGGCCAGCATGAAGCCGACGCCTGCACCGATGGCGCAGATCAGGGCCTCGATGTAAGCGATGCCAAAGCCCAGGCTCTCCACATCCGCGCCGTAATCGCCGACGACCAGAATGGTGACAGCCAGCACGCAGCAGTTGGTGGTGATCAGGGGCAGGTAAACGCCCAGGGAGTTGTACAGGGCCACAATGTACTTCTTGAGGAAGATCTCAATGAACTGGACCAGAACCGCGATGACCAGGATGAAGACGATGGTCTGCAGGTAGCTCAGGCCAGCCGGGTCCAGAACGAAGATCTGGATGGGGAACGTCACGGCGGTAGCCATGAACATGACGAAGATAACAGCGCCGGACATACCAACGGCGGAGTCCAGCTTCTTGGAAACGCCCAGGAACGGGCAGATACCATAGAACTTCACCAGCACGTAGTTGTTGACAAGGATCATGCTGAAGAAGATTGCAGCGAGTTTGACGAGCATCTTATTCCGCCTCCTTCTTCAGGTTGTCGATGTCACAGCAGCTCTTGCGCTCGATCCGTGCATCCAGCTTGCCCTCCAGCCAGACACAGCCGGCCATCAGGACGCCGTAGCAGAAGAACGCGCCGGGAGCCTGGGTCATAATGCTGATCTTGGCGAAAGACTCGGGCAGGATCTGGAAGCCCAGCCAGGTGCCGCTGCCCAGAACCTCACGGAACGTAGCCATCAGCACGACGGTCAGGGTGTAGCCGATGCCCATGCCAATGCCGTCCAGTGCGGAATCGACCACATTGTTCTTGCAGGCGAACATCTCGGCACGGCCCAGGATGATGCAGTTGACAACGATCAGGGGCAGGAAGACGCCCAGTGCATTGTACAGGCTGACCATGTAGGCGTGCATGAACATCTGGACGATGGTCACGAAGCCTGCGATGATGACGATGTAGCAGGGCAGATGGACTTTTGCGGGGATCACGTTGCGCAGCAGCGAGATCAGGATATTGGCGCAGACCAGCACGAACGTGAAAGCTGCACCCATGCCCAGCGCGCTGGAAACTGCCGTGGTAACAGCCAGGCAGGAGCAGGTGCCCAGAACCAGACGCAGAACGGGGTTTTCTTTGATGATACCGTTGGTAAGGATGCTTACCTTGGAATTCTTTTCAGATGCCATTTCTTACCAACCTCCTTTATGCCAGCTCATTGTAGCAGCTGATGCAGTCGTTGATGGCTGCAAACAGAGCCGTGGACGAAATGGTAGCGCCGCTGTAGGCGTCAAAGTCCTGGTTCATGACGATATTCTGGGTACCGTCCATGCCGTTGAACTGAGCCAGATAGTCGGCCTTGGCCACGTTGGAGCCGATGCCGCTGGTCTGCGTGGAAGCATCCACCCAGATGCCGGTGACCTTGCCCTCGGTATCAAAGCCCATGATAACGGTCAGGACGCCGCCGTCGAAACCGGACTCGCCGGCCTTGATGGCCATGCTGCCATCCTCAGCCTTGACAGCACCGGAGACGTTTGCGGTGGTGTAGCCGCTCACCTCTTCCAGGGTGTTTGCGTCGGAAACAGAGGGCATCACGTCAACGTAAGCAGCCAGGGTGGCTGCACGCTCGTTTTCCGCGATGACCGGAGCGGTCATGGAGTTAACGACCGCCAGCAGCAGGCTGACGACCAACGAGATCACGCTCAGCACAACAACGGGCTTTACCGTGCTCTCCCAAGTAGTCTTATTCATTTGCCAGCAGCCTCCTTTGCAGGTTTTGCGGGTTTGATATAGCCATACGGAGTCTGACGGGTCAGGTCATTGATGTACGGGACCCACAGGTTCATGAACAGCAGCGCGAAAGACACGCCCTCGGCGTAGCTGCCCCACTCACGGATCGCAAAGGTGACAATGCCCAGCGCCACGCCATAGACCAGCTTGCCCTTGAGGGTGAACGGGCTGGTGACGTAGTCGGTTGCCATGTACACAGCGCCAAACAGCAGGCCGCCGGACAGAACGCCGACCAGCGCGCCGTGCAGGCTGCGGGTAGAGATCAGGTAGAAAATGAACATGCTGCCGATGTAAGAAGCGGGGATGGCAGCGCTGATGGTCTTGGTGGCCACCAGATAGATCAGGCCCAGCACGATGGCCAGAGCGCAGGTCTCGCCCAGAACACCGCCGTGCACGCCCATGAACAGGTCCAGCAGGCTCAGCTTGGAGGGGTCAGCCACTTTCAGCGGGGTAGCGCTGGAGAGCTGATCCACGGCTGCATCCGGGTAGACCCAGGTGTTCATCTCGCCGGCAAAGCTGATGAACAGGAAGATACGGCCCACCAGAGCGGGGTTGGCAAAGTTCATGCCGATACCGCCGAACAGCTGCTTGACCACGATGATGGCGACGAAATCGCCCACGATGAGCTCGCCAATGGGCATCCCCACGGGGACGTTCAAGGCAAGGATGATGCCCGTGACCACAGCGGACAGATCGCCGACGGGATTGGGCTTCTTGAGCAGCTTGCAGTACAGCCACTCAAAGGCCACGCTGGCAACCACGGACACGGCCGTGACCAGCAGAGCACGCAGACCAAAAATGATCGCAGAGGCCACCACGCAGGGCACCAGAGCGACGATCACGTTGGCCATCAGGCCGGTGGTCGTCTCCTCGGAGCGCAGGTGCGGGGAGGCCGAAACAATAAGCTTCGTATCCATTACTTATTGCCTCCTTTTTTGATTTCACCAAGGTAGAATGCCTTTGCCAGGCCCATCATCTGGGTGCAGGGACGCTTGGCCGGGCAGACAAACGTGCAGGAACCGCAGTTGAAGCAGTAATCCACATGCAGCTTGCCCAGCGTCTGGACATCACGGGCAGCGTAAGCCTGGTTGACCTCCACGGGCTCCAGACCCATGGGGCAGTACTCCACGCAGCGGCCGCAACGGATGCAGGGGTTGACCTGCGGGGGCTGTGCGGCCACGTCGCTCAGCATGATGAGGCCGGAAGTGGTCTTGGTGGTGGGGTAGCTCAGGTCCTTGACGGCGGGGCCCATCATGGCACCGCCGGCAACCACCTTGCCCAGCGTCACGCCGGGCTTGAGGCCGGCGGCGTTCAGCACGTCTTCATAAGAAGTACCGACCGGGACGATCAGGTTCTGCGGGTTTGCGCAGGCATCGCCGTCCACGGTGATGCAGCGGCTGACCACCGGCATACCGGTAGCCAGATACTTGCCCAGGCTGGACACACTGGTCACGTTCATGACGATGGCGCCAGCAGCCGCGGGCAGGCCGCCGTGCGGCACCTCGCGGCCCAGGCACTTCTCGATCAGGATCAGCTCCGCACCGGTGCCATAGACACTGGGCAGAGGCTTGACTTCGATCTCGGGCGTGTCCTTGGTCTTCTGGCACAGCAGGTCGATGCACTCAGGCTTGTTGTTCTCAATGCCGATGACGCACTTCGGGATGCCGACATACTTCAGGACAGCCTGGATGCCGCGGATGATATCGTCGGCACACAGCAGCATTTCCTGGGTATCGCTGGTCAGCCACACTTCGCACTCGGAAGCGTTGATCAGCAGGGTATCCACCGGGTCTTTGGGCTGCAGCTTGACGTCGGTCGGGAAGCCTGCGCCGCCCAGACCAACCAGACCGCACTCCCGCACAGCAGCCAGGAAGCTGGCCTTATCGGTCACTTCCGGTGCCTGGACGGCCGGGTCAACAGTCTGCTTGCCATCCGTCTTGATGACCACCGAGTCGCACATACGGCCATTGCTCAGGCGGTACGGCTCCACGGCAGCAACGGTGCCGGAGACACTGGAGTGGATATTGGCAGAGACAAAGCCGCCTGCCTCACCGATCTTGGTGCCCACAAACACTTCGTCGCCCTTTTTCACCAGAGCCTTTGCCGGAGCACCAATGTGCTGGCTCATGAGGATGCGTACCTGCGCGGGCAGAGGCATCGGGACAGGCTTGCTTGCAGCGGTTGCCTTGTCATGCGGCGTATGCGCGCCAAGCGCCGCACGTTTCAGCTTGTTCAACATGGAATAAATCCCCCATTCTGCTTGAATTGCCATCCCCACGCCCATGCAGGCGCACTGGTACAGGGACAGCAGCTGCTTAACACACCTATTGTATCATTTTGGCGTCGGAAGTCAACGATAACTCCCCCAAAATGATGCGAATTCCTTAATTTTCTTTGCTGTTTTTGACGATTAGTTATAGCTAACCTCCGATTTTTTCGGTACAAACCCACAAGAATCGCCAAGTTTGCCTTTCGGTGCGGAATATGCTATACTAAAGGAAACCATCCCGCGGAACGTCCCCCGCTCCGCCACTCATCCACCAAGGAGGATCTGAAACGATGAAATTTCTCAAAGCGCTGCTCGCCATTTTCACGTTCTTAGCCGTCGCTCTGACGGGTGCTCTGCTGTTCGTACAGGACAAGAGCGCCCCGCGCTATATCCAGATCTACACCAACGAACAGTAACCCACAACACACACAGCAAAAGCCCCGGAGCGGCATCTGCCGTCCCGGGGCTTTTTGATTTGCGATTTTAGATCTTACTCTTCCACATCAAACGTGCAGATGAGCAAATAGCGGGTGCCAGAGGAAGAATCCTTGAACGCCACGCCAACTTTTTCCGCAAGGTGATAGTCGGTCACTTTATACAGCTCCGTGTATTTAAAGCTGCTCTTTTTCGTCGGGTTTGTACTAGGAATCACGTCAACGATGATTTTTACGTTCTTATCCAGCGCATCGGTGATACGTTTATATTCTTCATTGTACTTCGAGATATTGCCGTAGTTATCTAGGTAATTATCCAGCAGTTCCTTTGTAATCTTGCTGTACTTCACACTGTAGGTCAACTGGGGCTGATTTTCCGCTGCCGCACCATTGTTCAGTGCACAAACAACATTTTCTGTCTCGTCATCGGGGTAAACAGCATCCGGGTCAGTTGTCCCCGCATCGCAGCCGGTCAGCACCGTCAGTGCCAGCACGGCCACCATGGCGACGGCCAGCAGTTTTTTGAACAGTTTCATCCTTTCTGTCCTCCTTAAAACAAAGTTAAAAAAGCCTGATTCGGTTCCGTTGTTTTTCTTTTTCACAAAGCTCCGAGAGCTTCCAAGCCACTTTAAGGATACCGGTGCACCCCGTCCCTGTCAATGGGGAGTGTGCACAAATTTTGGTGAAACTTTTTGAAAACCTCTCCGTCATCGCTGGCGCGATGCCACCTCCCCTAGCAGGGGAGGCCTTGGCAGTCGATTGAAGCTTTTTCTATTTGCCAAAGGCTCCCCTGACAGGGGAGCTGTCGAGCGAATGCGAGACTGAGAGGTTTAATAGTCCTTTTCGCACCCCAGCAGGTACTTCATATACGCAAAGGTCCGCTCCTGTCCGATGTCCCGCACCATCTTGAGCAGCTTTTCCAGCAGGGCCCGGGTCTCCGGGTGGAGCAGGTAGTGGTCCTTGCTGTGCTCGTAGTAGTTCCAGGCGGCGGCATCGGTGTACTTGTCGCCCAGATAGATCTGGCTGGCGGCCACCCGGTCGCAGACCATCTCGCAGACGTACCGGAGAGGGATCTTCATCCCGGTCAGGCCGGTCTTGGTGGTGCTGTAGTCGATCCAGTATTCCAGATGATGCTTGTTGCGGCCCTTGTGGTGGAGCCAGGCCGAGGTGTAGCCCTTGGCCTCCCGCTCCGCCTCGTTGGGGCTGTGGTCGCCCTGATAGTAGATGCACCCCGGGATGAACTCGGTGGGGCTGTACTTGCTCAGGTCGTGGGCAAGGCCCTGCTCATAGAGCCCGCAGGCGAAGCAGTATTTCATCACCAGCAGCTTATGCCGGGTAATGGTCTCAAAATGCCCCTTGATGTTCATGGTCTCACTCCCTCCACCGTACGGTCAGGCTCCCCTCTTTCAACTTCCGCAGGTCATCGCTCTCCGAGAAATCTTCCCGGTCACGGGTGAGGCTGGGGTTGTAGTAGGGGTCGTCCAGAATCTTCTCTTTGCCGTGGATGGCATACAGCCGCTGCTGCTCCGAGGCAAAGCGGGCCGCCTTGGCCGGGTCTTTCTCGTCGCCGCCGCGGCTCTTACTCTCGTAATGGGTCAGCCGGGCGTAGGGCGTCCAGGCAACGCGGTAACCCGCATCCCGCACCCGCAGGCAGAAGTCCACATCGTTGAACGCCACGGCGAACTTTTCGTCCAGCCCGCCGACTTCGTCCCAGACACTGGCTTTTACCAGCAGGCAGGCACCGGTCACGGCGGAGAAGTCCTGCACCGTGGCGGCGCGGAACAGATAGCCGCTGCCGCCCGCCTGCTTGTACTTGTGGCTGTGGCCCGCGTAGCCGCCCAGCCCCGTGACCACGCCCGCGTGCTGGAGCGTCTCGTCCGGGTAGTAGAGCATGGCACCGCAGATGGCCGCCCCGCCGGGGTGGGCACATTGGCGCAGCAGTTCGGTGAGCCAGTCGCCGTTGCGCACCTCCACGTCGTTGTTCAGCAGCAGCAGGTAGTCCCCGCAGGCCGCTTTCCGGCCAAAGTTGTTGATACCCGAGAAGTTGAAGCCCTTTTCCGGGTAGGGGACCACTTTCAGGCCATCGTACCGCTTCCGCGCTTCTTCATAGTAGGCAAAGGTGGCCGGGTCGGTGGAGTTGTTCTCAATGACGATGACCTCGTAGTTGTCCCACTCCGTCTTGCTCCAGATGCTGTGCAGGCACTTTTCCAGATCGTCGGTGTGGTCCTTATTGGGGATGAGGATGCTGACTTTCGGGTCGCCCTCAATTTTCCACAAGACGCGGTAGGTGCTGGGGAACAATCCATCGGTGACGGTGCCCACCCGGCCCGTGCGGGTCAGGTGGTCGGCCAGCGCCTTTTTGGCCGCCTTGGCCACATAGGGCTTGGCGTCGGTGCCGCCGGAGGTGGAGCCCGCATGGACCCGCCAGTAGTAGAGCACCTGGGGCAGATGGGCCGCGCCGCCCACTTTTTCGATCAGGCGGAGGAAGAGATCGTGGTCCTGGCTGCCGTCGCACTCCGGGCGCTCGCCGCCCACTTCCTCATATAAGGCCCGCCGGAACACGGCCAAATGGCAGATATAGTTGCAGCAAAGCAGGTAGTCCGGCGCGTAGTCCGGCTTGAAGTGGGCCACCAGCGGCCGCTGGATGCTCTTGTTGAAAAGAGCTTCGTCGCTGTAGACAAAACCGTCCGGTTTTCCCTGCGCCCTCAGGTCCAGGATGGCCCTGCCCATGGCGTACAGGGCGTGGGGAGCCAGGATGTCGTCGTGGTCCGCCAGAGCAAGATATTCCCCGCTGGCAAGGGCGGCAGCAGCGTTGGTATTGGCTGCAATGCCCTTGTTTTCGATCTTTTTGTATCCGATATGTTGATTCTTTGCCTGATATTCCCGCACGATCTCCCCGACACGGCTGTGAGCGGCATCGGAAGCATCGGCAAGGCAGAGCTCCCCGTTGGGGGCGGTCTGGTCCACGAACGAATCCAGAAACTCCCGCAGGTAATTTTCCGGGGTATTATACAGCGGGGTGAGGACGGAAATGGTCGGAAGCCCGCAGTCCTCGAACGTTTTTCCGGCCATCTCGGCCCGCTGGGCTTCCAGTACCTTTTTGGCGGGCAGGTAGCGGGCTTTTTTGCCGAAGAACCGGCGCTTGACAAAGCCCGCCCCCCGCGCCATCATGGTGCCAAGGCCCTCGTCCCGGGTCAGCTGGACAGCATAGCCCGCCAGCTCTTTGGCGCGTTTCAGTCGCAAATTCATCCCTTATGCCTCGCCGCGCTGGACGGCCTTGTACGCGTTGCAGACCGTCATGGTATCACCGTTCATCTTGAGGTGGCCGTGGCTCAGCCATGCCACCTTGCTGCACATCCGCTCGATCTGCTCAATGGAGTGGGACACCAGAATGACGGTGGTGCCGCCGGCCATCAGCTCTTTCATCCGCTTCTCGCATTTCTGCTGGAAGAGGAAATCGCCCACCGAGAGCACCTCGTCCGCGATCAGGATGTCGGGTTTGGTGATGGTGGCAATGGCAAAGCCGATGCGGGCCACCATGCCGGAGGAGTAGTTCTTGAGCGGCACATCCAGAAAGTTCTGCAGCTCGCTGAACTCCACGATCTCATCAAACTTTTCGTCCAGATACTTGGGCGAGAAGCCCAGCACCGTACCGTTGAGGTAGATGTTCTCCCGGGCGGTCAGGTCCATATCAAAGCCCGCGCCCAGCTCAATGAGGGGGGCAATGGTGCCGTTGACCGTCACCTTGCCCTTGCTGGGCTTGTACACGCCTGCAATGGTCTTGAGCAGGGTGGATTTGCCCGAGCCGTTCAGGCCCACCAGGCCGTAAAAATCGCCGGGCATGATGTCCAGGCTGACGTCTTTCAGGGCATAAAATTCATCGTACTGCAGCCGCCCCTGCACCATGGCCAGAAGATACTCTTTCAGGCTCTCGTGCTTTTCGGTGGAGAGGTTGAAGCACATGGAAACATTGTCCACTTTAATAATTGGTTCCATTTTCTCCCCTCCTTAAATGTGTAGCACAAAGCGGTCCTGCGTTTTGCGGAACATCTGCACGCCCACCAGCATGGAAAGCAGCGCGCACACGCCGCACACCGCCAGCATGTTGAAATCCAGCGGGATGCCCCACATCAGAGTGCGGCGGAAGCCCGTGATATACCAGTACATGGGGTTGAGCTTGATGATCTGCTGCATGTTGAACCCGCCGATGGAGAACGTCATCTGGGTGGGGTCATAGAAGATGGCGGAGAAGTAGAGCAGCGCCGTGATGAACACGCTCCAGATGTGCATGATATCCCGGAAGAAGACGGTGGCCGCCGCCAGGAACAGGCCCACGCCCAGGCTGAAGAAGAAGAGCGTCACCAGCGGGTAGAGCACTTCCAGAATGGTCCAGTGGAGGGGGCTGCCCGTAAACACCATGACCAGCGCCAGCGCCACAAAGCTGAACACGCAGTTGACCATGGCAAAGCAGCATTTTTCCAGCGGGAAGATATACTTGGGGATATACACCTTTTTGAGCAGCGGGGCCGCCGACAGCACGCTGGACATGCTGGTGGAGGTGGCCTCGTTGAAGAAGTTGAAGAGCAGCTGGCCGCACATCAGGAAAACGGGGAAGTTGTCGATGCCGCTGCCGCGCATATCCATCAGGCTGCTGAACACGGCCCAGTACACCAGGCACATGAGCAGCGGGTTGAGCACGCTCCACACCACGCCCAGCACGCTGCGGCGGTACTTGAGCTTAAAATCACGGCTGACCAGATTCCACAGCAGATAGCGGTAGCGCCAGAAGCCGTTGAACATTCCCTTGATTTTTGCCACGGGCGATCACCACTTTTCAAAGAATTCAAACTTCTGGGAGGCAAAGGACTCATGCAGCTTGTCCTTTGCGCTGGTCTTGTGCTCGCAGCCGCAGTCCGGCCACTGCACGTTGACGGTGGGGTCGTCGTAGGGGATGCCGCCCTCGCTGGTGGGGTCGTAGACATCGGTGCACTTATAGCAGAACTCCGCCACGTCGCTCAGCACAAGGAAGCCGTGGGCAAAGCCCTCCGGGATATAGAACATCTTCTTGTTCTCCTCGCTCAGGGTCACGCCCACCCACTTGCCAAAGGTCGCGCTGTGGGGGCGGCAGTCCACGGCCACGTCGTACACTTCGCCCTTGGTCACGCGGACCAGCTTGCCCTGGGTGTGGTTCTTCTGGAAATGCAGGCCGCGCAGCACGCCGCGGGTAGAGCGGCTCTGGTTGTCCTGCACAAACTCCTTATCAATCCCGGCAGCAGCAAACTGGTCTTTCTGGTAGGTCTCCATAAAATAACCGCGGTCATCGCCAAACACCTGGGGCTCAATGACCACAACACCGGGGATCTCAGTTTCCGTAAACGTAAATTTACCCATTTTTCATTTTCCTCTCTGTTTTTTCGTTATTGTTTTTGACATTTTGTTTTTTATTTGGAAAAGCCGGAATGGCTTTTGCGCAGTGTTAGAAAAGACGTTGCGTGGATTGCCAAAGCCTCTCCTACTAGGAGAGGTGGCATTGCGAAGCAATGACGGAGAGGTTGGACAGAGCACCGCCTTGTCCATATGCGGATGTCATACAACCTCTCAGTCGCTTACGCGACAGCTCCCCTTGTAGGGGAGCCCTTGGCAAAGAGGGTCAGTGCCTCGATTTTTTCTTCGCTTTCGAGCGGAGCCTTACCACAACAAATGCAACCCCCGCCGCCAGCACCGTGCACCCCAGCGAGATGCCGATGAGCAGGCCCGCGGTCTTGCCGGGGCTGCGGGTGCCGCTGCCCAGCTGGACCCCGGTGTTCCGCTCCAATAGCTCCTCCAGTCCCGTAATCGTGGCCGGCACCCGGACGCTGGTGGACTCCTGCTTGTCCTGCCCGTTGACGGTATACACGGCGTACACCGCCGGGCTGGTGCCCAGGACATACTGTTCCGGCAGCTCCAGCGTCACGGACACATCCCCTGCCGTCAGGCCGTCAGCCAACAGCAGCCGGGTGCCGGGGTCGGTCACCGTGACCATGCCCAGCGGGGCACCGCCTCCCGCCACCGTCAGCTCCCGGGTCAGGCCCTGGGCCGGGATGTCGGTATAGTTTGTGTAGTGGGCAAAGGCGTAATCCAGCAGGGTGCGGACATCGTTGTACTTGTCGGTCTTGATGTTGCTCTGCATGGTGACGCAGATGAGCCGGACACCGTTCTGCTCCGCCAGGCAGACATAGCTGTAGCGGGCAATGTTGGTGTAGCCGATCTTGGAGCCTTGAATGGCCGGGATGTAATACCGGCTGGAACCCACCCGCATTTTGTCCTGCTGGTGGAAATACCGCTCTTTGGGCTGGATGTCCGTGGGCTTCATGGGATACATCTCGTTGCGGGTAAACAGCGTCTCAAACCCCGGCTGGGTCAGGGCCCAGCGCAGGATCTGCGCCATATCATAGCAGCTGGTATAGTGGTCGGTATCGCTGATGCCGTGGGGGTTGGCAAAGTGGGTGTGCTTGAGGCCCAGTTCCGCCACCTGGGCGTTCATGGCCGCCACGCCGCCCGCAATGGTGCCATCCCCGAAATATTCGGACAGCAGGTTGGCGCCATCGTTGGCGCTGGCCATCATGGTGGCATAGAGGGCATCCGTCAGGGGCACATGCTCCCCCTCCTGCAGGGCAATGTGGCTGGAATCCGTCCCCGCAAGGGAATAGACATCCTCGTGGGTCACTTCCAGGCTCACACCGTCCCACTGGCCCTGGGCTTTCTCACAGGCAAGGCCCAGCGTCATCACCTTGGTGATGGACGCCGGGTGCAGCTCTTCGTCCATATTCTGCTGGGCCAGCACAAGGCCGGTGTCCGCGTCGATGATGCAGTACGCCTCCGTGGCCGACAGCGCCGGGCCCGCGGCCCGCGCCATGGGTGCAAACACCGCGCAGACCCAGAGCAGCACCGTGCAAAGCACGGCGATCTGTTTTTTCATCTGGTATACTCCATAATTCAAAATTATTTTGTTTAGTATACCACACTTTTCCCTTGCTGAAAAGACATTCCGTGCCCGGCGGCGGGGCAAAGAACGGGCTGCAGCTGCCGCCCCTCCAGCGCCGCGTCCAGTGCGGCGGGCAGCAGGGCGAACCGGGCTTTCAGGCTCTGCGGCTTTGCCTGCGGGTCATCCTGGCCGTAGGGCACAAAGTAATAGTGCTTGCGCTGGTACAGCCGGGCAATGTTTTCTCCCGAGGCCCCCAGCCCGTCGTTGGTGGAGACGGCGATCACTACCGGCCGCCCCACCCGCAGCAGGCTCTTGGCCGCCAGCGTCACCGGCGTGTCCGAGAGGCCCGCCGCCAGCCGGGCCAGCGTGCTGCCCGTGCAGGGGGCGATCACCAGCGCCTCGGCCATGTTTTTGGGCCCCAGAGGCTCCACGGCCTGCAAACTGTCCAGCACCGGGTGCCCGGTCAGGGCTTCCAGCCGCTGCCGCCAGCTCCCGGCCCGGCCAAACCGGGTATCACACCGGGCGGCGGTATTGCTCATGACGGGCAGCAGCTCCCAGCCCCGTGCCGTCAGTTCCCGTGCCTGTTCCAGCGCGGTCTCCAGCGTGCAGAAGCTGCCGCAGACCGCAAAGGCACAGCGTCGTTTCTCGTTCATCGTGCTCCCTCCCTTTCGCGCAGCATCTCGCACACCGTCCGGGCCACGATCTCCCCGGCTGTTTCCGGCGCGCAGGCAGCGGGCAGGCTCAATGCATGGATGGCCTTGTGGCCGCAGCGGGCGGCGGCAGCAAAATCCGTCCCACCGGGGCGGGAAGCCAGATCCACGATCAGGCTCCCGGGCCGCAGCCGGGCCAGCACCGGAGCCGTGAGCACCTGCGCCGGGATGGTATTCACCACCGTGTCAAAGGCCGGGGCCAGCCGGGCCAGCCGGGCCAGCTCTGCCCCCTGCATCCCCAGGCTTTCCGCCTGTGCCCGCTGGGCCGGGCGGCGGGCTGCCACTGTCACATGCGCCCCAAATGCCGCCAGCCGGGTGCCAACCGCCTGCCCCACCGGGCCAAATCCCAGCAGCAGGACCGCGCTGCCCCACAGGGTGCGTTTGCGCTGGGCCAGCAAAACGCCGATGCACCCCTCCGCCGTGGGGATGGCGTTGCGGATGGCCAGCTCCTCCCGGGCAAAGTAATCCACCAGCTCCACCCCGGCTTCCGCCGCAATGGCCTTTGCTTCTTCCGAGAGCATCCCGCCCAGCGCCAGCGCCCCGGGGCGTGCCGCCCGCAGCAGCTCCGCCAGCGGGGTGCGGGCCGCGTCCAGCGGCAGCGGCAGCAGGATATAGTCTGCCAATGCGATCTCTTCCGGCCCCTCCACCGCATACCCCGCCCGGGCCAGCGCCCGGCCTGCCGCCAGCTGCCGGGCATCGCTGCCGATCACCGCAAAGCGTTTTTGTCGTTCCATCCAAAAGCCCTCCTCCCCCAAGCCTGCGCCATTCTATGCACAGGTGGGGAGGAGGGTGACGGACGCAAACAAAAAGCCCCGGAGCGGGGCCGTAAGGCTTACTCCGGGGCAAATGTGCAATTTTTGATGGATTGATTACTTTGCTGCCTTAGTAGCTGCCTTAGCAACAATAGCAACATAATCGTCGCCAACAACCTTGACACCGATCTCAATCTTCTTATCGCTGTTCTTCACAGAGGTGGTAGCCAGAAGGCCATCAGCCTTCTTAGCCTTCTCGCCCCAGCTGTCTTTCTTGGTTGCATCGCTGGGCTTCTTGACGATCACATAGTTATAAGCAACTTTATCATTGCCAATGAGAATGATGCCGTTGCTTTCCTTTTTATCCTTGTTCTCGTCCCAAGCCTTCTGAGCCTCGTCGTCCAGATCGGTCTTGTGCTTGTAAGAGACAGCGCTGACAGCGTTCAGCTTGTTGACCAGAGCTTTCTCAACCAGGTTGTCGCTCACTGCACAGCCAGTCAGCATGGTCAGAGCCATAACGCAAACGAGGGCAGCAGCCATCAGTTTCTTAAATGCTTTCATTGTTGTATCCTCCGTAATCAGATAGTTCCCCAGCAACGGCCCGCCTTGTGCGGGCAGTTTGCTATGTTAAATTCAGCATACCCCTTTTTGTGGCAATTGTCAAGATTTCACTGCGTTTTCATCATTTTTACCAATCGGTACGGTGAGAAAACAGCGATATGACCAGTTTCGCCCCGGGGTCTCCACGCCGTTTTCCGCACGGTCAAACGCAAAAAACTCCCCCGGCAAAACGCCGGAGGAGTCTGCGATTTTATTGGGTTTTTTATCTGATCTCTCGGGGCGTCCCTGACTGTGCGCACGCCGGGAGATTACTTCAGGAACTTTGCCACCGCGCGGGCCACGATGCCGCCCAGAATGCCGGAGACGAGGAACTCCATCACACCCTGCACGCCGACCAGCAGCACCACGAACATGAACGGGTTGGCCGCGCCCTTGGCAGCCACGATGTTCTGGATGTAATCGCAGCCGTAGAATGCCAGCACGATGTAGCCCATGAAGAACAGGGTGTTGAGGCCGGGAGCGCACATGGCGGAAACGATGTAGCTCCAGGTGCCGGGCTTGTCGAACCGCTTGAGGCCGTTGAAGACGAGGCCCACGCACAGGCCCATCAGAACACGCATCCCCACGCAGAGGATGAACGTGTTGACAGGGCTCACCTGGAACAGGGCGCCCGTCATGGCCGAAGCGCCGGTGACAGCGTCATAGAAGCTCACCGCGCCGAACACGCCGCCCAGGATGGCACCAGCCGCCGGGCCCATGGTGATGGCACCCACGGCGATGGGGAGCGTCAGGAAGCTCATGTAAAGCGGGCCCATGGGCACGCTGCCCAGGCCGACGGCTTTCATGACCAGCTCAATGGCGACCAGCAGTGCCAGCCGGGTGAGAGTACGAAGATCGTTATTCTTTTTCATAAAAATATTTCCTCCTGCTGCCGTTCCGCCCTAGATGTCGGATACGGCGCAAACCTGCCCGCAAAAGGTGCGGGGCCGTTTTTCTATTTTACTTTGGAATGCTTTGTCAGGGAACGTTCCAAAGGGAGATAACTTATTGATCACACGGGAAGCGGATGCCTGCCGAGCGGCGGGCGGCGGTCAGCACCCGGCTGACCGCAATGGAGGTATCCAGCATCCGGCTGCACAGCTCCTGGTCACCGCCCTCAATGGCGCGGGCAAAGGCCTCAAACTCCGCGGCCAGCCGGGGGCGGCCGCCGTTGAGGTTGTAGTGCTCCTCTTTGCCGTCGTTGAGGTGCAGCGTCAGGCCGCCGCAGTAGTTGGCCGTGGATTTCTGCAACAGATAGCCCTTGGTGCCCTGAATGACATACCGGGCCGGGGCCCCGCAGTCTTTTGCCGCCATGCTCACGGCCTTGAAGCCGCTGTAATCCATGGTCAGGATGCCGCTGGTGTCAATGCCGTGGTCGATGTTGGCCGCGTAGTTCACCCGGTTGGGCTCCCCGAACAGGCCCACGATGTAGCTGATGTTGTAGACATTCAGATCCATGAGGGCACCGCCGGCGCAGTTGGGATCAAACGACGGGGCCACCTGCCCCGCGCAGAACGCATCGTACCGGCTGGAATACTGGCTGAAATTGCACTGCACCAGCTTCACCGTGCCAATGCGGGGCAGCAGCTCCCGGATCTTATTATAGTTTTCCAGATACTGGGTGGTCAGTGCCTCAAAGAGGAAGACCCGTTTGTGGCGGGAGAGGGCGGCCAGCTCTTCGGTCTGGGCCGCCGTGGGGGCCATGGGCTTTTCCACAATGACATGCTTGCCCGCTTCCAGCGCCACTTTGGCATAGCGGGTGTGCTGCAAATTGGGGACGGCCAGATAGACCACATCCACCCACTGCAGCAGCTCCAGGTAGTTGGTGGTGCACTGGGGCACATGGTACCGGGCGCAGAGCTCCGCCGCCAGCGGCGCGCTCCGCTGGGTGCTGCACAGCGCCTGCACCTGAAACGGCGAGTCCGCCCCGGCCAGCCAGGGCAAAAACTCCTTGACGATCATCCCGGTGCCCAGGATGCCAAGCTTCATCTTCTGTTCCATTCTTCCTAGTTCCTATCCTGTTTGCTCGTGTCAGCCCGCCTTGGCCTCCGTCTCGTGCCGCTCCCGGCGGAATGGCCGATGGCGGCGGAAGTTCTGCCCGTGAGGCTTGTGGCCTCCGGCGGGGTGATGGTGCTGCTGGGGCGCGTTGAGCTGGTAGAGCAGCGCCAGCCCCTTGAGCAGCAGCTCGGGGTCATAGGTCAGCGGGTGACGGCAAAGGGGGGTGACATACTTTGCCAGCCCGCCGGTGACCACCAGCGTGGCCGGGCGGCCCAGCTCCTCTTCAATGCGGGCGGCGATGCCGTCCAGCAGCACCGCCGTGCCCAGCACCGAGCCGGAGAGCATACAGCTCTCGGTGTTGGTGCCGATGGCGTTTTTGGGCGAGGAGAGATGCACCTGCGGCAGCTGGGCGCAGCGCTCCCCCAGTGCCCGCAGGCCCGTGGAGAGCCCCGGGCAGATAACGCCGCCCCGGAACACCCGGTTCTCATCCACCACATTAAAGGTGGTGGCGGTGCCCAGATCGACCGTGATCACCGGCAGCGGGAAATTGGCCGCCGCGTAGGCCGCGTCCACAATGCGGTCCTTGCCCACGGCGTGGGGGTCGGGCACCCCCATGGTCAGTCCGGTGCGGATCTCCGGCGAGACGATGACGGGCTTTTTGCCCGTGTAGTGGCGGGCGCACTCGGCCAGCGCCCCCGTGATCTGGGGCACGACACTGGTCAGCACGGCCCCCTCAAACCGGACGGGCCGCTCCGGGTGGCGGCGGTGGGAAAACACTTTCTCCATTTCGGCACGGTACTCCGCCGCCGTGCGGGTGCGTACCGTGTCCATGTGGGCCACAAAGCATACACGTCCGTCCTTGATGCCCCCCAGGGCGACGGTGGTGTTGCCTATATCAATGGCAAGAATCATATTGAAACCTCATTCAGCAAGGGTTTTTAATTCAAGTTATTTTACCGCATTTTCCCGCAAGATACAAGCCCATGCAAAGATTTTGTTGTGCTGGCGGAACTTTTGCATTATACTAAGGAGAGGAATCCCAAAACACAGGAGGTTTTTTGGATGGATCTGCACGGAAAATGCGTCCTTTTGGGCGTCAGCGGCGGCATTGCCGCCTATAAAATGGCAAACGTGGCCAGCGCACTCAAAAAGCTGGGGGCTGACGTGGAAGTCATCATGACCCGGAACGCCACCCAGTTCATCACGCCCCTCACCTTTGAAACCCTGACGGGCCACAAGTGCATGGTGGACACCTTTGACCGCGATTTCAAGTTTGAAGTCACCCACATCTCGCTGGCCAAGAAAGCCGACGTCATCCTCGTGGCCCCGGCCACGGCCAACGTCATTGCCAAGATGGCCCACGGCATTGCCGACGACATGCTCACCACCGTGGTGCTGGCCGCCAAGTGCCCCAAGCTGGTCTCCCCGGCCATGAACACCGGGATGCTGGAAAATCCCATCACCCAGGACAACCTCAAGACGCTGGAGCACTATGGCTTTGCGGTCATCCCCTCCGAGAGCGGCCTGCTGGCCTGCAAGGATGTGGGCAGCGGCCGCCTGCCCAAGGAGGATGTGCTCATTGAGCACATCCTGCACGCCATCGCCAAACCCAAAGATCTGGCAGGCCTGCACATTGCCGTGACCGCCGGCCCCACCCAGGAGCCGCTGGACCCCGTGCGCTACCTGACCAACCATTCCACCGGCAAGATGGGCTATGCCGTGGCCCGCGCCGCCGCCATGCGGGGTGCGGACGTCACCCTCATCCACGGCCCCACGGCCCTGCCCCCGGTCAAGTTCACCGAGGACGTGCCCATCACCACGGCGCAGGACATGTACGAGGCTGTCACCAGCCGCTTTGCGGACATGGACATCCTTGTGATGGCCGCTGCCGTGGCCGATTACCGCCCCGCCACCGTGGCCGACGATAAGATCAAGAAAAAGGACGGCGACCTCTCCATCCCCGTGGAGCGCACCGCCGACATTCTGGGCACCATCGGCCCCCGGAAGACCAAGCAGTTCCTCTGCGGCTTCTCCATGGAGACCCGCGACATGGTAGAGAATTCCGCCACCAAGCTGAAAAAGAAGAATCTGGACATGGTGGTGGCGAACAACCTCAAGGTCTCCGGTGCCGGGTTCGGCGTGGACACCAACGTGGTCACGTTCATCACCCCGGACGGCACCCGGGAGCTGCCCCTGATGAGCAAAGCCGACGTGGCAGACGCCATCCTGGACGAAATTTTAAAGCGCCGCGGCCACTGAGACATAAAAAATACGCCTTGCATCTGCAAGGCGTATTTTTTATGTCCGTTTACTGGTTGCCGGCCACCATCATCTTGCTGGCCTTATAGATATCACCGCAGCCCAGCGTGATGACCAGATCTCCCTCGCGGGCGTTCTGCTTCACCCAGTCGGCAGCCTCTTCCAGACTGTTGACCAGCACGGAACCGGGGATCTGCGCCGCCAGCTTCGCGCTGGTGATAGTGGGGTCGTTGGGCTCGCGGCTGCCCATAATGGGGGTGATGACCGCGATATCGGGGATCTTGAGCACATCCACAAAGTCGTTGAACAGCATCTTGGTGCGGCTGTATGTAAACGGCTGGTGGACGGCGATGAGCCGCTTGTAGCCCAGCTCCTTGGCGGTGTTCAGGGTCGCGCGGAGCTCGGTGGGGTGGTGTGCGTAATCGTCCACAACCACCGCGCCGTTGCACTCGCCGTAGACCTCAAAGCGGCGGCCCGCGCCCTTGAAGCTGGCGGCAGCCTCGGCGCACTGCTCCACGGTCAGGCCCGCAAAGCGGCAGACGGCGCACATGGCCAGCGCGTTGTAGATGTTGTGGCGGCCCGGCACGGCCAGACGGATATGGCCCGTGACCTTGCTCCACTCCTTGAGGTCAAACTCAAAGAAGCCGGGCTTGTATTCCTGCACGTTGATGGCCTGATAATCGCCATCGTTCTCAATGCCAAAGGTGCGCACGCGGCGGTCCAGCGTGTACATGACGTCCATGGTGTTCTTGTCGTCCGCGTTGGCGAAGATCATGAACTGGGTCATCAGGGCAAAGCGCTTGAACGCGAACTTCAGCTCGCCCATGCTGCCGTAATAATCCAGGTGGTCATTGTCGATGTTCAGCACCACAGAGAGGTAGGGGGTCAGCTTGAGGAACGTCTCTGCAAACTCGCAGGCCTCAATGACGATGTCGTCGCCCTTGCCGGCCTTGCCGTAGCCGTGGATGAGGGGCAGCTTGCCGCCGATGACCGCGGAGGGATCTTTGCCCGCCAGCTCCAGCGCCGTGGTGATCATGGAAGTGGTCGTGGTCTTGCCGTGGGTACCGGAAACGCAGATGCTCTCCCTGTACAGGCGGCTCACGTAGCCCAGCAGCACGCTGCGCTCAATGGTGGGGATGCCGTAGGAGGCAGCGGCGTTCAGCTCCACGTTGTCCTTTGCAATGGCGGCGGAGTACACCACCATGTCCACGCCGATCACATTGTCCGCACTGTGGCCCAGCGAGACCTTGACTCCCATCTCCCGCTCCGAGCGGATGATGCTGCCGTCCAGCACATCGCTGCCCGAGATCTCATAGCCCTTGGCGGCCAGGATCTGGATCAGCGGGTACATGCCGCTGCCGCCGCAGCCGATGAAGTGGATCTTTTTTACATTGTCCAGCAGGTGCTGGTTGTAATCGGTAATGAACATAAAAGGCAACCTCCAATAAATAAAACGGCCGCAAGGCAGACCGCATCCATCTTAATATTCAGGGTACATACCATATTATATAATTTTTAGAAGACAAAATAAACACTTCCGAGCGAATTTTCGGAAAGAACCATAAAATCGGCCATTCTTTTGTGATAACTGTACAGAAACCGCAAAACCGGGCTGTTTTTTCCGGCACTTCATAAAAGATTTACATTTATTAGCTAACAATCCTGAGCAATCCGTGATATACTAGGGCAAGATATTTTGCTATTTTGCCGCGGCGGTGCCCCGGCCGGAAAAGAGGAGAACCTCATTGAACATTAAGATCACCGCTGACAGCACCTGTGATTTGTCCGGGGCGCTGCTGCAGGAGTGGAACATTTCGCTTATGCCCATGCATATTCTCATGGGCGAGGAGAGCTATCTGGACGGTGTGAGCATCCGCCCCGCCGATGTATTTGCCCATGTGCAGAACGGCGGCAAAATGCCCAAATCCGCCGCCGCCAATCTGGTGGAGTATGCGGATTTTTTTGACCCTTTTGCCAAAGAGTATGACGCTGTCATTCACATCTCGGTCAGCTCCAAACTTTCGTCCTGCTACCAGAACGCCTGCCTGGCCGCCCAGCAGTTTGAGAATGTCTTCGTTGTTGACAGCCAGAACATCTGCACCGGGCAGGGCTATCTGGTCCTGCAGGCCGCCAAGTGGGCCGCCGATGGTCTGCTGCCCCGCAATATCACCATGCGGCTGCAGAACCTCGCCAAGCGGGTGCAGCTGAGCTTTGTACTCAACCAGCTGGACTATATGGCCAAGAGCGGCCGCTGCTCCGGCGTGCTGGCCTTTGGCGCCAACATTCTGGGCATCAAGCCCAGCTTGGCCGTGGTGGGCGGTGAACTGAAAGTGATGAAAAAGTACCGCGGCAGCCTGCCCATCTGCGTGGGCAAGTACATCACCGACCAGCTGGACGGCCGGGACGACATCGACACCAGCATGGTGTTCATCTCCTCCTGCCAGCCCAAGCCCGGCTGCATGGAGGCCGTGAAAGCCGGCCTGAAAAAATACGGCAAATTTGAGCAGGTCTACGAGACGGACATTGGCACCACCATTGGCGGCTACTCCGGCCCGGGCACCATCGGCATCGTGTTTGCCACCAAGAATTAAAGCAGAAAAGTTTTGAACAGGAACGGCCCCGCCGTGTGGAAAAGTTTCCATACTGCGGGGCCGGTTTTTATTTTGTTTCGGTCAGCTTCTGATAGAGTTTCATCCGTTCGGCCACACAGGCACTTTCACTGGTCCGGGCTTCGGTGCCCTTTACAAAGCCGTAAGCATCCATCACCGCACGGTCATTCTGCCGCTGCTCTTCCTCTCCGGCGATGCCGACCCTGTGGGCGAGCAGGGCAAGGGCGTGCGCCGCGCCATCCAGAGCCTGAAGGACGCCG
>ERZ1027228.282-NODE-282-length-21622-cov-5.652525_pt1 | contig 21622 bp, 14 predicted proteins | sample MGYA00519266_ERZ1027228 | MGnify/ENA primary metagenome ERZ1027228 (study PRJEB26926, sample SAMN06164465) | human gut metagenome | biome: ENVO:00009003; feature: ENVO:2100002; material: ENVO:00002003 | host: Homo sapiens | place: USA | collected 2012 ...
CGACACGATTATGGGCGGGCAGCTGGGTAAGGAGCATCTTGCCGCCATTGCGCTGGGCATATCCGCCACGATTTCCGTGCTGATGGGACTCGTTGGCATTCTGCAGGGGCTTTCACCCATCGCCGGTCATCACTTCGGCGCTCGGCGGCCGCGGGAAATCGGCATCGATGTGGCCCAAGCCTTCTGGCTCGTCTTTTTTCTCTCCATGATTGGCGTACCGCTTCTTGCTGCTACCGATTTTTGGACAGATTTGGGCGGCGTGACGGGTGAAGTTAAGCGCATGGCGGCTGACTATCTCTTCTGGACCGCCATGGCGCTTCCAGGCTCAATGGCTGCACGCGTCTTCATTGCCGTGAACGCTGCGGTCTCGCGGCCCAAAATTACGATGTGGGTATCGCTTGGCATGCTCGTCCTCAAGGTGCCGCTCAACGCTATCTTCATGTACGGACTGCTCGGCTTCCCGGCGATGGGCGGGGGCGGCGCGGGCGTGTCGTTCTTTGTGCTCACTTATGTTTCGCTTTTTGCTTATTGGATCATCTGGCGAAAAAGCGCTTACTTCCTGCCTATGCACTCGAACGGCTTCGTGCGTCCGCAGTATCAGCGTCTGAAGGAACTCCTCAAGGTCGGCGTGCCGATGGGCATCTGTACGTTCTTTGAAGTTTCGAGCTTCACGCTCATGGCTATTTTTGTTTCGCGTCTGGGGCCCGCTGTGATTTCCGCCCACCAGATCGTTGCGAATCTGACGTCACTTTGCTACATGGTGCCGCTTTCGGCCGGCATTGCCTCGAGCGTGCTGATTGCGCAGAGTTTGGGCGCTGGCTGGCCAGCAGTTGCAGAAATCGCCATGAAGCGTACGCTGCGCCTCACCCTTTCTATTGCTGTCCTCGCCTCGCTCGTGCTTTATCTCTTTCGCGGAGCGATTATCTGGCTCTATACCAGCGAGCCGCCTGTTCATGATCTCGCTGCGTCGCTCCTGCTTTTCGGGTGCTTCTACCACGTCTTTGACGCCATGCAGTCTGTGAGCAGTTTTGCACTGCGAGGCTACCGCGTCACCTTCGCTCCAATGCTTATTTACGGCGTACTCCTCTGGGGCGTGGGACTTGGTCTCGGGTACTTCTTCGCCTTCGGCGGCGAATGGGCCGGCGGACCTTACGGTGCCTACGGCTTCTGGGGAGCTACCGCTGCCGGTCTGTTCCTCACCGGTATCGCACTCTTCGTGATGGCCTTCTGGGTAGCCCGCTCCTTCTCCAAAGACGAGAAACACAGCAGCGCGGAAGTCGCCGCAGCCATCGAAGCCGCTCGCGGCAAACAGGTCATGCCGGCCTAATCGACACTGAGATTGGTCACACACTGCTTTTGTTCAACAGCGGCTTTTGCTCATGAGCAAAAGCCGCTTTGTTATCCGGACCTCCCCGAGAAGCGAGCCATCATGAGGCGCGATGCGCAATCCGCGCCATCGGCAAATTTAAGGCATATCCCGGAGATCTCGGACGTGCTAGTGTGTTGAAAGCGCTCTTTCAATTCCAAAAAACCTTACCTGTCGCTTCCGGCCGACCCCAACCAAGCCGCACTACAGGCCGTACGACTATGTCTACCATGCTTTTCCCCAGTCCGATTTTCGGACCCGTACACTCGCGCCGTCTTGGCGTTTCGCTCGGCATCAATCTGCTTCCCGCCGACGGAAAGATCTGCTCCTTTGACTGCATCTATTGCGAATGCGGACTCAACGGCTCACATCGGCCGCACCTGCGCTGCCCAAGCCGTGCGCTCGTAGTCTCGAGCCTAGAGGAAAAACTCGTTGAAATGGCTGCCGACGGCGTCAAGCCCGACAACCTTACTTTCGCCGGAAACGGCGAACCCACATCGCATCCGGAATTTCCGGCAATTGTCGACGACGTTATCGCCCTGCGAAACCGTTTTGCGCCATCGGCCAAAATCAGCGTTCTCACGAATGCCAGTCACATTCTTAAACCCGCCATTTTCGAAGCTCTTCTTAAGGTTGACAATCCGCTGCTGAAGCTCGATACGGTCGACCCCGACTACATTCGCCGGGTAGACCGTCCCAACAGCCGCTATGACCTGCCCGCACTCATCAAGCAAATGCAGGCCTTCAACGGCAAATGCATGATCCAGACAATGTTCATGAAGGGAGATTGGCAGGGCGTATCCGTCGATAATACGGGGGACGAATACGTATTGCCTTGGCTTGAGGTCGTGAAATCCATTCATCCCGAACTCGTCACGATCTACACCCTTGACCGCGAAACGCCCAGCAAATCACTTCTCAAGGCTACGCATGAAGAACTTGACCGCATTGCGGACCTTATTCATGCTGCCGGACTGAAGTGCACGGTGAGTTATTGATCCGAAGAACGATTGCCTTCACCGTCGGCTCAAGCCATTCGCTATCAGTATTGGCTGCAGCAGTCTGAAAAACATTTCACCGGGTTGCAGCCAAACATTCCAAAAGATCGCCAGCCTCTGCTGTACGTTCTTATAAACCTGCCTCAGAGGGTGCTGAATGACCCTGCCGCAAGCGAACTGTCTTCAAGGCTGAGCCGCTACTCGAGCCGCCCTGCACAGCAGAAATGCTGCAGATAGGCAACGCGAAATTGGGTGTCTACAAACGATGTGCGTAAAATCGGCATCCTTTGCTGCAGCTCCTCAGACGCTCTGTGACTGCCCTGCTCATTCTCTGTCGTTGTTTGGATTGGAACTCTCTTGAGTGTTAGAAATACATTGAACGCTTTGTGAAGTAAATACACTTTGAATTAAATTGCGGCATATGAAATCGAGCATTTCTGCCCAAATACTTTATTTCCTCGCGCTATTTCAGTGACATTTTTAGTAGAACTGGCGCAGCCTCTCACTAATCCGTATCAATGAGGCTCGTAACTGACCACGATTGCGACCTTCAGCGGCAGGGACACTGTGTCTTGCCGTCCGGATCCTCTATAGGGCATCAATCGAGCAGTTCATTTCGAATATTTTTCCAAAGTTTTCTCACCAAGGTATCCGCTGATTGAGACATCGCTCATGCAATTGGAACGACTTTTGCATCAGCGCTAATGGGATTTTTTTCCATCGTCTTCTAAAACTGCTGACCATCATCCATCGTCCGCAGCCGCAAAGACCTCCCCATTTATTCAGAGGACTCACTGATGTTTCGTCTTGGTTTCGCTGCCTTAGCTGCTTCTGCTCTTTTCCTCATCTCCGGACCTGCGCTGTCCGCTCCGCCAACAGTAACCACGCCGCCGTCTGCTGCCGCCATGAAGCAGCTCCCGCGCGTAGCTATTCTCGCAACAGGCGGCACCATTGCTAGCCGTGGAAGCAATGCACTGTCACTCACAGATTATGGCGTCGGTTCCGGCCACAAACCCGTCGGCATTGAAGTTCTGGTCAATGCAGTCCCTGAAATCAAGCAGTTTGCAGAGATTTCGGGCGAGCAGGTTTTCAATGTCGGAAGCTCAAAACTCTCTATCGACAATTGGCTTACGCTCGCTCGCCGCGTCAATACTCTCCTTGCAGACGAGCACACGGATGGCATCGTCATCACACACGGTACCGATACGCTTGAGGAAACAGCGTACTTTCTTAACCTCGTTGTGAAATCTGAAAAGCCCGTCGTTCTCGTCGGCAGTATGCGGCCAGCGACTGGACTATCAGCTGACGGCCCGCTCAACCTCGTCAATGCCGTAGCTCTTGCCGCCAGTAAAGAAGCGTACGGTCAGGGCGTAATGGTTGTCATGAATGACCAAATCTCTTCAGCTTTCGGCGTTACGAAAACCAATTCCACCAATGTCGGAACCTTCAAATGTCCTGATACGGGCTATCTGGGCTTTATGCAGAACAACAAGCCCTACTTTTTCAACGCCATTCAAAAGCGTCACACTACCCAGAGTGAGTTTTCCATTGACGGCCTAAAAACGCTTCCGCGTGTTGATGTGCACTACACAACACTTGGGGAAGACGGCCGCATCATTGACGCTATGGTCAAACTTGGTGCCAAAGGCATTGTGAACGCCGGGTTAGGTCACGCCAACGTTCCTAATGAAGTCATGAACAGCCTAATTGCCGCTAAGAAAGCTGGTGCCGCCGTTGTTGTGGACTCTCGCGTCGGTTCGGGACTCATCACGCCGATTGGCAAATTCACCCGCGAAGGCTTTGTCAGTGCAATGCTCCACAATCCGCAGAAAGCCCGCATCCTCCTGATGCTTGCACTCACCAAGACAGACGATCCCAAAGAGATTCAGCGCATTTTCAACGAGTATTAATCTTCTTTCCTTCGTTTCAATCCTCCTATTTCTGCGAGTACCCAGCATGAAAAACACCTTCGTGCTGGGCTGCGAGAACAAGCGAAGGCCGCTTATACAGCGCCACCCCACTGGACAAACTCAGAAAAGCCGCCATGCCAAACGCGATATGCCAAAGCTCTCCATAACTCCAATACTTCAAAACACTTTCTGAGGCGTACGGCCCCTCATGCTAGGAGCGGTAGACCAATAGGGAACTAACCGCTTAACCTGTGTCACCCAATAAAGCAAAACCTCCTGTCGGAAAATCCTTCAGGAGGTTTTATTTATCTACGACTCTCTGCGCTCCGCCTTGGGGAGCAGAGCGCATAAAGATCAATTAGCCGTATAGCGGTGCTCGCGAAGCGCCTGAACACGGTCTTCAATCGAAGGGTGCGAAGCAAAGAGGCTGCCGATGCCGCCCGAAATACCGAAGCCCTTTACGGCGCCAGGAAGTTCATTGGGTTCCATGCCGCCCAAGCGCTGCAGCGCATTGATCATCGGCGTGGTGTCGTGCATGAGATCTGCTGCGCCAGCGTCAGCATGGTATTCACGCCAGCGGCTGAAGTAAGCAACGACCATCGAGGCGAGGAAGCCCAGGCAGATATCGAGAACAAGCGACGTCACATAGTAGCCGACGCCCGGACCTTCATCTTCATTACGCAGAATCTGGCGGTCAACCACCCAACCGATGATGCGGGAGATGAAGAACACGAAAGTGTTCATCACGCCCTGCAGAAGCGTCATCGTCACCATATCGCCATTCTTCACATGGCTCATTTCATGAGCAAGAACGGCTTCAACTTCCTGAGCATTCATCGAGCTCAAGAGTCCCGTCGACACTGCGACGAGAGAATTGGAGCGCGAGGGGCCCGTGGCGAAAGCGTTGGGTTCGCCTTCATAGATGGCGACTTCCGGCATCGGAAGACCCGCTTCATTGGCGAGCTTGCGCACAGTTTCAACGACGTACTGCTCCACACGGTTGCGGGGATTATTCACGTCAATCATCGTGAGGCCCATCGTCATCTTCGCCATCATCTTGGAGGCGAGGAGCGAGATGATCGAACCCGAGAAGCCCACCACCATCGCAAAGATGAAAAGGGTTCCAAGGTTGAGGTTCGAACCGGCCATGGTACCGAAATTGATGCCGAACACCATCTGCACCACCGTGAGGATCACGGAAAGCATGATGAAGATGGCGAGATTGGCCAAAATGAGGAGGCCGATGCGCTTAAACATGGCTATCTTCTTCCTTCTAGGCGTCCATCCGGACGCATTAAAAATTGCAGCTGCCGCTTCGTCTTTATTCTCATGGCCGCAACAGCGCGATGCCCCGCGAATGTCTGAAGTTCTCTGAGAGGGTGGGGTATCCGCTTCAGACAATCCGCCCAGTCTTAGGGGAATTTGAAGTTTATTTTACGGTTGAGACTCGAGAGGCTGATTGCTTCATCAGCACCTATTTGTAACAAACAGGCGGCGATTTCAACGATCAGCAACGCGCTTGGGTGAGAAGCTTTCCCATGCACCGCACCCTAAGCAGTGCCACGAGAAGCTCGACGCTAAGAACCCGCACTTGCGGCACTGGAAGCGGCTCCACTTGCGGCCATTCTTTTCCATCAATCCCGCCACGAGCTTTGTCATGGGATCATCGGGATTGCCTTTAAGGCGAATCTGCAAAAGGGCGTTGTAGGCCGACAGCGTCGGATGCTTTTCAAGAAGACTCTGCGCGAGAGTCTCAGCCGCTCCGATGCCCTGCCAAGCGGCAATACGCGAAAGCGTCGCTTCCATAACATCAGCCGTACTGAGCCGTTCCGTGGTGTCGAGCAAGAGCTTTAATGCGCCCGCACGGTCTCCCTGTTCATTCATCGCATCGGCGAGTTTGCCGATGACCAAAGGCGCATAATCCGGATTCTTCTCAATGACCCGGCGCCACCAGCGAACAGCTTCAGTCGTGGCGCCTGCGGCCTCAGCCACCTTGGCAATCGTCATCTGGGCACGCGGCGTGGCGTCCGCGTACTTCATAAGCTGCTCGACCAAAAGACGCGCATCTTCCGAACGCTTGGCACGAAGCGCCTGATCAATGCGTTCGCAGTAGAAATGCGCAATTTCAAGCGAATGCGTTTCGCCGGCCTGTGTTTCGAGCAGTCGAGCCGTTTCCGTTGCCGCCGCCCATTCATGCTCAATGACATAGATGGAGAGCAGCTGGCGAAGTGCATAAAGATGTTCGCTCGGCACCGAAGAGAGTTTGCGGTAAGCCGCTTCTGCGCGGTCAAAGAAGCCCGCCGCCAGGAAGTCTTGAGCGAGCTCCTTGAGCGCTAAGGCCCGTTCTTCATCCGAGAGGTCCGCACGATTGTAGAGATGACGATGCAGACGAACCGCTCGTTCAAATTCACCCCGGCTGCGAAGCAGGTTCCCGAGAACGCGTTCAAGTTCCGTGAGTTCCGGATCCACGCGCACAACTTCAATGAAAGCGTCGATCGCCTTATCGGATTCACCGTCCAGAAGAAGGGCAAGCCCTTTCGTGGTGATCTCCGGCACCTTCTCGGATTCGCCCCGCTGCTTCTGATCGAACCCCCTGCACCACCAACCGGCAAAGAAGAGGACGGGTACGAATACCAGATACCAAAGGTCAAATTCCATGATTGAACGCGGGACGGGAAAAAAGGACTGAGGGAGGGATTTTACGCCGGATTGCTTGTTTTGTTTGAATTTTTCTTGATAGAACTGCTTTACCAGCCGCACAAGAACTTTTGCCTCTGATAAACAAACGGCGCGGAGTTCGATATTGAACTTCGCGCCGTTTTGTTCTTGGGACTCAATGTCCCCATCAACTTGTTGTGAGTTCCAGATCTCCTCTCGAGCAGAGATCAAGTATCACGCAAGGCTTGATGAATTAGAACGTGTGGACGAGACCGCAGTAAACCTGGGTAACCTTAGTCTTATCGCCGGAGTCGTCATTCTTGACCTGACCATAACCGGCGCCAGCATAAACACCCGTACGTTCAGAGAGCGGATAGTTGTAGCGAGCAGAAGCACCGTAGTACTTGAAGTCCACATCCTTGTTTTCAATCTGCTCGTCAGTTGCATCCGTGTAGTACAGACCAGCCGTCAGGGTACCGGCGCCCAGCGGAGCAGCAGCACCGAGATGCAGGCCATAGCCCTTCACATCGCCGATAACGCCTTCAAAGGCATCGCCGAAACCAGCAATAGCGGTCTGATGCTTGAAATACTGACCTTCAACGAAGAGCTGCACAACTTCGAAATCATAGTTGCCGCCCAAGAAGACCAACTGGCCGTCCTTGTCGAGCTCACGCCCCAGAGGATCACCATTACTATCAAACTTAACACCGTACTTCGTCAGTTCATAGCCGACTGCGAACTGGGCAGGACCATATTCACCAGACAAGCCGATGGATGCATAGCGCTGAGCATCAGAGGTGCCTTCCGCACCAGTAACCGAATCCTTGCTATTCGTCTTAAAGGAATACTGGACGGTGGCCTGCAGACCGGCAAATCGCGGGGTCTGGTAGACAACCATGTTGTCGTAGCGATCGGATGAAGCAAAGCCCCAAACATTGTTATCGCCACCATCGAAGGATTCAACGTAGCCGAGCATGTCATACGTGCCGCAGGACGATGAAATGCCGCCGAAACGACCAAAAGCGATCGAGCCAAACGCGCCGGAGAGCGTCAGACCGGCCTCACGGCCGAAGAGGCGGTCGCCCTGACCCATCGTGCCGTCGTCACCATTGAAGCCGCTTTCGAGCTTGAAGCCGACCTTATAGCCGTTGCCGAGGTCTTCGGAGCCCTTCAGGCCCCAGCGGTTGCCCGTATCCCAACCGGTCTGCATGTCGAACGTATCGACCGCCTTATCACCCGTCGTCTTCGTATGGATGTATTCGAAGCCGGTATCGAGAGCGCCATAAAGCGTCACGTCAGCAGCCATTGCAGAGCCGGCAAAAGCGCCGAGAACGGCGAGCGCAGCAAGAGTCTTTTTCATTTTGAAATCCATTCAAAAAGCAACCTGACTGAACAAAATGCAAACTTTGGTCAATCAAGTGAATTGATTAAGAAGCTCCAGCATGAGCTTCCGCCTTCGGGCTGTCAGCACAAATGGAATCCGTGCGCAGTCCTCTGAAGTCCGGATAATCCTACAAAGTTTCTGAAGCTTGCAAACAATCCTTTTAAGCCTCATTGAGAATTCTTCTTATTTATCAAAGCTCTCCGGCAGCTTCATCTTGTTTCATTTGCGCAACAAATCTTTCACATCCCGTAAACTCAGAATGATATTGATGCATCTGCTTTTTCCTGCATCATCCTGCGGATACGTCCTTCATTTTCTCAAGCTGATCGCCTCTCCTATTCAATTCACTCAGCCTGTGTTGTCGGTATACGCATTCCTCAGATTGAACACACAGCGAGTTCCGACTGATGGGAAGCACTGTTCCATCCGCGCTCTTTCACTCGTCTCAATTTTTGGGGGACGCCGCCCATAGCAAAAGCCGCCTCCTCTCGAAAGAGAAAGCGGCTTTCTATCTGCCTTGACTCCCCGTAAGGAGAATCTTTCAGATCAAGCGGAAGCTATTAAAGCTTCGAGTCGCGGCTCGCGTCCACACGCTGCCTCAAGTCCTTACCGGCCTTGAAGAAGACGGTGTAGCGGGCGCGCACAGCAACAGCCGAACCGTCCTGAGGATTGCGGCCGACACGCTCCGGTCGATATTTCAGACCGAAGGAGCCGAAGCCGCGGATCTCAATGCGTCCGCCTTCAACGAGGGTCTGGCTCATCGTATCGATGATCACACCCGCCGCATCCATGCAGTCGCGCTCGCGAAACGTCGGAAGACGTCCATAGAGTTCAGCAAGCAGTTCGGATTTGGTCATGGAATTACCCATGGTTGCCTCCTCTGAAGCGAATTACTTCTGTTCGAGCTTGGCCTTGAGCAGGGCGCCGAGGTTCGTCGTGCCGGTGGCAGAACCAACGTCAGAGGCGTTGAGGCGATCGAGAGCGTCGCGGGCCTCAGCGGCATCCTTCGCCTTGATGGAGAGCTGGATGCTGCGGTTCTTGCGATCGAGGCTGATAACAGCGGCTTCAACTTCCTGGCCTTCCTTCAGGACGGTCGTGGCGTCTTCAACGCGGTCAGCGGCGATTTCGGAAGCGCGGAGGTAGCCTTCGACGTCGTTGCCGAGGTCGATCACGGCGCCCTTGGCGTCAACGGTCTTGACGGTGCCCTTGATGACGGAGCCCTTTTCGTGCGTGGAAGCGAACGTGCCGAACGGATCGCCGGCAAGCTGCTTGATGCCGAGGCTGATGCGTTCACGTTCGGTATCGATCGCGAGCACAACGGCTTCGACTTCGTCGCCCTTCTTGAAGTTGCGGACGGCGTCTTCACCGGATTCGTTCCAGGAGAGGTCGGAGAGGTGAACGAGACCGTCAATGCCGCCGGGCAGACCAATGAACACACCAAAGTCGGTGATCGACTTGATCTGGCCGGAGACCTTGTCGCCCTTCTTGTGCGACTGGGCGAATTCTTCCCAAGGATTGGCCTTGCACTGCTTCATGCCGAGGCTGATGCGGCGGCGATCTTCGTCGATGTCAAGAACCATGACTTCGACTTCTTCACCGAGCTGCACAACCTTGCGCGGATCGACGTTCTTGTTCGTCCAATCCATTTCGGAAACGTGCACGAGACCTTCGATACCGGCTTCGACTTCAACGAAGGCACCGTAATCGGTGATGTTCGTGACCTTGCCGAAGAGGCGGGTGCCCTTCGGGTAGCGGCGGGCGATGCCGATCCACGGATCTTCGCCGAGCTGCTTGAGGCCGAGGGAAACGCGGCACTTTTCCTTGTCGAACTTGAGAACCTTGGCGGTGATTTCCTGACCAACCTGAACGACTTCGCTCGGGTGGCGGACGCGGCGCCAGGCGAGGTCGGTGATGTGGAGCAGGCCGTCAATGCCGCCCAGATCAACGAACGCACCGTAGTCGGTGATGTTCTTGACGATGCCCTTGACGATGGCGCCTTCCTGGAGCGTCTCGAGGAGCTTGGCGCGTTCTTCGCCCATGTTGGCTTCGACGACGGCGCGGCGGGAGACGACAACGTTGTTGCGCTTGCGATCAAGCTTAATGACCTTGAATTCGAAGGTCTTGCCTTCGTACGGCGTCGTGTCCTTGACCGGACGGGTGTCGACGAGCGAACCCGGGAGGAAGGCGCGAATGCCGTTGGTCATGACGGTGAGACCGCCCTTGACCTTGCCCGTGACCGTACCGGTGACGAGCTCGCCCGATTCGAGAGCCTGTTCGAGGTTCATCCAGGCGGCGAGGCGCTTGGCCTTGTCGCGGGAAAGGATCGTGTCGCCGTAGCCGTTTTCAACGGACTCGATGGCAACAGAGACGAAGTCGCCCGGCTGGACGGTGACTTCACCCTTGTCATCCTTGAACTCTTCGATGGGCACGTAGGCTTCGCTCTTCAGACCGGCGTTCACGACGACGAAGTTGTAGTCGACGCGGACGACTTCAGCGGTGATGACTTCACCCTGACGCATTTCCTGGCTGGCAAGGCTCTGCTCAAAGAGCTCAGCGAAGGATTCGGGCTTGTTGGTTTCGTTGGACATTGTGGAATGGATAAAAAGCACGCCCAAGGGCGGTCTTGTCGGTGAAAATCCGAAGACCCAAGGGCGGAGTTAACGAGAAATCGTCGACACCGTTTTTAAATGGCGCCGACGAAGAAACCGATATGCTACAGCAACTTAATTGAGCTCGGCCCACCAACCAAGCACTTTTTTAACGACTTCGTCGATTCCCATTTCGGAAGTGTCCAGCAGCCGGGCATCTGCGGCCGGTTTCAGCGGCGCCACCGCGCGTTCGCGGTCACGCCGATCGCGCTCTTCCAAATCCCGGGTAAGAGCGGCCAGATCGGCTTTTTCACCGCGAGCTTCAAGCTGCTTCACGCGCCGCTCAGCGCGCACGCGGGCAGAAGCCGTCATAAAGATCTTGAGTTTGGCTTCCGGAAAAACCACCGTGCCCATGTCGCGCCCGTCGGCAACAAGTCCGGGAGCCGCCGCCGCACGGCGCTGCAGGTCGAAAAGCGCCTGCCGCACCCCCGGCACAGCGGCGCACTTCGAAGCTGCAACCCCCACGGTTTCGGCGCGGATGGCTTCCGACACATCCTCGCCGTCGAGCCAAATGCGGCCATCCTTAAATTGAGGCGCAAGCGATTGAGCCGCCGCCGTGAGAGCTGCGGGATCGTCAAAAGAAACCTTCGCGCGCAAAGCAGCCAGTGCGGCAAGACGATAGAGTGCACCGCTGTCAAGGTAGTGCCAGCCGAGTGCATCGGCGGCGCGCTGAGCAATAGTGCCCTTGCCGCTTGCGGCGGGGCCGTCAATCGCAATGACGGGGACTGTCATAACTTCATCCTTCTATTTATTCAATTGACTGCCAACTGGGTTCGTCCGTGGCGATGCGCAAAAGTCTTCATAAAGTCAGCCAACTTTTGCACGCCTTCAATCGGCATGGCGTTGTACATGGAGGCGCGGATGCCGCCGACAGCACGGTGGCCTGCCAAATTAGCGAGTCCGGCTTCGGCTGCTTCCTTAACAAATAAGGCTGTAAGCGCCTCATCCTTCAAGCGGAAGACGGCGTTGACGCGGCTTCTCGATTCGCGCTCAACATGCGAAACGTACATTTCCGGCATGGCATCAATCGCGTCATAGACAATCTTTGCTCTTGCGCGAGCGTACTCGTCCATCACCGCAACCCCGCCGTGCGCTTCTATCCACTGCGCCATCAGATTGGCGACATAAAGCTGAAAAACGGGAGGTGTATTGGGCACACTGTCAGTTCGGCTGTAGACGCTGTAGTTAAGCAGCGTCGGCACTTCAGTGCCGGCGAGTCCCAGAAGATCTCGCCGGAGCACGATAACTGCGAGCCCGGCGATGCCAAGGTTCTTTTGTGCTGAAGCGTAAAAAAGCCCGAATTTATTGACCTCCACCGGGCGCGTCAGGAAGTTGCTCGTCATGTCGGCCACGAGCGGCACGGCTTCAGCATCCTTCAGCACCGGCACTCGCTCAAATTCGATGCCGTGAATGGTCTCGTTGTCACAGTACGCGCAGTAGCTCGTTTCAGGAATGACTTCGAGCTCTTCATCCGCCGGGATGCGATTGCCCGAACCCGAAAAGGCCGACTGCACGCGGCCAAAGCGCAGAGCTTCCTTGGCCGCCGCCTTACTCCAGGCGCCCGTAATGATGTAGGTCGAGAGTGTCCCGGCTCCGAGCAGGTTCATCGGCAGCATGGCGAACTGCATGCGTCCGCCGCCAGGACAAAAGAGCACATCGTAAGTGTCAGGGATCGAAAGGAGCTGGCGCAGGCGGCTTTTGAGCTCCGTCATTACGCCCGTCACCTGAGGTCCGCGATGGCTCGCTTCCAGAATCGACCAACCGCAGCCATGAAAATCAAGCATCTCCGACTGGATCTGCTTTAGAACGCTCTCAGGGAGCATGGCCGGACCGGGGGCAAAGTTGTATGGGCGCGTCATTGCAATGATTCTCAAAAAGATCCGCTTAATGGATGCGAAAAACCCGGTCCGCAATGCACAGGCTGCATTTGCGGACCGGGTCTATTCTGCCTCAGCCGCGTCAGTTCTGTTTCGGATCCTTGGGCGGGATCACTTCTTCAGAACTGTCGGCTTCCTCAGCCTCATCGCCCTCGTCGACTTCATCGTCATCGATATCGTCGAGATCATCCGTATCAGGCAGGTCGCCCGCATCATCAGGATCAACCTCAACGTTGAGGTGTTCAATTTCGCTTTCGTCCTCTTCGCCCGTACGGTCGACGCGGCGAACAGCCGCGAGCGTGTCGTCGGGCATGCGGATGAGGATGTTGCCCACCGTATTGCGGCCGCGTTCAGGCACTTCGCCCGCACGCGTACGTACGACTTTGCCGCCCGTGGAAAGCAGCATGATGTCGTCCTCAGGCTTCACGATAACGCCGCTCACCGGCGCGCCGTTCTTTTCAATCACACGAATAGCGATAACGCCCTTGCCGCCGCGGTTGCGCAGCGGATAGGCGGCAAGCGCCGTGCGTTTGCCAAAGCCGTGCTCGGTCGCAATGAGGAAGGCCTGCGTCATGTCGTTCGTCGAGGCGAGCGCCACTACGGACTCATCGGCCTTGACGCGCATGCCTCTCACGCCGTGAGCCGTGCGGCCCATGACGCGGATGGTCGATTCCTTAAAGTGCACGCAGCGGCCGTTGTCGGCCAAGAGGAAGACGTCGTCGTCGCCCGAAGTAATCGTGACGCCGACAAGTTTCTCGTCGCCCAAATTCGTCGCTCGGATGCCGCGGCGGGCGGAGCTGAATGCCGACAAAGGCGTACGGCGCACCGTGCCTCGATCCGTGGCAAGGAACATGTAACGGTCTTCGGAAAACTCCTGAATCGGCAGAATAAAGCTGATCTTTTCGTTTTCTTCGAGCGGCAGCAGATTGACAATCGGGCGCCCGCGCGAGTTGGCCTTGCCTTCGGGCAGATCAAACACGTCGATGGCGTAGACCTGACCAGCCGTAGAGAAGCACAAGATGATGTCATGCGTGTTGGCCAGGAAGAAGGCCTCAATGACGTCGTCGCGCGTCGTCGCCTGCAGATTGCGGCCCTTGCCGCCGCGCGACTGTGCGTTGTAATCAGCGAGTTCCTGACTCTTCACAAAGCCGTCGCGGGTGAGCGACACAACCATGTCGCGGCGCGGAATAAGGTCGCGCTTATTAAAGTTAGTATCTTCCGACAGGTCGATTGTTGAGCGGCGCTCATCGCCATAGGCTTCGCGGCAGGCAAGGAGCTCTTCCTTGATGATGGCCGTGACGCGCTCGGGCTTATGCAGAATGTCAATCAAGTCGAAGATCCGCTCCATCGTGGCAGCGTAGTCCGCGAGAATCTTCTCGCGCTCGAGCCCCGTCAAACGGCGCAGATTCATCGCCAGAATATTGTCAACCTGAACCTTCGTCAGATAGTAGAGGCCATCGGGCTGCAGACCGCGGCGCGGATCGAGCCCTTCGGGGTCTGCGTCCTTGCCGTATTCGGCAGCACGCCGAGTGATTTCTGCTGCAAAGCCAAGCGGCCAGCCGCGCCCCATCAGGGACTGCTGAGCCTCTTCAACCGTCTTCGCTGCGCGGATCAGACGGATGAATTCGTCAATATTGGCCAAAGCGATCGCCTGACCGGCAAGAATGTGGCCCGCACCGCGGCTCTTCTTCAGTCGGAAGATCGTGCGGCGCGTCACCACTTCGCGGCGGTGCTCGAGGAAGTACACGACCATCTGCTTCAAATTGAGGAGCATCGGCTGGCCGTCCACCAAGGCGACCATGTTCATGCCGAAGCTTTCCTGCATCTGCGTGTTCTTGAAGAGGTTGTTGAGCACCACTTCGGGCATCGCGCCCTGCTTGAGATCGATCGCAATGCGGATCTGACGGGTCGACTCGTCGCGCATTTCGGAAATGCCGTCGAGTTTTTTGTCGCGCCAGAGTTCGTGCATGCGTTCGTAGAGCACGCGCTTATTGACCATGTAGGGAATCTCGTCAACGACAATACGCGTGCGCGAATGGTCGCGGCCGAATTCTTCGAGATGCGTGCGTGCGCGCATGATGACGCGGCCGCGGCCCGTACGGTAGCCCTCGTAGACGCCCGACAGTCCATAGACGATGCCGCCGGTGGGGAAGTCGGGCGCGGAGATCAGCGCAATGAGATCATCGACCGAGCAGTCCGGATGCTCAAGTGCATGAACGCAGGCGTCAATGGTTTCGCGCAGATTGTGCGGCGGAATATTCGTCGCCATACCCACTGCGATGCCCGAAGAGCCGTTCACCAACAATTCCGGCAGACGCGTCGGCAGAACAACCGGCTCCACTTCGGAGTTGTCGAAGTTGGGAACAAAGTCAACCGTGTCTTCATGCAGATCAGCGAGCATCTCCTCGGCGATCTTCATAAGCTTCACTTCCGTGTAGCGCATGGCCGCAGCGCTGTCGCCGTCGATCGACCCGAAGTTGCCCTGACCGTAGATGAGCGGATAACGCATCGAGAAGTCCTGCGCCATGCGCACGATCGTCTGATACGCCGCTCTGTCGCCGTGCGGATGGAATTTACCGAGCACTTCACCCACCACACGGGCAGCCTTCTTCGTGGGCGAACTCCAGACGTTGCCGATTTCCTTCATCGCGTAGAGCACGCGGCGATGAACGGGCTTCAACCCGTCACGAACGTCAGGAAGCGCACGTCCCACGATGACACTCATCGCGTAGTCAAGGTAGGACTGGCGCATCTCGGTTTCGAGCGAAACCGGGAGAAGTTCGTTAGCGATCGAATCGCCCGACGCGCCGTGGCGGCCCTCGCCGCCTTCGTCATCTTCACTCTCGTCTTCGGGCGCAGCATTCGTCTGGGCCGTCTGGGGGGCATCAGTCTGCACATCCGGGGTGTCTGTCGTCCGACGGTCTTCTGCCGCCGGTCCTTCAGCCTCTGCCTTCCCCGGGATCTCTTCGCCCTGAGTCTTCTTTTCTTCGTCCATTAACGGCACCTTGGTGAGTGTTCATCGACCGCAGATATTTCCCGCTTCTGAAAATCAGCAGGCACAGAAAAAGCGTGCCGACGCCGACTGAAGAGGATGCGGATCGATCCGAAACGGGTTATTTTAACAGGTTGATCCGACGCGTCCCAAAAGCCTAAAAGACGCGAATGGTTCAATATTCTGCACAGATTTCAACTTTCGACATACTCCTTTCAGCCGTCCCACCATGGAACTTATCGACACCCTCATTGAAGCCCGCTGGATCATTCCGATCGTCCCCAAGGGCGTGATTCTTGAAAACTCCGCCCTGGCCGTCAATGCCGGACGTATCGTCGACATCCTGCCGATTGAGACGGCCGAAAAAACGTATCAAGCACAACAAGTCTTCCGTTTCCCGACAAGCGCTTTGCTGCCTGGGTTCGTAAATCTGCATTCACACGCAGCCATGAACCTCGTCCGCGGACTGGGTGCCGATCTTCCTTTGATGGATTGGCTCACCAAAGAGATCTGGCCGGCTGAAGGCAAGCTCATGAGCCCAGAATTCGTGGCCGAAGGCTCTTGGCTCGCCGGTCTTGAAATGGCTGGGGGCGGCGTCACGACAACGTCCGACCATTACTTCTTCCCGAAATCCGCTGCCGAGGGACTCCTTCGTGCCGGTCTGCGCTGCGCGGTTTCGGGCATCGTTATCGGTTTCCCTTCAGCGTGGGCGAAAAACGACACTGAATACTTGTCGCTTTCCGAAGCACTGATTCAAGAGTACGAAGGCGACCCCTTCGTGCACACCACCATTGCGCCCCACGCACCCTACACCGTGAACGATGCAGCCTTGAAACGCTGCGCAGAGATTTCTGACAAGTACGGCGTACCGATTCACATGCATGTTAATGAAACTGCAGTTGAAGTCTCCGACAGTCTGCGCGACCACCATGAACGTCCGATCGACCGTCTGGAACGCTTAGGCCTGCTTAACGAACGCCTGATCGCCGTGCACAGCGTACATGCGAGCGACAAAGACATCACTAAGATGGCTGCCGCACACGCCTCGGTCTGCCACTGCCCATGCTCAAACCTCAAACTCGCCTCCGGCTTTGCTCCGATTGCGAAGTTCCTCAAGGCGGGCATCAACCTCGGCATTGGCACCGACGGCGCAGCGAGCAACGACAAACTCGACATGCTCGGTGAAACGCGTCTGGCCGCCATGCTGGCCAAAGCCGTCGCTCAGGATCCGACCGCCGCTCCGGTCTTTGCCATGCTGGAGGCCGCAACCTTGGGCGGCGCGCGTGCACTTCGCTGGGACGCTGATATTGGCTCACTCGAAATCGGCAAGGCCGCCGACCTCTTCGCCATTGACCTCGGCACCCCCGAGTCGCTACCGGTGGCAGACCCTGCCGCACAGATCCTCTATTCTGCCGGCCGAGAATGCATCACCCACACCTGGGTTGACGGCCGTCTGATTATGGAAAAACACGCTCGCGCCGCCTATCCGCAGACCGATGCACTCGCTGCGGCAGCACTCTGTGCCCAAAAGTGGCAAAGCCGCCTCAAGAACTAACTTTGAAAACGATAGAGATCTGCAGTGAGCCCCTCGCAGATCTCTATCAAATTCCTATAATGGACGAGTAAAAGTCGGCGGCGATTGTTTACTGCCGACTGCCGATTAATGCAACCCATTTTTGGATGAACCCTCGTTGCCGTCTACTTCAAAAGCAGGACAGGCAGCTGTTCTCGTCCCATCTTCAAAGGAAACTAATATGAAGTCCTCGAAGCTCTGCGGCATCGCTGCCGCTCTTTTGCTCGCCGCTACCGGTGCTTCCGCCGCCGACGCTGTGAATCCCTATGTTCGCTCTTCCTCCGGTCAGGTCGTGAAGAACAGCACGGATCTTTGCTGGCGTACCGGCTTCTGGACTCCGGCTCTCGCCGAAGCCATGGGTATTGACGGCGCTGGCTGCGCTTGCGATGCCGACATCCTCGACAAGAAGGCCTGCACGGCTGTTGAAGCCCCGGCTCCTCAGCAGAAGTCCGCTGAAAAGGTCACCTTCTCGGCTGATACGCTCTTCAACTTTGACAAAGCCACGCTCAAGGACGAAGGTCGTGCGGTTCTCGATGACCTCGTCTCCCGCGTTGCCGGCGTTGATCTCGAAGTCATCCTGACGACCGGCTACGCTGACCGCATCGGCTCCGACGCATACAACCTGAAGCTTTCGCAGCGTCGTGCCGACGCCGTGAAGGCCTACCTCGTCCAGAAGGGCGTTGACGCCGCGCTCATCAAGAGCGAAGGCAAGGGTGAAGCTGATCCGGTCGTGAACTGCCCGAACCCGTCCAAGGCCGGCCAGGTCAAGACGTTCAAGGAACTCGTGCAGTGCCTGCAGCCCAACCGCCGCGCCGTGGTTGAAGTTGTCGGCACCCGCCCGGCCAACTAATGCTTTTCCCGCGACTGCATTCTCAGTCGTAGCATAAAAGCAACACCCCCACCCCACAAGGATGGGGGTTTTCCTTTATATGGAGTGCCGCATGACTCAACGCCTATTCCTCTTTGACCTTGATGGAACGCTTGTCGACTCCGCGCCTGACCTAGCCGGTGCTATGAATGAAATGTTGGCCGCCCGAGGACTTCCGGAGCGGCCGCTTGAAGAGCTTCGTGAACCATCAGGACACGGCGGCCCAGCGCTGCTTAAGGCCGCTTTTGGAATGGAGCGCACCGATCCTCGTTTTGAAGCGATGCGGCAGGAATTTCTCGAGCGATACGCCGCGCGCGCCACCCGATCTTCAACGCTTTACCCGAACGTTGTCCAAATGCTCGACCGCCTCACTGCGGCCGGCGTAAAGCTCGGTGTTGTGACTAATAAGCCACAAGGATTGGCCGAAATCGTCTGCGAGCACCTCGGTCTTACGCCCCGAATGACAGTCGTTGTAGGACTCGGTCCTGCGGGCACGGCCTTGAAACCGAAACCTGATTCACTGATTTACGCCTTGAAGCTCGCCGGCGCAAAGGCGGCCGATGCGCTTTATGCCGGTGACAGCAACTCGGATGGTTTGGCGTGCCAACCCATTGGACTGCCAGTTGCCTGGGTAAGCTGGGGCTGCCAAAAGACTCCGCCCGACTCCGGCATCTTTGATTACATCGCCGACGAGCCCGCTCAATTAGTGGAATGGGCCTTGTTTCGATGAAGTATCCATTTGCAAGGTGCGACGCCATTCGTCGTCAGAACTGCGTATAATCCCTTTCAACTCGGGGGCGCCTTGGTTTCGACAGGGACGCGGACGCCGTACGGGGCATGCCGAGGTGCAGTCACCTCGTAAATCCGCTGCAAACTTATAAACGCCAACAACAAGCGTTTCGCTCTCGCGGCTTAATCCCGCGGGATGCTGCACTGATTTGACTTTGGGTCAGGCCGGGTAACCGGCAGCAGCATCAAATCACAAAGCCTAGGGCCCGCGGCTGTCTCCGACGCGTTCCCGAAATCTAGGGGGCTGGGCAGCGGTTGGCCCGCCGGTCGGCAAAGCCGCTGCTAAGACCTAAATCATCCGGCTACGCATGTAGAACCGACGGAAAAAGGTTTCTGGACGCGGGTTCAACTCCCGCCGCCTCCACCAAATTCAAGTCCCAGACAGTGTTACTGCTGTCTGGGACTTTGTTCTTTCTGCTCCGCCTCAGGTCGGCAGTTGACGAATGCGTCGCCGGTAGGCTGCCGGAGAACATCCGAACCACCGCGCGCAAGTACGGGAAAAGTTGCTGGGGTCCGAAAAACCGATTGTGTAGGCAATTTCCGTGATCGATCGTTCGGTATGCGCAAGCGCATCATGAGCAAGTTGTTTTCTGTGCTTGTCCACCAGCTGCATGAAAATTGTTCGCTCGCCTTCAAGACGCCGCTGCAGCGTGCGCGAAGACATGTTGAGCCGTGCTGCAACTGCCTGAATTCGTGCGCTCTCGCCGGCTTTTAACAGTTCCTCAATTTCTTCTTCAACTCGAACCGTGAAGGAATACTGACGAACACGGTTTAAATACTGACGCACGATTTGTTCGTTGGCCTCACGAAGCATGGCATTCTGCGCAGCATAAGGCTCCATGACATCGTGATAGCTGTAGCGAATAAACCAGCCTTGCGGACTTTCAGTGTCGACCGAACAACCAAAATAGTCTTCCAGCCGTTTTCGGTCATTCGCCGAGCAGTTGTTGATCTGTACGCCGACTTCAACCGGCGTCACCCGATGCTGCGAAAGTGAGTTTGCCTGCCGTTGTATGAATGCAATGATGCATAGTAATGCCGCCTGCTTCGCTTCATTGCCGTGCAACGTCCTCAGTGATAAGGATGAACTGCTTGCATTGTGTGCAAGGCTCATATCCATCGTTGTAGAAATGACCTTTCCATAGCTCGCAGTGAGTTCGAGAACCTGTGCCCCAAACTCCCGGAGACTAGCTCCTGGAGGTCCTGATCTGACGCAAAGTCGGCCTATTTATTCTTCCTAATCCATTGTTTTTATTTAATAAAAACTTGACAGGTCTTAGCTTTATCTTTATCATAGTCTATAGTCATTTAATATAGACAATATCATGTCATCTTCGCCAAAACCTTGGTCTTTCTCTACGTACACGGATGCCGATGGGCGTACCTATGTCTACGGCTATCGCAATCGCTGGGATCCGGAAAAGAAACAGTCACGCATTGAGAAACGATGCCATGTCGGGCGTTTGGATCCGCAAACTGGGCAGGTCCATCTCGGGCGCAAATTCCTCACGAATAACCCGGAATACGCCGGCAAGTTTTGGCTTTACGACAATAATCAGCTCATTGAACAAGAGCCGTTCGAGCAGCCGGATACGGACAACGAACCGCAGCCGTCTTGGCGCGGGGAAGATGTCGAACTGGGGTTGACTTGGGCAGCCTGGCAATTCGCTGTGGACCATGGCTTGCTCGAGGACTTACAGGAGACTTTTGGCGAAGATACGGGTACGGAACTGCTTCGCTTTGCCATCTATCGCCTCTGCGGGGAAGACAGCGGCATGATGAATTACGCGGATTGGCTGGCTTTGGTCTGGCTGCCGCAAGCCCAGCCTTTATCGAGCCAGCGCATTAGTGAGCAGCTCGCGGTGGTTGATCAGAGCCTGATGGACCGGTACTTCAAACGTCGACACGACCGTCTGCTAAAAGCACGACAAAAGGTCTCAGCTGCCGATATCCCGCAGTTTTTGGCTTTGGATTCCACCAGCATCAGCACTTACTCAGAGACCATCGCCTCGGCTGCCTATGGCCATGCCCGACAGGATCCTCATCTGCGGCAAGTGAATCTGTCTTTAGGGGTGGATTACGAGACGGGAGATGTCTGCTATGCCTACGAAAGCGAAGGCTCGACTAACGATAAGCAGCTCTATCTGGCTATTGTGCAGCGCATGATCGACCATCAATTTGATCTCTCCAACACCGTGCTGGTGACGGATCGCGGCTATCACAGCTTGATGAACATGCAAAAACTCATCAACCTGGAACTGAAATTCGTCCAAGGTGTAACTCGAGCTGAAGACTCTGTTCGGCGGCTCTTTGATCAGCACCGCGTTTCCCTTGACGATCCTGCTTTTACCGATGGCCGCTTAGAAGTGGCGGCGTACACCACGACAGAAATGTGGCAGGAAGACGGTGCAGCCGGACGCCAGCACATTCACAACACACTGCATTTGTATCAGGATGGGTGTCTGCGGGCCGAGCAAAAACGAGTCTTTCTAAAGAATCTCGATGAAACGATTGACCGTCTCAACCAAGGGAAAAAAGTGGATTCGGAGCAGCTCAGAG
>ERZ1027228.292-NODE-292-length-21372-cov-13.851855_pt1 | contig 21372 bp, 18 predicted proteins | sample MGYA00519266_ERZ1027228 | MGnify/ENA primary metagenome ERZ1027228 (study PRJEB26926, sample SAMN06164465) | human gut metagenome | biome: ENVO:00009003; feature: ENVO:2100002; material: ENVO:00002003 | host: Homo sapiens | place: USA | collected 2012 ...
CGCCGCGGCCCTCTTCCTCGCCGCGGCCCTGCAAAAAGCCCCACAGGGTGGTGTAGGCGCACTCCAGGTCGTCGATGCGGCCAGACATGAAATACTCGCCGTTCAGGCCCAGACGCTCGGCCTTCTCCCGGGTGCAGAGGACGATGTCGGCGTCCACGATCTCTTCGGGCTTGACACCGGCTTCCCCCGCCAGCACAGCCCGCAGGCTGCCGCCTGCCGCGCCGAAGATGGGCTGCAGATCGACCTGGGGGTTATACTTCATGCCGTTGTTCAGGTCACGGTTGAAGTGGATGCAGAGGTTGGGGATGCAGGCCACGGCGCGGTCCGGGTGGACCAGACGGCTCTCAATGCCGCTTTCCGTCTCCACCAGCACGCGGCCGGCCACGCTCAGGGGGCGGTCCAGCCAGGAGGGCATGATCATGCCGCCGTAACCCTCGGTCTCCGCCTTGGCAAACACTTTATCCTCGGCGCAGTCCAGTTTCTTGACCCGCCAGGTGGGCGAATCGCTGTGGCTGGCCGCCGCGTGCCAGCCGGTCAGCGGGCCCCTGGGCATCCGCCATGCCATGATGGCAGAGCCGTTGCGGGTGGTATAATATTTGCCTCCCGGAGCCAGCTGCCAGGCAGCACTCTCAGGGCAGTTCTGGTAGCCGTTCTCTTCGAGGATGGCTGCCGCCGCCGCGGTGGAGTGGAACGCGCTGACGCCGGCGTTCAGGAAGTCGAACAGGCCGTCGATGGAAAATTCGTGGTTCATACGATGCTCCTTGGTTTTATATCCGTTGGATTTTTGTTGGATTCACGTTCGGTGCCTATTATAACTGCTTCTGCTTTAAAGGTCAATCGCAGTTGAAATTCGTCCCACGAGCGCCGATTGACAACCGCCGGGGAGAACAGTATACTAGAAGTAAGACCCAAAATGCTCCCCCGGCGGCGCGCCGGGCATTGATAAAAGGAGGAATCCGCCATGATCCAAAAACGGTTCGTTTCGCTGCTGCTCTGCGCGGCACTGGCCCTCTGCCTGCTGGCTGGCTGCGACACCGCCGCCAGCGGCAGCACCGGCTCCGCTTCCGCCCCGGCCAACAGCTCGGCCAGCGCGTCCAGCGAGAACATCCCCAGCACCACCAACGAGGCCAACACCTCCGGCCTGCGCCCGAATTTTGATGAGAACTCGCTGTTCAGCATCACGGGCACGTCCGATGCCTTTGAGCCCTGCCTGGGCTGGGGCCCCGGCGTTTCCGGCTGTTCCCTGAAATCCGTGCTGGCGGCGGCTTCCCTGCTCCAGTGGGCCGAGCAGACCAACCTGACCAGCCGCACCACCGACGCCATTGAAGACGCGTTCAGCCAATGGTACGACGCGCTGGACTCCATGGACCAGGAGAGCTTTGCCGAGGCCTGGCCTCTCATCAAGGACGACGCCAACGCCCTGCTGACCGATAAGGACAGCCTTTCCGGCCGCGTCGAGGATGCCGGCCTGGACCCCGCCGACCTGCCCGGCTGCTCCGAAAAAAACTGGGACGCTTTGCAGGACGTCATTGACCGCCTGACCCCCGAGGCAAAGGGCGAATTTTGAGCAACACGCAAAAGAGGCATCGTGCCGTGCACGATGCCTCTTTTTTTGCCGTTTTGCCGTTTTAGACTTTTTTCAGCGTATATTTCCGGCTGCCCATGCCGATCTTCTCCGCCTGCTCCAGAGTGGCTTTCCACTCGATGTTCGGGTTGGAATCCTTGAAGTTGTCGTGGTAGCACTTCCAGTCAGACTTGGCCAGGTTCTGGCTCAGCTGGCTGTTGGGCAGGGGCTGGGCTGCCAGGCAGGCGTCCACGCAGGCCTGATCCAATGCCACCGGGTCAAAGGAGGCAAACATGCCGATATCCGGCAGGATGGGCGCGTCGTTCTCACCGTGGCAGTCGCAGTTGGGGCTGACATCCTGCACCAGGCTGATGTGGAAGCAGGGACGGCCCGCGCAGACGGCAGCGGCGTACTCGGCCATCTTGCGGTCCAGCATTTCATTGGCGCTGTCGCACTGGGAGTAGATGGCGTCATAGTTGCAGGCACCGATGCAGCGGCCGCAGCCCTTGCACTTGTCCTGGTCGATGACGGCCTTGTTCTGCTCGTTGTACGTAATGGCGTCGGAGCCGCACTCCTTTGCGCAGCGGTGGCAGCCACGGCACAGCCCCTCCTGCACCTCCGGGTGTCCGGCAGCGTGCTGCACCATCTTGCCCGCGCGGGAGCCGCAGCCCATGCCGATGTTCTTGAGGGTACCGCCAAAACCGGTGGACTCGTGGCCCTTGAAGTGGGTCAGGCTGATGAAGATATCGGCGTCCATGATGGCGCGGCCGATCTTGGCCGTCTTGCAGTACTCCCCGTTGGGCACCGGCACTTCGACCTCATCGGTGCCGCGCAGACCGTCGCCGATCAGGATCTGGCAGCCCGTGGTCATGGGCCAGAAGCCGTTGGTCTGGGCGCAGGTCAGGTGCTCCAGCGCGTTTTTGCGGCTGCCCGGGTAGAGGGTGTTGCAGTCGGTCAGGAACGGGAGGCCGCCCTGCTCCTTGCACAGGTCCGCCACCACTTTGGCGTAGTTGGGGCGCAGGAACGCCAGGTTGCCCAGCTCCCCAAAGTGCATCTTGATGGCCACGAACTTGCCGTCCATGTCGATGTTCTTGATGCCAGCCGCCAGGCACAGCCGACGCAGCTTTTCCGTCAGACTGGTGCCCACCGGACACCGGAAGTCGGTATAGTAAACAGTCGATGCTTCCATTGTTTTCTCCTCTGTTTTGCAGTTGCGGCGCACTCCCCGCCGCAGGGTTCTCTCTCGGTTTTGATTATAACACACTGGGAATAGAGGCGCAATAAAGGTAAAGTTGGGTTCCGGGTGATTTTTTTGCATGAAAATGCCCCGCAGGGGTGAGCCTGCGGGGCGTTCATTAGAACTCTTTTTAGTTGGTAGGAGGCACAATCAGCTCGTCCAGCTTTTTAGCATTCGGGTTGCGCTTAAACAGCGACGGATTTACACTGTAAGTAATAGACTTTACAATGGCAATGCTCTCATCAACCTTTCCGGTTTTTTCATCAACGGTGCGCTCGACAAGCAGTTTCAAACTGCCACTATTATCATAGCAGTAAATACTCTTGTGACCATATTTATCCGTCACAGTTTCAGAATGATAGACAGCCCCGTTTTTCTTATAGGTATAGGTTCCAAGTTCTACTTTCTGGTTCTGGTCAAAGTTGTTGAGCGAAGCACCTTCCTTATCAGGATCATAGGGAAATTCCGCATAATACGGAACCGTCATTTTATCCGTATCGCACCCATTTTTAGTGTACAACTCTTTCACACCCTGATACTCTGCGCTCTCCGGGTACGAGACATAATAACCCTTATTTGTTTCTCCGTCATTGATCAATTCCGAAAAAACAGTGTCACCGCTCTCATTTGCTGTTTTCTGATAAATACTCTTTCCTCTCAGTGCCAGTGTCTGCTGAGGATAGGTTTTATTATCTTCGTCATACTCATCATTTACGAGAACAATGCAAACCTGACCATTTTTCAGCACGTTATTAACGATAATACCCGTACGGCTCTTGCTTAAAATGGTCGTTCCCTCATCCGTAGTCGTGCCAGAAGAGCTGGAGCTGCTGCTAGAGCTGGAGCTGCTGGACGAACCGGAGCTGCTGCCAGAGCTGGAGCTGCTGCTCGAAGAGCTGCTGGAAGAGCTGCCATTGTTGCTGCCAGAAGAGCTGGAGCCACCATTGCTGCCGCCGCCGCCACCGCCGCAGGCAGTCAACATAGAAACAGCCATGACCGCAGCCAGAGCAACTGCGGCAATTCTTTTCGATAATCTCATGATTGAATTCCTCCTGTTTTTTGATTCAATTCCAAAACAAAACCCCAAATGTCATTGCTTGGTACGCCAATCTTACCCCCCCCCCCGACCACTCTGTCAAGGGAATCCAATAATTTTGTCGGTTTCTGCAAAAATCTTCATTTTATATGGTGCAACATGACAAATACACACCTTGCGGGCAACACAAAAGGGCCGCCCGTTGGGCGGCCCTGAGACGCGTTTTTGATCTTGTTTTATGCGATGGCCGTAATGGCGGCCACAGCCAGGACGATGGCACCCAGCACGATGCGGTAGAGGCCGAAGAACTTGAAGTTGTGGCGTTTGACATAATCCATCAGGAAGCGGATGGCAGCCAGGCTGACCACAAAAGCAACCACACAGCCCACCACGAGAACGGCCACTTCGGTGCCGGTCATGGCAGCGCCGGAGAGGACGAATTTGACCACCTTGAGCAGGGAGGCACCGGCCATGACCGGGATGGCGAGGAAGAACGTGAACTCGGCCACGCAGGCACGGGAGAGGCCCAGCAGCAGGCCGCCCACGATGGTGGCACCGGAGCGGGAGGTGCCGGGGATGATGGCCAGCATCTGCCACACGCCCACGAGAAAGGCTTCCCGGTAGGTGATCTGCTCCAGACGGGTGACATGGGGCGTGGCGCGGCGGTTTTCCACCAGAATAAAGAGCACGCCGTACAAGATCAGCATGGCGGCCACGGTGATGTAATTGTAGAAGCGGGCCTCCATCCAGTCGTCCAGCGGGCTGATGACCAGCACGGGCAGGGTGGCAGCCACCACCTTGAACCACAGCTGCCAGACCTGGGGCTTGGAGACCACCCGGCCATGCTGGAGGCCAAAGGGCCACAGTTTATGCCAGAACAGCACCACCACGGCCAGGATGGCACCCAGCTGGATGACCACCCGGAACATGGACAGGAACTCTTCGCTGGCGTTGAACTGGATGATCTGCTCCACAAGGATCATATGGCCCGTGGACGAGATGGGCAGCCACTCGGTAATGCCCTCCACGACGCCCATTAAAATGGCTTTCAATATCTCTAAAAACATGGTTTCCTCCTGAAACGCGCGCCGCGCTTATTGTCGCTTTTTGGATTTTGCAGCTATCAGTATACCATACTCTATGCCCCAGCGCACGCGGAATGCGAAATTTTTCCCGGCCGTGCTGTATTTATCTCCCGGTATAAATGTGGTATACTGGTTTCAGATCCCATCGAAACCATAAACGGCTTTTTTGCGAGTTTGATAGCAGTTTGCGTTTTTAATGCACAAGCAACATCCGCAAACTGCATATCGCAAATATGCCGTTTCGATAGGCACTATTTTTGAAAATTGCGATAAACAGTTTATAAAGTTGATAACATGAGGTGACTTCCATGAACATTCTGGTGATCGGCTGCGACCAGGTAGGCGCCGCGCTGGTGCGCGACCTGGAGCGCATTGGCCACGACATCTCGCTGGTGGAAAGGGACTCCGAGCAGCTCAAGCGGCTGGACGGCTTCGACGATTATTCCTTTGGCGGGGCGGCCCTTGTGGGCGACCCCACCGACCCGGACGTCCTCAAGCAGGGCGGTATTGAGAACTGCGACGCCGTGGCAGCCGTCAGCGAGGACGACTCCGTCAACCTGATGGCGGCGCAGATCGCCAAAAACATCTTCCGGCGGGAGAAAGTCATCTGCCGGGTGTCTGACCCTCATTTGCAGATCCTGTACCACAAATACTACGGCCTTGAGACCATCTGCCCCACCATCCTCACCGAGCAGGCAGTGTTCCGGGCGCTGTCCAAGTAACCTCTCCGTCCTCATCGCTTCGCTCGATGCCACCTCTCCTGTCAGGAGAGCTGTCGCCGCAGGCGGCTGAGGGGTTTTACTACATTCTGTAATAAGAGGTATTGATATGAAAGTTTGTATTGCAGGCGGCGGCCGGGTGGGGCGGTATCTGGCCCAGAATCTGCTGGCCAACCGCCACAAGGTGGTCATCATTGAGCCGGTGGAGTCTCAGTGCCGGATGCTGGCCGATACGCTGGACATCTCGGTCATCTGCGGGAACTCCATCAGCACCGACACCCTGCGCACCGCCGACGTGGCCAGCTGCGACGCCTTTGTGGCCGTGACCGGCTCCGACGAGGACAACCTCGTGGCCTGCCAGATCGCCAAGCAGGAGTTTGGCGTGAACCGCACCGTGGCCCGGGCCTCCAACCCCAAAAACCGGGGCCTGCTCCACACTCTGGGCGTGGACACCGTGGTCTGCGGCACCGACAACCTGAGCCACATTCTGGAGCGGGAGATCGAGACGGACAACATCCGCCAGCTGCTGAGCCTGGGCGGCGGCACCGCCAGCCTGAATGAGATCCTGCTGCCGGCGGATTTCCAGTTTGCGGGCAAGCAGGTGATGGAAATTCCCATCCCGGGCGACACCATTCTGGTCAGCATCACCCGCGACACGGAGTTCATCATCCCCCACGGCAACACGGTGCTGCTGCCCTGGGACCGCATCCTCTGCCTGACGCAGGATGACTCCCTCCACCTCCTGACCGAGGCCTGGGGCCTGACCGACAAGTGACAGAGCGGGAGCTGCGGCGCACGGCCGTCATCATCCCGCCCAAAGGCCGGGCGGTGCTCTGTGTCTGGGCGGCGGTGCCGGGCCTGCTGGCCGCACCGTTCGTGTTCTGGCAGGGCATTCTGCCCGGCCTTGTGTTTGCCGCGCTCTGGGCCGTGCTGGTGTTTCTGGCGCGGTGCCGGGCCTGCAGCTTTGCAGCGGTGCTGGGGGCCCGCACCCTGACGGTGTATTCCGGCATCGTGCTGCCGGTGCGGCAGGTGTTCCCCCGCCGGGCCGTCACGGGCGTCCAGCAGTTGCGCACCCCGCTGCTGCGGCTGGCCGGGGCCTCGGTGCTCATCATCTCGGCCCCCGGCTCCCGGATGTTCCTGCCCGCTGTCCCCGCCGCGCAGGCCGGGGCGCTGGCCCACGCACTGGCGGAGGAGCCGCTATGACAACGCCCAACCCGCGGCCCAGCTTTCCAACAGAAGAAAAGCACTTCCACCCGTTTGCAGCCCTGCGCTTTCTGCGCAAAACGCTGGCGGTCTACCTCATCCCCCTCGTCAACGTGCTGTTTGAGCGGAACTGGCTCGCATTCTGGACGGCTCTGCGGCAGGACGCCATCCTGTTTGCCCTGCTCTGCGGGGTGAGCTGGGTCATCCTGCGCTTCAGCAGCTGGCAGTTGGACGAGGCCGGAGTCCTGCACCTGCGCTGGAAGCTGCTGTTCAAACTGGACACGACCATCCGGGGGGAAGCGCTGGCAGCCCTGACGCTGGAGCGGCCCGCGCTGTTCCGGCTGGGCGGGGCGACAAAGATCACCCTCTACCCCACCGGGCAGCCGCAGAAGCATGTGATCCCCCTCTGCCTGCGCCGGGCCGACGCCCGGGAGCTGGCGGACCGCCTGCTCCCCATTGAAACGCCTACCCTCCACACCCCCGCCGGGAGTGAGCGGGCCGCATTGGTACTGCTGGGAGCCAACGGCATTTCCACGCTGGCGCTGGTGGCGCTGGCCATCCGGCAGACGCGGCAGCTCCCGCTGGATGCTGAGACGCTGGCGTTTGCCCATCTTGGGCATCTGGCGGCCTTTGCAGCCCGGTGGCTGCCGGCGGGCGCGGCCTGGCTGCTGACGCTGGCAGCGGCACTGTTCGGGGCCAGTTTGGCACGCAGCTTTGCTCAGACCGTGCACTACGAGGTCTGGCACACGGCAACGCAGATCGGGAGCCGGGGCGGCTGGATCGACCGCTTTGAGTGCCGGGTGCGATCGGCCCAGATCAGCTATGCCGACGTCCGGGTCTCCCCGGCGGCCCGGGTGCTCAAGCGCTGGCCGGTGTTTGTCACGGCAGGCTGCTGCACGCCGGAGCTTCCGCTCTTCGTCTACCGCTCCGGCGGCGAGGCACTGTTCCGGGAGCTGCTGCCGGAATTCCAGATGCCGCCGGATGTCCGGGCCGACACCACCCAGCGCAGCCTCATCTTTTTTGCACCGGCAGGCATCCCCTTTGCGCTCTGCGCCCTGCTCTCGCTGGTGTCTGTCACGGTCCTGCCCGCCATGACCGTGACGCTGCTCGTCCCCACCGTTTTCTTCTTTGTGCTGCTCTGCGGGGCCGTGATGGGCTACACCCGGGAGGGCATCTGGCTGCGGGAGGGCAAAGTGACCCTGCGGCGGCAGGAGGGTGTCTACCTGCACTGCATCTGCGTCTTCCACCCGGACCTCTGCCTGATGGGGTTCCAATCTCCCTGGGCGGCCAATGTCCGGCGCACCAACTTGACCCTGATCTTCCCCGGGCAGGTGCGGCTCAAGGTGCGGAGCATCCCGCTGGCGGAGGCAAACGCCGTAGTGCGTTTCCTGGAACAGGAATCACACTGAAACATCCCCTCTCAGGCGCTTTGCGCCAGCTGATCCCTCTCCCTCCGGCCGGAGGGAGTCTTTGCGACGGAAGAACCAAGAATTTCAAAAAGAAGGAATCCCTATGATAAAAACGATTTTATTTGATCTGGACGGCACCCTGCTCAACACGATCGACGACCTGGCCGACGCGGCCAACTGGGTCTGTGCCCAGAACGGCTGGCCGACCTTTTCCGTAGAAACTTACAAGCACTTTGTGGGCAATGGCATCCCCAAACTGGTAGAACGTTTCTCCCCGGAGAGCGCCCGCACGCCGGAGCAGCTGGCGGCCACGCTGGCAGCGTTCAGCGCCCGGTATGATGCCCACAAAGAGGACAAGACCGCCCCGTACCCCGGCATGGCAGAGCTGTTGGACGCTTTGCAGGCCGAGGGCATCCAGACGGCCGTCTTTTCCAACAAGGCCGACGAGTTTTGTGGAAAGATCGTGGAGCACTACTTTGGCAAGGGCAAGTTCACGGTCATCCGGGGCAGCCGCAAAGGCGTGCCCACCAAACCCGACCCGGCTGGCGTCTATGCCCTGATGCAGGACATCGGGGCAGACCCCAAGACGACACTTTTCATTGGAGACAGCGATGTGGACATCCTCACCGGCCACAACGCCCACCTGCCCGCCATGGGTGTGCTCTGGGGTTTCCGGGGCGAAGCAGAGCTCACCGCCGTAGGAGCCGACGCGCTGGCCCGGACGCCGGAAGATATCCTGGACTATCTCCACAAGGCCAACCGCTGAATCCTGCAGAAAACAAAGCATCCCGCCGCATCCGGACAACGGACACGACGGGATTTTTTGTTGCAGTTTGTTCACGGCCTGTTTCTTGATTTTGCGGAGGATCTTCCTTATACTGTATTTCATTCCATTCCAGAAAATGACTCAGGAGGGCACATCCATGGGAACCGAAAAGAAGACCTCTCCCAATGTAGAAAGCCGCCTGCGGCACATTCTCCGGATGCCGCAGGAAGTTTATTCCGCCAGCGGCATCGTGGTCAACGGGCGGCGGCTCAAAAGCTTTGTTTTCACCACCGATCTTGCGATCATCCGCAATTGTGACGCAGACGCCGTATTTGCCGTTTATCCATTCACACCTCAGCAGGCCATCAGCCATGCCATCATTCAGGCTTCTTACATCCCGGTCTTCTGCGGCGTCGGAGGCGGCACCACCAAGGGGATGCGCACCCTGCAGCTGGCCCAGGATGTGGAGGGGCAGGGCGCCATGGGCGTTGTGCTCAACTCCCCCATCTCGGACCTGAATCTGCTGGCCGTTTCCCGGGTGGTGGATATCCCAGTCATCATCACCGTGACAAAGGCCGATACCAACATCCAGGCGCGGCTGGATGCAGGCGCTTCGATCCTGAATGTCGCCTGCAGCACCGAGACGCCCCAAGTCGTGCGGCGGATCCGGGAGCAGTTCCCGGACATTCCCATCATTGCCAGCGGCGGCAAAACCGGAGAAAGCATTGCCGAGACCATTGCCGCAGGTGCCAACGCCATCACCTACACACCGCCCTCTCCGGCGGTGCTGTTCAAAGAGATGATGGAAAAATACCGGGAATGATATCATCAACAGTAGTCTCGCTCTGGAGACGTTCCTAATTCTCTTGGACCCGCGCACGAACAGACAGCCCACCGGGCTGTCTGTTGCCGTCTGCGGACGGCCGTGCTGTTCGATTCCTCGGACGGGTTGCATAAAAAAAACTCCCAATCCTGAGATTGGGAGTTTTTTTATGACCCGTACGGGAATCGAACCCATGTTACAGCCGTGAAAGGGCCGTGTCTTAACCGCTTGACCAACGGGCCTTAGAAATACAGAGCTTCGCTAAAACCTCCGACTTTCATCATCCACTACTGCGGACGACCGTCCCCCTTATCTTAGCGAAACTCTGTAATGTGGTAGCGGTAACTGGATTTGAACCGGTGACACTTCGGGTATGAACCGAATGCTCTAGCCAACTGAGCTATACCGCCATATTTATTTCGTGCACTTGAACAGTGCTTTATTATTATATCCAACCAGACCCATTTTGTCAACATCTTTTTTCAAAAAAATTCACTTTTTTCGTTCCACACAAAAACACCCCCGCCGATGCATTGCTGCACACAGGCGGGGGTGTTTTCAACCATCAGAGAAAACTCTGTGGAAAATTATTTCTTGTTGGTCGGCACCATGACCTCCAGGCCGCCCATGTAGGGCTGCAGGACCTTGGGGATGGTAACGCTGCCGTCGGCCTGCAGGTGGTTCTCCAGGAATGCGATCAGCATACGCGGAGGTGCCACGCAGGTGTTGTTCAGGGTGTGGGCCAGATAGCTCTTGCCGTCCTCGCCCTTGATGCGGATGTGCAGGCGGCGTGCCTGTGCATCGCCCAGGTTGGAGCAGGAGCAGACCTCAAAATACTTCTGCTGGCGGGGGCTCCATGCCTCGATGTCGCAGCTCTTGACTTTCAGGTCAGCCAGGTCGCCGGAGCAGCAGTTGAGCTGACGCACCGGGATCTCCATGCTGCGGAACAGCTCCACAGACATCTGCCACAGCTTCTCGTACCAGTCGGCGCTCTCCTCGGGGCGGCAGACAACGATCATCTCCTGCTTCTCGAACTGGTGGATGCGGTAGATGCCGCGCTCCTCAATGCCGTGGGCACCTTTTTCCTTGCGGAAGCAGGGGCTGTAGGAAGTCAGGGTCAGGGGCATCTTGCTCTCGTCGAGGGTCTGGTCGATGAAACGGCCGATCATGGTGTGCTCGCTGGTACCGATCAGGTACAGATCCTCACCCTCGATCTTGTACATCATGGCGTCCATCTCGGGGAACGACATCACGCCCTGCACCACGTTGCCGTGCATCATGAACGGGGGGATGACGTAGGTAAAGCCCTTGTTGATCATAAAATCGCGGGCGTAAGCCAGCACAGCCTCGTGCAGGCGGGCGATGTTGCCCAGCAGATAATAGAAGCCATTGCCAGCCACGCGGCCTGCAGCATCCATATCAATGCCGTCAAAGCTCTCCATGATCTCGGTGTGATACGGGATGGGGAAATCGGGCACGACAGGCTCGCCGAAGCGCTGTGCCTCGACGTTATAGCTGTCATCGGGACCGATGGGCACGCTGGGGTCGATCATCTGGGGGATGGTGTACATGATCTCCTGGATGCGGGCGGCAAGCTTGCCCTCCTCAGCCTCCAGCTCGGCCATCTTGTCGGCATCAGCCTTGACGGCGGCGTTGTTGGCGTCGATCTGGGCCTGCAACTCGGCTTTCTTGGCCTCGTCGGTGCACTTCTTCAGCTGGCCAAACAGCGGGCCATTGGCCTTGCTGAGCTTGTTGCGGGCGGCCTTGAGAGACTCGACCTCTTTCAGGCACTCGCGGTACTTGGCATCTTTCTCGATGACTTCATCCACGAGCGGCAGCTTTGCGTCCTGGAATTTCTTCTTGATGTTTTCCTTGACCGCGTCCGGGTTGTCACGGACAAATTTGATATCAAGCATGATTTACTCTCCTTACTCTATTTCGGTTCGCACCGGAGAGGTTCTGCCCTCCCCTGTGCCGTTCAAAGGCGGGTGCCCGCCTTGGATCGCATGTTACGTCTGGTACTGGCCCAGCAGGTTGGCAAAAGCCTTGAGCTGCTCATCCGAGTAAAAATGGACGGTCAGCTTGCCCTTGCCATCGTGGTAGGCCACACGCACCTCGTTGCCGAGGGCCTGCTTCAGGCTCTCTTCCACCTCCACCGGGAGGGTGCTTTGAGGCGTGGGCGGCGTCAGCTTCCGCGCGGGCTGTTTGGCCAGCTTTTTGCAGAGCGCTTCCGCCTGCCGGACATTGAGCTGGTTGTCCGCGATGATCTGCGCGGCCTGCTCCTGCAGCTCCGGCGTGGGCAGACTCAGGATGACTTTTGCGTGGCCGATGTTGATAAAACCGCTTTTCAGCAGCTCCAGCACATTTTCCGGCAGGTTCAGCAGCCGCAGGCTGTTGGCCAGAGCGCTCCGGCTCTTGCCCAGCTTCTGGGCCGCCTGCTCCTGGGTCAGGTTGCAGCGGGTCATCAGCTCACGGATGCCTGCCGCTTCTTCCACCGGGTCCAGGTCCTCGCGCTGGAGGTTTTCCACCAGCGCCAGCTCCATTGCCTGCTCGTCGGTAACGTCTTTCACGATGACCGGCACCTCGGTCAGGCCCGCCATCCGGCTGGCCCGCCAGCGGCGCTCACCGGCCACGATAAGATACCGCCCCACCCCGTGGGGACGCACCGCGATGGGCTGCAGCAGCCCGTGCTCCGCGATGCTGGCGGCAAGCTCTCCCAGTGTGTCATGATCAAAGGTCTTGCGCGGCTGGTCCGGGTCGGGCTCGATCTCCCGCAGGGGCAGCGTTTCGATCCGGGTGTCAGCCTCAAAGCTGGGGGCGGCGTCCTCAAACAGACTTTCCAGCCCTCGGCCAAGGCCTCCTCTTCCTTTTGCCATGAATCTCTCTTCCCCCTGTGTTTTTTATACTTCTTCCAGCGCGTTTTTGGGCGGCTCCTGCTCCTCGGCCGCCTTGCGGCGGCGCTTGGGTGCCGCGTCATGCGGGCGGTTGTTCTTGACGAACTCAATGGCGAGGTCCATATAAGCCTCGCTGCCCCTGCCCTTTGGCTCATAGAAATTGATGGGCTGGCCATAGCTGGGCGCTTCCGAGATCCGGACGGTGCGCGGGATGGTGGTCTTGTAAACTTTGTGGCCAAAGTATTTTTTGACCTGGTCCACCACCTGCATGGTCAGGTTGAGCCGCTCCGAGAACATGGTGAAGACCACGCCCTCGATATCCAGATACGGGTTGTACTTTTTGCGGATGGTTTTCAGGGTGCTGATGAGCTCCGACAGGCCCTCCAGCGCATAATACTCGCACTGGATGGGGATCAGCACGCTGTCGCAGGCACACAAGCCGTTGAGCGTGAGCAGGTCGAGGCTGGGCGGGCAGTCAATGAAGATAAAGTCGTAATCCTGCTGCACTTTCGCCAGCGCCTTGCGCAGGCGGCTCTCTCGGCCGGGCAGGTCGATCATTTCCAGACCAGCGCCCGCCAGACGGGTGTTGGAACCGATGACATCGGTGCGGAACTCGGTTTTGCGGATGACGTCTTTGGGCTCCGCCTCCCCGATGAGCATTTCATAAGTACCCAGCTCGACACTCCGTTTGGGGATGCCGTAGCCCGTGGTGGTATTGCCCTGTGGGTCCAGATCGACGATCAGCACTTTTTTTCCCAGTGCTGCCACGCAGGACGAAAGGTTGACGGCCGTCGTTGTCTTGCCGACGCCGCCTTTCTGGTTTGCAACTGCAACGATTTTTGCCACGCGCTTTTGATTCCTCCCGGGAAAAAGATTTGTTCCACATGGAACATTACGAGGCCGGAACCCGCCGTTTTCCCCGCAGCAGGCCCCCTATACAGCTTAGTATAGCACATCAGCGCCGCTTTTTGAACCGCTTTCGGCTGAAAAAAGCAGAAAAAACGTGTAAATTCTCCTTATTTCTGTGCTGCCGCAGTCGGAATGCGCACCGTATACTCAATATATCCATCCCGTTCTTCCCGGTGAGAGGTAGCCGGAACCCCGTTATCTGTCATCAAACGAATGGCGTGGTCGATGGTGTTGACGAAGATCCGCACGTCTTTCACCATGGAGACGCGGTGTTTCCCCGGTGTCTCGTTGAGGAGCTGGTCAATGTAAAGGTCGGTGGCGCGGGCGTTCATTTTCCGCTTGGCGATCATGATAAGCGCCTCACTCCGGCGGTTCTCAGGCAGGCGGAGCACCGCCCGGGCGTGGCGTTCCGTCAGGCCGTTGTCCAGCACAAATTGCCGCTGGTCGGCCGTCAATTGCAGCAGCCGCAGCTTGTTGGCGAGGGTGGGCTGTGCCATGCCCAGCCGCTTGGCCGCTTCGGCCTGGGTGCAGTCCCACAGCACCATCACGTCCCGCAGGCCCTGCGCCTGCTCAAAGGGGTTCAGGTTTTCCCGCTGCAGATTTTCCAAAAGGCCCAGGGCAGCGGTCCGCTCGTCGTTGTAATTGCAGAGGATGGCCGGGATGGTCTGCATCTTTGCCAGCTTGCAGGCACGGAGCCGCCGCTCCCCCGCCACCAGCTCATAGCTGCCATCGGCTGTTTTCCGTACCGAGATGGGCTGGAGCAGGCCGTTTTCCCGGATGCTCTGGGCAAGCCCGGCCAGCTCCTGCTCATCAAAGCTGGTGCGGGCCTGAAATGGCGAGGGCCGGATGGCGTCGATGGGCAGTGCGTGGATTTTTCCCGCTGATTTTTTCCGTTCAAACATAATTCTTCCCCTTTCGCAGTGATTGCAGGTTTGTTTTCCACCCTTTCCCGGGAAAACGTGGAAAACACAGGCGTTCTGCACTCAGTGTAACAGAAAAAGCAACGCCCTGCCAGAAGTTTCGTTCGGCAGGGCGTTGCATATTTTGTTCAGTTCTGCGTTATTTCAGCGGACTTTTTGCGATCTTTCCGCCGTTTCTGGGGTAGGCTGTCGGAGTTTGCGAAATCTTTTTGCAGAGGATGAGAGTGCGGGTATCGCCCCCCGGCAGGTGCAGGGTGCGGGTCTCTTTGTACTCGCCGCCCAGCTTTTTGATGGCTCCCCGGGCGGCCGCCAGCTCTTCCTCTCCGGAAGCGCCTTTCATGGCCAAAAAGCTGCCGCCCACTTTTACCAGCGGCAGGCAATACTCCGCCAACATCGGCAGGGCTGCCACGGCACGGGCAGAGGCCAGATCAAACTGCTCCCGCCACACCTTGCGGGCGGCTTCCTCAGCGCGCTCCTTGGCAAACTCCACGCCCGTGAGACCCAGCTGGGCGCAGGCATACTTCAAAAACTCCACCCGCTTGCCCGTGGGCTCCATCAGGGTAAGCTCCAGCTCCGGCTTGTAGATTTTTGTCACAATGCCGGGGAAACCGGCACCGGCACCCACATCCACCATCTTCCCTGCCACTTCCGGCTGGGAGGCAAAGAGCAGGCTGTCAAGGAAATGCTTATCCTCAATGCCCTCCGGGTCGGTGATGGCAGTCAGGTTGACTTTCTGGTTGTAGTCCACCAGGATCCGCGCAAAGGCGTCCAGCTGGTCCAGCTGGGTGCCCGTCAGGGCGATGTTCCACATGGAACATTTCTGTTCCAGTCTCGCTTTGTCGATCATAACTTTATTCTCCCGTCAATTCCACAAAAATCGGTTCGTGATGTACCGCAGGCAGAAACTTTTCAAAAATATCTTTCGTGTACAGTTTCAGCGAGGACGTATTGATGCAGGGGTGGCACCCGATGAACTCCCCTGCTTTCACATCCTTGTCCAGCAGCAGCTGCACATGGTTCTCCGGGTCGTTCATCAGTCCCATGATGGAGGAAGAGCCCGGCGTGCAGTCCAGATACTGCTCCATATCCTCCGGGGACGCAAAGCTCAGCCGCGCGATGCCCAGCTGATGGGAGAGCTCTTTCGTCTTGAACGGCTTGTTTCCCGGCATCATCAGCAGATAGAAGTTCGTCTTCTGGCGGTTGCAGAGGAATAAGTTTTTGCAGACCGCCGCGTTCAGGCAGGCATCAATGACATGGCAATCCTCCATGGTATCGGCTTTCATCCATGCATGGTCGGTGCGCCAGTAGCGGATGCCCAGCTTGTCCAGAAAATCATAGGTGCGGACTTCTTTTTCCAGCCGTCCGGTGCAGTCCGCGGGGCGGCCCTCATACAGTACCAGTTGTTCCATGGTTCCTCCCTCCTTTCAGCAAGTCTTGGTTCTCCCTCTGGGGGAGCTGGCGCGTCAGCGACTGAAAGGGTGCGCCGCCAGTGCAATGCTCAGTTGTGCCACATCCGAGGGCGACACGCCCGGGATGCGCCCCGCCTGCCCCAGATTCTTGGGGCGGATGCGGGAAAGCTTTTCGCGGGCTTCCAGCGTCAGGCCCGTCAGGTTCTCGTAGCAGAAATCCTCCGGGATGAGCGTCTTCTCGTGCCGCGCCACATCCCGGATCATCCGGTCCTGCCGTGCGATATAACCCGCGTATTTGATCTCCGTTTCCAGCCGCTCGGCCAGCATGGGGGTGATCCCCTCTCCCCAGCCGATGAGCTTTGCCACCAGCGGGTACGAAATTTCCGGGCGGCGGAGCAGATCTTCGGCAATGCCGCCCTCGGCGGCCGGGGCAAGCCCGGCTTCCTCCATAGCGGCCCGGAGCTCTGCCGTGCGGAGGTGCGTCTCATGCAGGCGGCGGCGCTCGGCTTCCAGAATGTTCTGGGTGTGCTGGTACTTTGCCCAGCGGTCATCCTGCACCAGGCCGTATTCCCGGCCGATGGGGGTCAGGCGCTGGTCAGCGTTGTCCTGCCGCAGGGTCAGGCGGTACTCGCTCCGGCTGGTCATCATCCGGTAGGGGTCCATGACGCCCTTGGTGACCAGATCATCCACCAGCGTGCCGAGGTAGCTGGTGTGCCGGGGCAGGATGAGCTGTTCCTTCCCCAGGGCGTTACGGGCAGCGTTCAGTCCTGCCAGCAAACCCTGCGCGGCTGCTTCCTCGTAGCCGGAGGTGCCGTTGAACTGCCCGGCACCGTACAGGCCCCGGACATGCTTGCTTTCCAGTGTGGCTTCCAGGCTGGTGGGGTCTACACAGTCGTACTCGATGGCGTAGGCCGGGCGCATGATCTCAATGTGCTCAAAGCCCTTGATGCTGCGGTAAAACGCGTTCTGCACATCTTCCGGCAGGCTGCTGGAAGCGCCCTGCAAATACATTTCCTCGGTGTTCTCCCCGCAGGGTTCCACAAAGATGGGGTGGCGCTCCTTGCCCGCAAACCGCACCACCTTATCCTCAATGGAGGGGCAGTACCGGGGGCCGACGCCCTCGATCATCCCGCCGTAAAGGGGGCTGCGCTGGATGTTATCCAGAATGATCTTGTGGGTGGTGGGGTTGGTGTAGGCGATCCAGCACTCCACTTTATTGTGCATGGGCGTGTCTGTCAGGAAACTGAACGGCTGCAGCTCGCTGTCCGGGTCGCCGGGCTGGCACTCCAGCTGGGAGAAATCAATGCTCCGCCGGTGGACACGGGCCGGGGTGCCGGTCTTGAACCGCCGCAGGGGCAGGCCCGCCGCTTTCAGGCTCTCCGTCAGGGCGTTGGCCGCATGCATTCCGTCCGGGCCGGACGCATACCACGCATCCCCGACAAAAATTTTGCCACCCAGGTTGGTGCCCGTGGCAATGACAACACACTTTGCCCCATATTCCCCGTTGAGCTGGGTCACCACGCCCTTGACTCTCCCCTGCTCCACCTCGATGGAAACGACTTCCGCCTGATGGATGGCAAGGCCGGGCGTCAGCTCCAGCGCGTGCTTCATATATTCGTGGTATCGCTTGCGGTCGGTCTGGACGCGCAGGGCGTGGACGGCAGGGCCCTTGCCCTTGTTCAGCATCCGGCTCTGCAGATAAGTAGCATCCGCCGCCAGGCCCATCACACCGCCAAGAGCGTCCAATTCACGCACCAACGTACCTTTTGCAGTTCCACCGATGCTGGGGTTGCAGGGCATATTGCCGATGGCATCCAGACTCATGGTAAAGACTGCCGTCTTTGCCCCCAGCGTGGCGGCGGCGTGGGCTGCCTCAATGCCGGCATGGCCCGCACCAATGACGATGACGTCATAATCTCCTAAATGGTTCATTTGAAACTTTCCCTTAAAACCAATAAACTTCCCCTCTTTGCCAAAGGCTCCCCTGTCAGGGGAGCTGCCGCTGAAAACGGCTGAGAGGTTCTACTTTCCCACACAAAAACGTTCAAATACTTCGTTGATGACCGCTTCCGATGCATTTTCACCGGTCAGCTCACAGAGGGCATCCAGCGCGTCGTCCACACAGACGGAAACGGCATCCAGCCCGAAACCTCCCTCCAGGGCGTCCAGCGCCCCGGCCACGGCGTCCCGGGCACGGGTGGCGGCGGCCAACTGCCGCTGGCCGGAAAGGCTGGCGGCGTGCGGGTCGATCTGGTTGGTGCCCAGCAGACGGGCCACTGCCGCCGCGATGACTTTCCGGCTCCCCTCTTCCTGGCAGCAGACCGGAATCACCATGGCAAAATCGCCCGCGATGATTTCCGCGTCAAACCGGGTCGGCTTGTCCTCCTTGTTGACGAGGGCAATGGCCGGGCGGCCCGCACAGCGCTGGGCCAGGGCCAGGTCTTCCTGGGTCAGAGGTTCCGAGCCATCAAAGACGGCCAGGATCAGCCCGGCCTCGTCCAGCTTCTTCCAGCTGCGGCGGATGCCCTCGGCCTCAATGGCGTCATCGGTCTGGCGCAGGCCTGCGGTGTCAAACAGGTTGAGCCGGATATCCCCCAGCTGCACGGCCTGCTCCACCACGTCGCGGGTCGTGCCCGCCACCGGGGTGACAATGGCCCGGTCAAACCCGGCCAGCAGGTTGAGCAGCGTGGATTTGCCCGCATTGGGCCGCCCCACAATGGCACAGTCCACGCCCTCCCGGAGCACGGCCCCGGCGTCATAGTTTTTGATCAGGCCGTTCAGCTCCTGCTGTACCTGCCCCAGCACCGTGTGCAGGTGGGCGTCGTCCAGCTCGGGGACATCCTCTTCCGGGAAATCCACCCAGGCAGCCAGATGGGCCTGCAGGCCGGTCAGGGCCTCTTTTTCGGCCCCGATCTTTTTCGCCAGCGCGCCGGAGAGGGACGCGTTGGCCAGCGCCGCTCCCTGTTTGCCGTCTGCCGAAATCATGTCCATGACGGCTTCCGCCTGGGTCAGGCTCATTTTGCCATTGAGGAACGCGCGGCGGGTATACTCGCCGGGAGCTGCCGGGGCAGCCCCTGCCGCGATGCAGGCTTCCACCAGCCGCCGGGCCACCGCACTGCCGCCGTGGCAGGAAAGCTCCACCACGTCCTCCCCGGTGTAGCTGTGGGGTTCCCGGAAAAACAGGGCCACGCCCTCGTCAAAGGCGTCGTCCCCCTCCACAAAGGAGCCAAACAGGGCAGTGTAGCCTTTGGCCTCCTCCACGTTCTTGTTCGGGTTGGCCGGGTGGAACACCCGCGCGGCCACGGCATAGCTTTCCGGCCCGGACAGCCGCACCACCGCGATGCCGCCCGCCCCCGGTGCCGTGGCAATAGCGGCAATGGTCGTATTCTGCATGAGGTTCCCTCCCGCTCCAAAATTTCAATTACAGTATATTGTACCACGAACCACCGGAAAAAGAAATATAAGGGCGCAAAAAAGCACAGCGCCTGTGGGAGTTTTCCCTGCGCTGTGCTCATTCTTCGGTGCCGCGCCGCAGCTGTTCGTAGTGTCTGCTTTTGTCCAGATACATCCGCTGCTCCGCTTTTTTGACGAGAGCGTCAATGTCAATGCCGCCCGCGCTGTGGGAGGCAGTGCCCACGGCCACGGAATAGCCTGCCTCCTCCACCTGCCGGACAAACTGCTCCATGTTTTCGTTCAGCTCCGTGCCGGTGCTGTCCAGCGCAAAGGCCACAAACTCATCTCCGCCAATGCGGTAGCTGTCCTCTTCCCCAAAGATCTCCCGCAGGATGCAGGCCACGGTGCGGAGCATCTTGTCTCCCTCCTCGTGGCCGTAGGTGTTGTTCAGCTCATGGAGGCCGTTGACGTCGATGTAAACACAGGTGAGGCTGTTGCTGCACCGGAGCGGGTAATCCCGCAGGCGGTTCTCGTAGGCATTGCGGTTGTGCAGCCGGGTGTTGAGGTCGCTTTCCGCCACGGTCGTCAGCTTGCTGCTGGTGATAAAGTTGCCGTACATCATGCTCATGACAAAGGTGGACACAATGCAGGAGATGGCCCCGAACACCAACGCGTTGCAGACATCCATGGGGATGACCCGCCAGTCCTTGAAGCGGGTGACGCAGACCAGAAAAATGCCGTCGAACAGCAACACATTGGCAATGTGCAGGATGGGCCGCATCATAAACAACATCGGCACACAGAGCAGAAACGCAAAAAACGCGGTAGCGCGCTGATCCGGGGTCTGCACCGTGCCCAGGAAAATCCCCAGGCCATAGACCATGGCTCCAAAGGCGTAGATCTCCCAGTTTAAAAACAGACCCAGCTTTTGCGGGAGCATCTGCTCCACGGCCAGCAGTCCCAGGCTGACAATGAGGGCCGCTGCAAAAACCGGGATATGGTCATACAGCAGCGGCACCATGCAGGAACCAAGGGTCAGCGCCACAAAAAAGGCACAAGCCGTGCCCAGAAACGCGGTCAGCCGACGTCGGTTGGCGATCTGCACATCCATCTGACAGCGTGCAAAATCTTCTGGCTCTGCCCCGGCATACAACAGCAGTTTTTTCAGTTTTTCCAGCATCGGGGTCTCCTCTCCGGCCAAGCCTGCTGTTTTGCATCGGACTTATCCATACTTAATTTTATTATACAATATTTCGTCCCAAAAAGATATGATTTTACGCAAGTTTACCCCTCCCCACCAAAATTTCCACATTATGGCGAATATTAGCTAAGATTTTTAGCCGTCTTTGCACAAAAAAGACGTGCAGCCATCATAGCTGCACGTCCTTTTGCTTATTTTAAGGGGTCAATTGCCGGGGAACCAGGCATCAGAACGCGGCAATGTCTGCCGTGGTGATGGCCTTGCCGGGCAGGGTGCGGCTGTCGGCGTTCTCATTGAGTGCCAGCTTGCCCTCACGCAGCAAGCGGACAGCCTTTTCGTGGTCGGCAGCTTTCCAGTTGTTGCCCACGATCTTCCAGTTATTGTCCACATGGGGCTCGATGATGCCGCCCTTGACGGTGCGGATGTACTCGCCCAGCAGCTCGCGGACACCGCCCACATCGCCACGGACGTCGATCTCCAGCAGCTTGGGCAGCTCCTCGCCCTCGGCGAAGATATCCGCATAGGCCAGCAGCTGGGTGGTAGCGCGGTAGTTGTTCACGGCCACCACAAAGCTATCGGTATCCTGCACGGCCTTGCCGTTCATCCAGGTCAGGTTCCGGATGCGGTTGCCCGGCTCCTTGGAGATGTCCAGATCATACTTGACGCCTGCAAAGGCATCGTACAGGTAATAGCGGACGGAGGAATCAAAGGCGATGGTGACATCCTGCGGCTCCCAGGTCTTGAAGAACGCAGCCGACCACTCCATGAACTTGCGCAGCTGCAGGCCGTTCATCTGCAGCTTGT
>ERZ1027228.300-NODE-300-length-20836-cov-5.223570_pt1 | contig 20836 bp, 27 predicted proteins | sample MGYA00519266_ERZ1027228 | MGnify/ENA primary metagenome ERZ1027228 (study PRJEB26926, sample SAMN06164465) | human gut metagenome | biome: ENVO:00009003; feature: ENVO:2100002; material: ENVO:00002003 | host: Homo sapiens | place: USA | collected 2012 ...
CGAGATAGGCTCCGGTCTCGTGGGCTCGGAGATGTGTATAAGAGACAGCTTTTCAAACAGATCCAGCAGAATTTCCTGATGGGTGTCATATACGGTGGATTTTCCGCTATGGGTGTACATAGCAGTGACCCCCGCCTGTATCACCGTGATCTTGGATCCCGCCTTGATCTGGATGTCCGGTGCAATAAACAGCTTGACGGTCTGTGAAACCTGTGCAGCAGAAACGGTCTGATCTGCTGCTGCATCCCTTTCCTTTGACAGATGACAGGGCTGATTCTCCAAAAGGATCACTTCACCCTGTTTTGTCAGTCCTGATTTCCTGTCCTTGACCTTGCCCCACTCAGACACTGTTGCAGTGCCGTCATAGTGGTATTTCTCAAATGCTGACCGGGCTGCTTTTCGTGCAGCCTGAACCGTAGCGTTCACCATTTCACCCTTCTGTGGGAATGCAGTTCATGCTTCCCATAGGTCATCAGATAGCTGATGAAACTGTTCAGCTTCTGTTCATCAGTCTGCGAACCCTCACCGGTTGCAAACACCGTGGTGGTGTCACCGGTGGTGATCTGCTTGACTGCAAGGTCAAGGTTCAGGTTGGTCAGGTCATCAGGTGCAAAGGTCTTTTTATGCTGAAGGAAGTCACCCACAGCATAGTCAGCAGTCACATACTGCAAGGAACTGGGAATGTCATCAGGACAGTAGGGAAAATTGCAGAACGTGCAGACATACTGGGCAGCACGTCCGGTCACATAAGACAGGATCTTCTGATCTGCTTCAGTGACCGTATAGCCGAAGGTCAGCAACCGCATTTCCACAAGACTGTTCAGTTCTTCAATGGTCATGCGATTCACCAGCCTTTCACTTAGCCGATCTTGTGCTTGAACGCCACCATGCGGATCTGCTTAGGCTCATAGACCATCTTCCAGTTCTTGGCGTTGGCAAGCTCTGCTTCCGTGGGGGTTTCCACATGCTCACGCGCCAGGTTCTGCCATGCGATACCACGGGGGTGCATGATGAAGGTTCTGCGGTTGATCAAGAAGTCAACACCGGAGCCCTTCTTCTTGTCACGGTCAACCTCAGTCGGGATGAAACCAACAGGATTGCCGTTGCCATAGGCAAGCGCACCCTGACCGAACAGGTAGGTGGTATAAACACCACCCTCAACCGGGCAACCGTCATCCACGATGACACGCCGACCCTGGTAGGTGTCGAACTCCACAGAAGTGCTGTCACGCTCAGTCTGAATCAGGTTCTGCTTCTTCAGGTATGCCTTGGTTGCGCTGTGCATAGCAACAGCAGTCAGCTGGGACTGAGCGTCACCAAGCAGCTGACAAGCATCAATGAAAGCAGATGCAGAAATGTTCTTTGCAGCAGTGCTGGACATGGTGGTGATGTCCAGGATGTGGTCAGCCAGCGGGGTCTTGTAGTCGTGACTACCGGAAGGATCGTTGTCATAAGTGCCAAAGACACCGGACAGGATCTTGATCAGAATGCGCTGGTTCTCACGGCTCCAATAGCCAGCAACCAGGTTGCCGATTGCAGCCATAGGATCAGCACCAGCCAGGGCAGCAGACAGGTCAGTTGCAGACCACATTGCAGCCTTGCGGATGGTGGTGGACACATCCTTGTTGCTGGTGATCTTCTTGGCGGTCAGATCCTCACCTTCCAGAATGTCCTCAGAATCACCGTGCAGATCCTCAAAGAACGGCATGTTGTGGACAGGTGCTGCTTCAGAAGCCAGCTTGTCAAATTCGGGGTTGTTGGTGATGATGCCGGACTGGAACAGTGCAGACAGTTCCATGGTCTTGTTAATCACATAGGGATTGAACAGTTCAGGCACGATCACATCAGAAAGAGTAGTACCGTTTGCCATATTGTAATTTCCTTCCTTTCATGGTTTTTAGATAGGCAACGCGACACCGGCAGCAGCTGCAAGCTGTTTTGCCTGTGCCGGATCGGATTTCAGGATTCTGCCCTGTTCAGTAAGGTTGAAAGATTCCTTCTTCCAGGGATTGGTCACACCACCGGCAGATCCTGCGCCACCGGCAGCGGGGTTATACCCACCCTGTCCATTGGTCTTGAACAGATGGGGTGCGGATTCCTTCAGGGGCTTCAGAACATCGTCCACACCAACAGGGGAACCATCCTTGTCAAAGGTGAACTTGTCCAGACCGCCCTGCTTATAGATCAGGTAGTCCGGGTCAATGGCTCCCGCTTCCGTCAGCTTGGCTTTCAGGGCATAGGTCTTTGCCGTTTTCACCTGATCAGCTTGAAGGGTCTTGATCTGATCCTCATACGCCTTGATCTTCTTCTGAAGTTCCTCATTGTCACCAGCATCCTTCTTCAAGGTAGTGATGGTGTCCGTTGCGGTTTTCAGTTCGTTGACCTTGGCGTTGAAGTCATCCTTGGGAACTGCATACTTGGGGAACTCAGTTTTCACAGTGTTCATGACCGCTGTGACATCCAGCTTTCCGTCAGTAACGGCAGCACCTTCCAAAATTGTCTGTAACCATTCCAACATTTTTGATTTTCCTTTCTTTTCCTTTTTATTCAGGTTGGTTCCTGTCAAAGAAGGATGCCAGTTTATTCACATAGCGGTGTATTTTGTCGGACTGAACAGTTTAACGCCGTATTCAGGGCAATAAAAAAGCACCCGAAGGTGCTTAGTTATCAATGCTTGTAGTCCTCAATGACCGTGATGCCGTATTCAATGGCACAGGTGTTTTCAATCCTGCAACCACGATACTTTTCCCAGTCCTTGGCGAAATACACCACATCAGCGGTTGCCAACAGTTCCAGGGACTTTGCCAGGAACCACAGCGGTTTAGCGTCATGCGGTGCGTCCTGGAAGAAGGAATCAATGACTTCCACGTCCTCACCAAGCAGGTTCTTTGCAGACTGAATTGCCTGTTCACGAACTGCAAGGATTTCAGCGTCAGTCTTGTCCTTCATGGGCTGACTGATGAACAGCTTCTTCATGCCGGTTCACTCCTTTCCTTGAATTTTGGATAAAAAGAAAGCACCCATTTCTGGATGCTTGCAGCATATTTAGTTCACAGGGGTTGCTTTCAGGAACGCCGGATGTGCAGGTGGAAAGTATTCATCCAACTGACCAGTTTCTTTGTTCACCCCAATGGGGGACAGATCCACGTCATTGGTATACCCAAAGATGAAGTATTCACCATCATCCAGCACGTTCCCGATTTCCAGACCGGAATCCTTCAGTTCCAGTTCAACCAGATCCATTGCTTTTTCAAAAGTGATCATTCTGTTCACCCCTTTCACTTGGGAAGTTCATAGTCACAGCATTGCTGAATCAGATCAGAAAATTCCTTGTCATCAATACGCAACAGGTGCGTCTGGTTGACCTTTGCGGATTGAAAATAATATCCCACGTCCGCTGCACCACTCTGGGGATCCATGAACACGATGTCATCGGCATGGTTTTCAGCTATGAAAACATGACCACCTGCGCCACCTCTCCATTGTACCCTGACAATGGCTCTTGCACCGTCACCCCAGGACTGCATCTGACTGATGACCTTGTTCTGAACACCTTCAGCCGTTCTGCTGAAGCACTGAACCAGTGAATCCCGACCATTGACATAGACGTTCGCCCAACCACGATCATTCATCATGTAGGGCAAGGTGTCATTTCTCAGCAGCCGTGCATGGGCTGTGACATCATAGCCCCTTCTTCTAGCTTCATAGGCATTGACACACCGCTGACAGTTGTGGGTGTAGTATGTGTCACGCTTCTGTCTGGATTCAGCATACTTTGGGTTGGTTGCCTTGATGTCATCCAGTGCGGAATGAACACCTTCAATGACCGGGTATCTGTCCAGGATCTTCTGAACTGCCGGATCAGAAGCCGGTTGTGCCTTGCTTCTGTCCTGCACCTTCATTGTACCACTTTGCACCGGGTCTTGAACAGACTGAACTGGTTCAATCTCTGTTTTGTTTCCCTGAACAAAGGCTTTTTCCCAGTCAGCATATTTCATGTTGGCTGGTACATAGTAGGTTTTCCCATCTGCACCCCTTGCAGCACGTTCACCCACGTCAAATTCATCATCAAAGTGGGGGACGGTTGTGGTTCTGCACCATGGGTGGAAAGGCGGTGCTGTGACACCAACCTTCCATTCAGACATTTTGAATACTTTTCCGTCCATCATCCGGCAGATCTCAGAAGTCCTGCTGTCCAGCGTTGCCACAATTTCATATTGTTCAACATCCAGTTCCTTGAAGCAGTCATTCTGGGCTTCAGAAGCAAAATAGGCTTCTTCTGTCATGACTAACCGTCCTGCATTGGCTTTTGATACGCCCAGGCGGTGGGAAATGGTGTCAATGGCTTTTTGGGGATCCTGACCCAGTACAATGTTCTGTGTCAGGTTGCTGTCCAGTTCAGACAGCAACTTCTGCTTGTCCGACCATATACGGTTAGAAAAGTTTGTTCCATCAACTGCCCATGGCTTGTTGATGATCTTGCTGATGGTCTTGCTGTCCAACGTGGCAAAATCCCAACCAACGCCCACGCCCCTGTGAATCTCAAAGGCGGTGCGGTAGTATGCGGATCTGTACACATCGGACATTGCCTGATCAAAGACATCCTTCTGACCACCAAACAGGACTTCAATGTCCTGCTGGCACTGTATCTTCAGGGCTTCCAACCGGCTGATATGGAATCGGGCTGAAGCGTTTTCCAACTGCTTCACCCAGGTTCCATTGACTGCGTTTTCCTGACCATAGCGGATGTATTGGTTCACATCCCACTTAAATTCTTCCAGATCTTTCCCGGACAGCCATTTCTGGGCTTCCTGAAGGGTGATGCCGTTGTTGTCAGCAAAACGCTGATACCACACAGCAATCTTCCGTTCAATCTCCCTTTCTGCTGTCCTATATTTTCGGTCAATCTCTGAAAAAGCTACTGCACCCCGGTCATGCTGTGACTGTTCCAGCAGATTGAACCGTTTTGCCCAGTATTCAGGGGTTTTCATCAGCTGTCAACCTTCTTGGGATCAGCACCAGGATCATCCGGGTCATCAGGATCCTGTTTCTGCTTCAGCTGCTGATTCCCAAACGGATCATAAAGCTGTTTCTGTTCAGCCTGTACAGCAGCCTTTTCTTCCTTCAGCTTGTCAAGTTCATCCTGGACATTCTCAACCCACGGATGATTGCGGACAATGGTTTCCTGACTGATGATGCCGGTGGACTGCTGTGCAATCTGGGACATTTCCTGATCATTCTGCACCATGGTTCTGATCCAGGTCTGAAGAACCACGTCATCCTTGATGGTGATCCCCAGCACCCGGCAAATGCAGCGGATGAACCGACCAAAGGACGGTTTGAACTCTGTTTCCATCAGACCGGACTTCAGTTCCAGCAGCGAATACAGGAACTTCAGTGCCACACCGGAAGAATTGCCAAAGTTCTGGGGATCCGGGTCAATGCCCATGCCCTGTTCAAAGATGCACTTCCTGGTGATGGTCAGAAGTTTTTCCCTGGCTTCAACAGGCAGGTCAATGGTCAAGGTAGAAACACCGGACTTGTCACCGTCCCCATCGTTTTCCACCTTGATGGTCTTGTAATACTTCAGATCGGACAGAAACTCATTCAGATCTGCACCGCCATAGTTGGTCAGCACGAAGATCACTTCCTGAATATCTTCCAGATCATTGACAAAACCACTGAACACCTTACAGTAGACATCAATCAGGGGCTTGATGTTCTTCAGGTCATCCGTGTGGACGTTGTTGTTGTCGAATGCGAAGAACGGAACTTCACCCATGCCGTGCTGATAGGTGTTCACTTGCGTGGACTTCCCACCTTCCACCAGGATGAAGTTGCAGTAAGGTTCCAGACCGTCCATGACAGTCCGTCCGGCAGGAACCTTGTAGGTTTCACACTCTTTGTCATTCCACAGTTCATAGACATCAAATTCAGATCCTTCATCATCAATGTCATGATAGATCCGAAGAACACCCATCAGCTTCCGGTCAAGGGATTTTGACCAGATAGGCTGAATCTGTTCAGACGGAACAACCGCATAGTGGATCGCACCATCTTCAGCAGATTTCCACACATGGATCCAGCCGGTTTTCTTGTTGGACGCTTCCACACACAGGTCTTTGCACACCTTGGGATACTTGTCACCCAGGAACGCATTCAGTGCCTTGTTGGAAGCATCAGATCCAATGTCAATCATCGGTGGAACCGTGAACATGTAGGATGCTTTCTGATTGACCAGCAGCCCATGAAAATTGAAGGGGATCCGGTTGTCAGCGTTCCGCATGGGGGAAGCAATGTCATGGGTGACAAGTTCACCGCTGGCATCCATTTCAGCCTTTTCCCTGGACTTCTTGGGTTCAAACATGATGTCCGTTTCGTTTTTGTAGTATCTTTCAGCCGTCATTGCTTCCTTCAGGTACACGGCATGTACATCTGCATAAGCACTGATGACCTTTTTCACGTTTTCTAAATCCATAATCAATCACCTACTTCATGACAGACAAGCCGTTCGGCTTTCTGATAATCGTATAGCCAAAGTATCTGATACTGTCCATTGCGTGGTCAAACACCTTGACCGGTTTGTCCTCTCCATACTCAGATGCTTTTGCATCCCAAACATAGGACGAAAATTCCCGAAGGGTCATCTTGCATTCAGAACTGAACTTCACTGAACAGTTCATCAGCAAGGATGCAAAGAACCGGATGCCATCCAGCACATCATTCTTTGCTTTCTTGATGCTGAACTTGCGCTTCTTCAGTTCAGCAATAAAAGAAGCAGCCGAAGGGTCAACCACAATCTTCTGCGGTTTGATACCATCCAGCCACTTTTCCATATCATCTGCATATTCAGTATCTGTTTTCTGAACAGCTGCATCCCTGCCGGAATAGTAATATTCCCGGATGCAGTACCACACACCATCAATTCCCTTTCCCCACAGATGAAAGACTGTGGCGTTCTGTGTACCGTAGTCACAGGAAACGTAGTAGGAATTGGGCTGAATCGCCGGTATGTCAGCCGGATCCACAACATGCTTGTCCAGATCGAACATGTCATAGATAACACCTTCAGCCATCACCCACAGACCCAGGATGTAACGCTTGAAGAACACACCGCTGTACATGCTGCGGTATCGGTTCTTGATCTTCTCAGACAAGGAAGGGTTGTCATCCATGGTGAAGTGCAGGTGCAGCAGGTTCTTTTCATCAGCCTTGTCCAACCAGTTCAGTTTGAACCAGTGGTATGGTGATTCAGGGTTGCAGTTGAACCAGAACTTTGAACCATCCACAGAACAGCGTCCGGTTGCCTGGTTCACAAAGGATTCAGGCATCAGGGCAACTTCATCAAAGAACGCACCAGCTGCTGTGATGCCCTGGACAAGATCCTGTGATGCTTCATCCTTGCCACCGAAAACGTAATAATAGTTTTCCTTGCCGTTCTTACGGATGGTCAGATAATTGTCAGACCGGTGATCTTCCACCACATAGCCCAAAGATGCAATCATCTTCTTCAGCGGGGTGATCACGTTTCTTCTGCAAGATCCAACCGTCTTGCCAGCAATGATGAAGTTTTCACCGTCAAAGTTTTCCATTGACCAGGTGATGTAGGTCATGGACATGCACATGGTTTTGCCTGAACGGATAGCACCATCAGCAATGATGCCGTCATGATCCCGGACTTTTTCAGCCAACCACCACGTTTGCACCATCAGCTGCTTTCTTGATGGTGGAATGAACTTGAACGGTTTAGTCCTTTTCTTCCTCATTCGTCCACACCTTTGCAGCCAGGTCTTTCAGGGCATCCACATAGGAAGTATCAATATCTTCCGGTTCATCACCGGCAGACTTCATCTTCAGAACAGCTATCCGGGCTTTCTGTTCCTCTGTGGCAATGTCCATGTGTTCAGCCAGCCATTCAAGGGCTTTCATCCGGTCTGCCAGCTTGATGGATGCACCGTTCTTTCCGTTCTTGACTTCAGTGATCAGTGTTCCATCAATGCTGTCAGATTCCCTGAAGCGGACGGTGTTGACCTTCTGCTTCAAGGGTGCTTTCTTTCCGGTGACAGGATCTTCAACTTGAACCAGACCGAACTGACCGATGACATATTCTTCTTCCTGACCAAACTGCACAAAGTCAGTAATGTCAGCAAATGCAATGTCCATGTATTTCTGGAAGATGTCATGTTCATCCAGAAGTTCACGGTTCAGCCGGGACTGCTTCAGGCGGTTGATCTCTGCTATGATTTTTACTTTTTTCAACAGTTCGTGTCCATGCCCACACGCTGTTTCATAGCTGCAACCGTAGGCTTTTTGATATGCTTTTACAGCATTGAAACAGCGCACATAGTACAGACAGAACAACCGCTGTTTTTCATTCAAGTCCGGGTTTTCAGACACGGAAGCAGTATCAGCTGCAACAACCTGTTGAACCTTTTTCTTTCGTGCAGATTCTTTTGCAACGTTGCATTCAGGTTTTTGCAACGTTGCATTGTCCCAGTCATATCTTTTTTTCCAGCTGCGGACTGTACCTTCCGGCACATCAAGCTGTTCTGCAATATCCTTCAGCAGAATCCCTTGTTCATATAGCTTCCTGGCAACTTCTGCTTTTGCATTCTTTGCCCTTGGCAAGAAATTCACATCCTTTCAGAAATTCACAACAAAAAGTCCCTGAAAGATCGGAGTAGGAACCTTTCAGGGACACGGAAATGTCATATCAAATTTTTCACGATACTATTATAGCACAGGTCATTGTAAGATTGTGTATGTTCTTTCAAAGTCCTGCAATGCGTGACCGTGCAGCGCACGAACATAAGGGTATGTATAGCCCATTTCAACAGCTATGACCTCTAAACCCTTATATTCAACATACCGTTTGAATAGCACCTGAACATAATTCACATCCTTCAGTGCCTGGATCTGATTGATGATCTGGTTCTTCAGGTCAACGAACTGGTCAATCTGCTGATCAACTTCTTCTTCAAGTGACAGATACCTGATTACAGCATTAGACATAGAATCCCCGGAAGCAGAAGTCTGCACCCTGTCCTTGGAATAATCTAAAGCACCTGTTGCCTGTGCCATTTGCCGAAGATCCCCCACTTGCTTCAGCTTCTGGTCAATCTTCACATCAAGCAGCTTCAGCTGCTGCAAATATTCTTTAGCTTTCATCTGCTGCATCACCTCATTCTAAAATTTTTATAAGGTAACGGTTTAGGTATCGGATAGGTAACAGTTCAACAGAATCATCCGTTACCCTAAAAATCCTTGATTCATGCTGACTTTTTTCATCAGGTAACACTTGGTAACGGTAACACTTGGCACTCTATTACTATATATTTTCTTTTTTCTACTTATTTAGATATATAAAAAATATATTTATAAAAGAAATTGAATTTAACCGTTACCAACCGTTACCTTTAGGATTCATCAGGGTTTCAACCGTTACCTTTAACCGTTACCCAAGTGTTACCAACCGTTACCATTCCACCAACAACCACTAATCTGCATCACTGGTGCCCGGTTTTGACCTGAACACCACAACCATGGACGGAAATGGTGCAGGATTTTTGGAATCACCAAACTTCAACCGACCACGAATGAAGCGGACTTCATGCTTCTGGTAGATGTAGTCATGAAACCATCTGGTGTCTGTCCTTGCTGGAATAAGCATGACAACCAGTGTGTGTGTGTGCAACTGAATCAAATGCTTTATGCACCCAGTCACCAATGCAACGCCCATAGGGTGGGTTGCAGAAAACACGTTCACCTTCCCAGGACTGAACCAGTCCGTTCTGTTCTTTGGTGAAATACCGATCACACTTGTGGTTCTGAGCATCAGCACACGGATCCAGCGTGAAGTGAAATTCTTCATTCAGCTGATCAAAGAACGCCTGTGGTGTTGCCCATTGATCTGTGACGCTGCTGAACATCAATTCAGTGTTCATTCAGTTCACCGTCCTTTCAGTGCTGACCACAGTTCATGAAGGGCAAACTTCAAACAGACCTTGCAGTTCTTCAGACGCTGGATCCGTCTGTTCTTTCGTTCCTGCTTCAGAAGCCACTTCCGCTGATGTTCCAATGCCCAGTTCCTGCACCACTCAGCTTGTGCTTCATCTTCCATCCGGTCAAGTTCCTTCTGGTCAATCATGGGTTTCACCATCCTTCTGATCAACAGGCTGGTCAGGCTTCTTGTCCTGTTTCTTGGTGTCCTTCTTGTCCTGCTTCTTTGCGGACGCTGCATTCTGAAGCAGCATGGACAGGGCAAACAGCGGATTCTGCACAGGCTGAATGCTTTCTTCCTTCACCAGTACCATGGTGACAACCGTTGCAACCTGAGTTGCAAAAGTCGGGTCATGAAATTCCTTCAGCACCTGTTCATAGGACTTCAGATAGATCTTGGTTGCCATAATGATTTTCTGATCATTGATCATTTCACTTCACATCCTTTCTGTCTTAACCAGCTTTTGACAAATTCAACACCGGCATATTCACACACTTCATTCAAAATATCGTCCAGGAAATACAACTGGGTTTCTTTGGGTGCAGGTTCATATTCATCATGCGATACATCAAAAATCACAGCAAACTTATACCCTTGACCACCATACCCGGCAGACCACAGTGTTTCATGGATCTTTTGCGGGGTTGCATCACTTCCGCTGATGAACGCTGCCGGTGTTTGACCATAGCAGTTTTCTTCACAGCTTTGATTCTCCCTGAACTTCATTCACCGTCACCATCTTTCTGGGGATGGGCTTTTTGCAACCGCTCTATCCAACGATCACTTTTCTTGATCATGATTTCATCCATTCCGTCAAGAAAGTCCTCAAAATCAATGTGATCCGCTTCACAGTAAATGCGAAGGGACAGCAGCACATCTGCAACTTCTTCCTGAAGGTTGTCCAGGCATTCACCCACGGTTTTTGGTGTCGGGTTCGTACCATCATAGGCACGGCGCAACTTTAGTGCAGCCTGTGCCAGTTCAGCACCTTCTTCTGCCAGCTGTGCCAGCAGTTCAGCAGGGGTCAGATAGTCGGTCACATTCTTAATATCAGCCATAATTCAGATCCTTTCATCCGTCAGACGGATCAACCACATATAAAGCCGGAACTTCCACCCACGGCATCTGACATATTGGTTCGCCTTGGTACGGAAGCACCGGTTCAGCATCTTCTGAAGGTGTATCATCTGTACACCCGCCCGGTGCGCTTGTCCTTCAGCTGAATCCGTTCAGTCAGTTCAAAACCAGCTGCCCGGATGATGAACTTCAGCACACCAACCAGTTCAAACGCCCGCTTGTCAGCGTCATCTTCTTCTCTGACAACCTTCTTCATGCCGTTGTAGGCAGTCAGATCAGCATACCCTTCAGCGTTCTTTCTAGGGTCTTTGACCACATCAGTCACCTTCCTTTCTACTTTTCCACATTTTCCACAATGGGATGTTGATAATTTATCTACCATCAGGTCAAAAAAATTATTCACGAATGAACAGTTTTTTGACCTGACCGCTGATCTTTCGTTGCTTTACTGTAAGCCCCAACCGCTTATTGATCTGCTTGCTGAACACAATGTTGGACATGGGGGTCAGGGAATTGTCAGCACAGAACACCTGGTAACGCTTATAGACATCAGCTGTCAGCTGATTTTCAATCATGTTCAGACCCTGATCTTCAATGAAGCCAGCAATGGGGTTGTTTTCTTCCTCATACTCTTTGATCTCACGGTCAACACGTTCAGACTGGGTGAAGTGGTTCTGTTGGATGACACGTCGAAGTCCTTCCACACCCACACGGATCAGGTATTCAATGGATTCCTGTTCCACCAGCTTGTACTTGATATAGGGGTCAAAGTCTGGATCATTCACCGTAAAGGTTGCATTGAATGGGATGATGACCAAACGCCGGAGAACAGCACCGGTCTTGTCCTTCATGCGGGGGATGTCATTTGCACTGAACAACATCTTGATGTAGGGGTTGAACTCAAAAGGATCTTGCCCCTTTCGTTCTGCCTTGATACGGTTGCCGGTGACAATCTTCTTGAATGTGGACACTTGCGTTCCTGACAAAAAATCATCACCAATATCATCACCCAGGTTTGCCAGCTTGCCAAACATCATAGACGTGCTAAACCTGTCACCCAGTTCCTTCAGATCTAGTGCGCTGATATTTTCGTCACCCAGCATATACTTGATGACATCCAGGAAGGTGGACTTGCCGTTTGACTTGTCACCGGTCAGGATGAAAGCCTTGCCTAACTCATTTCTGCGATAGAAGCAGTAACCAATACATTCCTGAAGCAGTGCCACAATGGACGGATCATCACAGGCAAGTTTGTTCAGTGTGCGTTCAGCAAGTTCAGACTGTGCATTCGGTATGTAGTCCCAGGGGATCCGGTTGGTGATCACATATTCCGGGCTGTACGGAAGCAGCGTATCCGTCACCAGGTCATAGATACCATTCTTGAAAGCAATATACCTGGCATCAGATGGGGTGACTTCCTCTGCAATCAGTTCCATGTAGTCAAGAACTTCCCTGCGCTGTGTTTTCTTCAGGTTCGGGATCATGTCAATCATGGTCTGTTCAATGTGTTTATAACCGTTGATGTAGATACCATCCTGATAGATGTGCAGCTGACTGTTGATCTTCACCACATGACTGTTGTTCTTCAGGTAGGTTGCAAACTTATCAAACAGGAATGTTGACCCAAGGAAGAACACAGGCTTCTGGAATGCTTCATCCCTCAGAATGACTTCCAGTTCTGCTGCATCCAGCGGATCCTTCATGACATACTGGTTCAGGATTCTGATACATTCTCGGCAATCATCCACGCTGAAGTCATTTGCCTGTAATGTCAGGATGTAGTTGAACAGTGCCTGATTCCTGCCATCACCGGCAGACATGTCCAGGAAGTCAGCTGCTGCCCTGACAGGCTGCAACCACTTTGGAAGTTCATCATACTTTTCCCCAGGCTCAATATCCCATTCTACAAACCGTTCTTCACCGTTGACCTTCAGAACTTCATAAGACAGCTTAGATCCAACCTTGATGTCAGCAGTTAAGCCAACAGCAAGCGGAACGTGTGTCCGGTTCCGGTCAACTGTGTGATTCTTGAACAGGAAATGCTTCCCCCTGGATGTCTGTACCACCTTGCAGTTCAGCTGAAGGGCTTCCACAATGTTCATCAGGATTTCAGCTTGATCACCGTCATCCAGATCCACCAAGATGGTGTCATTGGCAAGCACACCACCATAACCGGGACGGTCTTTGACTTCATCAAGGGTTTTCCAGGTGGTTCTGTTCTTCAGTTTTTCAATGCTGGCTTTGCCCTTGGTTTCAACATATCCCTTGTAAAGCATGACAGCCCCCCCCTTACCTCAATAATTCAAGCACCTGATTCAGAAAAACCTTGTCCTTCATGCGCTTGTTGTTCTTTGATATTTCTGACCGTTTCATTGCTTCCAGTTCCTTCAGATCTTCCTTGCCATCCTTTACCCGGTAATTCATCCGTTCCCAGTCTGGATTCAGTTCACCAAAGGTGATGAACTTCTTCAGCCGGTCACGATCTACTTTGTACCTGTTCAGGTTGATCTGTGCCTTGCAGATTTTACCTTCCAGACTTCTGATCAGTTCCAGGGACGCATGAACAGATGGTTCATAGTCCTGATTGAACTGTTCAATGAATTGCTGAATCCGTTCAACCTGTTCAGGCTGATGACTTTCCCGGATGCACTTGATCAGTTTTCTTGTCCTCACGATACCCCTGCCCTGACCCAGCAGAAGGGGTTCTAACAGAACGTGCATCTGACCTTGACAGCCACCACCCACCGCATACCTCCAGGTGATATTGATTTCTTTTTCCTGTTCCATGTTTTCATCCTTTCCGGCTATACCTTCATGCCGAAAGATTCAAGCCTTTTTTTCGCTTCTGTGATATACCATGCACGGTCAAGTTTATCCGGCACACCCACGCTATCCACAGAATCATTCCAGATGAAGCAGTGATCAGGGGTTCCACCGAACTTTTCACCCTTGCCACGGCTTCCACCAAACTTCATCAGTCTGCCATCCGTGGACGCTCTGGATGCAAAGACCCTGTAAGACTTGTAGGTGAACCGTTCACTGTCCGGGTACGTCCAGACCTCTGTGACAGATCCGTCCCGGTGTCTGGTGGACTTGATGACCTGTCCCTGTCCACATTCGTGTTCCACCCACTTGTATTTGCTGGACAGCTTCACGATCTTCTGGAACATGATCAGGTCATCACACTGGTTGATGGTCTGTTCCACCGGAACACCCTTGACCATGAAGTCCACCAGTGCCTTATTCAGAATCGGAAGGTCATTATCAACCTTAGACAGTTCCTTCAGGTATGCACCGATCCGCTCAACACCACCATCCATGTCAACCCACAGATAGTTGTTGACATCCTTCTGGTAGATCTCACTGATATTGTCTAGGGCAAGCAGGATTTCACACTTGGCGGTGCTGCACCGGCTTTCCCATTCATAGCAGATGTCATCCACCATCTGGAACGCTTCATCCATGTCCGGGATCCAGATGATCAGACCATCCGTGTTTGACTGGATCAGCTGGAACCCAGGGATGACTTCCAGATGTTCAATCAGATCCAGCAGCATCAACTGACCATTGACACACATGATATTGTTGTTCCGTGGGTCATACGCCGGATTGGTCTTGTCCTTCATAGCACCAGACAAGGCATTCAGCATCTTCTTATAGGGCAGCTGCTGCTTCTTGTATTCCTTGGCAAGTTTCTTGTCACCAGCCTTGGCTGCTGCCTGTTGCTTCAGCTTTAACTGCTTTCGGGTCATATAAACCTTTGTGTAGTTGTCATTGGATGCAGACCTTGTGACCAGATCCCAGGCAATCAGCATAGACGGATAATAGTTGTTCACGTCAACATGAAGGATCTGCCCCTTCTGGTGTACCGGCTCCACAGGCGCACCATGCAGACCACCAAAACCAAAGGTGTGGGGAACCCCTGCAACCACGGTTTCCAGTGACCGGGAATAAAAGAACTTTGACCACCAATACAGGTCATGAACGTCATACTTGAACCGTTCACCCGGCTTGGTCTTAGGGTCATTGAACTTCTGCTGCATTTCCCTGGTGCAGTCCCTGACAGCGGATGCAAACCAGTCCATGACGTACTTGTATTTTTTGATCTTCAGGCACGGCAGGAAGTAATAGGCAAATTCATCATCCCAGTCATGTTTGCTGCACCCCAGCACCTTTGCAGTGATCCTAGCTGAAGAATCCCCAATGTTGGACAGGCTCACCATGTCCGGGAATGCCCGGATGATGCCATACATTGCATTGAAGTCATCAATCTTTTCCAGGAACACCTTGATGGTTTCTTCAACATCGTGTGTGCAATAGAACACCGTCTGCTGAAGTTCTTCCTGGGTCAGCTTGCGGTCAATGTTGAAGTCCACTTCCGTTTCCTTGATGTTGGAACCAAGGAACCCTTCCAGAGTTTTCAAACCAATGGGTGGGTTGGGCATGACATCATAATTGATCATGGGGATCTGGTTGAATGCGTTGCTGAACTGCCAGCCCTCACCACCCTGAACAATGATATAGTCATTGATCTTCTTGGGATCCATGCCCAACAGGATGCCCTTCATGATGTACTGGTCATAGTGCTTGTTGTTAAACCCACACCAGACTTCATTCCTGTTGGCTTCATATAAGGCTTTCAGCTTATCAGGGTTATTGATGACCACATGTGTCTTTTTCTGGGTCATGTCAATGAACACAGCAAGCCAGTCTTTGGCGAACACCTCAAAGTCATAGAAGATCATTCAGTTCACCGTCCTTTCTGTTCATTCTAAAAAAACAGCGGTCAGACAGCTTGACCATCTGACCGCTGCCTATTTATTTCTTAGATGTCGTAGACCTCATTGATGCTGACCGGATTGAAGTCAGATGCCTTGTAGGTGACATCCAGTTCAACCTTGCCCTGGATCTCCTGGAAGATGTCCAGAACCAGTTCCGCAAAGTCGGAATAGTTCACGAACTCAGGGATCAGATCCGTTCCCAGCTTGTCCAGCCAGGTGATGACCGACTTGATAGCCTTGCCGTCATTCCAGCTTTCGCTGACACGGTTGCCGGAAATGACACGGTTGAAGAAGATCTTGCGCCCCTTCTGGTTGGACTTGCTGCCATCGCTGTTTTCCTTGATCGACATCTGGACAGCAAACATCAGCTTGTCACCTGCCTTGGTAGTCTTGACTTCCATCTTGTCCACGCTGACGATGTAGTCACCATTGGGCACATCCTCATATTCCTTTGCGTTCTTCACATCCTCCTGAAGATTGGGATCCATCTTTGCATCAAATGCGCTAAAATCAACAGCCATAGTTATTCACCTATTATCCTTTCAAAATTGTTTATCAGTTGCGGGTTCTGCGGACTCTGCGGGTTCTGCCATCAGCAGCCGGTGCAGGTGCTTCAGACTGGTTCATTGCCGGTGCTTCCGGCTGTGCGGTGGGTTCTGCGGTTGCAGGTGCTGCGCCGGTGTGCTCTCTGCGGGTACGGCGGGGAACCTTGTCCAACTGGGGTGCAGGTACGCTGTCCATAGCCTGAACAGCTTCATCCCAAGGAACATCATCATGATCACCAGCAACGGCATTTACGGCTTCCTGCTGCTTCTCCATGTACTCTGCAACCTTCTTGTCATTCTCTGCCTGAACTTCATCATGGGTCTTGCGTTCCCCATCAGAAGGGCAACCACTTGCAGTCAAGGAAGTGTTCACACTCTGAGCATGGGAAGGAAGTGGGCTTTCCACACCCCCACCCTGATGGGGATCCGTAAAAGTTTCACCACCAGCCTTTTCAGCCGGTGCTTCCTGCTTCTGTGCAGAACGTGCGGTTCTGGCACGTCTGCCGGTGCTGCTGTCAGGCTTCTGGACATTGGCAGACACTGCCGTGTCCTGTACAGCCATTTCAGCGTCAGACTTGAAGCTACCGATCTCGTAGTAGTTGCGGATCTTGTCCACCACATACGCCAGATCATTGTCAATGGCATAAGCCGGGAACATACCCATGGGGGACTTCACCGTGTCCTTACCGCTGTTCTGGGTAAAGAAGTAATATTTGCCCTCATTTACGCCGGTACGAAGCACCACGGTGAACAGACCTTCAATGGTGATCTTCTCACGAAGCAGCTTGCCGATCAGCTTCACGGTGGTCAAACCGGTGTCCAGGGTTTCCAAGTGGGTCATGTAGGCAACCACAACATCTGCCGGAAGATCATTGCAGACCTGAATGATGTCAAAGTAGTTTGCACCGAAGTCATTGTATTTGTCCCAACCAGATTCTTTGATCCGGTTCATGTACGGCACAGCAAGGATATACTGGAAGTCATCCACCACCAGCAGCTTCTTCCCGGCTGCTGCCTGTTCCTTCATCCACCGGCAGATCTTCCGGGCATCCGTTTCACCGTCCAGCATGGTGAACTTGTTGGAACCCTTGAAGGGAAGCGGTTTACCAACAGGATTGACCACAGCAGTGGTCTGGGGGTCACAGTTACGAAGGGAAGTGGACTTTCCGGTTCCACTCTCACCCATGATCAACAGTTTTTCAGCCATAGTTGTTTAACCTCTCTTTCTTTATTCCACCGGTGCAAATTCAAACACCGGCTGACCATCAACATGCACTGTGCAAATATCAAACAGACCGTATGCAGCCCAGTCACAACCCTTGCCAGAAACATGTCTACCGATACATTCACAATACATTGCATTGGGGTTCTGACCTGCATCCTTAAAGTCCTGACCGCTTGCAACATTGCCACACTTAGGGCATTTGAAGCGGTATTTGGTATAATCACCACCGAACAGCTTCTGACCTTCAGCAAGCCATTCTTCCCTTGTATAGTTCTTTCCTTCTTTCACCATAGCTTTAATCATCCTTTTCGCCGGTGGTGTTACCTTCCAGCACTCTGGATGCCCACATATCTGCCCAGTGCAGGATCAGCAGCAACTGGGTTTCATGACCTTCAATGACATAACGGTTGGAAGGTTCATACAGACCATCATGGTAGATGATTGCATATTCTTCTTCTTCCGTCAGTTCAAAATAGCGTTCTGCAATGATTGCAGATCTGACACCGTGCGGAACATTGGTCAGATCCGGGTTCCGCTTCCAGGGCTTTTTCTCGCTCTGCTTGTACTTCTGAACCGGGTCAGCCTTGGTAGGTCTACCATCCTGAACCATGTTGGGGACATAGAACCGTTTGTCATAGTCACCAACCTTGCCCAGATCATGCAGCAGGGTAACAATGGTGACAGAACCCTGAATCCGGTTGTAGGCTTCACCGCCCAGCAAGCAGACACCGATCTTTTCAGCCATCCGAAGGACGTTCAGGGAATGCTGTGCCAGTCCACCACGCTGATTGCTGTGCAGCCCACCAGATGCCGGTGCTGTGAAGAACCCATCTGCTTCCAGTTCTTCAATGATGATGTCAATGCGATCCCTGCCAGTGTTCTTCAGAAGCGTGGTGATCAACTGACGGTTCAGTTCAATCTGAGCATCAGCCGGATCAGGCTTCTGTTCCTCACTCTTTACAGGTTCAGTCTGTTCAGTGTCTTGTTCAGACTTCTGTGCATCCAACTTTTTCTGTTCAGTCGGATTCTGAATGATGTCCTGTTCAGCTGCTGCAACAGCTGAATCTTCTTTCTTTTTTGCCATAGCCGTTCATTCCTTTCATGAATTTTTTATATGATCCCATTCGGTCAAGAATGGATAATCACCAACATTGATGTCCGTGCCGGACTGAATCTGTTCAACCATCTGCTTGAACAGTGCAAAGTGCTTTGGATACAGCAGACATCCAAAACCACCAGCAGACCGGATCTTCCGTAGATTGTACAGCTGAAGGTCTGAAGGTCTGCCGTTTGCAGCTTTCAGTTCCACACCCAGGAACTTGCCGTTGCAGCATACCAGCAGATCCGGGATGCCGGACTTGGTATAGGCTGCACCGCCCCAGTATTTCAGGAACCAGCACCCTTGCGCTTCCAGGAACTTCTTGACACGGTTTTCAAAGTTCTTTTCTGCTGCCATTTGATCACCGCCTTACCTCATAGTTCTTGAATGTGCTGATTTCCGTCATGGTAGAAACATTGGTTGCAAAGTAGTCCATAGCGTTGTCACGGTCAACATTGTACTTGTCTGCAAGGGCAATCACCTTGTCAACACTGACCGCCACGATTTCTGCAAACTCTTTGACCCATGCAGCGTGTTCTTTCTCGCTCAGTTGTTCACGTTCCATCTTCATCACCACCTTTCATGTACGGAACTTTCTTGTATTTGCACCAGTAGCCTTTCCGTTTCGCTCTGCTATACGATGACATCACGGAATCTGCATCCAGTCCCAGAACCTCTGACAGCTCTGCTGCTGAATCTGCAACTGCTACCGGAAGTTCATATTCATCCTTGGTCACTTCCAACCACAGGAACCGTGGTGTCCGTTCGCTCATAATCAGCCCAGTTCCAGGGTATACTGTTTCTGAAGGGTGATGATCTTGTCCGTGTAGCTGGTAGAATAGACCCCCTGTTTCCACAGGTTGGCTGCACCGGTTTCACCTAAGTTGTATGCCATCAGCACCAGGTTAGGATCCTGATACTTTTCAAATAGCTTGCGAAGGGTGAAGCATCCGGCACGGATGTTCTGATATGGATCCAGGAAGTCAGTCACGCCCAGGATCTGGGTCAGTTCATCGTGGTTGACCTGATTGATCTGCATCAAACCATAGTCATTTGTGGGGCTGACAGCGGATGCTGTGAAGTTACTTTCACAGGACATCAGTGCCATGACCAGGGGGAAGTCAATGTTGTACCCTTTGCACAGGTAATATGTAAATTCCTGAAGGTCACTGTCCAGCGGACAATCCAGCGGTTTGAAGTCCACGTCCCCCGGTGTCCAGTCCAGGGAAATTTCACTGGTGAAGCACCGGTCATCATACGCCCCATATACCGTGTATATGACATTTTCGTCCTCTGCCTGGTAACTTGTCCCACCCACATCAGAAAATGCCTTGTTGCCGTTTATATGAGTTGTCACGGCACTTGCAACGATGCAGCCCAGGAAGAACCCAGTCACAGCAGCACCTGCAAGGAACATCATGATCCGCTTGAACTGCTTGTTCATGCGCTGCTGCTTGCTGCTGACAGGGGATTTTTTTACATGCTTTCCATCAGTCTGACTGATGGGTTTGATCTCTGAATAGGTCATCTGTCAATTCCTTTCCGACCTTCAACATCTGAAGGTTCCTTTCTTCAATGCTGCCCTTCACCATCAGGTAGTAATAAAAGCAGATGTTCTGCTGACCAATGCGGTGGATCCGTTTCTTGGACTGTTCCCACAGGTCACAGGATCCTTTGCCCAGGGGAAGGGTAAAATAACAGATCCGGCAGGATTTCTGGTAGTTGCCACCCATTGCACCCGCTTGATACTGGATGAAGGTGATGCTGTCACTTCTGTGTTCGTAGGCATTCAGATCACGGTCATGACCGTTTACTTCAGATGTCGGTCTGTTCAGGGCTTTAGCAATCTTCTTCAGCCTGATCAGTTCGTCATTGAAGTTATAGAAAACGATCCACCTTTCTTCACTGGATTCAATCAGATCCCTGAAAGCATCCAGCTTGTCCTTGTGGTATTGCCCACACAGCTGTCTTGCACACAGCAGCTTAGTCAGCTGGTTGTCACCAACCAGTTCCACCCTGGGGGTGACATCCTTTCCGTCAAAATCGGATTCATCGTGAAATTCCTGAAGGTTCAGTGTGTCCAGCATCTGTCTCTTATACACATCTCCC
>ERZ1027228.303-NODE-303-length-20814-cov-10.558794_pt1 | contig 20814 bp, 19 predicted proteins | sample MGYA00519266_ERZ1027228 | MGnify/ENA primary metagenome ERZ1027228 (study PRJEB26926, sample SAMN06164465) | human gut metagenome | biome: ENVO:00009003; feature: ENVO:2100002; material: ENVO:00002003 | host: Homo sapiens | place: USA | collected 2012 ...
CATACCTGTTCCTCATTCACAAACCGATACCCTTTGCCCCACACGGTACACACCCGCTTGGGGTTCTGAGGGTCGGCTTCAATTTTTGTCCGCAGGTTGCGGATGTGGACCATGACCGTGCCGTTGGAAGTATAGTAGTAAGGCTCGCCCCACACGGTCTCATAAATCATCTCCACGGAGAAGATGCGCTCCGGGTTCTGCATCAGCATCCGCAGAATTTTATACTCCGTCTCGGTCAGGTCCACTTCCCGCTCTTCTACCCAGACCCGGTTGCAGTCCAGCGCCAGCTGGACGCCATTGGAAATGAGCTTCAGGTTTTCGGGCTGGGCAGCCACCTGCCCTTTGCCCTGATAGACGCAGTACCGCCGCAGCAGAGCCTTGACCCGGGCACTGAGCTCCGCAAAGGAGAACGGCTTTGGCAGGTAATCATCGCCGCCCGCCGTCAGGCCCAGCAGCTTGTCCGATTCCTGCGATTTTGCCGTCAGGAACAGGATGGGCACCGTGGACACCTTGCGCAGCTCCTCGCAGACTCGCAGCCCGCTCATGCCTGGCATCATGATGTCCAGGATGACCAGGTCTACTTCCGGGTTGAAGATCTCCAGCGCCCGGGTGCCGTTTTCTGCCTCCAGGATATGGTAGCCCTCCCCGGCCAGCAAAATGCGCACACCGTCCCGGATGTCCGGATCATCTTCCGCAATGAGTATCGTCTGTGCCGCCATGATCTTGTTTCCTCCCATTTTTCACGTTTCCAGCGTTTACCGTTTTCAGTATATCAGCAACGGCCCGGCTTTTCCATTGGATTTTTCTTAGGAAATCTTAATCTTTGCTTTAGATTTTGCCGTCAGACAGCACACAAGGCCCCCTGCACCACGGCAGAGGGCCTTGATAAAACCGTTATTCCTCGGGAAATTCTTCCCGCGCGACCACCACAGCCCAGGGTTCTTCCGGGCTGCAGTCTTTGCAGGGCAGCACCTCGATGCGTACCCAGACATACTCCCCCGCCACCATTCGGCGGCAGCGGCGGATCACCGAGCGCCGCTCCCGGAACAATGCCGCCTGAAGCAGCTCCAGCTTCGCCTGCGCGCGGAACTGCGCTGCGTCCTCCGGGTGGATGGCTTTTTCGGCCACCAGCTGCTCGCAGTAGCTTTCCAGCTGAAGCGTTTCCTCTTCGGGAACACCCATCAGCCGTTCGTCCCGCTTGACGATGCGGTATTCCCCTGTAACCAGATCCAGGCGGGCCAGCATCAGGGCGTTATCGGCCAGGATCTGAAACGCCTGCAGGGTAATGGCACTCTTTTCGCTCACAAGACCGCCCGTAAAGGCCTTGTAATTCCGGCGGGTCATGTCCCGGCGCAGGTCCCAGTAATTTTCCATGGCAGGCTGCGCAAGCAGCTCCTCGGCCTGTTTCACGGCCATGGGCTTATAAAAATAGTACCCCTGGGTGTAAAGGCAGTCCATGGACTGGAGCATGAACACCTGCTCCTGCGTCTCCACGCCCTCGGCGATGATGGGCAGGTTCAGCCGCCTGGCCATCTCGATGACCGATTCCACGATCTGCCTGCCCTTGCTGCTTTCACTGTCCCGCACGATGAACTGCATATCCAGCTTGATGGCATCCACGCTGGTATTGCGGAGCATATTCAGGGAGGAATAGCCGCTGCCAAAATCATCCATCAGCACGGCAAAGCCCTTGCGGTGGAGGGCCGCGATGGTGTTTTCCACCATTTTCAGGTTTTGGGCCAGCATACTCTCGGTGATCTCCACCAGCAGCAGTTTGGGCTCCAGCTGATATTTCTGCACCAGCTCCCAGAGCACCTGCGCCACATCCAGTGCCGCAATATCCGAAATGGAGACATTGACCGAGATGGGCACCATGTTCTCGTTCCGGGCTTTCCAGCCGTGGAGCATCTGGCAGACCTCTTCCCACAGGTAGAGGTCCAGCCGGGTGATGAGGCCCGTCTCTTCCATCAGGGGCACAAACTCCCCGGGCGACACGATGCCCCGGGTGGGGTGGTTCCAGCGCACCAGCGCTTCCATCCCCACAATGGCGTGGGTCATGCTGTTGCACTTGGGCTGTAAGTAAAAGCAGAATTCCTTGTTCTGCAGCGCCCGCTCTATCTCAATGAGCAACTGCTGGCGCTGCTTGAGCTTTTCCCGCATGGAGGGACTGTACTGCTCCCAGTTGCAGCCCGCCTCATCCAGCTTGAAATGCTCCACATCCACGGCCGCCATACACAAGCGCCGTTCCGCGTTTTCCCGCAAAAAATCTTCCAGTTCCTCTAAAAGCGCATCTTTTGATCCCTGCTGTGCCAAGCCCTTTTCTCCGCACGTTTCCAGCTTTGCCATAGTTCGTTTGCTTCCTTCCGGTCAACGTCTGATGGTGTCTGTTTCTTTCTTTGAACAATCATAACACGAAACGCTTTTCGGCGCAACCCCGTTCAAGAAATGGTACTGCATATCCTCACATTTTTGTGCATTTTATGCACCATTTCAAACACCTTGTGGGAGCGCTATCCGCTGCGGCCTGTTTTTGGCAAAAAGCACCCCAGAGCCGCAGCATCTCTGCAGCTCCGGAGTGCTTTTCTCGTTTTTGTTATTCGGTGCGGTCAGTCAGCACAAAGGTCAGCTCAGCAGTGGCGGCACATTTGCCGTCCACATAGGCGGACGCCTTGCCGATGCCCACCGGGCCCCGCTGTTCCACCAGCTCACAGTGGAGGGTGAGCACATCCCCCGGCGTGACCTGTTTGCGGAAGCGTGCATTCTTGATGCCGCCAAAGAGGGCCAGTTTGCCCGCGTTTTCCGGCAGGCTGAGAGCCGCGACGGCCCCGGTCTGAGCCAGCGCTTCCAGGATGAGGACGCCCGGCATGACAGGCTGGCCTGGGAAGTGGCCGCAGAAAAATTCCTCATTGCGGGAAACACACTTGCGGCCGATGGCCCACTGGCCCGGTTCATAGTCCAGGATGCGGTCCACCAGTGCAAACGGGTAGCGGTGCGGCAGGATGGCCGCGATCTGCTCCGAGGTGAGGCTGTTTGCGTTTTCACGCGCGGTGCGAGGTTCCGCCATGGTTCAGCCCTCCCACTTGCGCAGCAGCAGGCAGGCGTTGTGGCCGCCAAAGCCCAGGCTGTTGCTCAACGCGTAGGTCATGGACATTTCCCGGCCCACATTGGGCACATAGTCCAGGTCACACTCCGGGTCCGGCTGCTCATAGTGGATGGTGGGCGGGGCGAACTGGTCCCGCAGGGCCAGCGCCGTGAACACCGCTTCCACACCGCCGGCACCGCCCAGCAGGTGGCCCGTCATGCTCTTGGTAGAGACAACCGCCAGCTCCTTGGCGTGCTCGCCGAACACCGCATGGATGGCAGCCGTCTCACAGCTGTCGTTCATGTGGGTGCCCGTACCGTGGGCGTTGATGTGGTCCACCTGCTCCGGGGCAACGCCGGCGTCGGCCAGCGCCTGCTTCATGCAGCCGATGGCCCCCACGCCGCCAGGAGCCGGGGCGGTAAAGTGGTAGGCGTCACAGTTGGCACCGTAACCCACTACTTCCGCGTAAATTTTGGCACCGCGCGCCTGGGCGTGTTCAAGGCTTTCCAGCACGAGGATGCCGCTGCCCTCGCCCATGACGAAGCCGCCGCGGCGGGCGTCAAAGGGCAGGCTGGCTGCCTCCGGGTCCTGGGCCGTGGAGAGGGCTTTCATGCTGGTAAAACCGCCGATGCCCAGCGGGCTGATGCAGCTTTCGGCACCGCCGCAGACCATGATGGGCTCATAGCCATCCCGGATGCGATGGAAGGCATCGCCCACGGCGTTGGTGCCGCCCGCGCAGGCCGTGACCGGGCAGGTGCACATCCCCTTGAGGCCAAAGCGAATGGCGATCTGGGCCGCTGCCATGTTGGCAATGGCCATCGGGACAAAATAAGGGCTGACCTTTTCCATCCCCTTTTCCAGACCACGGCTGTGCTGCTCCTCGATGGTGGGCAGGCCGCCGATGCCGCTGGACACGCTGACACCGATGTGTTCGCCCTCTGCGGCCAGATCCAGGCCGCTGTCGGTCAGCGCCTCTGCGGCAGCGCCCAGCGCCAGCAGGGTGAACCGGGCCATCTTGCGGGCCTCTTTTTTATCCACAACCGTCTCGGGGTCAAAGTTTTTGACCTCAGCGGCCAGCTTGCACTTGAATTCGCTGGCGTCAAACTGGGTGATGGGCCCAATGCCGCACTTGCCTGCTTTGGCAGCGGCCCAGCTCTCGGCGGTGGTGTTGCCCAGCGGGTTCACGGTGCCAAGGCCCGTAATCACGACTCTGCGTTTTTCCATAAGAGAATTTCTCCTTTTACATTGCCATGCCGCCGTCTACACAGAGCACCTGCCCGGTGAGATAGCCGCTTTGTTCGGCAGCGAGGAACGCCACCGCGTTTGCCACATCATCCGGCTGGCCCACACGGCCCAGCGGGATGCCCTTTGTCATTTCCGCCTGAACCGCTTCGGGCAGGACAGCCGTCATATCCGTTGCAATAAAGCCGGGGGCTACCGCATTGACCGTAACGCCGCGGCTGGCCAGCTCCCGGGCCAGGCTCTTGGTCAGACCGATGAGGCCTGCCTTGCTGGCGGCGTAGTTGGTCTGGCCCGCATTGCCCCGCAGGGCCACCACGCTGCTGAGGTTGATGATCCGGCCAGAGCGCTGACGGACCATCCGGCGGGCAGCCTCCTTGCAGCAGAGGAACGCTCCCTTGAGGTTGGCGTTGAGGACTTTGTCAAAATCCTCCTCGCTCAGCCGCAGGATCAAATTATCCCGGGTGACACCGGCGTTGTTCACGAGGATATCCACCCGGCCAAAGGCGTTGACCGCCTCTTCAAACAGTTTTTTACAGCCCTCGGCGGTGGAGACATCGGCCTGTACGGCCACAGCCTGCACGCCCAGAGTGGTGCACTGGGCCACCGTCTCAGCAGCAGCATCCGCACCGTGGCAGTAGTTGACCACCACATTGCAGCCCTGTTTGGCCAGAGCCACGCAGATGGCACGGCCAATGCCCCGGCTGCCGCCGGTGACAACGGCAGCACGCTTCCCCACAGCTTCGCTCATGCGTGGGCCTCCTTCCACTTGGTCAGGAACGCGGCCAGCTCCTCCGCCGTTTCCACGGCAGTGCAGGGCACGTCCGGGCCCAGCGTCTTTTTGACAAAGCCGCTCAGTGCCTTGCCCGGGCCAACTTCCAGGATCTCGGTGACGCCCAGCTCACCCAGGCGGCGGAGGGTATCCTCCATGTAAACACTGCTCTGCACCTGCTTTTCCAGCAGCGCCGGGATGGAATTCTCCGCGCTCTTTTCATGGCCTAAGCAGTTGAAGAGAACGGGAGTTTTCATCTCTCCGAAGGTCTCAGTGGCAAAGCGCTTGGCCAGTGCATCGCCTGCCGGGGCCATCAGCCGGGTGTGGAACGGGCCGCTGACCTTGAGGGGGATGCAGCGGCGGGCACCGGCGGCTTTTGCCAGCTCGGCAGCCTTTTCCACAGCAGCTTTCTCGCCGCCGATGACCAGCTGACCCGGGCAGTTGTAATTGCAGATTTGAACAACACCCAGTGCGGAAGCCTCTTCGCAGCATTTTGCGAGGGCGTCCCGGTCCAGGTTCATCACAGCGGTCATGCCGCAGTCGATGCCTTTGGCGGCATCGGCCATCGCCTTGCCGCGGTAAGCCGCCAGTTCCACCGCCTGCTTGGCCGTAAAGACACCGGCGGCCTGCAGGGCGGAATACTCACCCAGCGAGAGGCCGGCCAGATCATCCGCCTTGACGCCGTTTTCCTGCAAAACAGCAGTCACGCCGGCCGCAAAGGCCACCATGCAGGGCTGGGTGTATTCGGTCTGATTCAAAACGCCGTCCGGGTCTTCAAAGCAGACGCTGTGCAGGTCAAAATCCAGCGCAGCGGCATCAAAAGCGGCCCGGAAAGCGGGATATGCTTCGTAAAGGTCTTTGCCCATGCCGGGGTGCTGACTGCCCTGCCCGGCGTAAAGAATGGCAAGTTTCATTGGTGTTTCCTCCAATCGTCCATCAGTTCATCCATCAGCTCCCGGACACTGCGCATCCGGTCCAGCTGCCCCACGTTGGCCCCGCAGAAGAACAGGCCCTCTTCCACATTGCCCTTGACCGCTTCAATCAGCGCGTGGGTAATGCAGTAGGGTACTTTTGCAGGGTCGCAGGCTTTCAGGCAGCGGGCGCACCGTTTCGGGGGGAAGCGCAGGCCCTCGGCCAGCTTCTGCACCAGCGGGGTGTTCAGCGCCCGGCCGGGCATTCCCACCGGGCTGTGGATGATACGGACATCCTCCGGCTGTGCCGCCAGCAGGACATCTTTATAGGTCTGGCTGGCGTCGCACTCATAGGTCGGGATGAATCGTGTGGCCAGCTGGGCACCGGCGGCTCCCAGCCGGGCATAGTGGGCGATGTCCTCGCCCGTGTAAACGCCGCCCGCCACAAACACGGGGATGGCGTGGCCGAACTGCTCCTCGTAGGGTTTTACCTCCGCAAGGACTTCCGGCAGAATTTCATCTAAGGTCTGGCATTTGCCTGCCAGCAGCTCTTCCTCGGAAAAGCCAAGGTGTCCGCCCGCCTTGCAGCCCTCAATGACCACAAAATCAGCGGTACGGCCAAAGGATTTGGCCCAGCGGCGCAAGATCAGCCTGGCCGCCCGGCCGCTGGATACGATGGGTGCCAGCGCCACATCGGCTTTTTCCACCAGACCGGGCAGCTCCAGCGGGAGCCCGGCCCCCGAGACGATGGCGTCCACTCCCGCCTCCACCGCTGTTTTCACGGCGTCGGCATAGTTCTGGGTGGCAACCATGGCGTTGATGGCCACAAGGCCCGCACCATTGGCAATCTCTTTTGCTTTTTGGATCTCCGCCGCCAGGGCGCGGCGGTTGGCGCCGACCGGGTCTTTGGCAAAATCCGGTTCCCGGTAGCCGGTGTCAGCGGTGGAGATGCACCCCATGCCGCCGCAGGCCGCCACGGCTCCGGCCAGCCCGCCCAGGGAAACGCCCACGCCCATGCCGCCCTGTAAGATGGGGACTGCAAGGGGTTTGCCCGCGAGGGTCAGCATAGCTCACTCAGCGCGGCCATGCGCTGCCTCCCACTCTCCCACAGCTCCTCCAGAATGGCAGCCACCGGGCGCACCTCATGGAGCATTCCGGCCACCTGACCGGCCATCAGGCTGCCCGTAGCAGTGTCGCCCTCAAAGACGGCACGGCGCAGGCTGCCCAGCGTGTATTTTTCCAGCTCCATCTTATCGGCACCGGCCTTTTCCTGCCGAACATATTCCCGGCTCATCCGGTTTTTCAAAACACGGACGGGGGTGCCGCCGATGCGGCCGGTCACGATGGTGTCACTGTCCTTGGCCCGGAGGAGGGCCGCTTTGTAGTTTTCGTGGATGGGGCACTCCTCGCTCACCAGCAGGCAGGTGCCCACCTGAGCACCGCAGGCCCCCAGCGCAAAAGCTGCTGCCAGCTGGCGGCCATCGGCAATGCCGCCCGCCGCGATAACCGGGACATTGACGGCATCCACTACCTGGGGCACCAGCGCCATGGTGGTCATCTCGCCCACATGGCCGCCGCTCTCGGTGCCTTCGGCGATGATGGCATCCACGCCCAGCGGCTCCAGATGCTTTGCCAGCACGGCAGCAGCCACCACGGGGATGACCTTGATGCCGGCTTCTTTCCACATCTGGATATACTTGCCCGGATTGCCCGCGCCGGTGGTGACCACCTGCACGCCCTCTTCCACCACGATCTTTGCAAACTCATCTGCAAGGGGGTGCATCAGCATGATGTTGACGCCAAAGGGCTGGTCGGTCAATGCCTTGCAGCGGCGGATGTTCTCCCGCAGGGTATCCCCATCCCGCATTCCGCCCGCGCCGATGAGGCCCAGGGCCCCCGCATTGGAGCAGGCGGCCGCAAACTCGCCGGTGGCGATGTTGGCCATACCGCCCTGAATGATGGGGTACTTCGTCCCCAGAATCTCATTTAGAAGTTTCATTTTTTCAACCTTTGTATGTCAGAATCATGCCGCCCCAGGTGAGGCCGCCGCCAAAGCCAATGCAGGCCACCCGCTGGCCGGGAGTCAGCTTCCCTGCTTCGGCCAGCTCATTGAGGGCCACCGGAATGCTGGCAGCACTGGTGTTGCCGTGGCGGTCCATGTTCTTGTAGAACTTGGCCGGGTCGGCATTCAGGTGTTTGATGCAGTGGTCGATGATCCGGCTGTTGGCCTGATGGCAGACCACCCAGTCCAGATCGTCCAGCGTCAGTCCTGTCTCCACCAAAACCTTGTTCAAGCTCTTGGGCAGGGCATCCACTGCAAAGCGGAAAACAGCCTTGCCGTCCATGGTAATGGGCGCAGAACCAGCCCGATCAGGCCCGCCTGCGTGGATGGCATCATTGCCCCGGGCTCCCAGCGTGATGGCGAAAGGCGTATCGGCCAGCGCGTAAACGGCCGCGCCCGCGCCATCTCCAAAGAGGACACAGGTAGAGCGGTCGGTCGGGTCCATCAGACGGGAAAGGGCCTCGCACCCTACCACCAGCGCATACTGCCCGCCCAGTGTGGTGAGCAGGCCGCGGGCCACGGCGGTGCCGTAGACAAAACCGGAGCAGGCCGCGTTGACGTCCAGTGCCGGGCGATCCTCAGGCAGGCCCAGCGCACGCTGTACCTGACAGGCCACGCTCGGGGTCGCGTCCGGGGCCGAGAGGGTAGCACAGACACAACAGGCGATCTGCTCCGGGGCCAGGCCGCTGCGTTCCAGTGCCTGCCGGGCGGCTGCGATCGCCAGGGTGGCCGCGCTCTCCCCCTCCGTGCACCAGTGCCGGGTGCGGATGCCCGTGCGAGTGGTGATCCACTCGTCGCTGGTGTCCACGACGCGGCTCAGATCTTCGTTGGTGACCGTGCGGCCGGGCAGTGCCCCGCCGGTTGCGATCAGCTGTAACCCGTTCATGCTTTCCTCGTTTCCCCGATCTGGCGGTATTTTTTATAGCGCTGCTCGGCCAGGGCCTTGCCGCCCATCTTGCAGAGAGTGCGCAGATGGTTTTTCAGGGCCGTGTCCAGCGCCGCGTACAGAGCCGCGTGGCTGCGCTGCGCGCCGCCCACCGGCTCCGGGATGATCTCTTCCACAATCCCATCCCGATAGAGGTCCTGGGCCGTCAGCTTCATCAGCTCACAGGCCTCGCCGCTGCGGGAAGAATCTTTCCACAGGATGCTGGCAAAGCCCTCCGGACTGAGCACCGAGTAAACGGCGTTTTCCAGCATGAGGATGTGGTTTGCCACGCCCAATGCCAGTGCACCGCCGCTGGAGCCCTCGCCCGTAACGACGGCGATGATGGGCACAGTCAGGCCGCTCATCTCCATCAGGTTGCGGGCGATGGCCTCGCCCTGACCCCGTTCCTCGGCTTCCTTGCCGGGGTAAGCGCCCGGCGTGTCAATAAAGGTAATGATGGGGCGGCCAAATTTTTCGGCCTGCTTCATCAGGCGCAGAGCCTTGCGGTACCCCTCGGGGCCCGGCATTCCAAAATTGCAGGCCATGTTTTCTTCCAGTGTGGCACCCTTGCGGTGACCGATGACGGTCACGGGCATCCCGTGGAATTTGGCGATGCCGCCCAGAATGGCCCGGTCTTCCCGGCACTGGCGGTCACCGCACTGCTCAAAGAAATCGGTAAACAGGGCGTTGACGGTCTCGTCGATGTGGGGGCGGGCCGGATGCCGGGCCAGAAAGACCCGGTCCTCGGCGGTCAGCGGGCCACAGCTGCGGAGGATCTCATCCTCCTCCACAGCCAGCTCCGCCAGCTCAGAGGCATGAGCCGTGATGGCGCTCATATCGCTCTCTTCGTCGGCTGCATTGCCGCGCAGGGCTGCGATCTGGGCATCCAGCGGAGCAAGCTGCTCCAAAAGGTCTTTAATCATTCCGTCTTCCTCCCTCTGCGTGGAGCTGCAGCAGCTGGATCAGCGTAGCACGCAGCTCACTGCGGGGCACCACCTTATCCACAAAGCCGTGCTCCAGCTGGAACTCACTGCGCTGGAAGCCCGCCGGCAGTGTCTCGCCGATGGTCTGCTCGATGACGCGGGGGCCGGCAAAGCCGATGAGTGCCCCGGGCTCGGCCAGCATGATATCTCCCAGGCTGGCAAAGCTGGCGGTGACACCGCCCGTGGTGGGGTGGGTCAGCACACTGATGTACAACCCGCCCTTGCTGGAAAAGCGCTCAATGGCGGCGCTGGTCTTGGCCATCTGCATCAGGCTGAAAATGCCCTCCTGCATCCGGGCGCCGCCGCTGGCCGAGAAGATGACCAGAGGCAGGTGCTTGCTGGTAGCATACTCAATGGCGCGGGTGATCTTATCGCCCACAGCCGTGCTCATGCTGCCCATAAAGAAGCGGCTGTCCAGCACCGCGGCCACGCAGGCCACGCCGCCGATCCGACCCACGGCCGTGACGGCAGCTTCGCTCAGGCCTGTCTTCGCCGTTGCCCCTGCCAGCTTTTCCGGATAGCCCGGGAAATGGAGGACATCCTGCGGAGGCAGCGACTCATCCAGCTCCCGGAAACTGCCATGGTCCAGCACAAGGCTGAGCCGATAGTAGCCGCCGATGGGCAGGTGGAAGCCGCAGTTGGGGCAGACGAAAAAGCTTTTGGCCCAGATCTGCCGGGTAGTGCGGCGGCCGCACTGCTTACACTCCACAAACTGGGGTTCTGTCCAGGCCACGCCGACGTCACGCCGGGCCTTGAGCTGGAACGTGCGTTCCCGCATTTTGCCGCCGGGGAGCAGGTCTCTGATATCGTTCATCTCGCTTGCCTCAGTACCTTATTCCGCGTGGGCCGTCAGGTAGTTAAAGATATCGCCCACGGTCTTCATGTTGGCCAGCTCCTCATCGGAGATGGAGACGCCGAATGCATCTTCCAGAGCCATGTTCAGTTCCACAGCATCCAGGCTGTCGGCCTCCAGGTCCTCGGTCAGGCTGGCCTCCATGGTCACCTTGTCTTCCTCGCAGTTCAGGGTGTCAACAACGATCTTCTTCATCTCATCGAAAGTCATAGTAATGGTCTCCTTTTATCAAATGGTTTATCTTGTGTGTTTCAAATTGTTTACCTAAAGTTTTTGAGTTGTCGAACAAGGCCATTATATCGAATTCCGGTCAGATGTCAAGAGTTTTATCTAAAAAGTTTTAGCTTTTACAGTTCTTTCACAAGTATTTATCAAACCAAACAAAAGTTTTCGTTGTGTAAATCCCTGTTTTGGGCGCAAAAAGGCCCTCTCACGCAACTGGTGAGAGGGCTTCGCCGATTCTTAATTTACCGCAAGCATCTTCTATTAAATCCACCACCCCGGCGCCAAAGCGTCCAGATCCATCCCCTTGAAAAGCGTCTCGCCATGGCACATAAGGCAGATGGTTTTCATGCTGCTGCCTTCGTTTTCTTATTTTTGAAATAATAGCCAATGCCAATGGCGTCCGCCAGTGCCCAGCCAATGGGCACACTGAGCCAGATGCCCGTCACGCCCAGTGGAGTGGCCGAGAGCAGGTAGGCCAGCGCCACACGGGTGCCCAGCGAAGCAATGGTCAGGATGACCGACATTCCCGGCTGGTTGACAGCGCGGTAGTAGCCGTACAGCAGGAACAGCATACCGATGCCAGTATAACAGGCCCCCTCAATGTGGAGGTAGTGCACCCCCGCCGCGACGATCCCCGTCTGGGACGGATTCATAAAAATCTGTATGAGCGGAGCTGCAAACAGGCAGACCAGCACGCTGATGCAGATGCAGAACACAGCAGAAGTGGCCGCCGCGCTCCGGATGCCCTTACGGATGCGCTCCGGCTGGTTGGCCCCGTAGTTCTGGGCCACATAGGTGGAGAACGCGTTGCCGAAATCCTGCACCGGCATATAGGCAAAGGAATCAATTTTGACCGCCGCTGCAAAGGCAGCCATGATGACCGTGCCAAAACTGTTGACAAGGCCCTGCACCATCAGGATGCCAAAGTTCATGATGGACTGCTGGACGCTGGTCATAACGGACAGATTCAGGATGGTTCCCAGATTGTGCTTGTCCCACTTGCAGTCTTCCCGCCGGGGGCAGAGCTCCGGGAACTGCTTTAAGGTATAAAGCCCGATGCCCACGCCGGATACAAACTGGGAAAACACGGTGGCGATGGCCGCACCCTGGACGCCCCAGTGGAGCACCAGCACACAGACCAGGTCCAGCACCACGTTCAGGATCGACGACACTGCCAGAAAGACCAGCGGCACCATCGAGTTCCCGATAGCCCGGAGCAGATTTGCAAAGTAGTTATACAAAAAAGTGGCAAAAATGCCGCCGAAGATCATAACGAGGTACTGCTTCATCAGCGGGCGGATCTCCACCGGGACCCGCAGCACCCACAAAATGCCGTTGAGGCCCAGATAAACCAACAGGTTGACTGCCAGTGAGATGCCCGCAATGAGGGCAAAGGACTGGAACACGCTCTGCCGCATCCGGGCCTCTTCCCCACCGCCATACTGCATGGAGATGGCCGCGCCGCTGCCCATACACAGGCCCAGCACAATGGAGGTAAGGAATGTCATCAGGGTGTAAGACGAACCCACGGCGGCCAGAGCGTCCGCTCCGAGGAAGCGGCCCACCACCCAGGTATCGGCAATGTTATACATCTGCTGCAAGAGGTTGCCGCACATCAGCGGCAGGGCAAACAGCAGCATATTGCGGGTAATGGGCCCTTGGGTAAGACTGCGCTGCACGATAAACCGATTCTCCTTTTCCGATTTTTTCCAACTCCTGTTTTATGCTTCCAGGCCGAAGCGCTGCCGGTATTCCAGCGGCGTACAGTGTTTCACCTCGCGGAATGTTTTAATAAAGTAGCTGCCATCCGCAAAACCGCACTCAGCCCCGATCTCCCCGGTCTTGAGGCGGGTGGAACGGAGGAGTTCGGCGGCCTTTTCCACCCGGTACTGCTTGACATACTGGATGGGGGTGGTTCCCAGCAGCTGCCGGAACGAGCGCAGGCAGGCACTCTCGCTCAGAGCCACACAGGCGGCGATCTTCTCCACGGTCAGCTCCTCCGCATAGTGCTCCTCCACAAAGCGGAGCATCTGCTTCATCCGCTCGGCCGCGATCTGCTCCTGCTGGGAGACTTTGGTCTTGCCGCCCACGCACTGGGTGCTGAGGATCCGCAGCGCCGCCGAGAGATGATACCGCGCCCGGTTCTCATAATCAAAGGGCTCATCGGCCACCTCCCGCCAGGCATCCCGCAGGCAGGCCAGCACCTCTTTCTGCCAGGGCACCGCCTCATTGAGGAGGAAGAACGCCGGAGCTCCCGGCTGGGTCATGGGCTTGATGAGCTTCTGCCAGAAGATGGTGTCCATACCGCCCACCAGCCGCGGGTGGAACACGCAGGAGTGGAGCAGGGCGGGGCTCTGCTCCACCGCATGAAGCGCCCCGGAGTTCACAAAAATACCCTCTCCCTGATTCAGGCGGACGCGGGTCTTGTTCACATCCACACACAAAATGCCTTTTTCCGATAGGATATACTCAAATTCCTCGTGCCAGTGCCATGCCACGGAATCTGCCGTCATGTCCTCCGCATAGCACGCGATGGGGAACATCGGGCTTCCGTGTTGTGCCAGCTCCCGGCCCTCCGAGCTTGCCACAACAATGTTGCAGACCTGTACCGCCATATTTGCCAATTCCTTTCCCCACATGAATGTTAGTTTTTTATCCAAGCCGATTTTGTTGTATAAATCGGGTGCTTTTATTCTACTACATCCACCTGTTTTATGGTATTATTTCATCAGAGCTGCAAGCTCAGTATAACACCGCGACGGACGGAAAACAACTGCCCGCACCCGATGTCTCTCAATCTGTTTTCTAGGAGGTATTTTTATGCTTCGGATTCAATATCTTGATAAAGACCGTTTTATGCGCCAGGTTGCTGCCAGCAAGGGCAGTGTTTACCTGCATCTGGACAATGGCGAGACCTGCGACCTTAAGAAAGATTCTGCCACCACCGAGCTGTTCCAGATGATGAATGCCCCCGCCAAGGGCTTTTCCATCAGCGTGGCCGACCCTGCTGACGTGACGGGCTTCCTGCACTATATGCTGGAGGCCGGCCGCAAGGACCGCGCCTGCTAAATTGCCATCCTCTCATTCACATATTACAGCAAAACGAGAGACCCGCCCCGGCGTACAATGCCCCGGAGCGGGCCTTTCGTTTGCTTTGCTGTTTTACAGGATGCAGCGGCTGATGGCCTTTGCCACCGCCAGCAGTTCCTCCTGCCCGATAAAGCCAAACTTCATCTCGTGCTCATCCGCATAGCAGACCGTCAGCTGTGAGGTCTGCAGCGGGTCGCCAAAGCCGGCCGTCTGGATGCCGAAATGGACGATCTTCCGGTAGGGCAGCACAAAGATCTCCTGCCGGGTGCCCGTGACGCCCTGCATATCCACAATAAAAATGCGGTGGGAGGTAAACACGGCCTGGTCACGCACCGTCTTGTAGGCTCCCACGATCTGCTCGCCGTCCAGCAGCAGCTCCTGCACATTTTTGCAGATCTCTTTTTCTTTGACGCGGATGAGGTTCTGCATCGGTTTATCCCGAAATTCCATTCTGTCTTCCCCTTTCAGCGCTGCAGCGCAGTTCATTCTGTGCCCAGTATAGCATCTATAGCGTGGTGTTGCAAGATGTCCGGCTCTCGCTTTTGGGCGCGGGATATGTTATAATTCACTTCGAGAACTTCTGCCCCGCTCCCGGGGCCCAAAATAAACGAGAACCGTGAGGGATATTATGGAGATCATCATTCATCAGGCCATTCTGCATGTGCTGGACACCACACTGGACGCCCCGGTGCTCAGCGGCAGCTGCATGGAGCCTACCGCCGAGAAAATGGCGTACCTGCAATACCACATTGAAAAACTGCTGGCCAGCGATGACATCCGCCAGTGCCGTCCCCTGCCCGACTCCGCGTTTCGGAACGAGCTGGAACAGAACAAGGATTTCGTGGACCTCTCCTGCCGGATCGCAGGTGTCCTGTTTGATTACATGCACGCCCACACCACCATCCCCGGGGCAGACCTGGCCGTGGTGGATTTCACCCGGGATGGCGAGCCCTGGCTGGGGATCCTGAAACTGAACTACAAAAACGGCTACACCCATTACACCGAGGAGGTGGGTGGAGCCCCCGTCAACTCCATTATCCAGCAGCGGGCCTGCCTGCCCACCCAGAGCGGCAAGGTGGAGGAGGGTGCCCTTGTGGACCTGACCGATTACTCCATGCGCCTGCTGGAAAAGAAATACGACATCGACGGCCACAAAGAGTTTTACCTCTCCACAGTGGTGTTCCAGTACACCCAGGCCGAGCCCGAAAAGAAAAAGCTGCAGGCCATCCAGGAAGCCGCTGCCCAGGCTGTGAAAGACAGCTATGCCGACGAGCCCCACGCCGAGGCACAGGTAGCCATGCTCATCGCCAATCAGGCCTCCGACAACGACAATCAAGTCACTGTGGAGCAGGTGCGCAGACAGCTGGCCGAGGACTACCCGCTGGCCGCCGTCCCCTTTGATGACTATGTGGAGAAAAGCGACGTGCTGGAACCTGCCATGCACGACCAGCCCGTGACGGTGACGCCTGCCCGCATCCGCCGGATGGAGAGCCGCAGCATCCACACTGCCAACGGCATTGAGGTCAAGATCCCTACCGAGATGCTTTCCGAGGATTCGGCCGTGGAATTCCTCCACGATGCGGACGGCAGTGTCTCCCTCCTGATTAAAAATGTGATTTTGTAATTTTACCGCGCTCCCTCTTGCAATTTCAGTCTTTCTATGGTATACCCGTGTTGTATTCTTCGTAATGTTTTTGACTGTCTGGATTGCAAGGAGGATTCTTTATGGAGTTGGCACTTATCTGCGCCCAACAGGTCATGGTGCTGTTTCTGCTCATTGGGGTGGGCACGTTGGCTGTCAAAACGGGTGTCCTGAAGCTGGAACACAAACAGCCGCTGTCCAATCTGCTGGTCAACATCGTGGTCCCGGCCATGATCGTAAACTCCTATCAGATGGAGTTCAGCCTTGAAATCCTGCGCAACCTGCTGGCGGCGTTCGGCCTGAGCATCCTCACCATTGCACTGGGCACCGTGCTCACGCTGGCCCTCACCGCCCGCCGCAAGAACAGCCGGACCGCGATCTTCCGCTTTGCCAGCATCTTTTCCAATGCAGCTTACATGGGCTTCCCGCTCATCTCGGCCCTGTTCGGCTCGGAGGGGCTGCTTTACGCCAGCGCCTATGTCACGGTGTTCAACGTCCTGCTCTGGACGCTGGGCTACAGCATGGTCAGCGGCAGCTCTGACCCCAAAGCCGTGGTGAAGAGCCTGGCCCACACCCCGGCCATTTACGCTGTCCTGATCGGCCTGGCCATTTACCTCCTGCAAATCCCCATCCCTGCCCTGCTGGCCCAGCCCATCTCCCTGCTGGGTGCCATGAACACCCCTCTTTCCATGCTCATCACCGGAATGCTGATCGCGGCGGGCGATTTAAAGAGCATCGTCTGTAGCCGCCCCATCTGGAAACTGGCCGCCGTGCGGATGCTGGTCATCCCGGCCCTCTGCCTTGGGGCCTTTGCTCTGCTGGGGCTGTTCCGCTTCGGGATGGCCGCACAGGTCGTGCTGCTGCTCGAGTGCTGCCCCGCTGCTGCCATCACCTCGGTGTTTGCGGTGCAGTTCGGCCACGATGAGCAGTTTGCCGCCGGGTGCGTTGTGCTCACCACCCTGCTCAGCATCCTCACCCTGCCGCTGTGCGCGCTGGTGCTCACGATGGCGTAAAACGAAAATGTTCTCAAAAAACGCTCCCGCAAAGGGTCTTGGCCCAATGCGGGAGCGTTTTGTCTTTTGATTTCCTTTATTGCAGATTCAGCTGCTCTTTGTGGTATTGCAGCGTGTAGAGCTGGTAATACCGCCCGTGCCGGGCCAGCAGCTGCTGGTGAGTGCCCTGCTCCAGAATTTTGCCGTGCGAGAGCACAATGATGTTGTCCGCGTGCTGAATCGTGGACAGGCGGTGAGCCACAATGAGCATAGTGCCCACCGAGCGCATCTTTTCCAGCGAATCCTGGATCAGCAGCTCGGTCTCGGTGTCGATGTTGGCGGTGGCCTCGTCCAGGATCATCACGCTGGGCTTGTGCAGGATGGTGCGGGCAAAGCTGAGCAGCTGGCGCTGGCCTGCCGAGAAGTTGTTGCCCCGCTCCCGGACTTCCTCGTCCAGCCCATGGTCCAGCTTGTTGATGAAGTGGTCCGCGTTGACATAGCGGCAGACCTCCATAATTTCTTCATCCGGGATGTTCTCCTCCCGCAGGACAATATTGGAGCGAATGGTGCCCGAGAAGAGGAAAACATCCTGCAGCATCTGGCCAAAGTGCTTCCGCAGGCAGGAAATTTTGATCTTGCGGATGTCGATGCCGTCAATCAAAATCTCACCTCTCTGGAACTCATAGTTGCGGCAGATGAGGGAGAGAATCGTGCTCTTGCCAGAGCCCGTGGAGCCCACGAATGCAACGGTCTGGCGGGGGTTCACATGGAACGAAACGCCCTGCAGCACCCACTCGCCGGGGATATAGCTGAACCAGACATCCTTGAATTCGATCTCGCCCTTGATGTCCTCCAGCTCGATGGCGTCCGGGGCATCCTGCATCTTGGGCTCAATGTCCATGATGGAGAAAACTTTCTCCGACGACGCAAAGGCCGACTGCAGCCAGTTGAATTGCTCCGCCAGGTTCTGGATCGGCGTAAAGAACTTGGAGATGTACATGTAGAACGTGACGATGGTGCCGGACGAAATGCTCTGCCCCAGGAACGTGGCCCCCGTCAGGTGGCCCATGCCGCCCAGATAGAACAGGCAGAGAATGGAACTGATATAAAGCATATACACCAGCGGGCGGAACACGCCAAAAACGAAGATCTGCTCCTGGGTCGCCCGGGCCAGAGTCTGGCTCTTCTGGCGGAACTCGGTCATCTTCTCGTCTTCCCGGCCAAAGATCTGAGTCACTTTGATGCCAGAGAGGTTCTCGGAAAGATAGGTATTGATGTCGGTCGTGGCATCTTTCACCTTGCGGTAAGCCCGGCGGGAGAACTTGCGGAAGATGACCGTGAAGATGACGATGAACGGCACAAAGCAGAGCACCATCAGGGTCAACTCATAGTTGAGGCAGAGCATCGCCACCAGAATGCCCAGAATGACGAACGCGTTCTTGGTCAGGTTGACCAGCAAGTTTGTAAACATCATCGAGATGGCGTTGGTGTCGTTGGTCACGCGGGTGACCAGCTTGCCCACCGGGATCTCATTGAGCTGTTCGTGAGCCAGTGACTCGATGTGGGTAAACAGATCTTCGCGCAGGTCGGAAATGATGCGCTGCCCCACTTTCTGGAGGATGACGGCCTGGAAATAGGTGCTCAGCATCGAGAAGATGAGCACGCCCGCATAGACCGCCACCGAGGCAAACAGATGGTCGAGGGTAAAGTCCCCTACCACCAGCTCTTCAATATAGCCCACGATGAGAGGAGACGCAATATCGTAACTGATGGAGAAGAGGACCAGAAAGCCCACAATGATGAATTTTCCGCCATAGGGCTTGGCGTACTGGATCAGACGGCGCACGATCTCGCCATCGGCCATATTCCGTTCAAAGCCCATGGATCCTTTCTTGTCCTTGACGGAGGCGTAGGCAAACACCAGCAGGGCCGTGACCACACCAATAACGGCTCCCACCAGCAGAAGCGGATTCACATTAGCCATTGCTGTCACCTCCTACCTCATCTTCCAGCCGCTGGAGGTCCACCATCCGGCGATACTCGGGGCAGGAAGCATACAGGCTGTCGTGGGGGCCCACGGCCTCCACCCGGCCATCCTCAAGGAAGATGATCTTGTCCAGCCCCTCCACCGTGGAAATGCGGTGGGCAATGAGGAGGGTGGTCTTCCCTGCCCGGCTGGCCTTGAGATTGTCCAGAATGATCTTCTCGGTGCGAGTGTCCACGGCCGAGACGGAATCGTCCAGAATCAGGATGGGCGCGTTCTTGAGCAGGGCGCGGGCAATGGAGATGCGCTGCTTCTGGCCGCCGGAAACGGTCACGCCGCGCTCGCCCAGCACGGTCTCATAACCGTCTTTAAAGTCCACGATGTTGTCACGGACGTCCGCCAGCGCGGCAGCACGGTCAATGTCCTCCCGGGTAGCGTCATCCACACCGAACCCGATGTTATGGGCGATGGTATCCGAGAAGAGGAAGTTGTCCTGCGGGACATAGGCGCAGGCGTTGCGCACCGAGTGGATGGAAACGGTGTTGACGTCTTTGCCATCCACAAACAGGGTGCCGTCCGGCACGTTGTAGGTGCGAAGCAGCAGGTCTACCAGAGCGGTCTTGCCCGCGCCCGTCTTGCCCACGATGCCCACTCTCTCGCCGGGCTGGATCGTGAAGCTGATGTTTTTGAGCACATCGAACTCGCCGTCCGGGTAGCGGAACGTCAGGTCCCGGAATTCCACGCCGCCCTGCACATTGGCCAGATCAGGCACGCCGGGACGGTCAGCCACATCAATGGGGGCATCCAGCAGCTCGGTGATGCGGTTGAGGGACGCCTTGCCACGGGAGGATTTTTCAATGAGCATGGCCACGGCCATGATGGGCCAGACGATGGCCTCAAAGTAACCGATGTACTCCACCAACTGGCCCGCGTTGAACCGCCCGACGTAGACAAGATAGCCGCCAAAACCCAGGATCACGCAGATGACCGACTCCACAAACAGGGTGACCATGATCTCCAGCAGCACCGAGATGCGGGTATACTCCACGTTGATCTTCTCGTTTTCCTTGTTGAGCTTCCGGAACGCGATCAGCTCTTTCAGTTCCTTGACAAAGGCCTTGATGACCGCGATGCCGGAGAAATTCTCCTGCGCGAAGTCTGAGAGGTCGGAGAAAGCCTGCTGGCGCTTCTCCCAGGTCTTGGTCATCGTCTTGCCCATCACGGTGCCAATGGCCAGCATCAGCAGCGCCGGGATCAGGGCCAGCAGCGTGAGCTGGTGATCCATGTTCCACATTTTATAAAGGGCCAGCAGGCCAAGGGTCAGGGCGTCAAAAAACATGAGCACGCCATCGCCAAAGCACTCCTGGATGGTATCCAGGTCGTTGGTGTACAGGCTCATCAGGTTGCCCACCTTGTTGACCTGATAATATTGCTGGGAGAGCTGGCGGCTGTGGTCAAACATCCGCTCCCGCAGATCTGCCGTGACCCGCACGGCACTGCCAAAGAAGCAGACGCGCCACAAAAAGCGGCCCAGCACCATCAGTATAATAATGTAGATCATCGGCAGGCAGATGTGCTGGAACAGCACCTCTTTGCCAAAGGCCACAGTCTGCCCGTCCACGACCACCTGCCCCAGATTGACCCCATTGATCACCAGCCGGTAAAGCCGGGGGATCAAAAGCTGGATGTAGTCTACCGTCAGCAGTGCCGCCAGGCCCAGCAGAAGCACCGGAGCATTCTTGAGGTAGTAGCGGTTGATGTACTTGCCAAAGATCACTGCAACGTTTCCCTCCTTTTCCTATCCATCAGCAAAAACGCGCACAAAGGCGAGCCGCCCTGCCCGCAAGGCAGGCCCGGCTCGCCCTATATGCTTTTCAAAACCGAACGATACCAGTATAAGGGCATTCGCAGATTCTGTCAACATCTGCAAACTTTCCCACTCCGAGAATCAAACAAAAAAGCCATCATCTTTGCAATACGCATTGATGATGGCTTCGTGTTGGAGCGGCCGACGAGGCTCGAACTCGCTACCTCCACCTTGGCAAGGTGGCGCT
>ERZ1027228.327-NODE-327-length-20206-cov-6.013796_pt1 | contig 20206 bp, 17 predicted proteins | sample MGYA00519266_ERZ1027228 | MGnify/ENA primary metagenome ERZ1027228 (study PRJEB26926, sample SAMN06164465) | human gut metagenome | biome: ENVO:00009003; feature: ENVO:2100002; material: ENVO:00002003 | host: Homo sapiens | place: USA | collected 2012 ...
ATCTAGAATATGGCTTTCTTAAAGATTTGTCTTATTTTTGTTGCATAAACAACTTAAAAACAACAAAACAAGAACACTATAATGAAAAAGATTGCAGCTTTTATCCTATTTATCGGTGTTTTAGATAGTATTTCAGCCCAAAGCACACTCACCTTAGATAGTTGTCGTGCTTTAGCATTATCCAACAATAAAGAGTTGCGCATTTCAGCTGAAAAGATTACAGCTGCACATTATGAAAAGAAAGCGGCTTTTACCAATTATCTTCCTAAGATTGCAGCTATAGGAACGTATATGCGCACTCAGAAAGAAATCTCTTTATTAAGTGACGAACAAAAGGGAGTTATCAGTCAGATAGGGACTACCGCCCAAGGCTCTATACAGGAAACTTTCCAACAACTGGCAGCTTCCAATCCCGAACTCGCACAAATACTGCAACCACTTGCTCCCCTCATCCCAGGTATTGGAAATGCACTGAACAAGGTCGGACAAGGTTTGGTAGATGCGCTGCGCACCGACACACGCAATATGTATGCAGGAGCTGTAACCCTTACCCAACCCATCTTCATGGGAGGAAAAATTGTTGCCTACAATAAAATCACCCAATACGCAGAACAGCTGGCCGAATCACAGCACGCCACCGGTATGCAGGATATCATTTTGAATACAGACCAAGCTTACTGGCAAGTCATCTCACTGATAAACAAGAAAAAACTAGCCCAAAGCTATCTGCAACTGGTCAGCCAACTGGACAGTGATGTAGATAAAATGATAACCGAAGGTGTCGCCACCAAAGCCGACGGACTAAGTGTAAAAGTAAAAGTGAATGAAGCCGAAATGAAGCTCACACAAGTAGACAACGGATTAAGCCTATCTAAAATGGTACTATGCCAATTATGCGGTCTGCCTTTAAATGATGAAATACGTTTAGCAGATGAAGACGTAGAAAGCTTAACTCTCCCTGAATATCATGTAGGTGATAATGTAGCCACCGCTTTGGCAAATCGCGAAGAATTACGAAGTTTGGATCTAGCTAATAAAATTTATGACCAAAAAGTCAATATCACCCGCGCGGGATTTCTTCCTACAGTGGCTCTGACCGCCAACTACATGGTAACCAATCCCTCATTGGTAAACGGCTTTGAACGCAAATTCCGTGGCATGTGGGCTGTTGGCGCTATGGTACAAATTCCAATATGGAACTGGGGCGAAGGAATGTATAAGGTAAAAGCTGCCAAAGCGGAAGCAAACATTGCCCGCTATCAACTGGCAGATGCAAAAGAAAAGGTAGAATTGCAGGTAAGCCAAGCCAGCTATAAAGTAAATGAAGCAGCCAAACGCCTGAGCATGGCCGAAAAAAATCTGGAAAAAGCAGACGAGAATCTGCGCTATGCCAAACTGGGATTCATGGAAGGAGTCATTCCCACCAGTAATGTATTGGAAGCGCAAACCGCTTGGTTATCTGCCCAATCAGACAAAATAGACGCTCAGATTGATGTAAAACTGACTGAAGTCTATTTGCGCAAGTCAATGGGAGTGCTTAAATAAAAATTAAAGATTAAAAACGAAAAGATATGGCAGAAAGATCACAACACAGCAATATTTTGCTGGCATTTATTTCACTGACAGCAGTCATCGTTATTGTATCGCTGATAGGTTTCTTCACATTGGGAAAAGGCCCGGAAATCATTCAGGGACAAGCAGAAGCTGACGAATATCGGGTTTCCAGCAAAGTACCGGGACGCATTCTGGAATTTCGTGTGAAAGAAGGAGACAAAGTAAAAGCCGGTGACACACTGGCTATCCTTGAAGCCCCCGATGTAAAAGCCAAACTTTCTCAAGCACAAGCTGCCGAACAAGCAGCACAAGCCTTGAATGAAAAAGCACAACGAGGTACCCGCCAAGAGCAACTGCAAGCTGCCTACGAAATATGGCAGAAAGCTAAAGCCGGAGTAGAAATTGCTGAAAAGTCATACAACCGTGTCAACCGACTCTTTGAAGAAGGCGTAATGTCCGCGCAAAAACGTGATGAAGCCAAAGCACAATTTGATGCCATGAGTGCTACAGAAAAAGCTGCACGCTCCCAATACGAAATGGCAAAGAACGGTGCACAACGTGAAGACAAAGCCGCAGCCGCAGCCCAAGTAGAACGTGCCAAAGGTGCTGTAGCCGAAGTTTCTTCCTACATAGACGAAACGATACTGACCGCGTCAGCTGATGGAGAAGTAACCGAAATCTTTCCCAAAGCAGGCGAACTGGTAGGTACCGGTGCCCCCATTATGAACGTGGCCCGCTTGAATGACATGTGGGTAACATTCAATGTACGCGAAGATTTCCTAAAAGACTTTACCGTAGGAAATGAGATTAACGCATTTATTCCTGCCTTTGACAAAGAAATAAAATTCAAGATTACTTATATGAAAGATCTGGGTACATATGCCGCCTGGAAAGCAACCAAGACTACGGGGCAATTCGACCTGAAGACCTTCGAGGTAAAAGCTGTTCCTGTAGAGAGAACAGACGGATTGCGTCCGGGAATGAGTGCCATCATCGAGAAATAACAAACAATGAACAATACTGTCCATAACCGTATATTCCGCATAGCCCGGCGTGAAGTGTTCCGCATCGCCACAAGACCGCTATATCTGTTCTGCATGATCATAGCTCCCTTGTTCTGTTACCTCTTCTTTACTACATTAATGTGGAACGGACTCCCTACGGATATGCCGGCAGGTGTGGTCGATTTGGACAACACAGCTACCACACGCAGCATCATCCGTAATCTGGACGCTTTTCAGCAGACTAAAATCATAGCGCATTACCCCAGTTTCGCAGATGCCCGCAAAGCCATGCAGCAAGGGAAAATCTATGCTTTCTACTATATTCCAAAAGGAACTACCGACAAGGCATTAGCAAGCCGCCAACCCAAGGTTTCTTTTTATACCAACTATTCCTATCTGGTAGCTGGTTCATTACTCTATAAAGACCAGCGCACCATGTCCGAGCTGGCGGGTGGAGCCATCGGCCGTGCCACCTTATATGCCAAAGGAGCTACAGAAGACCAAGCCATGGCGTTCCTGCAGCCCATAGTCATCGACTCCCATGTATTAAACAACCCATGGCTCAACTATTCAGTATATTTGAGTAACACTATCATACCAGGTATTCTGATGCTGCTTATCTTTATGACCACCGTCTATACCATTGGAAGTGAAATGAAAACCAACACCCAAAAAGAATGGATGGGCATGGCAGGCAATTCCATCACCGTAGCTCTGACCGGCAAATTGCTGCCTCAGACTTTAGTTTTCTTTGTCATGGGCACCTTCTATAATGTTTATCTATACGGTTTCCTGCACTATCCCTGTAATAGCGGTATACTGCCCATGCTGTTTGCCGGTCTGTTATTAGTACTGGCTTCACAGGCTTTCGGAGTATTTCTGTTCGGATTGTTTACAACAGTCCGCTTGGCACTGAGCACTGCCTCCCTATGGGGAGTGATTTCTTTCTCCATATCGGGTATGAGTTTTCCAGTTATGGCAATGAATCCTGTGTTACAGGCACTGGCCAATCTATTCCCGTTACGCCACTACTTCCTGATTTATGTAGATTTGGCGCTTAACGGATATCCGCTGATTTACGCATGGCATTCAATAGTCGCGTTGATGTTATTCATGCTGTTGCCTTTCTTTATACTGAAAAGACTGCGCACAGTACTATTACATTATGTATATATTCCCTAAAACGGCAAGCAGTTATGAGAGCATATAAACTCAAAGATATCATCTCACAAGGAACTAAAGACCTTTTCTACATCTGGTGGCAAGAGCTGAAAGCAGTTGTGAAGGATCAGGGTGTACTTATCTTCTTCATTCTGGTACCACTAGGCTATCCGCTTCTCTATACCTTTATATATACCAATGAAACAGTGCGTGAAGTTCCTGCTGCTGTAGTAGATAATAACCGTTCCAGCCTCAGCCGTGAATACCTGCGTCTGGTAGATGCAGGTGCCGACTTGGAAATAGTATCTCATTGCAGTGATATGGAAGAAGCAAAAACTTTATTGAAAAACGGCAAAGTGTATGGCATCATCTATATTCCTGAAAGCTTCAGCCGCGACATTACTAAAGGAGTTCAAACCCATGTTACCATCTACTGTGACATGAGCGGTATGCTATACTACAAAGCCATGCTGACAGCCAACACCAATGCCTCGCTGATGATGAACAAACAGATAAAGATAGAACGCTCCGGCAACACAACCATCCGACAAGATGAAGTGAGCACGTCTCCCATAGCGTATGAGGATATTTCCATTTTCAATCCGCAGAACGGTTTTGCCAGCTTCCTGATACCCGCCGTACTGATATTGATTATCCAACAAACTTTACTGCTAGGAGTAGGTCTATCTGCCGGAACTGCTCGTGAGAACAACCGTTTTCGAGACCTTATCCCCATGAGCCGCCATTATCATGGCACGCTGCGCATTGTTTTAGGCAAATCACTGACTTACCTTATGATATATGCTGTCATGGCTACCTATATGCTCTGCCTTGTTCCCAAAATGTTCAGCCTGGTACAAATAGCTCAAGCCGGAACCCTAGCGGCATTCATGTTTCCCTATATACTGGCATGCATCTTTTTCGCGATGACTTGTTCTATCTTTATTCACCATCGGGAAGCCTGTATGATGATTTATGTATTTACCTCAGTACCGTTGCTATTTATCTCAGGCATTTCGTGGCCAGGTACTGCCATTCCTAAATTCTGGGAGGTGGTTTCGTGGCTGTTCCCTTCCACTTTCGGCATCAACGGCTTTGTACGCATCAACAATATGGGAGCCACACTAACCGATGTACTGACAGAGTACCGGATATTGTGGATACAAACAGGCGTTTATTTCCTTACCACCTGCATCGTATACCGTCGTCAGATCACCTTAAGCCGCAGACATGTATACGAAAGATTAAAAGAGATTAAGAAAAGACGCAAAACAAATATCGTCTGAATTTGTTTATAAATTAAAAACCAAATGAATTATTTAGGATGAAAAAACTTTTTATTCTGGCATGCGTATGCCTACTGATTACTTCATGTAACAGTAACCCCAAAAACACTAACGATTCTGCAACCTCCACCGAAACAACGGATATGCACAATGCAGAAAATTCATTGGATTATGACGGTACTTACACCGGAACCTTTCCAGCTGCCGACTGTCCGGGTATCAACATGACCCTGACTATTAAAAAAGACAAGACTTTTGAGTTGATATCAGAATACATTGACCGGCAGGATGCTACTTTCAAAGAATATGGAACTTACTCCGTTGAAGGTAATATTATGACTTTAATTAATGGAGAGGATAAGCAATATTATAAAGTCGGTGAGAATACCCTGACCGCTCTCAATCAAGACAAACAGGCAATAACAGGAGAGTTAGCAGACCATTATATCCTACACAAAAAATAAACTTTACTTCATCTGTCATTTTCATGCCAAAGTGAAGAGTCCGCTTCAATCTATCACAGCTGGATTCTTCACTTTGTTCTTTTATTTGTCCACAATCTGTATTCACACTAATTAACTTCCATTCCTTTTGTTTATTACGAAAATTTCGTAGATTTGCGAAAACATCGTAATCAATTCATTTTCTTATGGAAAAGCTAACGATACAAGAAGAAGAAGTGATGCTTCATATTTGGAGCATGGGAGAATGTTTCGTGAAAGACATAGTTGCTAAATTTCCCGAACCTAAACCACCTTACACTACGGTAGCGTCTATAGTGACCAACCTGAAAAGAAAAGGTTATGTTACAGCCAAGCGCTTCGGTAACACCTATCAATACACCCCTGTAGTGAAACAAAGTGAATACAAACGCACATTTGTAAGTGGTGTGGTCCGAAACTATTTTGCCGACTCGTATAAGGAAATGGTATCTTTCTTCGCTAAAGAGCAAAAAATCTCCGCAACCGACTTGAAAGACATTATTGACCTGATAGAAAAAGAAGAAGATAAATAACCTTGCTAAATTCATAAATATTATGATAACTACAGCTCCCGAACTCATTTACATGCTGAAAGTAAATATAGGCATCGCCTTATTCTATGCTTTCTATAAGCTGTTCTGCTGTCGCGACACTTTCTTCCAATGGCGTCGTATCGCACTGCTGAGTTTTCTTGCACTCTCTTTTCTTTATCCGCTAATGGATATGCAAGCATGGGTGAAAGAACAACCTGCCATCAATGAACTGGCAGATTACTACACACTGATGATGCTAACAGAAACAAATACTTCCACTGCCACAGTAGTCACAACTCCTGTTGCTATTCCCACACCCGGCCTGCTTGATATAATAAAGTTCATCTATTGGATTGGAATCCTTTTATTATCCGCACGATTTATGATCCAACTAAGTAGTATTTTCCACCTTGTCTTAAAAAGCAAGAGTATAAATGTAGACCAAATATCCATACGCAGTCTATCAGAACCTGCCAATCCATTCTCTTTCTGGCAATGGATTTTCGTCTATCTGCCCGAACTGAAAGAAGATGAAAAACAAGAAATCCTGACGCACGAACAGACCCACGTCCGCCAATGGCATTCCATAGATGTCATTATCAGTGAAATAGTAAATATCATTTGCTGGATGAATCCTTTTGCATGGCTAATGAAAACAGAGATCAGACTCAATCTAGAATACCTTGCCGATCATAAAGTAATGGAATCCGGCACAAATAAGAAAGCATATCAATATCACCTTTTGGGATTATCCAACCAGAACAGACAAACCGGTTTATATAATAATTTCAACTTATCACACTTAAAAAACAGAATTAAAATGATGAACAAAAAAAGAACCCGCACCACAGGGCATATCAAATATGCCTTGTTTGCACCGCTGACTGCTGCTCTACTCTTGGTCAGCAACATTGAAACCGTGGCACGGACAGCCGAAAGGTTAATCTATTCCACGGAAGAAAGCACCCCACGCCCCGAAAGGGAAGAAGTGGCATCTTTTGTCAACACAGTACAAGGTCTAGTGACTTTCACTATTACCGTAACCAATAGTGAAGGTAAGCCTCAACCTAATGTTACTCTGCAAATCAAACCGAGTGATGAAGTGAAAACTTTCAAAACCAATGCAGAAGGAAAAGCTACCATAGAAGTGGATATGACGACTCCCAAGTATGTTTCCCTAGACGTTTCCTCTCCTAAAAGTTCCAAACATCAATCACTTCTACTTTCAGCAAACAAACCAAATGTTACTGCCATCTTTGATACTGATGATGATATTGCCGCTTACATCAAAGCCGGCAAACAAATACGGGTCAAGTTACAAATATCTAATAATGATAACCAACAACTGGCAGGAGCAGAACTTATTTCTTCTTCAACAAATGCCAAAGCCACGACAAACGCTCATGGAGAAGCTCAGTTAACAGTAGGAGTAGGCGAAACCATTGCCATTAACCATAAAGGTTATCAGGAAGGAAAATTCACGGTAAAAGAACTCTGTCCCATCAAAGATATGGAAAATCCGGAACTAGTAAGATTACTTCTTGTCGGAGAAGATCCCGTATACCAGATAGCAGACAATATGCCTGAATTCCCCGGAGGTATGGCAGCTTGCTTACAACATTTGGCACGAAACATAAAATATCCCACAACAGCTCAAAAGGAGGGAACGCAAGGTAAAGTAATCGTACAGATGGTTATTGAAAAAGATGGTTCGGTAGATCATGTAAGCATTGTACGCAGCATTAGCCCCGAACTAGATGCTGAAGCAGCACGAGTTGTAAAATCCATGCCGAAATGGAAACCGGCAACTGTAAAAGACAAAACAGTACGTTGCAGATATACTGTTCCTGTAACTTTCAAACTGCAATAAAGAGTATAAAAACAGAAAAGAGGCTGTTTCGAACAGCCTCTTTTCATCCCAAAAACATATTTCAAATTATTTCTTCATTTCCACAATGTGCGTCGGCGCTTGCTCCGCATTACGCTTCTCAGTCTGCTTCACAACATTTTCAGCCAACTCTATGAATGCACGTCCGGTAATGCTGTTCTCATTCAAAGCAGCGGGAGTACCCTTATCACCATTCTCACAAATACTCTGTACAATAGGGATTTGTCCCAACAAAGGCACATTCATTTCTTCCGCCAATTGCTTGGCTCCTTCTTTTCCAAAGATAAAATATTTATTTTCAGGAAGTTCGGCAGGAGTAAACCATGACATATTCTCCACCAGTCCCAAAATAGGTACATTTACTTTGTCATTGGTGTACATATTGATTCCTTTGCGTGCATCAGCCAAAGCTACCTGTTGGGGGGTGCTGACAATAACAGCTCCTGTAATAGCCAAAGTCTGCACCAAAGTAAGATGAATATCACTAGTACCCGGAGGAGTATCAAGAATAAAATAATCCAACTCGCCCCAGTCCGCATCTCCGATTAATTGCTTCAATGCATTACTAGCCATACCACCACGCCATAAAGTTGCTTGATCAGGATCAACAAAGAAACCAATGGAAAGCAATTTGATACCATATTTTTCAATCGGAATAATCAAATCACGACCATCAATCTGTTCGGCATAGGGACGAGCATCTTCCACTTGAAACATTTTAGGTACAGAAGGACCGAAAATATCAGCATCCAACAACCCCACTTTATAGCCCAATTTAGCCAGAGCCACTGCCAGATTAGCCGCCACAGTAGACTTTCCTACCCCACCCTTTCCGGATGAAACAGCAATCACATTTTTAACAAACGGGAGTAGCTTGCCCGGTTCGGGACGCGCCGCTTGGCGGCTCTCTGTCGCAATAGTTACCTGTACATCAGGTGAAACATAAGTATGAATAGCTGTTTCGGCAGCCTTTATCATAGATTTCATAAACGGATCGGTCGGTTTCTCAAAAATCAACGAAAAGCTTACCGACATGCCGTCAATGCGAAGATTATCGGCAACCATCTCCGCTTCCACCAAATTCTTTCCCGTTCCAGGATAACGCACTGTTGCCAAAGCGTCCAAAATCAATTTCGGATATAAAGTCATCATTCTGTTATTATTTACTTGTTTTCAACCCGCTTCGTTTACTGCGGTTGTAACTGCGATACTCATCCAATTCTATTTCCACATCGGGTTCATGCAACTCCTTCTCATGCGGCAGACGGAACTTCATATATTTTATATTCAAACCACGATCCAACCATTGTTGTTCATAATAGGTACGGATGCCTAGTATGTCATCCACCAAACCGGAATGATACAAATCTTCGGTCATAAACTCTACCGGCAATTTGTTTTCCTCTACCATATAGCGGGTGTAAGTAAACATAAAATTACTGTCGGTCTTCAAGTGAATTAGCCCATCCGGCTTCAAAAACTTGCGATAACGTTCCATAAAGTATGTGGAAGTAAGACGTTTAGTCACTTTCTTCATCTGTGGATCAGAGAAAGTCAGCCATATCTCACTCACCTCGCTCGGAGCAAAAAAACGATCGATGATTTCGATATTGGTACGCAAAAAAGCCACATTCTTCATGCCATTTTTCAGCGCTTCCGTCGCACCGGTCCACATACGGGCCCCTTTTATATCTACACCGATAAAGTTTTTATCGGAATACATACCTCCCAGCCCTACGGTATATTCACCTCGTCCACATCCCAGTTCCAGAACTATCGGATTATCGTTCTTAAAAAAGTCACGGTTCCAATTCCCCTTCATATCGAACGTAACGTTATCGGCCACCGAATAAGGGTATTCAAACACGTGCGGATACTCCCGCATATCAGCAAATTTCTCCAGTTTTCCTTTTCCCATGAAAATTAGTCTATCATTATTTGTTTCCACAGGCAAAGGTAGGAATATCCTGTGAAAGAGAAAAAAAATAGACCTGCAATTCACTTGCAGGTCTATTTTTCTTCTCTTTCTATTTTCTATATTATTCAGAAATTGCCTCAACGGACTCTCCCAATTCTTTCTTCAAATCTTCATAGAAGGCAGCATGTGATGCTTCTACATAGGGAGCCAAGAACAAGAAACCGATACCCAAAGTAAAACAGCACAAAATAGCCCAACCAATGAAGCTCAAATCCAACAAGAACATCTTCATCTTATGACCGGACATCATCGCCATACTTTTCTCTATGGCAGCATTGTACTGCAACTCCGGATAATCTTTCAGAATAAAGAGCGTCATGGCATATGAATAGGACTTCATGATGCCCGGAATGACAAGCAGCAACGTCCACAGGAATGTATAGACTGTAGTCAGTAGCATTGTACCCAATATCCGTCCGTAGTCTTTAAACCCGTCGAAAAGACGGGCAAAATCCAGCTTTATTCCACGAATCACATCCAAAAAAAGGACAGTATAGCCGAATCCCAAGGGTAGGAGCAACAAAGCAATGAGACTAAAGGAGGACGAAGCCACCGACTCCATAATACGATAGGGCAGCGTAGGGGTATTCATCACCAGTCCATAAACCAAGGTAATAACCGCACCCAATCCCCAATTACCGGTCAACGCATCGATTGCCCGATTCTTCAATTCTGAATTTGTTTTCATAAGAATCTATTTTTCTATTAGTCTAAAACTGTCACCCAATTATGTGTATCAGGTTCATCACCATACTGGATAGCACGCAGTTTGTTATACAGTTTTGTACAAACAGGACCCGGCTTTCCATCTTTAGAGATAATGTACGATTTCTTGTTTTCCAAATCATCAATACGCTGGATAGGACTGATAACAGCCGCCGTACCGCAAGCCCCTGCTTCCTCGAAGGTTTCCAGTTCTTCTTCAGGAACCGGACGACATTCCACCTTTATACCCAAATCCTCGGCCAGCTGCATCAAACTCTTATTCGTTATAGAAGGCAGAATAGAAGATGATTTTGGTGTAATGTAAGTATTATTTTTAATGCCGAAGAAATTAGCCGCACCACACTCGTCAATGTACTTCTTTTCTTTGGCGTCTAGATAGAATTCGCACGAATATCCCAAATCATGGGCTTTCTTATTGGCACGCAGGCTGGCAGCATAGTTACCGCCCACCTTAAAGCGTCCGGTTCCATAAGGCGCGGCACGATCGAACTCACGGATAATAACATAAGGATTAGTAGAAAAACCACCTTTGAAATAAGGACCTACCGGAGTTACGAATACCACAAATAGATATTCATTGGCAGGGTGAACCCCCACCTGAGCACCTGTACCAATCAGTAAAGGACGAATATAAAGAGCCGCACCACTTTCGTATGGAGGAATGAAACGCTCGTTGGCTTTCACCACCTTCTTTATAGCGGCCACAAACTTTTCTGTAGGAAGTTCCGGCATCAGGATACCGTCACAAGTACTTTGCAAACGCTCCGCGTTGGCTTCAGGACGGAAAATACGAATTTTACCGTCTTTTCCACGATAAGCTTTCAACCCTTCAAACGCTTCTTGTCCATAGTGTAGACAAGTGGCAGCCATGTGAATATTCAACGTTTCCTCCGAACAAAGTTCCAACTCTCCCCATGCACCATCACGATAGTAGCAACGTACATTATAGTCTGTCTTCATATAGCCGAAGGACAGATTTGCCCAATCAATCTCTTTCATAGTGTATCTTAATTATGTTATTATTTACGAATGAGAGCAAAATTACGTTTTATATTTGCAAATTCCAATCAAAATAGCTTTTTTATTTATAGCTTTTATAATTTGCCTATATGTCTCAATGTGCTAATGTGCAAATATGCCATGCGGAATATAACGCAGCCAATTGCCACATTAGCATATTGTCACATTGATACATTATTATCTAACATTTTCTTTATCTCCTCATCGGCTTTATAAAGTTTATCCCGGCAAAACTTAATTAACTCTTGTGCCTCTTTCAGATTTACACTTAAACTGTCTATATCCAACTCATTACTATCTATGCGTGATACGATTTCTTCCAGACGTTTCATTGCCTGCTCATAGGTTTGTTTCTTTGCTGCCATACTTCGTTTTATTTTTTAGTTACTATACTCTTTATTTCTCCTTTGGCAAAACGAGTGGTAAGTTCATCCCCCGGCTGCAATGCAGAAGCATCGATCACCGCTTTGCCATTTTTCAGCGTGATACTATATCCCCTTTTCAACAAATTTTCGGGAGATGCCGCCTTCAATTCCTGCTCCAAAAGTTGGAGCCGATGCTTTTCCTTTACCAGACGACGCTGTGAAACGATGCCCAACTGAGTCTCCACCATTTTCAAACAATGGGTCTCTTTTGTCAGACGGGATTGCAGGCCTACTTCCAAATGCTTCATGATTCGTTCCTGGCGATAATGTTCCTCTTTCAGCCTCATCCGCGTCTGCATGGGAATACGTTCTACCATCCGGTTCAGCCGGGTATTTTCCCGTTCCATACGGGTAGAGATAGTATGAAGTACAGCCGATGCATAATCTTCAAGAACCTTGGCAGTGTCGTGCAAATGATTTATAAGATACTCGGCAGCAGCAGTAGGTGTCTTGACACGAGTATGAGAAACAAAGTCCAACACCGTATCGTCACGCTCATGCCCTATACCGGTTATAATAGGTATAGGAAACTGAGCACAATTAGTCGCCAACTCATATGTATCGAACCCCGAAAGGTCGGACGTGGCGCCTCCGCCACGGATAATAACCACGACATCCCAATCATCACGACAGGCATGGATAGCATCCAATGCGGTAATGACAGATTGTTCTACCCGTTCTCCCTGCATAATAGCAGGAAACAAACGCGGATAAAAGACAAAACCGTAGGGATTCTGTTCCAGTTGATTACAAAAATCACCATAACCGGCAGCCGTAGCCGAGGAAATAACGGCTATGCGTTGCGCCAGCAAAGGAATCTCTAGTTCCTTATTCAAAGTCAGCACACCTTCTTCTTCCAATTGCTTCAAGATTTCGCGACGGCGACGCGCCATATCCCCCAATGTATAAGTAGGATCTATATCCTGCACAGTAAGCGAGTAACCATACAATTCATGAAACTCCACAGCCACTTTCACCATCACTTTAATACCTGCAACAAAAGCCTGCCCGGTTTCCTCTTCAAAATAAGGCTTCAGCAGACGGTAGACATTGCTCCAAATAGTCCCCCTTGCCTTAGCTATCAGATTATTCCCCCGTGGCTCTTTCTGTACAAATTCCAAATAGCAATGACCGGAATAATTGGAACGTACATCACTCAGCTCTGCCTGAACCCAATAAGTATCGGGCAGACAAGCATGAATGCTGCGCTTAACCAACGCATTCAGTTCATATAAAGAAAGAGGATGTTCTTCCATTATTTTTTCTTCTCCAATTCTATTTGACAAGCTTTCCAGATATCAGGCACACCATAACCGTAAATATTATCCGGATACTCTTTACGGTCTCCTGCATTCCGCACCGCCTCCACCACCTGCTTGGCAGTGAGCCAGGGACAAGCCTGCCAGAAACAGGCTACCAACCCGCACAATGTAGGCGATGCGAAAGAAGTACCATTGGCATGAGAAACCGTTCCATCATTACCCGCTACGGCCGAAGCAACTCCCACCGCCATCACATCCGGTTTTACACGGCCATCTGTAGTATTTCCTACAGAAGAGAAATCAGCATTAACCAGATTCCGGTCCGCCGCCCCCACTGTAATAACATTTTCCGCATCTCCCGGAGGTGTAATTTTTTTCCATGTGCCACGACCCGAATTTCCGGCACTGCATACCAACACCAATCCTTTATCGGCAGCCAAAGAAGCGGAATGAGACATCAATGAATAATGCCCGTCCAAATCACGGTACCGGTAATTCATGGTTGTATCATCAAACTCATAATATCCCAATGAAGTATTAACCACATCCACTCCCACACTATCGGCAAATTCCAAAGCTTCCGCCCAATAATCCTCTTCCACTGGCTGTTCCGTATCATCATCCTCACTACGGAGAAGCCAATACGAAGCTTCAGGAGCTGTGCCGACCAATACATTCGGCTTATTGGCAGCCATACAAGATAACACTTTCATGCCATGATAGTTCTCGGCATAAATATCCGAGTGAGAATTTACAAAATCGCGTGTTCCCAACAAGTCCATTCCCTTGAAAACACTGATCTCATCAGCATTATAAAAACCGGCATCAATGACCGCTATTTGCATCCCCTTCCCACGAAAACCTGCAGCGTGAAGACTGTCCCCATGATGAACAGCAATCTGCCGCCACGCATCCCCATAATAGTTATTACTCTTTGTCACCTTATTGGTCACCTCTTTTTTACGGTCGGCATTGCGGGCAGGGATACTGTCGGGAGCTGTCCACACTTTCCGGACAGCTGCCACAAAAGGCAATGCCGCCACTTTATCAATAACCGATGTGTCGGATACCTGCACCACCACTGTATTGTTCCACTTACTTTTGGATACAGGACATACTCCTTTTCCGACCAGCATATCTATATAGCTCTGACATACAGGAAGATCTGTAGAATCAACGGGCAATCTCTGCCTCATGCGACGCTCCAAAGCACGTTCGGACAAATAAGCCGAAGGATTGTCCAATGTATAGGTTGTTTCTGCCTTATCGCGAAAGTTTACACGATACTTATACGTTTTTACTTGTGCCGGCATTTGTAAGGTGCATGCCAATAGCAAGCAGCCCACTATTCCTTTTTGACTATTCATTAATTCTATTCCGTTTATTTTTTAGCGGCAAAGATACGGATAAAAACCGAGAGTTAGAGCGGATTGGCGCAAGAAGGTTGTAAACAAGGGGATTAGAGAGTAACAGACTACGCTGTCGCAGCCAAGCCGAAGCCATTGAAAAGCCAACTGAAACCGGAGTTGCGTTACTATCCCGTTACTCTGTTCCGAATGGCAAAGACGGTTTTGAGAGGATTTCAAAGCGCTGAAATACAAGCTCTATTCGTCTTGCTCCGGCTGCAAATATAGCCGAATTTCCGAAATTCGGGCAGAGGGAGGCGAAAGACAGTGCAAGTCGAGAGCAGAGCCGAATAAATTCGGCCTCTGCCGAGGCGCAGCCTGTCTAAACCGAGTCCTCTCGGTAAAGAAGTTCTATTTTGGGTGCGATTGCGTTGATATGCTGCAATTTACATATCGAAGAACAGCTCTACAAGGAATAATTTTGTAACCAAAAAAATTGTAGAGTTATGAGATCGACATTCAAAGTTTTGTTTTATCTAAAACGCAATGCACCGAAAAGGAATGGGCTTATTCCGGTCATGTGCCGTATTACCGTAAACGGCAAAATCGCTCAATTCAGTTGCAAATTGGACGTGGAGGAGAAATCGTGGAACGTAAAGTCGGGACGCGTTTCCGGTCGCAGTATCGTGGCGCAGGAGGCCAACCGGATGTTGGATAAGATTCGTGTGGGTATCGATCGAGCCTATCAGCAGATCAGCGACCGCGACAACTACGTTACCGCCGAGAAAGTCCGCAATGCCTATTTAGGTTTGGGCATGAACCACGAGACGCTGCTTGCCGTATTCCGCCAGCATAACGAGGATTATGAGAAGCAGGTCGGCAAACTCAAAAGCCTGCGCAGCTATTGGAAATACTGCGTCGTGTACAAACACCTCGCGGAGTTCGTCGAAAAGCGGTATAAGGTCAGCGACATCGCACTCAAAGAGCTTACGCCGGCATTCATCACGGACTTCGAGTTGTTCCTGCGAGTGGAAAAGAACCATTGCAACAACACGGTCTGGTCGTATATGATGCCGTTTCGGAAGATTATCTATATGGCCGTCAATAACGGCTTGTTGCAGCGCGACCCGTTCTTCGCGTACAGCATCACCAAAGAGGAGACCAAACGGGGCTTCCTGACCAAAGACGAAATCAGGCTCCTGATCGACGGGACGTTTAAGAAGCCGAGTTACACGCTGATCCGCGACCTGTTCATCTTCTGCACCTTTACGGGATTGAGTTGGACGGATATGGCGAACCTTACCCGAGCGAATCTGCAAACCTCGTTCGACGGGCATTTGTGGTTGAACACCAACCGACAGAAAACGGGTGTCGAAACGAATATCCGACTGTTGGATGTCGCCAAGCATATCATCGAGAAGTACGACGGCATGGCCGAGGGAGATAAGTTGCTGCCCGTTCCATGCTATAATAATTGTAAAAACAGCATTAAGGCCATAGCGAAGAGATGCGGTATCGAGAAGAACGTAACGTGGCACATGAGCCGCCATACCTATGCCACGACGGTCTGCCTGTCGAACGACGTACCTATCGAAACGCTCTCGAAGATGTTGGGACACCGCAGCATCCGCACGACGCAGATCTATGCGAAAATTACAGCCGAGAAAGTGAGCCGCGACATGGAGAAACTCGCGCAGCGTATCGAGCAGATGGAGAGCTTTATCTGTCAAGCGATTTAATAAACTTAAAAAAAACAGAATACGATGAAAAGAGATAAAATCACAATCAGCGAAAATACGGTTATTGTAACGGGCGGTAATATATGGATGACGGAAGCGGAAATAGTCGAACTGTTCGGCACGACCGCCGGAGCGGTACATACGGGTATCAAAACCATCTTCAAAGAAAACGTCCTGCACGATTATGATGTCTGCAAATGTATCCGTCTGGACAGCGGCAACAGTGCGGACGTGTATAATCTTGAAATGGTTGTCGCCCTTGCATTCCGTATTCGTTCGCAGGGCGCAACGAAATTCCGGGAGTATATACTCCGTACACTCGGTACAGTGAGCAAACAGCCTGCAATAAATATACTGATGGCCTGCACACGTAAAACGAGTGGGTACAGCCGACAGATTTTCAACTGAAAGAATAAATAATCCCATAAAACAGATACATTATGACCAAAAGAGAAAGAACACCGGAGATCGACGCCGAAGAGATTATCGAACTGTTCCGTCCCGAAATGAGAAGATTGAAACCGGAAGAGGTCGGTTTGGTAAGTGTACCCGGCACAGAGCGTGTAACGAGTGAACCGAATGTACAAACTGTAACGACACAACCGACGGGCACTACCGTAGCGGCAGAACAACCTGCGCAGAGCGCATCCGACCGTATCGGCGTGAAACAGCAAAGAGCGACATTGGAGAAATACCGACAGACATTTCTCCGAGTGCCGAGAATCGAGAACCGTAAACCCGTCTTCGTGAGCTGCGAGGTGCGCGACCGACTGGACGAGATCGTCCGCAGGTTGGGAGGCAGGCGGATGAGCGTTTCGGGACTGATCGAAAACCTTGCCCGGCATCATCTGGAAACCTACGGCGACGACATCGAACGGTGGCGAAAATTGTAAGCCGGCTATCCTTTTTTCATAGGATAGTGTGCATACTCGGTATAGCGAGTATAGCAGACAGCGTGGAAATCTGCTTTAATGATCGGAGAGTTTCGGCTCTCCGATTTTGTTAGCGTCGGCTAACAGCAAGGTGTGTATCGAGTTACTCGATACCTTTTGAGTTACTCTCAAAAGCCTTGGCTGTTCGCCTTCGTTTTCTCGCCTCGGCATAGCAGGAACTGCGTTCCGCTCTGCGCTCGGCTTGCCGAAAACGCTGCCCTGACGGGGAACAATTGCCCTCCGAAGTCGGGCAATTAGAACGAAAGAACAATATTGTTAGGAGATGCCAAAGCGGTGTTAATGAACTTCTTAAACTCACCAATATGTATCGTAAACAGGGGATATCAAATAAATCCAAAATGCAGAATGGAGGAATGAAGGTTCAATTGGGAAACAGTCGCCTATAAAGGCGGCTGTTTTTTATATACGTTTAATCACTTTAGCTGGATTGCCACCCACGACCGTATTATCCTCGACATTTTTGGTGACAACAGCACCGGCAGCTACTACCGCATTTTCCCCGACCGTAATGCCGGGGAGAATGGTAGCTCCTGCACCGATCCAGCAGTTGCGTTTCAGCCTGACGGGTTTGCAGGTCAAAATCTGATGGTCGTATAAATCGTGATTATTCGAAATAAGTTGTACATTGGCAGCTACCATCACATCATCTTCGATGGTAATACCTCCGGCAGCCATGAAGAGCGAATTATTCATCACTACCACATTCCGACCTATTTTTACGCTATTGCCTCGTACCACTGTCAGAGGAGGCATGACACGACTTCCCTCTCCTATGTTCCCCATAAAAAGCTCCGACACAAGCCGATTGTACTTTTCGGTCATGGGCATGGTGTGGTTAATCTTAAAGCAAAGTTGCGCACAACGGGCCCCTTCGGCAGGGTCGGCCTCTTCAGGCTTGCGCATATCGATTCTAAATTCTTCCATATCCGTATTTACGCTGTTATTGCCTGCCCTTTATAGTCATTCGGGGTTTGTCCCACCACTTTCTTGAACAACCGTGTGAAATGTTGCGGGTATTGAAAGCCCAATTCATAGGCAATCTGGCTGATGGATTTTTCCGGATTCAAGATACGTTCTTTGGCTATATCCATCACCTTGGACTGTATGTATTCTTGGGCTGATTTTCCGGTCTCTTTTTTTATCAAATCCCCGAAGTAATTGGGTGACAAGCATAGCTCACTCGCACAATACTTGACTGTCGGCAGACCGTCTTGTTGTGCTTTTCCCGACTGGAAATAATCGTCGAGTAACGTTTCGAAGCGGGTCAGCACATCGTGATTGATCCGCTCCCGTGTGATAAACTGTCGTTCGTAAAAACGCAGGCAGTAATCCAGCAACAGTTCGATATTGGTCGCGATCAACCGTTTGCTAAGACGGTCGATAGCGTGTTCCAACTCGTTCTGAATCTTCTCCAGACAGTCGAGAAACAATTTCCGCTCCCGTTCCGACAGATGCAGGGCTTCATTCACCTCGTATGAGAAATAGGAATACTCCCGGATGTTCCGACCGAGCGATGTCCCTCGTATCAGTTCCGGATCGAAACAAAGCGCCCACCCTTGAGGTTGGAAAGTCTCTCCCGTGTCTTCCACTCCGATTACCTGTCCGGGAGCAAGACACACGACAGAGCCTTTCTGATAATCGTAACGCTGGCGTCCGTAAATCAACTCGCAATTCTTCTCGTCTTTCAGGAATACGACATAAAAACTGAAAGTGTGTCTCATGTGCTTCATCGGCTTCGCTTTCGACAAGTCGATTACACTCACCAACGGATGCAAGGTCTCCACACCCAGCATATCATTATATTCTGTAACGGTTGTAATATTCAATAGTTCCTTATTCATCGCTTTGTTATTTTTCTGACAACAAATATAGTGATTACCTCATTTGCCAATATCATAAAAAGGGCGGAATCCGTAATTTCGGTAAGAGAATCCGTAATCCATATAAGATGCAGGATTGTTATCGTAACGATTTGAATTTGTGCATGATGACAATATGTAATTTCGGTAAGTCAATCTGTAATCCGTTTAAGCTCCATCCCAGAGAACCCGGTTAATTTTGCAGCAGAATAATAGAACAAATCAGTTATGAAAAAATTCCTTATTGTAGTTTTCAGCCTATTGTCCGGTTTCGTCTTTACTTCCTGCAGAGGGGATGAACCGGTTACAGATGCTACCGACTTTCCGGGAACTGAAACTCCCGATACGCCGGATGATGATCCGGATAGCCCCGGTATCCAAACGGGTAAAATCCTGATCGTCTATTTCTCACGAACGGGGTATAATTATCCCAACCAGTGGCTCGACATCGGACATACTGCCCGTGTCGCAGGTTATATTGCAGACTTGACGGGCGGAGACCGTTTTGAAATTCTTCCGGTTGTTCCCTATCCGGACAATTATCAGGAAACAGTCGCCATAGCACGGGAAGAATACGATAATGATGCCCGCCCTGCTATTCAGAACAAGATAGAGAATCTCGATGATTACGATACCGTTTTTATCGGAAATCCTATCTGGCATGGAGCCGCGCCGATGATTATAAGGACATTTTACGAATCTTATGACCTGACCGGTAAAGTGTTGATTCCTTTTTCTACCCATGCGGGCAGCGGCTTGGGCGACTGCGAACGGCTGGCACGGAACTATTATCCGGATAATACCGTATTAAGCGGTCTTGCCGTGCAGGGAACCGACTCGTCCAATGCGCACGACGATGTGGAAGCATGGCTCGAAAGAATCGGTATTATCGAATAGGGAAACAGAATAAAAGATATAAAGTAAAAATAAGTATTCGTATGAAAACCAAGATGATTTTAACAACAGCTTTAACACTTATAACCATGAGTA
>ERZ1027228.371-NODE-371-length-18985-cov-7.253196_pt1 | contig 18985 bp, 10 predicted proteins | sample MGYA00519266_ERZ1027228 | MGnify/ENA primary metagenome ERZ1027228 (study PRJEB26926, sample SAMN06164465) | human gut metagenome | biome: ENVO:00009003; feature: ENVO:2100002; material: ENVO:00002003 | host: Homo sapiens | place: USA | collected 2012 ...
AAGACGGCGAAGAGTACTATGCTGATGAGGAAGAGTACACCGGAGAAGAAGACGGTGAGGAGTACTACGCCGATGAGGAAGAGCACACCGGAGAAGAAGACGGTGAGGAGTACTATGCCGATGATGTGGAGTACATCGAAGAGAGTGACGATGAAGAGTATTATGCCGACGAGGATTACGAGGAAGAGCCGGCTCCCACGGGCAGGAGAAAGACCGGGGGCAAAAAGCAGGGCGGAATCGCTGTAATCTGGACAAAATTCCTGAACCTGAGTACCATGGACCGGATCATGGCAGCTACCGGAGTGGCGGTACTGATTCTGGCTATCGTGACCGGAAGTGTCTATGCCAGTGCCCGGGCAGTGGATGGACAGGTATCGGAGTTCGTCAGCGTGGGAACACAGCTGGACGGCATCCAGATGATCGGTGAGCAGGGACTTCTGGCAGTGGCAGACGCACAGATGGCAAAGATCGCGGCAGCCAATGCGGTAGAAGAAGATCCGGAAGAACAGAAGGAATATGAAGAGGCAGAGTACACCAACGGCGGTACGGTAGAACTGGAGCTGGTCTCTGTACAGAAGGATCTGAAGATCAAATTTAACAATAAAAAGACCGGCAAGCTGATCTCCAACGTACCCTTCAGCGTAACCATCACAGATCCCAACGGCAAGACCGAGACCTGGACTGATGACGATATGGACGGTATTATCTATAAAAAGGGTATTACGCCGGGGAATTACTCCGTAGCGGTAAACGCACTGACGGATGATAAATACAAGGACTATGTTCTGCCGACAGCAGCACAGAAAGTAGAAGTAAAGAAAGATATCGCCTATAAAAAGGTCGATGTCTCCAATGAGATCAAGAAAGAATCTGAGATCAATGCTGCAAAAGAGGATACACAGATCAAGGATACTACTGTAGAGTCCACACTGCAGGATACTGTGCAGTGGGTGGCAAGTACCGCGACTGCCAATACTTATAAAGAAGTATCCAAGGATACCATTACCGATCCGGAGACCGTAACGGTGGCTTACAGCGGTAAGTTCCTGCGGATGGCAGAAGTGTCTCCTACAGCGGAACCAACAGCGGAACCGACAGCAGAACCTACAACAGAGCCCACAGCAGAACCTACAAAAGAACCGACAGTATCCCCGACTGCAGAGCCCACAGCGACTCCGACAGTAACCCCGACGGCAACAGCAACCCCGACGGCAACAGCAACCCCGGCGGCAACAGCAACCCCGACAGCGGCCCCTACGGCAACTCCTACAGCGACTCCTACGGCAACCCCTACAGCGACTCCGGCGGCGACAATTACTCTGGATAAAACGGCAGTGACGACTTATCAGAAGGCAACGGATACAGTTACCGCAAAAGTCAGCGGAAGTGGAACCGTAAGTGCGGCTTCCAGCGATACCGGTATAGCAACTGTGGCTGTAAGCGGCAAGACCATTACTATCACCGGTGTGAAAGCGGGAAGTGCTACGGTAACGGTAACGTATACAGAAGGCAGCAACAAGGTGGAAGCCAAGTGCACAGTAACAGTAAAGGCTTCCAATGCGAGAGAAGATAAAACTACCAAGCTGAAAGACAAGAGCGGTGTACAGCTGTATGTACAGGATGGTGACAGCTATCGTGAAGCAGTCTATGCGGATTACTTTACTGCCTCTAAGTTCTTTATCAAAGGTGATGTGAAATACACCGGATGGCAGACACTGGACGGAAAGCTTTATTTCTTTACAGCGGATGGCAACAAGGTTACCGGAGAACAGGTCATTCAGGGCGCAAAATACAATTTTGCCAGTGACGGATCTCTGGTAGTTGGTTCCGGCACCATGGGAATCGATGTGTCCAAGTGGAATGGAAAAATTGACTGGAACGCCGTGAAGAATTCCGGTGTCAGCTACGTGATCATCCGTGTGGGTTATCGCGGTTCCTCTCAGGGAGCACTGATCGATGACCCTACCTTCAAGACCAACATCAAGGGAGCTACGGCAGCAGGACTGAAAGTGGGTGTATACTTCTTTACCCAGGCAGTGGATGAGGTCGAGGCAGTACAGGAAGCCTCCATGGTACTGGACCGTATCAGCGGTTACAAGATTTCCTATCCGGTATTCCTGGATGTGGAAGGAAGCGGCGGAAGAGGTGATAAGATCGATTCCGCTACCAGAACGGCAGTATGTAAGGCATTCTGCAATACCATTCAGAATGCAGGATACACCGCAGGTGTGTATGCCAACAAGACCTGGCTCAGCCAGAAGATGGATGCAAGTGCACTGAGTGGCTACAAGATCTGGCTGGCCCAGTATGCAGCAGCACCCACCTACACCGGACGCTATGATCTGTGGCAATACAAATCCACAGGAAAAGTCAGCGGCATCAGCGGCAATGTGGATCTGAACTTAAGCTACCTGGGATATTAAGATTTGCAATAAAGCCCAGACCGACTGCTTGCAGGCGAGGCTGGGACTTTATTAGCAAATCAAACACACATGAGCATGTAGGACGATAGTCCGGAATGCGAATGGGTGTCACGGATCCGAGAGCACGAAGTGCGAAGGAGCCGTGTTAATACCCAGAGCTGCGGATGTCGATAGCCCGGAATGCGAATGTGTGTCACGGATCCGAGAGCACGAAGTGCGGAGGAGCCGTGTTAATACCCGGCGCTAAGAATGCCGATAGCCCGGAATGCGAATGTGTGTCACGGGTTCGAGAGCACGAAGTGCGGAGGAGCCGTGTTAATACCTGGCGCTAAGAATGCCGATAGTCCGGAATGCGAATGGGTGTCACGGATCCGAGAGCACGAAGTGCGGAGGAGCCGTGTTGAAATCCTGCTCGTTTTATGGTAAAATATCCCTATCTATAACAAAAAATGTGCGCTGTGCGCAGAACGGAGAAAAAATGAGAACTTATCTGGTAACAGGAGGGGCCGGTTTTATCGGTTCCAACTATATTCATTACATGTTTAAAAAATACGATAATGAAATCCGTATCATCAACGTGGATGCACTGACCTATGCAGGCAATCTTGAGAATCTCAAGGACGTGGAGAAGCGTGAGAACTACACCTTTGTCAAGGCTAATATCTGTGACAAGGATGCCATCAGCAAAATTTTCGCAGAGAATGATATCGACCGTGTGGTACATTTTGCGGCAGAAAGCCATGTAGACAGAAGTATCCGCAACCCGGAGATCTTCGTACAGACCAATGTCCTGGGTACTGCAGTGATGCTGAACTGTGCCAAGGCAGCCTGGGAGCTTCCCGATGGCAGCTTCAAAGAAGGCAAGAAGTTCCTGCATGTATCTACAGATGAGGTCTACGGATCTCTTCCCGATGATGACAATGCATTCTTCTATGAGACCACTCCGTATGATCCCCACAGCCCTTACTCCGCAAGTAAGGCAAGCTCGGACATGCTGGTGAAGGCATATATGGATACCTATCATTTCCCTGCCAACATTACCAACTGCTCCAACAATTACGGTCCTTTCCAGTTCCCTGAGAAGCTGATCCCTCTGATTATCAATAATGCATTGCATGGCAAAAAGCTTCCGGTCTACGGTGACGGTAAGAACGTCCGTGACTGGCTGTATGTGGAAGACCATGCTAAGGCTATCGATATGGTACAGGAACAGGGAAGACTGTTCGAAACCTACAATGTGGGCGGACATAATGAGAAGCAGAATATCGAGATCATCCACATTATCATTGAGACTCTGCAGGAGATGCTTCCGGATTCCGATCCCCGCAAGGCACATATTAACAACGACCTGATCACTTACGTGGAGGATCGTAAGGGACATGACAGAAGATATGCCATTGCACCGGACAAGATCAAGGCAGAGATCGGCTGGTATCCCGAGACCAGGTTCAAGGAAGGCATCCGCAAGACTATTGCATGGTATTTCGAGCATGAAGACTGGATGAACAATGTGACCAGCGGTGATTACCAGAAGTACTACAATGAGATGTACGAAGAAAAGTAAAGAATACCTGTTAAATGGGAACGATGAACGTCGTTCCCATTCGGTGTGTTAAAAAACAAGTAAAAAGAAGCCCGAAAAGGGCGGATCGGAGGACGAAATGAAAGGAATTATACTGGCGGGAGGTTCCGGAACCAGACTGTATCCCCTGACAAAAGCGATTTCCAAGCAGATCATGCCGGTGTACGATAAACCCATGATCTATTATCCCCTGTCAACACTGATGCTGGCAGATATCAGAGAGGTATTGATCATCTCCACCCCAAGAGACCTTCCGGTATTTCAGGAATTGCTGGGAGACGGCAGCCAGCTGGGCATGCACCTGGAATATGCGGTGCAGGATCAGCCCCGCGGGCTGGCAGATGCCTTTATCATCGGTGCGGATTTCATCGGTAATGACAGAGTGGCACTGGTACTGGGAGATAATATTTTCTACGGACAGAGCTTTTCCGCAGTATTGCGCAGAGTAGCTGCCAGAGAAAAGGGCGCAACTATTTTCGGCTATTATGTGCGTGATCCCAGAGAATACGGTGTAGTGGAATTTGATGAGAACGGCAAGGCACTTTCCATCGAGGAGAAGCCGGAGCATCCCAAGAGCAATTATGCGGTTCCCGGACTGTATTTCTATGACAATGCTGTAGTGGAGATCGCAAAGAATGTAAAGCCCTCTGCAAGAGGAGAGATTGAGATCACCAGCATCAACAACGAGTACCTGAACAGAGGCAGTTTACAGGTAGAGACACTGGGAAGAGGCTTTGCATGGCTGGATACCGGCAATCATGATGCCCTTCTGGATGCGGCAGATTTTGTGGCGGCTTTCCAGAAGAGACAGGGTCTGTACATTTCCTGTATTGAAGAGATCGCTTTCAAGCGAGGATTCATTGACAAAGAGCAGCTGCTTGCTCTTGCAGAGCCGCTGCTTAAGACGAACTACGGAAAATATCTGGTAGAGGTAGCAAATGGACTCTAAGCTGCGGAAAATGGCGATTCTGGCCTCCATGGCGGTGATCCTGCTGGTGGCACTACTGGTCATGTATGTCAACAGGGAGCAGTTTACGGCAGCTTCCGGACCGCCGGCATCCGGCACTCAGAATGCCGGAGCGGGTGACAGTGCATCTCCGGCGGAAAATGGCGATCAGGCAGAAGAGACGGTCTCACCGGATGGTCAGATCGGCAATGATCTGAAGGCATTTTTAAAAGATAATACGTTTTTTGATCAGGAAGTAAATCCAATTCTGGAAGCTGCAAAGGATAACAGCAACCGTCTATCTCTGGTAGCCACCTCCATAGAAAAGGATCTGCGGATCCAGATCGTGGACAACGAAGGAAGTCCGGTGACCGGGGAGAGCTTCTACGTACGGCTGGATGGCCTGGGTGATTACAAGGATCTGGATCAGGACGGTATCATTTACATTGGAGATCTGGATTCCGGAGATTATTATATTGAGCTCCTTCCCATTGAGGGATATAAGGTTCCGGTCAGTGAGACAAGAGTTCACGTCAAGGATAAAGTGGAGTTTCTGGCCATTGACGATATTTCCCTGTTGATCAAGACGGAGGATGAAGTGGATGCAGAAGCCGAGGACAGCGCCGTGGCAGGTGCTCTGGCAGATGCGGACAAGACAGAGATCCAGAAGCTGCAGACCACGTCCGGTAACGCAAAGGTCGGTATCGATGTCTCCAAATGGAACAAGGAGATCGACTGGGATAAGGTGAAAAATGCAGGAGTGCAGTTTGCCATTATCCGTGCCGGATACCGCGGTTCGGTAACCGGAAGCCTGGTGGAAGATCCCATGTTCGTGACGAACATGAAGGGTGCACAGGCCGCAGGAATTCCGGTGGGCGTATACTTTTTCACCCAGGCTGTGGATGAGAAGGAAGCTGTGGAAGAGGCTTCCGCGGTGATCGAACTGATCCGGGATTACCGGCTGAACTATCCGGTATTTATCGATACCGAAGGTGCGGGCGGTAACGGCCGTGCGGACAGTCTGGATGCGGAGACCAGAACACTGGTATGTGAAGCGTTCTGCAGGACCATAGAAAATGCCGGATACACGGCGGGTGTCTATGCCAGCCGTAACTGGTACAACAATAATCTGCAGACAGCAAGACTGGAAAACTATCATATCTGGCTGGCAGAGTATCGCAGTGTTCCGTTATATCAGGGATATTATAAGACCTGGCAGTATACCTCCAAGGGAAAAGTGGACGGCATCGAAGGTCGTGTGGACATGAATATCACCTACGAATAGTCAATAAAAATAAAGAGTGAGGACGAAATAAATGGGTAAAATAACAGTAGAAACCTGTGAAATTGAAGGATTAAAGATCATTACTCCTACGGTATTCGGAGATGCCAGAGGATATTTTATGGAGACTTACAATTATAACGATTTCAAGGCTGCGGGAATTCCTGAGGTGTTCGTACAGGACAATCAGTCCGCTTCCAAGAAGGGTGTATTGCGTGGACTGCATTTCCAGAAACATTTTCCTCAGGACAAGCTGGTGCGCGTGATCCGCGGAGAAGTCTATGACGTGGCAGTGGATCTGCGGGAAGGTTCCAGGACTTTCGGCCAGTGGTACGGAGTGCTTTTGTCTGAAGAGAACAAGAAGCAGTTCTTTATCCCGAAGAATTTTGCACATGGTTTTCTGGTACTGTCGGATTATGCGGAATTCTGCTATAAATGTACGGATTTCTATCATCCCGATGATGAGGGCGGTATCGCTTACAACACACCGGATATCGGTGTGAAATGGCCGATTCCAGAAGGCATGGAACTGACGCTTTCCGAGAAGGATACCAAGTGGGGCACATTGGAACAGTACGTGAAGGAAAAAGAGAATGAAGGTAAGTAAAAAAGCGGGCATTGCCCTGTTTGTGACAACGGCAGTGATCATGGCAGTACTTATTGTATTCCATAAGAATCCGGGACCTGCGGCGGATCCGGGACAGGAACTGGCCAAGAAGATCATTTCCTGCGTAGTGATCGCGGCGGCATGCGTTGCTTTTATTCACTGGTATGATAAATTCACCGGACTGCCGGTGGAACTGTTCCAGAACCGGCATCTGATCTGGAAACTGGCCAAAAATGATTTCAAAAAAAGATATGCGGGATCTTATCTGGGTGCGGTATGGGCCATGGCGCAGCCGGTGGTCACGGTGGCTATGTATTACATTGTTTTTGATAAGATCATGGGTAATACGAGTACTCCCCTGCGGGAGGGTGTGGAAGTACCCTTTGTATTGTTCCTGACGGCTGGGCTTGTACCCTGGTTCTATTTTAGTGAGGCATTAAACAATGGAACCAATGCGCTGCTGGAATATAACTATCTGGTGAAAAAAGTAGTATTTAAGATCAGTATCCTGCCTATCATCAAGATTATTGCAGCCACCTTTATTCATGTATTTTTTGTGTGTCTGCTGTTGATTGTGGCAGCAATTTACGGGTATTATCCTACCATATATACGATACAGATCGTATACTATAGCTTCTGCCTGTTCATTTTTGTACTGGCACTCAGCTATACGACTTGTGCAGTAGTAGTATTTTTCCGGGATCTGTCTCAGATCATCAGTATCGGATTGCAGATCGGCATGTGGGCCACTCCTATTTTGTGGAATCTGGATTCCCTGTCCGGCAATTGGATCACGATTCTGAAGCTGAATCCGCTGGTGTATATTGTAAACGGTTACCGCAGTGCTATCTATGAGAAAGAATGGTTTTTCCAGGATTTCTTTTCCACCATGTATTTCTGGATCGTGACGGTAGTGCTGTTCGGATTGGGAGCCGTTATTTTCAAACGATTGAAGGTACATTTCGCAGACGTGCTATAGCCCGGAAGACGAATGATCGTTACGATTTCGAGAGTTCGCAGAACGGAGAAATCGTATTATAAAAAGAAGCAGAGCATAGCAAAACTTTTAAAATGGAGACCTTGTGGGGAGGGGCTGCATTACGAAACTGTTGTGGGGAAAACAGAAAGGGTGAAAGTAATTGAAGGGTGCTCGTGAAAAATTAAGAAAATTCTGGTTATGGAAGCCGGGAAAGATCCTGCTGGCCGTGGGATGCTGCGGACTGCTGCTGTTGACGCTGATTCCATTGTTTCGTCTGACAGTCTATGCGGTTCCGTATTATGATGATTACAATTTCGGAAGATTTGCCAGAGCTGCCATGGAGCAGGAACAGTCAAAATGGGCTGCCATCTCCGGTGCACTGGATTGCTCCAGAACGCAGTGGTATGCGTGGCAGGGAACCTATTCTTCTATTTTCTTTATGGCATTGATGCCGGCAATCTGGGGAGAACAGTATTATTTCCTCGGTCCAGTGTTCATCCTGCTGCTATTGCTGGCGGGTACCATGACATTTACCCATGTGATCCTGCGGAAAGTACTGGGCATGGAAAAGTGGACCGGCCTGGCAGCACAGGCAGTGATTACAGTGGCAGTCTTTATGTTTATTTATTCCGCACAGAGTGGCTTCTACTGGTATAACGGCGGAGTTCATTACGTGGGAATGCACGGCTTTGGATTGTTGATGTTGTCTGTGGCAATCTGCCTGGAGAGAGCAGAAGGAAGAACTGCTACCGGGCTGCTATTTACGGCCTCGATACTGCTTTCCATGATCACGGCCGGAAGCAATTTTGTCACGGCATTGCAGGGACTCTTATCGCTGTTGACGATTCTGTTTATAAGTGTGGTAGTGGAACACCGGAAAAAGGGACTGTGGCTGTTGCCTGCTACGCTGGTATACATTATAGGATTTGGGCTGAATGTAGCGGCACCGGGCAATTCCGTGCGGGCCCGCAGCTATGTCGGCTGGGGATACAGTCCCCTGGAGTCCATCGGCAGATCTTTTCTGGAAGGAGTAAAACATCTTCCAGAGTTTACGGGATCTATTGTTCTTATGGTAATGGTGATGCTGTTACCCCTGATCTGGCAGGCACTTAAGGAGACGGAGTATCGTTTCCGGTATCCGGGAGTCGTACTTCTGTGGTCCTTCTGCCTGTATGCCACCGGTTACACCCCAAGCCTGTATTCCCTCGGACATGCCGGATTGTCCAGAACTCTGAATGCGGTGAAGATCACATATTTATTGCTGTTGTTCCTGAACGAAATATACTGGTGTGGCTGGCTGCAGCAAAGACTGCAGAAGAAGGCATCAGGCAGCGCGGCAAGATGGCTGGCGAACTGGAACGGAGCCGCAGTGTGGTGGTTTTATGCGATTATGGGTCTGGAATTTATCATGATCTTTCAGGTGTCACCCAATCAGGCAGGACATTATTCGGCTTATGGGGCCTATTACTATGTGCATACTGGAGAAGCATATAATTTCCATCAGGAATATCTGGAACGGGTGGAGAAGCTATTGGGAGATGAGGATGATGTACAGCTGCAACCTTATCACTACAAGCCCTGGTTTTTGTGCATGGGAGACCTCTCGGAGGATGAAAATAACGAGGCCAACCGTTCTCTGGCCATATGGTATGACAAAGACAGTGTAACGCTGATAAGCGAGGATTAAAATTGATGCAGGAAAAGAAAAAGCTGGCCATTGAAGTCGATAATGTCCAGAAGATCTATAAACTATATGATAAGCCCTCAGATCGGATGAAGGAGGCTTTCGGCTTCGGAAAAAAGACGAAGCATAAGCTTCACTATGCCCTGAAGGGTGTGGACATGAAGATCTATCAGGGAGAAACGGTGGGTATTATCGGTACCAACGGTTCCGGTAAATCCACGATCCTGAAGATCATCACCGGTGTATTGAATCCCACTTCGGGAAGAGTGCTGGTAAATGGCCGTATTTCCGCTCTGCTGGAGCTGGGTGCCGGATTCAATATGGAATATAACGGCATTGAAAATGTGTATCTGAACGGGACGATGATGGGATTTTCCGAGAAGGAGATTGAGGCAAAGCTTCCGGAGATCTTAAGTTTTGCGGATATCGGAGATTACGTCTATCAGCCGGTGAAGACTTATTCCAGCGGTATGTTCGTCCGGCTGGCCTTTGCGGTGGCCATCAATATCGAGCCGGAGATCCTGATCGTGGATGAGGCTCTGAGTGTCGGTGACGTATTTTTCCAGGCAAAATGTTATCATAAATTCGAAGAATTCAAGAAGATGGGCAAGACCATTGTGTTCGTCAGTCATGATCTGAGCAGTATCAGCAAATATTGTGACCGTGTATATCTGCTGAATCAGGGAAATATCCTGGGCGAAGGCAGTCCCAAGGCTATGATCGACACCTACAAGAGGGTATTGGTGGGACAGTATGACGGCCCGGAGAGTGTGGGAGAAGAGACTGCCAGTCTGCTGGATGATGAAGACCTGCAGAGAGCAGCTGCCCAAAAAGCAGATGAGAAGGGGACCGATGCTTCCCAGGCTTCCATGGAGGCCAAGGGGCAGAATCCCAATGCCCTGGAATACGGTACGAAGCAGGCACAGATTGAGGAATTTTACATTACGGATGACAGAGGGGTTCCCACCAATGCGATCCTGAAGGGCAGTATGTTTACCATCCATATGCGGGTTCGTTTTATGGATCATATTCCGGCCCCCATTTTTGCATTTTCTGTTAAAAACGTCATCGGTGTGGAGATCACCGGTACAAATACCATGATTGAAAAGGCTTTTCTGGACAGCGTGGAGCCGGGAGAGGTGAAAAATGTGACTTTTACCCAGAAGATGAACTTACAGGGTGGTGAGTATCTGCTGTCTCTGGGAGTGACCGGCTACAATCAGGATACCTTCGAGGTATATCACAGACTGTATGATGCCTTGAATATTACGGTGGTATCGGACAAGAACACCGTAGGATATTATGATATGGATTCCGAAACAAAAGTATGGGATGCGGAGGAGAAGTAAGGAATGACAGAGACCATCGGGAAGATCACACTGAATCTGGATAAATATCCCGGCGAGGATTATTATTGCGACGGCAGTGTGGAGGACGAGATCTTAGACATTGTAAAAAAATACAGTACGGTGGAATATGACAGGATCATTGCGGAGCGAAAGAGCTGGCCGATCCTGTATCATTTGTCTGCTCTCCGGGAAAATATCGTGGATTTCCTTCCCATACAGAAAACAGAGAAAGTGCTGGAAGTGGGCAGTGGATGCGGAGCCATCACGGGTGCACTGGCAAGAAAAGCCGGGGAAGTGACCTGTGTGGATCTCTCGAAGAAGCGCAGCCTGATCAACGCCTACCGCCACAGCGAATGTGAAAATGTGACGATCCATGTGGGCAATTTCACGAATGTGGAACCGGAACTTCCCGCAGACTATGACTATATCTGTCTGATCGGTGTTTTTGAGTACGGACAGGCTTACATAGGCGGCAAGACGCCTTACGAGGATTTCCTTAAGATCCTGCAGAAGCATCTGGCACCGGACGGCAGGATCGTGATTGCCATTGAGAACAAATACGGATTGAAATATTTTGCCGGATGCAAGGAAGATCATCTGGGCAGCTGGTTTTCCGGCATTGAAAATTATCCGGAGGGCGGTGTGGTACGCACGTTTTCCCGGAAAAAGCTGGAGCGCATTTTCGATGCCTGCGGTGTGAGAGAACGCAGCTTTTATTATCCGTATCCCGATTATAAATTTATGACCACAGTCTATTCCGATGCTTATCTTCCAGGACGTGGAGAGCTGTCCAACAATCTGCGGAATTTTGACCGGGACAGAATGCTGTTGTTCGATGAGAAGAGTGCTTTTGACGGAATTGTGGAGGAAGGATTGTTTTCCGTTTTTTCCAATTCCTATATGGCGGTGATCGGAGCACCTCTGGATCTGAAATATGCCAGATATTCCAATGACCGTGCGGAAAGCTTCCGGATCCGCACCGAGATCCTGCGGGACAAGGAAGGCTGTAAGACGGTCCGAAAATATCCGCTGACAAAAGAAGCGGAAGCCCATGTGCGTCATATGCCGGAGGCTTATGAAAAATTGAAGGAACGGTATGCGGGGAGCAGTCTGGATGTCAATGTCTGCCATCTGGGAGAAGAGAACGGCATACCTTATGCGGAATTTGAGTTCGTGCCGGGCAGACCGCTGTCGGAACTGATGGACGAATGCCTGGACAGACAGAATGTGGAGGGATTTCACAACCTGTTCGCAGAATATCTGGAGAGAGTGGGCTACGGGGAGGATGTGCCGGTGGCGGACTTTGATCTGATCTTTGCCAATATTCTGGTGGATGGTGACCACTGGACACTGATTGATTATGAATGGACTTTTGACCGTCCCATAGAGACCAGAGCTCTGGCCTTCCGGGCTGTATACTGTTATGTACTGGAAGATGAAAGACGTAATGCACTGGAACTGGATCGTATTCTGGATCGTCTGGGCATTACGGAAAACGAAGCCAGACAGTACAGAGAGCAGGAGATGGAATTTCAGAAATATGTGACCGGACAGAAATTGTCCATGGGTGAGATCCGCAATCTCTTAGGCGGCGAAATTTATAAGCCCACGGAATGGATCGGACGGTTCCGTCAGACGGAGGGAGAACTCAGGGTACAGATCTATGAGGACAAGGGACAGGGATTTTCCGAAGAAAATTCTTATTTCCCGGAGAACGTCTATGCAGAGGAAAAACAGGCGGAATTTACGGTGAATTTCGATGGAAATGTCCATTATTTACGGCTGGATCCGGCCATGTGCGCCTGCGTGTGTAAAATCCGGGAGCTTACCATGAACGGACAGCCGGTTCCTGTGCAGGACAAAAAGATCGTTACCACCAATGGAAAAATCTTAAAGTCCGCAGACGGTGCGGAGCATCCCAGCGTGGTATTTCCCACGGAGGATCCGAATCTGACGATCCGGGTGGATGCATTGGACAGAAAGGCAGAGAACATCCTGACTGTGAAAATGGAGATCGTGCAGATTCCCCTTGCTGTGGCAAGTGACATGGCGGGAGCGGTGAAAAAATTTTTCTAAGGAGACAGGAAACTTGAGCATTCGGACGTCAGTAAAGCAGATGCTTGTCAGACAACAGGATAAAAAGTATGAAGCAGAACTGGCAAAGCTGCGGGTGACCTACGCGCAATGGGCTGCGGAGCAGGAAAAAAAGATTGCGGAAACAGTGGTCACAGAGATCGGGGAAAGAGCCGGTCTTGCGGAATTCGTGATCTACAGGCAGCAGAAAGGACAGCTGGCGGAAAATGCTGTGGAGCGGATCAATGCGTATTTTGTGAAGCATCCGGAGACAGAGATCGTCTATGGAGATGAAGATCTGCTGTCAGAGAACGGAGAGCGTGTGATCCCCTGGTTCAAGCCTTGCTGGGCTCCGGATACCTACCGGGCTTTCTTCTATGTGGGAAGCGTCGTGGCAGTGCGGAGCAGACTGCTGCAGAAACTGGGGGAGCCCGGGGTTGTGACAGAAGGAGAGAGCACCGGCAGGGAAATAGTATTTTCGAAAGCGGAAGAGATCCGTCCCCTGATGGATCGGCTGTTTCTGGCGGCCGGTGGATTTGAGAGAGGCTGTCATACCATTGGACATCTGGAAGAAGTGCTGTTTCACGGCACTTTTGGTACTGCGGGAATCGGACTGCAGGGACCGGCAGAAACCAGCCGGGAGAAAGCGGAAGATGAGCAGAACCCCTGGGAAGAGTACCGGACGGCAGCGGAATCCGCAAAACTGTCCGTGGAACTGGCGGCCAAAGCGGCAGAGGAAGCCAGAGAACTGTTCGCCAGAGAGCTTAGGGTCTCTGTGATCATTCCTTCCAAAGATAATCCTTCCGTACTGGGAAAATGTCTGCGGTCGCTGACGCAACGCCCGGAGGGCAGTGTTCCGGTGGAAATCCTGCTGATAGATAATGGAAGTAACGAGGAAAACAGGAAAAAAACAGAACAGCTGGTGGAAGAAATCCGGACAGCCGGAACACCGATCCGGTATGTATATGAGCCTGCGGAGTTCAATTTTTCCACCATGTGTAATCGTGGCGCAGAACTGGCAGATGGCAAGCTGTTGCTGTTCTTAAATGATGATATTGAATTATGTGAGAATGACTGGCTGGATAAAATGGTGTCCAGAGCCTTGCAGCCTTATGTGGGCAGTGTGGGACTGAAACTTTATTATCCGGATTCCGTGAAGATCCAGCATGACGGCATTGTCAATCTGCCGGTGGGACCGGTGCATAAGCTACAGTTTATGGAGGATGACAGAAGCTACTATTTTGGACGGAACCGTTTTACACAGGATTGTGTGGCCGTGACGGGAGCCTGTCTCCTGATCCGGACAGAGGTGTTCCGGGAGGCCGGAGGATTCCGGGAAGTGTTGCGGGTAGCCTATAATGATGTGGAACTGGGCTTCCGGCTTCTGGAAATGGGATACTACAATGTGGTGTGGAACGACCGCTTTGCATATCACCATGAATCTCTCAGCCGGGGAAGCGATGAAAGTCCTGAGAAAATGCAGCGTCTGGTACAGGAGAGAGAACTGCTCTACCAGATGCATCCACAGTTCCTGGGAGAGGATCCTTTTTACCCGAAGGGGCTGAACCGGGAGGGACTGGACAGCCGTGTGGTTCCGGCATATCTGACAGATCGGAATGTTTTACAGGAGCCTTTCTGGAAAAGGGGACTTCCTGGCGGAGAGGAATTACAGAAGATCCGCAGGGATAACTGTCTGATGGCCAGAGTAGAGACAGCGGGACCGGAACGGATCCAGGGATACAGTGTAATTCTGGGAGACGATAATGCCTGCTATGAAAAACATCTGTTGCTGATTCCCTGTGGGGAAACAGAAGGACAGGATGTGTGGTCCATGCAGTTGATGCCTGCCTACCGACAGGAACTGGAGGAAAATCTTCCGGATCAGAAAAATGTGGCATTGGGCGGCTTTTGTGTCCTCAGAGAAGGAGAACAACTGCCGGCGGGAAACTATACGATCGCTGTTCTTGTGGTGAATCGTGTCAGCAAGCTGAAACTTTGGAATACTACGGGAAAATATCTGACCGTAGAGCTTCCGGCAGCAAAAGAATAAAACAGATGCATGATCCGCTAAAATGCGGTGAAAGCATCACGGAGGAGACATATGTCAGAGAGCAACACCGAGATCAATTATAAGGAAGCCTACGAGAGAGAGCATGAAAAATGTGCGGATCTGGCGGACAAGATCGTAGTACTGGAAGCGGAGAAGGAAGATCTGCAGTTCAAACTGAACCGAATCAAGAAAAATAAATTCTGGAAGGCTACAGGACCTGCCAGAAGTGTGATCCATTTTGCTCAGAGACAGAAGGAACGGCTGTCTCATTGCGGTGGTCCCAAAGATATTCTGCGGAAGATCCGTAACAAGAGTCACCAGAAGAGCCTGATGGAATCCTACGGTACCGGAAGCTTTCCCGATGCGGAGCAGAGGAAGAAAGAGGAAGAAACGGTATTCCCCTATATGCCGAAGATCAGTATTCTCGTGCCGTTGTGGAATAACAAGAGAGAGTTCCAGATACAGATGCTGGACTGCGTCATGAACCAGACCTATCAGAACTGGGAACTGTGTCTGGCGGACGGTTCCGATGCGGAACATGCTTACATCGAAGAACTCTGCAAGGAGTACGCGGCGAAATCAGATGGCCGTATTGTATATAAGCACCTGGATCATAACGGAGGTATTTCCTACAACACCAATGAGTGTTACAAGCTGGCCACCGGAGACTATATCGGACTGTTCGATCAGGATGACATTCTGCATCCTTCCGTATTGTATGCCTATGTGAAGGAAATCAATGAACAGGGTGCGGATTATCTGTACTGTGATGAGACCACCTTCCAGGAGGACAATATTAATAAAATGCTGACCATGCATTTTAAGCCGGATTATGCACCGGATAATCTGCGGGCCAACAATTATATCTGTCATTTCAGCGTCTTTTCCAGAAAACTTCTGGAAGGCGAGGAACTGTTCCGTACGGCTTTTGACGGTGCGCAGGACCACGATATGATCCTGCGTCTGACGGACAGAGCACAAAAGATCGTACATGTGCCCAGACTGATGTATTACTGGAGAAGCCATGCGGGCAGTACCGCCGCCAGTATTGACGCAAAGCCCTATGCCATCGAGGCGGCAAAGGGTGCCGTGGCGGATCATCTGAAAAAGCATGGATTCAAACATTTTCAGATCACCAGTACCAGAGCCTGTGCCACAATTTTCCGGATCCGCTATCAGATTCTGGGAGATCCGAAGATATCCATCGTGATCGCCAACAAGGATCACGTGGAAGATCTGAAGAGATGTATTACTTCTATTCAGAAGAACAGCACCTGGAGCAACTACGAGATCATCGTGGTGGAGAACAACAGCACCACACCGGAAATCCGGGATTACTATTCCCAGCTGCTGGGATTGTCCGGCAATGATTCCTACGCAGAGAGATGCAAGCTGCATACCGTCTGCGGTCATGACGGCGGGATTCTGCACAGCGAGGACGGCCGGATCTCTGTGGTGACCTATCATGGTGACTTTAATTATTCTGCTGTAAATAATCTGGGAGTATCCTATGCCACCGGAGATTATATCCTTTTGCTGAACAATGATACGGAAGTGATCACTGCCAACTGGATGGAAGAGATGCTGATGTATGCACAGCGGGAAGATGTGGGTGCCGTAGGTGCAAAGCTGTATTATGCGGACAAGACGATCCAGCATGCCGGTGTAGTCATCGGACTGGGGGCACATCGCACCGCAGGACATACCCATTATCGTATTCCGGTACAGAACCTCGGCTACATGGGACGCCTGTGTTATACCCAGAATGCCACGGCAGTGACCGGAGCATGTCTGTTGGTGAAAAAGAGTCTGTATGAGCAGGTGGGAGGACTGGACGAGAGCTTTGTGATCTCTCTGAATGACGTGGATTTCTGCCTGAAACTGCGCAAACTGGGACTGCTGAATGTATGGACCCCTTTTGCGGAACTGTATCATTATGAATCTATTTCCAGAGGTCTGGATGATCAGGGAGAGAAGGCGGAGCGTTACAACAAAGAATCCGAGCATTTCCGTGAAAAATGGAAGGCAGAGCTGGAAGCAGGAGACCCCTATTACAACCCGAATTTCTCTCTGGATCGCAGTGACTACGCGCTGAGAGATCCGGTTAGCGGACGTTAAATTGCTCTTTTCAGTAAAGGTAATCTATGGTAAAATAATGGCGGAGAGCGTTTACTGAAGAAAGATAAAGATAGCGATAAAACAGGAGGATAGGAAAATGAGTTATATGGACGAACTGAATTTCTGGTTGAATGATGATTATTTTGACCAGAAGACCAAGGATGAACTTCTGGCAATCCGCAACAACGAGGCAGAAGTGGAAGATCGTTTTTACAAGGAACTGGAATTCGGTACCGGCGGTTTACGTGGCGTGATCGGTGCAGGAACCAACCGCATGAACGTATATACCGTTCGTAAGGCAACTCAGGGTCTTGCTAATTATATCATTAAGCGCGGCACCCAGAGCAAGGGTGTGGCTATCGCATTTGACTCCCGCCGCATGTCTCCCGAGTTTTCCGATGAGGCAGCAAGATGTCTGGCAGCCAATGGCATCAAGGCATACATTTTTGAATCTTTAAGGCCTACCCCGGAACTGTCCTTTGCCCTTCGTACGCTGGGATGTACCGCAGGTATCGTAGTGACTGCAAGCCACAACCCTCCTGAGTACAACGGCTACAAAGTATACTGGGAGGACGGCGCACAGGTAACCGCTCCTATCGATAAGGACATCATCACCGAAGTACAGGCCATCAAGGATTATCATACCGTGAAGACCATGAGCAGAGAAGATGCGGAAAAAGCAGGCCTCTATCAGGTGATCGGTAAAGAGATCGATGACAAGTACATGGCTGAGCTGAAGAAGCAGATCATTCATCCCGATGTTATTCAGGAAATGGCTGATGACATCAAGATCGTATATACTCCGTTATGCGGTACCGGTAACAAGCCGGTAAGACGTATCCTGTCCGAGCTGGGATTTAAGCACGTCTATGTAGTTCCCGAACAGGAGAATCCGGATCCAAACTTCACCACACTGGATTACCCGAACCCTGAGGATCCCAAGGCATTTACATACGCACTGCGTCTGGCCAAGGAGAAGGATGCGGACATCGTTCTGGCAACCGATCCCGATGCAGACCGTCTGGGTGTGTATGCCAAGGATACCAAGACCGGCGAGTATGTGGCATTTACCGGTAACATGTCCGGTATGCTGATCGCAGAATATATCCTGAGAGAGAAGACTGCTACCGGCGCTATGCCCGAGAATCCCGCACTGGTAACCACCATCGTTACCACCAATATGACCAAGCCCATCACCGAAGCTTATGGTGTAAAGTTGATCGAAGTACTGACCGGCTTCAAGTTCATCGGTGAGCAGATCAAGTTCTTCGAGCAGACCGGCAGCAACAATTATGTATTCGGTCTGGAAGAGAGCTACGGCTGTCTGGCAGGTACTCATGCAAGAGATAAGGATGCAGTTGTAGCAGTTATGTGTCTGTGTGAAGTGGCGGCTTACTGCAAGAAGCACAACATGACTCTGTGGGATATGATGGTATCCATGTATGAGAAATACGGTTACTTCAAGGAGACCCAGTACACCATTACCATGAAGGGTATCGACGGTGCAAGACAGATCGCCGAGATCATGGATAAGCTTCGTAAGAATCCGCCCAAGGCATTCGGTGACCTGAAAGTGGAGAAATTCCGTGACTATCTGAACGATGTAGTCATCGACATGGAGAGCGGCGAGAAGACCACTACCGGACTTCCCAAGTCTAATGTCCTGTATTTTGAGCTTCCCGACAATGCATGGTGCTGCGCCCGTCCTTCCGGAACCGAGCCCAAGATCAAGTTCTACATGGGTGTTAAAGGTAACAGCATAGAGGATGCACAGGCCAAGGTAGAGAAGCTGACCGAGGATGTAAAGGCTGTACTGTAACCACCATGAGCAAATAGCATGATGTCGGGGTCAAAAGCCCCCGACTTTGATGCCTACGGATTGTTCCGTGCTA
>ERZ1027228.396-NODE-396-length-18311-cov-6.725241_pt1 | contig 18311 bp, 15 predicted proteins | sample MGYA00519266_ERZ1027228 | MGnify/ENA primary metagenome ERZ1027228 (study PRJEB26926, sample SAMN06164465) | human gut metagenome | biome: ENVO:00009003; feature: ENVO:2100002; material: ENVO:00002003 | host: Homo sapiens | place: USA | collected 2012 ...
GTGCATTTCAGGCATTTTCGGACTCGGTTATGAGGCGGATGAATTCGCTCATTTCGCGGGTTTTGTACTTGTTCTTATGATAGAAGATCTGGCGGTACATGGAGATATCAATGTCGGTCACGTCAAGCATGGTAATCCGGCCGCTGCGGATATATTTCTCCACTGCAAAATATGGAAGGAACGAAAGTCCGTCATTTCGCTCCACCATCTTAATGATAAATTCCGTATCACTGATCTCAAGGACAGGATCCAGCGTGCGGTTCTCAAGCGCAAGATGCTGATCCAGCGCCTGCCTGTAGTTCGCATTTTTTTCCGTCAGAAAAAAAGGTTCTCCCAGGATATCCTGAAGCACCATTTCCTTCCTCAATGCAAATTCAGAATTTACAGATGCAACAAAAACGATCGGCTCTGCTGCCTCCATGACCTTGATCCATTCCTTATTCCAGCGCGGCGTGTCCAGGATATAGATAAGATCCAGTTCATTGTGCTCCATCATACGGATCAGCTTCTCCGGTGAATCCAGCGTGATCTGTATGTTCACCTTCGGATAAAGCGTATGAAACTGGCTCAGGATACGTGGAAACTTCGCTGTGCACAGAGATTCGATCGTACCAATATGAAGCGGATTCTCAAGCTCCCTGTCCTCATTCATCGCCATTATCGTCCTGTTCATTTCATAAAGGATACGGCTGGCATGCTCCAGGAAACGCTTCCCCTGCGGCGTAAGGCTGACTTTCTTACCCATACGGTCAAACAGTTTCGTGCCGAGTTCTTCCTCCAGAAGCCGGATCTGGACCGTAATGGCAGACTGTGAATATCCCATAGTCTCCGCTGCCCTGGAAAAACTTCCAAGTCTCGCAACATGAACAAAAGACTGCACCTGACGGATCTCCATGACGCCCTCCCTCTTATTATGAAAAATTTTCAACTATATCATAAATACTATGAATTTGCTTCATTTATATGTTGATGATACAATACACTCACGAAGACGTCAATCATATTTTTATGCAAAATCAGCAAAACTTTCTCGATCCTTGGAATCCTCTGGAAAGTTTTCCTTGTTGTTATCGCAATGCATCTGATCTGCATTTTTATCCAGTTCACGATCGCAGGTTCTGTCAGCAGGAAAAACCCTCTGACCCTTATAAAAAACCAGGTTCCTGGTTATACTACAGCTCTTGGAACACAGTCCTCTGCTACAACGATCCCGGTCAATCTGCAGTGTGCAGAAGCTGACGGCGTGTGCAACTGCCGTCTGTCTGATGAACCAGCTTCCGATCAGTCTCGCAACTGTCATTCCGTTCATCATGACACTCGGCATCGCAATGGTCGCTTCCCCGGGAGCTCCTGGCGGTTCCATCATGACTGCTCTTCCGTTCCTGTACATGGTATTCGGCGCAGAAGCCGGAGATCCGGAAGGCGCGATCTGCGCCATCATGGTTGCACTTTACATCACACAGGATTCCTTCGGAACAGCCTGCAACATTTCCGGTGACAACGCTATCGGTATCATCGTAGACACTATTTATAAGAAATTTATCTTAAAAACACCACAGCCACAGGAGAATTAAAATGTCTTTTATCAGCGTATTTGATGTAATGGGACCAAACATGATCGGTCCTTCCAGCTCCCACACAGCCGGAGCTGCCCGCATTGGTTTTCTCGCACAGAAAATGATCAATGGTCCACTGAAAAAAGTTGAATTTACACTGTATGGATCTTTTTCCAGAACTTACAAAGGACATGGTACTGACCGCGCACTGCTCGGTGGTATTATGGGATTTTCCACAGACGATATGCGTATCCGCAACTCCTTTGAGATTGCAGAAAAAAAAGGACTCGAATTCACCTTTACGCCAAATGAGCTGGAAACAGATATCCATCCAAACACTGTTGACATCCATATGGTCAACGAAAGCGGTCAGGAAATGACCGTCCGCGGAGAATCTCTCGGAGGCGGCAAAGTCCGCATCGTAAGGATCAATTCCGTACAGGTTGATTTCACGGGCGAATACAGTGCCGTGATCGTAACTCATCAGGACAAACCGGGCGTTGTGGCATACATCACCAAATGCCTCAGCGACCGAAACGTAAACATCGCTTTTATGCGTCTTTTCCGCGAATCCAAAGGCGAGATCGCCTATACGATCGTGGAATCTGACGGACGTCTTCCGGAGGATATCGGAGTCACGATCCGCCAGCACGAAAATATCCACGAAGTCATGATCGTGCAGATGTAAGGAAGGAGATTTTTTATCATGGATTTTAAAAATGCAAAAGAACTTCTGACGCTCTGCCAGGATCATCAGCTTCCGATCTCTGAGATCATGCGCCAGAGGGAGATTATTGTCGGTGAGACGACCGACGAGAGTGTAAATTCACGGATGGCACGTGTCCTTGAGATCATGAAAGATGCCGCTTTTTCCCCGGTCAAAACCCCTGTCAAATCTATGGGCGGACTGATCGGCGGTGAAGCACAGAAGCTTTCCAGGCATCTTGCTTCCGGTAAAGGGATCTGTGGAAATGTCCTGGAAAAAGCAATCACCTACGCAATGGCGACTCTGGAGACAAATGCTTCCATGGGACTGATCGTAGCCTCTCCTACTGCCGGCTCTGCCGGTATCGTTCCGGGACTTCTTCTTGCACTTCAGGAAGTTTATGATTTCTCTGACGAGGATATCCAGAAAGCACTTTTTAATGCTGGTGCGATCGGATATCTTGCCATGCGAAATGCAACCGTTGCCGGTGCTGTCGGTGGCTGTCAGGCAGAGACAGGTGTTGCAGCTGCCATGGCCGCTTCTGCCGCTACAGAACTGATGGGCGGTACGCCACTGCAGTGTACCTACGCCGCTTCTACCGTGCTTATGAACATGCTCGGGCTTGTATGTGACCCGGTTGGCGGTCTGGTGGAATATCCGTGCCAGAACCGAAATGCTTCCGGTGTTGCGATTGCACTGGTCGCTGCGGAAATGTCCCTCGCAGGCATCACACAGCTTATCCCTCTCGATGAAATGATCACGATCATGTTCACCGTAGGCAAAAAGCTTCCTGCGGAATTGAGAGAAACTGCACTTGGCGGCTGTGCAACTGCGCCGTCTGCTTGCGAATCCTGCCATATGTGCGGGTGATATTTACTGATATCAAGACAGACAAATGACCGGGATCAAAAACTCTCCCGGTCATTTTGTCTGACAAATACTGTTCACTACGTTCACAGTATTTGTCAAAATGCATTCCACATCACCTTCGGTGATAGCATTTTGCCCCGTATGTCTCGGGATTTTGCCATATCTATGGCAAAACACCTCGCGGGATATTACCTGTGAACAGTACCTGCCTGTTAATTATGCGGATTTCTATGTCAAATTCAGATAATGTCGACTGTTTTATTATTCAGCGTCAGCGCTGTCATCTGTTGTCTCTGCAGCTTCGCTGTCGTCTTTGGATGCGTCATCTTTCTTGTCATCTGCCGGTGCTGCATCTTCTTTTGCTTCTGGTGCACCTGCATTCATTACAACAACTGCTGTTGCATTTCCATCTGCATCAAGAGTAACTTTGATGGTATCACCAACTTTGATGTCTGAGAATGCGATTGCTTCTGTCTTCATCTCCGGAGCTTTTGTATCGTCTGGTTTTGCATCTTTGTCAGATGCATCTGCGGATTCGTCTGTTGTTTTATCTGCAGCACCTGCATCTGTGCTGTCGCTGTCTGCTGTTTCATCTGTGGACTCTGTGTCTGCGGACTCATCTGTAGAGTCTGTGTCGTCTGCTTTGGCGTCCTCGCTGTCAGCATCCTTGGAATCATCTGCTTTCTGATCATCTGCCGGTGCTTCGTCCGGTTTTTCTGGCTGAGCTTCCTTCTCGTAAGTTGTAGTGTCTGTTACTGTGATCGTCTGAGATTCTCCTGTCAGATCCAGCATGGATGGAGCTTCGCCCTTGTCATCTGGAGCTTCTGCATCTTTCTCATCAGCTGCTGCCTCGTCTGTGCTGTCTTCTGTAGATTCGTCTGCTGCTTCTGTGTCTGCGGACTCATCTGTGCTTTCCTCTGTATCTTTGGAATCATCTGCTTTTTCATCTTTGCTGTCATCAGCTTTCTCGTCCTTGGAATCATCAGCCTTTGCATCTTTATCTCCAGCGTCTTTGCCATCCTCTGGTTTTTCACCCTTCGGGTCCTGTCCATCCGGCTGCTGTCCTTCTTTTGGAGTTCCTACATTGATCGTAATGCTGTCCTCTCCAACTTCTGTGACTTCACCGTAAACTTCTGTAGCTTCTGCCTCATCTGTAGTTGTATCTGTGGAATCTGCGCTCTCGTCCTCTGCTGCAGCCTCTGTTGTCTCAGCAGTATCACTTGCTGCATATGCCATATTTACAGAAGTCAGTGCCATTGTCAGTCCTAATACCATTGCTGCATATTTACGTTTCATAATAATCAATTCCTCTCTTCTATTTTAATTTTTTCTTTTGTTTTGCTTTCTGTTGCTTACAGCTAACAATATAGGCTGAATTTGTGACACTTATGTGATAAAAATAAGGAGATTTTATGAAATCGGTCACATTTTTTGCACAAAAAATCCTTCACCTCGGGAAAGATGAAGGATCTTCGTTATATTTAATTTCGTCTCAGCGCCTCGATCGGGCTCAGTTTTGCGGCTTTTCTTGCAGGGTAGATTCCAAAGAAAACACCTACCGCGCAGGAGAACAAAGTCGCTGCCAGCACGACTGTCGGGCTAATCCCTGGTGAGATTGCCATTCCCATACTGTTACTCATGACCGTACAGATTCCATATGCCGCCAGCACACCGAGCAGGATTCCGATCAGACCACCGATGACTGTCAGGATCGCTGCTTCTGCAAGGAACTGCAGCATGATAGAAGCAGTCTTGGCTCCAAGAGATTTACGGATACCGATCTCCCTCGTTCGCTCTGTGACAGACACAAGCATGATATTCATGACACCGATTCCACCGACAAGAAGAGAAATTCCGGCCACAAAAGAAATAAAAGTCGTGACCATGCCAAGCATCTCGTTCATAGATCTCATGATATCCTGGAAACTCTCAACCTGGAAATAATCTTCTCCGGCACACTGATGGCGTTTTTCCAGCAGGTGAACGATCTGATCTGCAATCCCCTGAGAATCCTGTGTTTTGTCTGCCTGAACAGTGATCGAATAAAATTCATCAGATCCTACAACCAGATCATCCATGGATGAATACGGGATATTCACCGTAACCGGCATTCCATCATAAGTATAACTTACAAAAGTTCCATTTTCTTTCTGAGTCGTGACACCTATGATACGAAATGATTTGGAAGAATCATAACAGGTGATATCAAGGCTCATACCCACGACATCATCCGTACCAAACAGTCTTTTGGCATCGGAATCAGAAATGACACAGACGTTTTTGCCCTCCTCGATCTCCTGCTCTCCGAAATAATTTCCGTATTTCATTTCAGAGTTATTGATCATTTTGGCATCCGGACCCTCGCCGGTTAACATAATAGAAAAAGTACCCTTGCCGGTCACAGTCTCACCGTCATAACTGTTTGAAACACTGACTCCCTCTACATCATCCAGTTTACGGACTTCCTGCACATCTTCCGGTGTGATCCATTCGTCCTCTGTCATGGCATTACTACTGACGCTGATCGCGATCTTGCCGGCACCGATCCCATCGATCTCACTGTTCATCTGATTCTTGGTTCCCTCACCGATAGAAACGATCGCAATAACCGAGGCAATACCTATGATGATTCCAAGCATGGTCAGAAAAGAACGTCCTTTATTTGCGCGGATGTTCTGGACTGCCATTTTTATGTATTCATACAATCCGCCCATCAAGCACCTTCTTCTGTTTCTGTAACCACATCTTCTGCATCGGCAGGAACAGCATCTGTTCCATCGGCACCTTCTGCGCTGGCATCCACGGCCTGTGCAGTCATCCCTTCCTGCAGGGAACCGATATCACGGATCACCTGTTCATCTGCCTCAATGCCATCCGTTACCTCGATATAATCATCAGAACTTATGCCTGTTGTGATATCTTTTCTGGTGATCACACCATCTTCAAGGATATAACAGAAAGAACCTTCTTTGCCAATATTGACAACTTCGGACGGCAGAACGACAACATTCTCCGCTTTCTGTGCCTGGATCGTTACTTTGGCATCTACACCGAGAAAAATATCGTCCGGATTTTTGATACGGATATCTGCTGAGATCAGGGATGCGCCTTTTTCATTCTGCGTCGCAATGTGGCTGACCTTGATAACTTCGCCTTCGTATGTTTTTCCTGCAAGTGTGATCTGTGCGCTCTGTCCTTCCTGAACCTTGTCGTAGTCATACTTGGAAATGTTTACCGTTACATCTACTTTATCTGTATTCTGCAGAGTAAAAAGTTCTGTACCAAGTGCTGTTGTAGAGCCTTCCACAACGGCAACCTTTGTCACTACGCCGTTAAAATCTGCGTGGATTCCTTTTTTGGCTGCTTCTACAAGTTCCTTGGCTGACATCTGATCCAGTTCTGCGAGGTTGTTGGTGATCTCCATTTTTTCTTTTTCTTCTTCGGTCACAGCTCCCGGGTCTGCTTCTGCAGTTGCTTCTTCACTGGACAGTTTGGACTGGAGCTCTGCAAGATCGCTGCTGGCTTTTTCCAGCTCAGATTCCAGAGCAGAGGTATCTGCTGTTACTGCCGCTGTTTCTGTAGTATCCGAAAAATCAGAGGATGTTTCTGTCTTGGTTCCATCTGACACGATTGCAGAACTTTCTCCTGTGTAATCAGATAACACCGGTGCTTCCGGCTTCTGTGCCTTATAATCTTCGTAGTCACGCTTTGCGTCCTGATATGCAATCTGTGACTCACTCCGTAACTGTTCTGCAATGGAAAGTGCATCTGCATTTTCGTCCGTCTGATCCGCCGACCAGGTCTGAAAAGCCATCTGATACTCACTCTCGGACTGATTGTATTCCTGAAGAGTCTGATTCATCGTATTGTTAAGTTCATTCAGCTTATTCTGATATGCCGGGAGTGTTTTGTTCTGATATGTACTGAGGTCGGCTGCATATTCCTGCTGGATTTTCTGCTGTGCAGCTTCCTGGGCGGCCTGCGCCTCGGCTGCTTTTCTTGCAGATTCTGCTGCTGCCTGTGCCTGTGCATTGGCTGTTACCTGAGAAATCTGTGCCTTAAGGCTCGCCACATAATCTTCCTGCGCTGCCACCTGCTGTTTCAGGCTTGCCGCATTACCTGCGGCATCTTTCTGTTTCTGGACTGCCTTGTCCGATTTGTTGATCGTATTGGTCATGTCCAATTTCCCGGACTCTACGTTCAGATCAGCTTTTTTCTGTTCTCTTTCGAGATCCTTTTTGTCAAAAGCCACCAGCTCTGTTCCGGCTTTGACGGTGTCGCCTTCTTTGAAATCGACCTTGTCTACTTTGGCATTCACCGGTGAAAAATAAGTCTTGGATTCTTCGCTGACTACGGTTCCGCTTGCCTCCACGGTCTGCTGGACATCACCGATCCCGGCCTTTACCACCTCAACCTGTGGAACTGCCTCCTCGCCGGATGACCTGCCTCCCAGGACAGATACACCGCCCACTGCCACAACTGCGATCACGCCTGCGCCGATCAGCAGTTTCTTTTTGGATTTTTTCTTCTTCATGCCTCTGCCTCCTGGTCAAAATCCTCATTTATTGTGTCGGATTCGATTTTTCCGTCCATGATACGTACCACACGGCGTGCCTGGGCCGCAATTCCATTGTCATGTGTGATCAGGATCACGGTTCGTCCTGACTTGTGCATCTTTTTGAGGATTGCGAGAATCTCTCTGCTGGATGCAGAGTCCAGGTTTCCGGTCGGCTCATCTGCCAGGATCACCGGCGGCTGTGCGGCAATGGCTCTCGCGATGGCAACTCTCTGCTGCTGACCACCGGACATTTCGCTTGGCTTATGATCCATACGTTTCTCCAGACCGACCAGTTTGAGCGAATCTACGGCAAGCTGGTGCCTTGTTTTCTTGTCTACGCCTCTGTAGATCAGGGGAAGTTCTACGTTTTCGATCGCGTTCAGATTTGCGATCAGGTTAAAGCCCTGGAAGATAAAACCGATCTCACGGTTTCGCACTTCTGAGAGTTCATTGTCCGTCATTTCGGACACATCTGTTCCGTTAAGATAATATCTGCCGGAAGTCGGAACATCAAGGCATCCAAGCATGTTCATAAACGTGGATTTGCCGGAACCGGACTGTCCGATGATCGCTACCAGTTCCCCTTTTTTGATCTCCAGGCTCACATGATCCAGAGCACGCACTTCGTTTTCTCCAGGATTGTAAATCTTGCATAAGTCTTCTACTTTGATCAGTGTATCGTTGTCCATAAATCCTCCTCTGGTGCCCCTTCATGGAGCCTGCTTATTGCTGTTTCAGATATCTTCATGCATCAAGCAAAAATGCTTTGTAGGCTTTCTTTGCTTCGTAAATATCGGCTTTGCTTGTGACTTCCCACGGAGCATGCATGCTTAAGACTGCCACACCGCTGTCGATCACGTTCATTCCATAAAGGGCTGCGATATATGCGATGGTTCCGCCGCCGCCTACATCGACCTTACCAAGTTCTGCGGTCTGGAATGCAACCTGATGGTCGTCAAAGATCCTGCGGACCTCTGCAACATATTCAGCATTTGCATCGTTGGAGCCGGATTTGCCTCTTGCTCCTGTGAATTTATTGAGCACGATGCCTCTTCCGAGATATGCAGCATTCTTTTTCTCGAAGCATTCTCCATAAGCCGGATCATAGCCCGCGCTTACATCAGAGGAAAGCATGCTGGAGTTGCGGAGAGTTCTTCTGAGTGCCAGATCAGAATAGCATCCCATTCCATCCAGAAGTTCTGCAACGGTATTTTCAAAAAATCTGGACTGCATTCCGGTTGCGCCGACGCTTCCGATCTCTTCTTTGTCTGTCAGGAGACAGCAGCTTGTGCGTTTCGGTGCGTCCATTTCCATCATTGCGACAAAGGAAGTATAGGCGCATACGCGGTCATCCTGTCCATATGCGGCTACCATACTTCTGTCCAGACCGCAGTCACGTGCCTTGCCTGCCGGAACGATCTCAAGCTCTGCTGAAAGGAAATCCTCCTCTTCTACATCGTATTTCTCTTTGAGGATACGGAGAACATTGGATTTGACTGCTTCTTTTTTCTTCTCATCGGTGCTTTCGCTGAGCGGTCTGCTTCCGATCAGGATGTCGAGATTTTCACCTTCGATGACCTCGGCTGCTTTTTTCTGAAGCTGTTTGCCTGCAAGGTGGATCAGAAGGTCTGTGATGTATACGACCGGATCATTTTCATCTTCACCGATGGTAACGTTGACTACGCTGCCGTCTTTTTTTGCGATCACGCCGTGGATCGCGAGTGGAAGAGCTACCCACTGATATTTCTTGACACCGCCATAGTAGTGGGTATCGAGGTATGCAAGGTCTGTGTCTTCATACAGAGGATTCTGTTTTACGTCGAGACGTGGGGAGTCGATGTGTGCGCCGAGGATGTTCATACCTTTTTCCAGCGGTTCCTGGCCTACGTGGAACAGTGCCATGATCTTTTTCATTCCGACTGCATATACTTTATCTCCCGGCTGGATCTTCTCGCCTGCTGCCTGTTTTGCTTCAAGGCTGACATATCCGTTGGCTTCTGCTTCTCTGACAAGTTCCGTCACACATTCACGCTCTGTCTTGCCTGCATCAAGGAATGCGCGGTAATCCTTTGTAAGTTTCTCCATCTCTTTCTCATCCGATTCTCCATAAGAAAGCCATGCGTTTTTTCTTTCCATAATATATAAAACCACCTTTCGATTGATTAATTTACTCCGATATTAACGAATTGCTCCGCTGCAAGCAGCTCCCGCAATTCTGCATATCTCCCACATTATAAATCAAATACTTCCATATTTCTACAATCCTCACAATTCTTAATCAAAAAATAAGAATTCCATTACTTATTTCACAGTTTTCTCAAATTTTTCTTGAAAAATTCGCCTCCGCCGTTACAATAATATTATTCATATTCAAACTACAATTCGTATTTATTTTATGATTATGGAGGTCATCTACATGCAGCAATCCACCGATCTACAGAATCTTCTGCATTCTGTACACAGAAAGAGTTATCCTGCCTATAAATCTCTGAAGGGCAGTTACCAGTTTGACAATTATATCCTCTCAATCGACCACGTACAGGGGGATCCTTTTGCTTCGCCTTCTCATATCAGTGTACGGATTTCGCACAAAACTGCGGGATTTCCACGGGAATATTATAGCGATCATGTTACCCGCATCACGCTGTCTGATTATCTTACCAGACAGTTTGAAAAACAGGTCAGCCACTACACCTTCCGTGCCAAAGGCTCCGGCAAGAGCGGTCTGATCTCGGTGAGCCACTGTGGGCAGGAAATCCTGGAGCGGACCGCCTGCGAGATCACAGAAAAAGGGATCACTGCCCGTTTCTTCATCGGTTTTCCGGCCAACGGAAGAACGATCAATGCCACTGAGCTGGAAAAAATCCTCTTCGACTTTCTCCCGGTCTGCGTGCAGAAAGCTTTCCTTTACAAAAATATCAATCACAAAGAACTGGAACAGACTATCTTTCTCGCCGAAGACCAGACCTATATCCGAAGCCAGCTTGCCAAACGAAATCTCGTTGCTTTTGTCGCAGATGGCTCCATTCTTCCACGAGAAAGCGGCATTTCCTCTCGTCCAATGAAAGTCTCCATTCCTTTTACCTCACCGGAATCTCTGCGCGTCACCATGGATCTTCCGCACAAAGGCAAAATCTCCGGCATGGGAATCCCTGAGGGGATCACTCTGATCGTGGGCGGCGGCTATCATGGCAAATCCACGCTTCTGAATGCCCTGGAGCTTGGCGTCTACAACCATATTTCCGGTGACGGCCGCGAATACGTCATCACAGACGATACTGCGCTGAAACTTCGCTCCGAAGACGGACGTTTTATTAAAGATGTAGATATCTCTCTGTTCATCAATGATCTTCCGAATAAGAAAGACACTCGTTGTTTTTCTACAGAAGACGCCAGTGGAAGCACCTCCCAGGCGGCTGGCATCGTAGAAGGAATGGAGGCTGGAAGCAGAGTTTTCCTGCTGGACGAAGATACGTCTGCCACAAATTTCATGGTGCGTGATACTTTCATGCAGGAAGTGATATCCAGAGAAAAAGAACCAATTACCCCATTTCTTGAACGTGCCGAAGATCTTTATAAAAAGGCCGGGATATCCACAATCCTCGTAGCCGGAAGTTCCGGAGCATTTTTCCACATTGCAGACACGATTATCCAGATGGATTCCTATCATCCTGTGGATATCTCCGAAAAAGTCATGGCATTATGTGGAAAGTATCCTCTGAATCCCGTCAAAGCCCCGGAATTCAGATTCCCGGAGAGCCATCGCATCATGCAAAAACAGACTCCCTCGATCCGTTCTCACGGAAGAAACGCCGGCCGACCGGAACAGCTCAAAATAAAAGTACATGGAAAAGATGGTTTCCTGATCGGAAAACAGGATGTCGATCTCCGCTACATCGAGCAGCTGATTGATCCGGAGCAGACAGCAGCACTTGGACTGCTTCTCAAATATGCCATCGAAAAGCTTGCCGATGACCGCCGCACTGTCGCAGACATCATTGAAATTCTTTCCGGACAGCTTAAGCAGAACGGACTCTCCTTCCTGTCCGGAGGTTCTTATATTTCCTGTGGCTATGCCATGCCAAGACTCCAGGAAATCTATTCCTGTTTTAATCGTTATCGGAGGTAATAAACAACTCAAAAAAGATACCCAGAAATCATGCATCATAATTTCCAGGTATCTTTTTTTATTAAAATAAGGGGGTTAATGTAGGATATAACTTTCTAAATCTCTGGTAACATTCTTCATATTTCGCCACCAGTTCTTCTTCCGGCTCAACGGTGTCTACTACGTGAGCCATCTTCTTTCCGATGGTCTCAACATCCAGATATGCTCCGCATCCTACGGCTGCCAGCATGGCTCCGCCCATGGACGGGCCTTCCTCAACTTCAAGGACATCTACTTTAAGGTTCATCACATTTGCGATGATCTTTTTCCAAAGCGGACTCTTCGCACCGCCACCACAGATCTTGGTTCGTTCGATCTTAATGCCGAGTTTTCTTGCTACTTCCAGAGAATCACGAAGTCCGAAAGCCACACCTTCCAGAACAGCCTGTGTCATGTCAGCTCTTGTGGTGTCCATGGACATTCCAAAGAACACACCTCTTGCGTCCGGATTGTTGTGCGGTGACCGCTCTCCCATCAGGTACGGAAGGAAGAATACATGATTTTCACCAAGCTTCTCGATCGGAGCCTGTTCTGCTGCAAAATCCTTGGTCCGAAGGATTTCTTCTGCCCACCATTTGTTGCAGGATGCCGCACTTAACATACAGCCCATCAGATGATAACTTCCATCTGCATGGCAGAAAGAATGCAGTGCGTTATTCTCATCAACGCCGAAGTTCTTGCTGGAGATAAAAATGGTTCCTGACGTTCCAAGAGAAATATTGCACTGTCCGTCACCAACGGTTCCTGTTCCGACCGCAGCTGCTGCATTATCTCCGGCACCTGCCACAACTTTGACATCAGCAGAAAATCCGAGTTCCGCTGCCACTTCCGGCTTCAGCGTTCCGACCACTTCCCAGCTCTCATACAGTTTCGGAAGCTGTTCTTCTCTTACGTCGCAAATCTCCATCATTTCCCTGGACCAGCAGCGGTTCTTTACATCAAGAAGGAGCATACCGGATGCATCAGAAACATCTGTGCAGAAAGATCCGGAAAGTCTGTAAGCAAGATAGTCTTTCGGAAGCATGATCTTGGCGATTTTTGCAAATTTCTCCGGCTCATTTTTCTTCATCCACAGGATCTTCGGAGCTGTAAAACCTGCAAAAGCAATGTTTGCTGTATATGCAGACAGTTTCTCTTTACCGATCTCGTTGTTGAGATATTCTGTTTCTTTCTGGGAACGTCCATCATTCCAGAGGATTGCCGGGCGAATGACCTTGTCATTCTCATCCAGCGTTACCAGTCCATGCATCTGTCCCCCGAAACCAATTCCAGCAACCTTGGAACGATCAATCCCCTCTGTCAGTTCTTTCATTCCCTCTGCGCTCTGCGTAAACCAATCCTCCGGATTCTGTTCTGACCAGCCCGGATGCGGAAAAAATAATGGATATTCTTTTGATACTGTTTTCAGTATCGTTCCATTTTCATCCATTGCCAATAATTTAACAGCAGATGTTCCTAAATCAATACCAATATAAATCATAGATTATTTTACCTTTATAACTGCTTTAACAAGGTCTGTCTTGTTATTTACAGCTTCATCATATGCGTCTTTAATATGATCCAGATCAAACTCATGTGTTACAATATTCTTAACATCAATTGCTCCACTTGCAACTGCTGCAATTGCTTTTGGATAAATATTCTTATAACGGAACACAGATTTAATTGTTGCTTCCTTGTCCATAATCTGAGCAAAATTATAATTGATTTCTTCTTTTGAGGAAATTCCAACTAATGTAATTGTTCCCCCTCTTCTGACAATAAATGGAGTCTGTGCAATAGTCACAGGTGATCCGGCAGTCTCAAATACTACATCTGCACCTCTTCCACCGGTCAGTTCTTTGATTTTTTCAAGAGCATCTTCCTTTCCACTGTTAATCACAGCTGTTGCTCCAAGTTCCATGGCTTTATCCAAACGAGCCTGAACAAGATCTGCTACAATGATCTGACCTGCACCATGTGCTTTGCATGCCAACAGGGTTACAAGACCAATACATCCAGAACCAAGGATTACAACTGTATCTCCAGTTCCTACATTTCCCTGCTCAGCTGCATAAAATCCTACTGACAATGGCTCAATCAGTGCACCTTCTTTTGTAGATACATTTTCTGGAAGTTTAAAACACATATCTTCTGGAAAAGCGATAAATTCTTCATTACATCCCTGAACTGGAGGAGTTGCAAGAAAAACAACATCTGGACATAAATTATAATGTCCTGATTTACAGAATTCGCATTTACCACAAGTAATTCCCGGTTCCAGAGCAACGCGATCTCCGACTTTAAGATTTTCCACATCTTTACCCACTTCAACGATCGTACCTGCACACTCATGTCCTAACATGAAATCCTCTGAAAGATCCACTTTGTATGCACCACAGCATCCATTATGATAATAGTGTACATCTGATCCACAAATTCCAACATATTCTAATGATACAAGAACCTCTTTGTCTTTAATCTGAGGAACAGGAACCTCTTTAATTACCATATTATCTGTGCCTCTCATAACAGCACTTTTCTGTAACATCTTCATTGTAACTTCCCCTTTCTTAGAGTAATTGCCCGATATGTTCTGGCATACCGGGCAACACTTAATAACCTAATTATTCTTCAGCTGCTTTCACATCATCTTCGGTAAGTTCACCATTATCAATATAGATCTGAATGTAATCATCTACGTTATCTGCATTGATTTCCGGAGCATCTACATAATCATTTACATCTGTTACTTCCATTTCACCATTAACAACTTTTTCTGCATACTCCAGATTCTTCTCAGCAAGGTCTGCTGCTGACTGTAATGCTGTAGAAGTAAGAAGTCCTTCTTTGATCAGGAGACATCCCTGTGCTGTTCCATCAACACCATATGCCAGAAAATTCGCTGTTCCATCTTCATTGAAATAATCTTTATTTTCTCTGATTGCTTCAATCGCACCTGCTGCCATGTTATCGTTCATAGAAATGATAGCATCAATATGAGTTCCCGCCTGTACCCAGGATTCCATCAATGTAAGTGCTTCATCACTGTTCCAGTTTGCAAAATCTTCATAAAGAATATTTACATCTGTACGTTTGCTGAAGAAGTTCTCATCCCATGCTTCACGTCTTTTATCTGCATGATAATTTCCGGAAGGTCCTTTCAATACAACAACATTTGCATTTTCAGGAACTTCATCTACAGCTCTTGTTGCACTGACTTTTGCCTGCTCGATTGGATCTGCATCAACAGTACCCGTTCCTGCCATAACAGAAGTATCATCTCCACCATCCAGATCATTCTGATGTGTAGTCGGATTTGTTGTGATAACCGGAATTCCTGCATCTACAAGCTGCTGCACATACGGAGCCTGAGCACCATTGTTATTTGACTGTACAATAACAAGATCATACTGTTTTGTAATACAATCTTCCAGCAGACCGTTTTCTTTATTATCATCGCCCTCGCCACTTACACAGGTAAGTTCAATATCATCATACTTTTCTGCCTGCTTTTTCATTTCAGTTGTAAGCCATGCCGCAAAGGTATCTGAACTTGCTCTTGCAACAAAACATACTCTCTTTGCATCTGCTGCACTGACACTCATCGCCGGTACCATAGACACTGCCATAACACTTGCCAATAAAATTGCTCCGATTTTTTTGCCTTCATAAATTACTTCCTCCTTAATAAAATGTGATTTACTTATACTGTCACTTCCTCGACAGAATAGTTTCTCTTTTACGCCTGTTTATTCCCCTCTTCTTTAACAATGATCACTTTTCTTGATTTTTTAGATTTGCTTACCACATCAAATGCTACTGCAAGAACAATAATTGCACCTTCAATAATCTGCTGAATATAAGAGTTAACGCCCAGAAGATTCATAACATTTTCCAGAAAACCAATGATAAATGCTCCGGCTATTGTTCCACTTACTGTACCAATACCGCCTGTAAAAGAAGTACCGCCAACGATTGCTGCTGTCAGACCTGTCATTTCATATCCAATTGCACCGTTAGGAAGACCTGCATTATTTCTTGCCATAAAAATCATTCCTGCAAGTCCTGTCATAATACCATTTAATATGTAAGATTTATAAATATTTCTCTTTGCATTAATACCACTCGCTTCTGCTGCCGCACGACTTCCACCGATTGCATATAGTGCACGTCCATATCGTGTATTATTGACCAGATACCAGACAACAATTGTTATAAGTATCACCAGAATTACTGGCACTGGCACCGGACCTACCATTCCCTGTCCGATCTTAACAAAATTTCCTAACTGAAGAATATTCTGTCCACCGGTAAAATAAAGAGCAAGTCCTCTGGCTGCCTGCTGCATACCAAGCGTCGCAATGAATGCCGGCACATTAAACTCCGCAATGAAAAATGCATTGACAAGATTACATCCCACACCAGTTGCTACTGCTACGATAAGTGCAAGTAAAATAGAGTTTGTCGCTTTGTAAACAGATACAGAATAAACACCTGCCAATGCAAGTACAGAACCAACCGACAGATCAAGAAATCCACTGATAATCAGAAGCATTTCACCATATGCAATCAGAATTCCGACGCATAACTGCCTCGTAACATTGATCAAGTTGCTGTACTGAAGGAAATATGGACTGATAATGCTACATGCCCCAAACAATACGATCAGTACAATATAAATACTAAATTTTTGTAAGTTATTTATTTTTTTTGTTTTCATTCTCTTTACCCTCCGCACATTCAACCGTTCTTTAAGCCAGTTGCGTATCTCATAATTACTTCCTGAGAGAATTCCTCTCTGTTGATACATCCGCTTATTTTACCCTGGCACATGATATAGATTCTGTCACACATTCCAATCAGTTCCGGAAGCTCTGAGGATACCATGATGACCGCTTTGCCTTCCTTTACAATATCTGTAATCAGTTTATAGATTTCAAATTTTGCTCCGACATCGATACCTCTTGTCGGCTCATCCAGGATCATAATATCTGGCTCACACAAAAGCCATCTTGCTAAAAGTACTTTCTGCTGATTTCCTCCGGAAAGTGTGGAAATAGCGGTATCAAGAGTCGGTGTCTTTACATGCATCTTCTCGAAGCTTTCTTTTACACTCTGTTTTTCTTTTGCCTTATGCGTATAACCCTTGTAGATAATTTTTTCCAAACTGGCAAGACTGGCGTTTTCCATAACACTCCTGACAGGAATAATTCCGTCATCTCGTCTGCTCTCAGAAAGCATGACCATCTTCTGTTGAATACTGTCATGAGGACATTTAATCTTTGCCTCTTTTCCATTAATGAAAACCTGACCTGAATCATGAGGATCCAAACCAAAAATCGCTCTCATAGTCTCTGTTCTTCCAGCTCCGACCAATCCGGCAAAACCAACAATCTCACCTTTCGCAACATGGAAATTTATATCTTCAAAGAGATCTTTCTGAGAAAAACCCTTTATCTCAAGAGCTTTGTCTCCAATCGGAACTGTTTCTTTCGGATATACATTATCCAGTTTTCGTCCAACCATTCTGGCAATGACCGTATCAAGATCAAGATCTTCCGCTCTGTCTGTTGAAACTACAGCACCATCTCTTAAGACTGTAATGTCATCTGCGATTCGGAAAACTTCCTCCATCTTATGTGAGATATAAATAATTGAAATACCCTGTGCTTTCAGTTCTTCTATCTTACGGAAAAGATTTTCAACCTCACGATCTGTAATGGAAGATGTCGGCTCATCCATAATAATAACCTGTGCATTATTTGTAACTGCTTTGATAATCTCAAGCATCTGAATATCCGATACTGTCAGAGTTTTCAGTTTCTGTGTTGGTTCATATGGAAGATTCTCATCTTTAAGAAACTGTCTAGCATCCCGTCTTATTTTTCTCCAGTCTACTTTTCCGAATCTGTTAACTGGAAGCCGCCCCAAAAAAAGATTCTCCTCTACAGAAAGTTCCGGCACATAATTTAATTCCTGTGCTACCATGGAAATTCCCATTTCCATAGCCTGTATAGGATTCTTGATTGTTACTGGTTTTTCATCAAGATATATCTGACCCTTATCTGCCTGATACAATCCCATGATAATTTTCATCAGTGTAGATTTTCCGGCTCCATTTTCACCACAAAGTGCATGAACGGTTCCTTTTCTTACTGCAAAATCAATTCCGCTCAATGCTTTTACGCCAGGAAAGGATTTCTCTACTCCGCTGACCCGCATCTTGATTTCGTCCATTACTTCACCGCCTTTTTAATTTGCTTGACCTGTTTTCTATTTAAGATTATATTCCTGCGTTTTACTTATGTCAATACTTTTATGTAAGTTTGTAGAATATATAACAAATTATAATTATTCATTTGTGCATTTTTTATATTCAAGCCTGTTTCATCTTATGTATTGACATTTTTTTCACATTATTTGCTGTCTCTTATACACATCTCCGAGCCCACGAGACCGGAGCCTATCTCG
>ERZ1027228.474-NODE-474-length-16915-cov-7.235587_pt1 | contig 16915 bp, 9 predicted proteins | sample MGYA00519266_ERZ1027228 | MGnify/ENA primary metagenome ERZ1027228 (study PRJEB26926, sample SAMN06164465) | human gut metagenome | biome: ENVO:00009003; feature: ENVO:2100002; material: ENVO:00002003 | host: Homo sapiens | place: USA | collected 2012 ...
CTTATCGTCGGCAGCGTCAGATGTGTATAAGAGACAGTGTCTGGTTATTAACAAGATATATGTCACCATCTGACGGAGTGATATAGTTAACAGTATTCATCATCATTCCTCATAATCATGCAATTAATCACTAAACAATATTATACATTCTCACGACTTCAATATCAATAGCCGAAATATGTATCAAACACAGCTTTTGCTACTACCTGTGCACTTGACACACCAGAATAACCCCCTTCCAGAATCACACATACTGCTATCTGGGGATTATCATAAGGTGCAAAGCCCGTAAACCAGCTATGATATCTGTCAGAGTCATCATACTGTGCCGAACCGGTCTTTCCTGCTGCTTCATATGATGAATATTTCATAGAATTTCCTGTACCAGAAGTTATTACCTCTCTCATGCATTCTGTAAGGTATTCTGCCTCTTCTGCTGACATCACAGTTCCTGCCTCTGTTGGCTTATTCTTAACAACCGTTCTTCCCTCACTGTCACTTATACTGTCAACAATATAAGGAGTCATCATAACGCCATCATTAGCAACACTAGCCGCTATCATCATATTGTGAAGCGGTGTCATCATCGTCCTTCCCTGACCAATACCAGTCTCCTGCATCTCACTTATCGAAGAATCCTGTGTTACAGCCATTGTACTCTTAGAATACTCAAACCCTACAGGAAGATTAGAATTAAATAATAATGTACTGCACAGATTCATGAAAGATGTCTTATTAAGTCCTGCTCCAATCGTAGAAAATGCAGAATTACAGGAATTAGCAAATGCTTTTCTTAAATCCTGATATCCATGTGCCGTATGATCAAAGCATGCAATAGTAGTTCCACCAGATATATATGCCTGTCCATCGCAATTATATGAATAATTATAATAATCATTCTGATTCTGCCTTATATATGCAAGAGCAGTAATTATCTTGAATGTTGAACCGGGTGGATATAGCCCTTGCGTTGCCCTGTTTAAAAGCACCGAATCCGCACTATCGTAAGTAATCCACTCATCATAATCGGTATTTACTGCATTTGCATCAAATGATGGATTCGATACCATTGCAAGAATCTTACCCGTAGCAGGTTCCATCGCTATAACTGCACCTTTATTATTACCAAGTGCTTTATATGCCGCTTTAGTAAGTTCAACATTAAGTGTTGTTGTAACATTATGCCCCTTTGCTTTTCCTCCAGACAGGTCATTACCAATCTGATCAAGCACATTATCTGTCTCACTTAAAAGAAAATAATTCTGAGACTGTTCTATTCCTGTCTTCATCCCTGTAAGAGAAGTAAATCCAACCGAATGACAGAACAGATTATCATAAGGATAATAACGTGTTTCATTGCCATCCTCATCCGTAAGCGTTGTTGCAAGTACATCTCCGTCATCTGCTAATATATCACCTCTTACAACCTTGCTTTCCTGATTGTCTACTCTTTTATTGTAAGGATTATTCACAATTGTTCCTGCATCTTTTACATTGAATATACACAGATACACAATAGTTGCAAGAAAAAGTCCTACAAAAAAGAATGCAATTATATTAGTCTCTTTATTTCGCAGATTCTTCTTTTCATTATCAACTATATCACTTTGTATGTTTTGTTTTTTTCTTCGTCTGTCCTGTTTTTTGTTTTCTGCCATCTTTCCTGTCACCTTCATCCTGTCTCATATTGTACATTCCATTAATAAGAGCAAACATTATAAGCGAGCTTAATATAGAGCTTCCACCGTAACTTACAAAAGGAAGTGTAACACCTGTCATCGGTATAAACTTAATTGCACCTCCCACAGTTAAGAACACCTGAACCCCATATGTAACCCCAAGTCCTACAGCTACAAGACGATAAAAAAGTGTCTTACATCTTGAAGCTATATTCATCATAAGAATAAGATTATTAAGGCACACTAAGAATAGAGCTATTGAAAATATGAGTCCAAATTCTTCAGATATAGCAGAAAACATAAAATCTTTCTCTGCTACAGGTATCTTATCAGGCATACCCTGACATAATCCATATCCAAACCATGATCCCATACCAATTGCAAAAAGAGACTGACATATCTGATATCCGCTAGTATCAATATATTCCCACGGATTACGCCATACAATAACTCTCGCTCTCACATGTGCAAAAAGCTTATATGCAATAACAGATGCACCTGCTCCGGCAAGCAGCCCTGCCCCGGCATATGAAAGCTTTCTTGTTGCTATATAAAGCATTGCAATATACACCACAAAGAATATAAGTGCAGCACCAAGGTCAGTTGAAAGCACAAGTATAATAACATGAAGTGCTGCAAATACTGTAACAATACATGTCTGTTTAAATGTTGTTGACTTATTAAACATCGAAGCAACAAACATAACATACAAAATCTTAACAAATTCTGCCGGCTGTACAGAAAATGCTCCTATGCTTAATGTAAGATTGGCTCCATACACCTTATTTCCTAATAAAACAGCACACAAAAGCACAAGTCCCGAAATGCAATATATCCATCCAAAGTTTCTGAAGCTCTTAACAGTTTTTAAAAGCCATGGAACAAGAAACATAATAACCGTTCCAAACACAGCAATAACAAACTGTTTAACACATTTGTCAAAATTAAGCCTTGCTATCATGATAAATCCAACTGACATCAGCATACACATATTATTAACAAGAAGCCTTGAAGCCTTTGGATACAATATGTAATAAAACGCAATGAATACTATAAGATATATAAGCTGTACAAAATAAAAGCCTATATATCTAGTCTCACCTTTCATAAGATACAACACATAATATCCAAGAAAATGTATCGCGAATATTATAATATACTGCTGGATATATATTCCTTTTCTCTTTTCTTCCTTATGGATTATTGCTCCTCTGTAAGCAGAAAGAACATAAAACGCCATCAGAAAAGCAAATATGTATTTTGTAAGTTCAATAAAAACTGACTGCATAGCAATCTCCTTTATTCAAGTCACTTAATCTTAGTCGATTGCCTGATGAAAATGTCCTGTAGTACCACCACTCACTCCATCAGTCATAACTAATTGTATATCATCTGCTTCACTTTCGTCAAATTCATAACGAATTACACACACACCGCATTCTTCGGGATTTTCTTTTGTAAGATTGAGTTTTTCTCCATTCATTACAGAATAACAGAATTCACACATACTTTCCACCGTATAAGAGCTGCCCTTCGACCCTGTAATATTAATGCTGCCCCAGCTTCCGTCACATCTTCCGTAAGTTCTTCTCACACACTGTTCAGATACCATAAGAGGCACATTCCCATATACTACAAGTTCCGTGTCACTTCCAATTACAGGCTTCATCTCCTTATCTGTAAGTTCAAGCGGCAGTGTCATTCTGTCAAGAATAACCCCGGCATTACTGCACAGCCTTCTTAATTCATCTTTTGCAAATGTATTAAATATATATATGCTGCTGTCCGTAATAATATGCACCTTGTCAGATAATTTTTTCCAGTTGTCACTTCCAAGAAAACCAATCTGCTCAATATTACGGCATACAAACCTGTCTATGCCACAGTCAGAAGCTTTCTCACATAAGTACTTAAACTTATCATATTTCTCTGCCTTAAGAATATGTGGAAGGAACATATATACATATATTCCATGTGACTGACAGTGCTTTACAGCCTCTTTTAATGAATTCTCATCATTCATATAAAACATCTTATAATCAAGATAAATGCTTTCAACACCTGAAACTGATGCAGCTTTCTTTACCTGCGCTATATCATGAAGGTATGCAGCTTTTCTTACCTGATAATTATTATCATCAGCTTCTTTCTTGTCGTCAGTCTCTGCACATTCAGGCTTATTATAAGTTCTTACAAGACTGTGCTTTAAATGTGTCTCAAGCTGTTCAAGTACATTTCTTCTTAATTCCTTAATCCAGCCAACAGGCACAAACACACCATCATCAAGCTGCACTTCTGCATCTTCCACCACAAAACATGTATCGCCGGTTTTCTTTAAATTCTTAACCAGTTCCTCCTCTGAGGCCGGACGGCTCTGTGCTTCGGTAACTATCTCTCCTGTACATGTCTTTTCAATTCCATCATACATTACTGTAAGTGATATATTTTCATTCTTTCTTACACTAAGCTTCATATCTACATGAAGCTTAGGTGTTATTCCGACATAATTATCCGCTACATATGCCTTAATCTTAGCATTATTCATTCTGTTGACAATTCTTCCCTCATACAGCGGGTATTTCTTAGGAAGATTGACAACAAAGGTCTGTCCTGCTGCCACATCAGCTCCGCTCTCAAATGAATGTTCCTTATCAATCTCAAAGACATCACCTCTGTTTACATTCTTTAATGCTTTAAATGTAATTCTTCCTGCCTTGTTAGATACTACCTTAAGGCACTCCGTTCCCATATGGTTAGGACGCCCCAGTGACATCATCTTCTTTCCCTTGACGCTGTCATAATAGCCTGTAGTAAATGCACCTCTGTTATATATATCTGAAAGGTCATCAATATCCTGCTTATCTACCTTGAAGCCTTTTCGTCCTCTCTCAAGATACATATCAACATATTTACGGTAAATATGCGTTACCATAGCCGCATATGTAACATTCTTCATACGGCCTTCAATTTTCAGAGAATACACTCCACTTTCTATAACATCAGGAAGTATCTGTAATGCACACATATCCTTAGGGCTTAATGCGTAACTGTTGTTTCTGTTATTAATCTTTTCGCCGTTATCATACACATCATAAGGCATCCTGCACGGCTGGGCACACCTTCCCCTGTTGCCGCTTCTTCCTCCGTTAAAGCTTGAAAGCAGGCATTGTCCCGAATAACAGTAACATAATGCTCCATGCACAAAGCTTTCTATCTCCACATCTAATCTCTCATGAAGCTGCTTTATTTCCTGCAGATTCATCTCTCTTGAAGTGACTATTCTTGTTGCACCAAGTTCCTTTAAAAGCCTGCTGCCATACACTCCGGTCTGTGTCATCTGTGTGCTTGCATGTATATCCATATCAGGAAAATGTTTTCTTATAAGGTTAAGCACACCCATATCCTGTACAATCACTGCATCAAGACCTGCCTCATAGAATGGTATAAGATATTCTATAAGACTGTTCTCTATCTCTCTTGACTTAAGAAGAGTATTAACTGTCAGGTAAACCTTTCTACCGAATAAATGTGCATATTCAATAGCACAGATAAGCTCTTCATCATTAAAATTATTGGCAAATGCCCTTGCTCCAAACATATTGCCTCCCAGGTATATTGCATCTGCCCCTGCCGCCACAACAGCTTTCATAATATCAAGTGAACCTGCTGGTGCTAAAACCTCCACCTGTGTTTTTCTCTTATCAACATTCATAGTTGTAACCGCCTTTAAATTAAATGGCTGCTGCAAATGCATTTGCAACAGCCGTTATTATTAATACCAGATAATCTTACGTAAATCACTTCTTAGAGTCATTCAGTTCTGTCTCTAACTTGACAATATTCTTCTGATACTTGTTAATCTCACTCTTTAATTCCTTAATCTCTTTTGCTGAACTTTCTGCCTTAATCTGTGCTGCAATAAGCTCATGCTTAAGGTCATATATTTCCTTATCCTTGTTCTCAATATCTAATGAAATACTGTCTGCCATCTTCTTAGCCTTGAAGTAATCATCTGCAATATTAAGATACATCATATCAGTTCTGAGCTCTGCTGACATTCGTCTGTAACTCTCTTCTTTATTAAATTCAGTTATCTTGTTATTAATGTATGATGCAACTCTCTGAAGATACTCCTCGCTTTCATATCCACCAAGCTTGATTACCTTACCTCCAAGAATTACTTCTGCTGTATTCTTTGATGACATAAGTCCCCTCCATATATGTAGAAATAAACATATTAAGTATATAATAAATACACTTACTATTCAACTCATAAAACACATTCTTTAGAATATTTTATGTTATTTTTGTTTGAATGGCCTGCCAAGATTATCATAAGCTGCTTTAGTTGCAACTCTTCCTCTTGGAGTTCTGTTAATATACCCGTTCTGTATAAGATATGGCTCATAAACATCTTCAAGCGTTCCTGAATCCTCGCCTATTGAAGCTGCCAGTGTCTCAATACCAACAGGTCCGCCATCAAACTTATCAACTATTGTAGTAAGTATAACACGATCGTTACGGTCCAATCCATCTCTGTCAACATCTAACAGATTAAGTGCATAATCAGCAACATCCTTATTGATATGTCCGTTATATTTAACCTGTGCAAAATCTCGCACTCTCTTTAAAAGTCTGTTGGCAAGTCTCGGTGTTCCTCTGGATCTTCTTGCAAGCTCATGTGCTCCGTCTGAGTCAATATCAACATTAAGCACATTGGCTGAACGAATAATGATTTTCTCAAGCTCCGGAACTGTATAGAATTCCATATGGCTTACAACACCGAATCTGTCTCTTAAAGGTGCTGATAAAAGTCCCGCTCTTGTTGTTGCACCTATCAGAGTGAACTGTGGCAGATCAAGTCTTATAGACCTCGCTGTTGCACCCTTTCCAATCATAATATCAATCTTATAATCCTCCATTGCCGGATACAGCACTTCTTCAACCTGTCTGTTAAGTCTGTGAATCTCATCAACAAAGAGAATATCACCCTCACTCAAGTTGTTAAGTATAGCTGCCATATCTCCCGGCTTCTCGATTGCAGGACCGGATGTAACCTTGATATTAACCCCCATTTCATTAGCAATAATTCCTGCCAGAGTTGTCTTTCCAAGTCCCGGAGGTCCATAGAAAAGCACATGGTCAAGTGCCTCTCCTCTTTCCTTTGCTGCCTCAATATATACTTTAAGATTACTCTTAACCTTATTCTGTCCAACATAGTCATCGAGAGATAATGGTCTTAAGGAATTCTCAATACCATAATCTTCTTCAGTTATCTGTGTTGATATAATCCTCTTTTCCATATAGCCCCTCATTTCTCAAATACTATTCTGCTCTAGAATTTAGCCAGCTTCTTTAACGCTTCCTTAAGAACCGTCTCAGAATCCTTATTCTCTATATCTTCCACTTCCTTGACAGCAACAAGTGCATCTTTGCTTGAATATCCAAGTGATACAAGTGCCTCAACAGCGTCATTTCTTATCATCATAACATTACTTACATTACTGTTATTGTCTGCCTTTTTATTCTTAGAAAGTGCTGATTCAAATACTTCATCAAGCTTTAACTTATCCTTAAGCTCAATTATAATCTTCTGTGCTGTCTTAGGTCCGATACCAGGAAGTGCCTTGATTGCTGCCACATCATCAGCAAGAACTGCAAATCTTAAATCATCTGCTGTGATATTAGATAATGCACCAAGCGCTGCCTTAGGGCCAATACCATTGACACATATAAGCATTTTAAACATGCTTAAATCATCTCTTGTAAGGAATCCGAACAGACTGCATTCATCTTCCTTGACATTCATATATGTATATATCTTAACCTCACTGCCAACTGATGGAAGCTCACCAGGAACTGAACCCGGAACATATATATTATATCCGATTCCATTGGCTTCCACAACGATTACATCTGGCAGGATTTCGGCAAGCTCACCTTTAATGTATGAAATCATTCTCTACCCCCAAGACAGTAATTGATAAACTGCTGTGCTGTTCTTCCTGATATTCCACCATGTGAAAGTTCCCACTTGTTAGCCTCTGCCATAAGCTCTTCATCTGTCATCTTAACATTATTCTTCCTTGCAAGGCCAATAACAATATCAAAGAATTCTTTCTGTGATGGCTTAGAATAGCTTATCTGGCATCCAAATCTGTTCACTAATGAAAGCTTCTCCTCAATAGTATCAGATCTGTGAAGGCCGTTATTGCTCTCTAAATCATTTCTGTCATTCCATGTTTCCTTGATAAGATGTCTTCTGTTAGATGTTGCATAGATAAGAATATTATCAGGCTTAGTCTCAACACCACCTTCAATTACAGCCTTTAAGAACTTGTATTCAATCTCGAATTCCTCGAAAGATAAATCATCCATATATATTATGAACTTGTAATTTCTGTTCTTAATGCTTGCTATAACATTAGATAAATCCTTGAACTGATGTTTGTATATCTCTATCATTCTAAGACCCTGGTCATAATATTCATTGACAATAGCCTTGATAGAAGTTGACTTACCTGTTCCGCTGTCACCAAAAAGAAGCGCATTATTAGCTTTTCTTCCCTGAACAAAGGCCTCTGTATTCTCCACAAGCTTCTTCTTCTGGATTTCATAACCTATAAGGTCATCTAACATAACCTTATCCATATTGTTAATTGGTGTAAATGTAACACCATTATCACCGCCTATTACTCTGAATGCTTTATTAAGTCCGAACATTCCTACACCATATGCTTTATAGAAATCAGTAACATAATTAAAGAACTCATTCTCGTCCTTTACTGTCTCAAGCTTAAGGCTTAAAGCCTGTACCTTCTCACTTACATTCTTATTGTACATAAGCTCTTTCTTAACAATTGCCTTGTAATCAGATATAAGTGAAAAACAGTTGATTCCAAGTGCAGCCTCAATAGGTCTGAAATCATAATTAAACAGATTCATAAACACCTTGAAGTCGTTCTTAGCAAATTCATTAACGCTTCCATCATTAGCACCTACCTTTTCGCATGTAAGGCTGAATGGATTCTCATTAGTTATAAGATAGAATGTAAGATAATTATGCCATAAATTCTTATCAAAGCCATAATCTGTGGCAACCTCCAATATTCTCTTAATCTGCTCATATATATCACTTATAAGCTTGTCAGGAGTCTCCTCATCCCTGTCAAATTTTTTGAAAATATCGGACATTTTCATAAGAATAGTGTCCTCATGATTACCATATATAATAAGTTTCGCAACTTCTCTGTACATTATTATTCCCTCTTCTTTCTCTTATTAATTACAAGCTGCATGGCAAAGATGGCCACACCTGCAAGTGACACCAACGCTCCCTCTTTAAGAAGCGGCGTAGAATACTTAAGTGTTACATTATGCGTTCCACTCGTAAGATATACAGCCATATACTGACCATTAGCATTATATAGCTTTTGTCTTTCTCCGTCTACATATACCTTCCAGCCCTTTGAATAAGGGATTGTAAGACACAGATATTTATTACGGTCAAGTGTTATCTGACCTGTAACCTTATTATTTCCAAGCTCTACGTCTGTTAATACATTTTCTTTAAGTGCATTAATCTCGTCAGTGTAACCATCCATCGGCTGGCATACAATCTGTATATCATCATAAGAATACACACCAATCTTCTGGAAAGTCACTGTAACTGATGTCACATTTTCTTCCGAATAGCCCATATTCACACTAAAATCATGCTGGTTACTGTAATAGCTGTAATCAGATGTGAAGTAATTCATTGACTTGGTTACTCCTGTATCAGTCGTAATTCCAAGCTTAACACTGCTTGTAGACTGTGTCCAATATATGAAATTCTTAAATATCTTCTTCTTTTCATTATGTGAAAGCTCTTTCCAGTCTGCCTTAGAGTATAAGTCTAATGGGTCGAACTTCCTCTTTCCAAAATACAACTGGAACTGTGCTGCACCTTCATAATCAAGACCATTAATATTAAAGTAAGTCTCGCCTGCGCCACTGCCTGTAAAGTTAAATGTTACTCTGGCACCTGCCTTAGTTACTGCAAATGTATTATCCGTACACTGTACTTCTTTGGCATCATAATCCATTGTATAATCTTTAATCTGGCTGTCATAACTTAAATCTTTAACAGATACCCTGTCAGGAAGCGCCTCCCTCGTATATTTCCCACTTCTGTCAATAACAACAGCCTGAAGCATAGCCTTCTGCTTATCTACTGCACTTAAGCCTTCCCATTCCCTCTTATTAACAGCTTTGTCATAGGTAAAGCCTAATGGAAGTTCATTGTCGTTATTATACATTACATAATCATCATTTTCTGATTCATAAGTAAATCCATATGGAACAAGTCCGCCGGTCTTACTTACCAGATACTTTGAGGCAGATGACAATGTTATAAGAGATGACCTGTCATCATAGCCTGTGTATTTGTGCGGAAGCAGCGTATCAAGCCTGATTGCACAATCATATCTGAACTTCGATACATACGGATTAGTAAGTGTCCAGTACAGATTAGAGGACGATATTCCAGTAATGCAATTCATATTGTATGAAAGTCCCGAGCCTGAATATCTGATAAAATCTGTATCTTCAGCATCTTTACTTATAAGCTCCTTCTCGCTTCCAAACACATCTTCCTGTGCCATTTTAACGCTTATGCACTGTGCCGCATAATTTTCCCCAAATGAAGCATTTTTCCATATACCATTAGCTAATGCCGCCAGCATAACCGCTACTGTCACCATCATGCATCTGTTATATTCATTAACATTCTTTATGCTAAGTCCAATTAGCAATATTACTCCAATTGCAACTGCACTTATAAGCTTGCCGTTTCTTGAATACTTTACACACATACATACCACAAAATATATTGTAAGTGCAATTCCAATAAAGCGGATTTCTTTTCTTTCCAGTGTTATAAGACGCGGCATCATGCACACAAGTATATATGCACATAATAATGCAAATGAATATATCCACCTGTTACACATATATGAAAATCCGTTCATTGCCTGTCCGAAAAACGGTATACATATCATCACCGCACTTATAATAAAATAAGTCTTAAGCATTGTGTACTTACGTCTGCTCTTAAACATTAAAAGCACTGCAAGCAACACAGGTACTGCAAATCCCATGCATGTCCAGAAATTATCACCCTCAACGATAAAAAGTCCCGGAAGCTTTGCATAGTATGAAAAAGGATATACCAGTCCCATTTTGTTAGGTGTATTAAATCTGCTGTCACTTAAGAAAACGTGAAGCACAGGGAGAAACACTATTGCCGCCATACACAGTCCTGTAACCGATGAAACTGCAAGTCTTAATATTCCTTTGCCCCACATTTTTACATTCTTTCCATAACAGAATATGAATCTTACAATAACATATATAATTGTTGTGAACACAAGCATGTAGAAGAAATAAAAATTACTCATTGCAGCAACAGCTACTGTTATTGTAAAGAGCCACATTTTCTTCTCTCTGATTATCTTCTCAACACCCAATATAAGCAGCGGATAATACAGAAGCGGGTTAAGAAAGAACGGATGTCTTACCGCATTGTATATTGCCCAGTAGCAGAATGCATAAGCTACTGCTCCTGGAAGGACATATCTTTTCTTATGTCCTGTATAAAAACACAGCATTGAAAATGCTATACCTGACAGATATATTCTTAAAAGAATCATTGCTTCATAGAATATATACATGTACTTTGCTGGAAACAGGAAACATAAGAATGTAAATGGGTCGCCTATCACATAATAGTGAAATGTTCCTATAACATCACTCCCCTCACCTATTGCAAAATCCCACTGTGGTATTACAAACTGATGATTGATAAATATATTTTTAAAGAAATCCCTTAAATACTGTGAATAATATATGAGTGACTTATAATGCTGTTCCCAGCCATCAACCTCCCATATGAATGTCTTTCTAGTGAAAAAATAAAAAGAAAACACACCTATGGCAAGGATTGCAAAAATAACTGAATAAGCCAGAAAATATGTTGATTTTCTGGAATCAAGTCTTTTATAAAAATCTTGTAACTTCGATTTCATCTCTGCCATAGGTGTATCTTCTCTTTTCTTAAACTAGGAAACTGCCATAAGCATAAGCCTACGGCAGTTTCTTATTATAACTTATTGTGATTAAATTATCAATGAAGATGTATTATCTTCTTAGGGCACTTCTCAGCACACTTTCCACAACCTGTACACTTTGAATAATCAATATGTGCAATATTGTTTTCTACTGTAATAGCACCGAACTCACACTGCTTTGTACATAACATACATCCAATACATCCAACAGAGCATGCTGACATAACATCTTTACCCTTATCGTTAGATGAACAGTTAACTGTATAGTTACTCTTGTATGGTATGATTTCAATAAGGTGTCTTGGACATACAGCAACACATTTACCACATGCTTTACATTTGCCCTTATCTACTACAGCAATACCATTAACAATATGAATTGCATCAAAAGGACATGCCTTAACACATGAACCATATCCCATACATCCGTATGTACATGCCTTAGAACCGCCGTTAGGAACGACGTTCATTGCTGTACAATCCATTGCACCTGAGTACACATAATTTTCTTTTGCTTTGTCGCAGTCACCAGCACATTTAACAAATGCTGTCATTCTTACTGATTCTCCAACTTCCTCACCCATGATTGCACCAATCTTTGATGCAACCGGTGCGCCACCAACTGGACATGCGTTAGCTGGAGCTTCTCCTGCGGCAATTGCCTTAGCAAGTGCATCACATCCTGCATATCCACAACCACCACAGTTGTTTCCAGGAAGCTCTGCTCTTACATCTATCTCTTTCTGATCTACTTCAACATAGAACTTCTTACCCATTACTCCGAGGAAAAGTCCGAGAAGAAGACCAGTGCAGCTTACAACAACTGCAGCAATAATTATACCTGACATCTTGTCGTCCTCCTCTTAAATAATACCTGAAAATCCAAAGAATGCGATAGCCATAAGTCCTGCAGTAAGTAATACAATAGGCATTCCCTTAAAGCTTTCCGGAACATCATTGAATTCGTTTCTTTCACGTATACCAGCCATGATTATGATTGCTATTGTAAAACCAACAGCTGTTCCTAATCCACTGACTACAGAATCTAAAAGCTTCTGACCAATATTAAGTCCTGCTGCTGTGTTATAGTTCTGTACGTTAGTAAGTGCAATACCAAGTACTGCACAGTTAGTTGTAATAAGTGGAAGGTATACACCAAGTGCTTCATAAAGAGATGGTGATGTCTTCTTTAAAAACATTTCAACAAACTGAACAAGTGCCGCAATTACAAGGATGAATACAATTGTATTCAGATATGTAAGCTTAAGCGGTGTAAGTATACAGTCATATATAAGACTGCAGACAGCTGATGAAATAGTGATAACGCCGATAACAGCGCCACCCATTCCTGCTGCTGTGTTTATCTTCTTAGAAACTCCAAGGAAAGGACACAAACCGAGGAACTGGCTTAAAACTACATTATTGACAATTGCTGTACTTACAGCTATCAATAATAACTGTGAAAAATATCCCATATTTACCTCCCTTAGTTATTCTTAGCCTCAGCCTTAGCTTCTTCTATCTCTTCTGTGTAGTCAGGAACTTCTGCAGGCTTCATGCCTTTCTTTCTCTTAATTCTGTTCATAACAGCAATCATGAATGCAAGAACAAAGAACGCTCCTGGTGCAAGGATAAAGATACTTGCTGGTGTGTAACCGATTGTTGAGAGATCAAATAATGCGTTAGTACCATCTGAGAAAATTGTACCGCCACCGATAAGCTCTCTTATTGCTCCAAGGATTGTGATAGCAATTGTGAATCCAAGTCCCATACCTATTCCATCAAAGAATGAAGGAATTGGAGGATTCTTAGAAGCATAGGCTTCCGCACGTCCAAGGATAATACAGTTAACAACTATAAGAGGAATATATATTCCAAGTGAGTCGTACAGACTTGGCAGGAAGCCCTGCATAAGGAACTGTACCATTGTAACAAATGATGCAACGACAACGATGAACGCTGGCATTCTTACACCATCTGGAATAGCCTTACGAAGTAATGAAATCATAAGGTTTGATAATGCAAGTACTACTGTAGAAGAAAGTCCCATACCTATACCATTGATTGCTGATGTAGTAACCGCAAGTGTAGGACACATACCAAGTGTAAGTACCAGGGTAGGATTTTCTTTAATAATACCATTATAAAGTCTTTCTATACATTTATTCAAAGTCCGCACCTCCCTAGTTTCCTGCCACAAGCTTGTAAACTGCAAGCGCATAATTTACACCCTTTGTGACTGATTTAGAAGTAATTGTAGAACCACCGATTGCATCAACATTAGCATTGCTTTCTGATGCTGAACCATCTGTTACTACTGAAAATGATGCAACTGCATCAGACTTAGCTGTAAACTGTGATGTAAATGATGGATCCTGTTTAGCTCTCATACCAAGACCAGCAGTTTCGCTGATTGAAAGGAATGATACTCCAAGTACCTTTCCATCTGTTGAAATACCAACTGTAAACTTGATATCTCCGCCGTAACCGTCACTATCTGTAACTGTTACAACATAACCTGCTGTCTCGCTGCCTTTCTTTCCTATAGCAACTTCATTGACCTTATCCTTAGAGAAGTCAATGTCTGATGAAGCATTAATATCATCATCAGAAGGAAGGGCATCTATTGTCTCAAAGCTGTCTGCTTCTGCAAGAACTGCTTTGTAAGCCTTTTCCTTAGCATTCTCATTAGCCTTTGCAATAGGATCAAGTGTTATCTGATATACAACACCAAGAAGAATTCCGGCTACAAGTGTTATAGCAAATAAAACTAATGCATCTTTAACTATTTTCTTCATCTTATGCAGCCTCCTTTGCTTTCTTCTCTGGCTTCTTCTTACCAAATGACTTAGGAACTGTTACTCTCTCAATAAGAGGAACTAAGAGGTTACAGAAGATAATTGCATATGAAACGCCTTCTGCTGAACCACCATACATTCTGAAAATGAATGTAAGAAGACCTAAGCAGCAGCCAAATACAATTTTACCATTAGGTGTAATTGGTGAAGTTACATAATCTGTCGCCATGAAGATGGCACCAAGTAAAAGTCCACCACCACATACTTCCTCAAGCATGTAGATTACATCGAAATGATGTCCTGGTGCAAAAAGGAATATAAGCGCTGCAAATACACCTACATATGTTACAGGTATTCTCCAGTTAATAACCTTTCTTGCAAGGAGGTAAATACCACCTAAAAGAAGGCAGATTGCTGAAGTCTCACCGATAACACCACCTGTTGTACCAATAAACATCTTAGCTAATGAAACAACGCCTGTTGATTCTGCACCAGGCTTAAGGAGTGCAAGAGGTGTTGCTCCTGAATATGCGTCTAAAAATCCGTTAGATGTAACGAAATTAGTCATCGGACCTGTATATGCAATAAGAAGGAAACATCTTGCTGCAAGAGCAGGGTTCATGAAGTTCTGTCCAAGTCCTCCAAAAAGCTGCTTAACTACGATAATTGCAAATACACATCCTACGATTTCAAAACCAACATTTAATGTTGATGGAATATTTAATGCAATAAGAAGACCTGTTACTGCTGCACTTAAATCTGTAACAGTAACTTTCTTATGCATGAAATACTGATATAATGCCTCACATGCTACACAAGTAACAATACCGATTACTATACGAAGCAGTGCATCGAGGCCAAAATTAACTATACCAAATATGCTGGCAGGAGTTAAAGCAATAAGAACATCTCTCATTATTGTCTGAGTAGTATTCCCGCTTCGCACATGAGGATTAGTCGATACGTTAAAAATCTCACTCACTTTGATTGCCCACCTTTCTACTTCTTTCTTCTGTTAGCAAGTACTGTACTTCTCATAGCCTTAATCTGCTGTGTTAATGGTCTCTTGGCTGGACAGACATATGAACAGCTTCCGCACATTACACATTCCATACCATCGAACTTAGTAAAGCCTTCTTCATCATTACGTGATGCAAAACCGGCAAGCTTTGCTGGAAGAAGGTGTTCCGGACATGCCTCACCACATTTACCACATCTTATACATGCAGAAGATGTGGTCTTAGATACGATATCCTTCTGGAATACAAGAAGTGATGAACTTCCCTTAACAACAGGTACGTCAAGACTGTACATGGCAAATCCCATCATAGGACCACCGGAAATATATTTCTCAGGTTCTCCTACAGGACCACCGGCAGCGTCAAGAAGCTGTCTGTAATTAGTTCCTAACCATACATAGAAGTTGCCAGGCTCTTTAACTCCGTCGCCTGTTACAGTACATATTCTCTTAGTAAGAGGCTTACCTTCTATAACTGAAAGATAGATTGAGAATATTGTATCAACATTATGTACGATACAGCCTGCATCAGCTGGAAGCATACTTGAATTAATAGCTCTTCCTGTTGTTGCATATATAAGACTACGCTCTCCTCCCTGTGGATACTTAGTCTTTAATGGCTTAACTTCAATATCAGGCTCAGAAGCTGTAGCTTCCTGCATGATTCTTATTGCCTCAGGCTTATTATCTTCAATACCGATAATTCCCTTAGCATGGTCAAATATCTTAAGAGCAATCTTAAGACCCATAACAACCTTGTCTGATTCTTCTAATAATCTTCTGTAATCAGATGTAAGGTAAGGCTCACACTCTGCTCCATTAACGATAATGTAATCTATGGCTTCAGGATTCTTTGGAGAGAGCTTAACATTAGTTGGGAAACCAGCTCCTCCCATACCTACAACACCAGCAGCCTTGATTCTTTCTAAGATAACGTCCTTAGTAAGATCCTCGAACTTCATAGGTGTATATTCAACTTCTTTGAATTCGCCATCATTCTCAATAATGATAGAATTGCACTTACCGCCTGTAGCCAATGTTCTTGGCTCAATAGCTTTAACAGTACCTGATACAGATGAATGAATGTTCGCAGAAACAAATCCACCTGCCTCGGCTATCAGCTGGCCTGCAAGGACATAGTCGCCCTTGGCAACAACTGGCTTAGCAGGTGCGCCGATGTGCTGTGAAAGCGGGAACACCATCTCTCCTACGGCTGGAAAGAGTTCTTTGATTGGTTTATCCTTAGAAAACTCTTTACCGTCATAAGGATGACATCCACCTTTAAATGTACACTTTCCCCTGTCTCTTATA
>ERZ1027228.484-NODE-484-length-16623-cov-12.976400_pt1 | contig 16623 bp, 18 predicted proteins | sample MGYA00519266_ERZ1027228 | MGnify/ENA primary metagenome ERZ1027228 (study PRJEB26926, sample SAMN06164465) | human gut metagenome | biome: ENVO:00009003; feature: ENVO:2100002; material: ENVO:00002003 | host: Homo sapiens | place: USA | collected 2012 ...
CTCATGGTATCACGCTCCTTTGTTCCATTATACCATGTTTGGATGGATAGACAAGGTGAACGATACCATGCCCTGAGGATAGGAAAGATAAAACAGATGAGTTTGTACAGCGTTTTTCTCAAAAAATTAAAAGTGCGAACAAAAATTTTGTTAAAATGTATTGCATATAATTTCGTTTTAATGTATAATAATTTTGTGAATATTCGCCTGCTGCTTTGATGTGAGAGGGCTATCCTATGAAACATTTGCAGAAGCTTGTTCCCATTGTCCTCGCATTTGTTTTGGCGTTGAGCCTCAGCCTGACTGCCTTAGCAGAAGAAGACTATGGGCAGGAAGTTACGGGAGAGGGTAATCTGTTCCAGAACAATGAAGCCAAAACCACATTCAGCGTCATTGCAGTACCGGCAAATCTTTCTGCAACAGTTCCTCTCAATGTCACTTTTGCAGTCAAACGCAATGGTGATTTTGTTTGTCCAGAGGACTATGCAATTACCAATACGGGCTCTGAAATTTTTCATGTTTCGGATATCCGCGTAACCATGCTCGATGCAGCATATTCTTTTGTAGAGAGTGATAAGAATTTGCAGGATCGGCAGATTTATCTGACGATGACTGGAACAAATCCGAGTATCGCAGGGCCCGTTTCAGATACTGTTACTTTTGTGTCTGGGAATGATGACAAAAAGCAATCGTTTGGGACTGAGCCCACGACATATAACACCTGGAATGTCGATCAAGGCGGAAAAATTAAATTTGAGTTTAAGGGAAAAGTGAATGGCATCAGTGCGGAGTGGGCCAACAAGCAGGAACTCTTCACGATTGCGTATACCATAGAGCCAGGCGAGATATATGAGCCAAATCCAAAAGGATAAACTGTTTCCACCGGAGCGGGGGCTCGCCCGCCCCGGTGTTTTTATCGTTTGAGAAAGTGGGTGCATTGGATGCGGGAGTATCACAAACAAGTCCTCCTTGGCCTGAAATTTCTCCTGTCCCGTGGGCTTCCGCTGGTGCTGGTTTCTGCCGCGGCGGCAGGTGTTTTCCTGCTGAAGACGCCGAACAGCGCAAAGCAGGCCTCTGCTCCGGGAGCCCGTGACCCCAATGCAACGGTAGGTCAGTACGAGGGAAAGTCGGAGGCGGAGATTCAGGCAGAACTGGACAAAGTCGTGCAGGAAGGGATGTTCAACATCTCCATCAACCCGGATATCCGGATGACCAGCGGCAGAGCGGAAGCGGAGCTGCGGGTGGAAAATATTCCGGCCAATCACCATCTGATGAGCGTCACTCTGAGCCGGGATGATACCGGGGAGGTGCTGTATGCCTCCGGCCTCATAGAACCGGGATATCACATTCAGGCGGTGCCGCTGGAGACAGTCCTGCCCGGCGGCAGCTATACGGCAACAGCACTGTTTACAGCATACGATCTGGAAACGGAACAGCCCGCCGGACAGGCTGCGGCAAGAGTCCGGATCACAGTAGCAAAGTGAGAAAACGAGCCATTTACAGCGGTACTTGTAAATGGCTCGTTTTTGTTGATGTTATTGCCCTCTCGCGATCTCCTGCAACTTCTGCTTATCCAGCACCTCCACGCCGCCACGGTAGAGGCGCACCCAGCCCTCCTGCGCGAAATATTTCAGCAGGCGGCTGACCACCTCGCGGGCGGAGCCCATATAGCGGGCCATCTGGTCGTGGGTCATGCGGACATCGCTGCCGCCGGTCTTGGCCAGCTCGTCGGTGAGGAAGATGGCAAGGCGGCGGTCGGCGCTCATAAACAGAATTTGCTGCATCGTCCACATGGTATCAGAGAAGCGCTCCGCGGTCATCTGGTAGGCAAAGCAGCGGACGTGAACATTCTGCTGCATCAGGCGGCGGAACGTTCCAGCGCCGATGCAGTAGGCCTCGGTGTCCTCCTCGGCGTCGATGTACAGATCAAAATTGACCGAATCCATGACACAGGAGGCCGAGAGGATGCAGACCTCCCCCGGGAAGAGGCGGTAAAGGGTCACGTCCCGGCCATCCTCGGAGAGGAGATAGGCTCGCAGCTGGCCGGTGCGGAGGAGCAGGATGCCCACGCAGTTTTCCACGGGGCTGTGCACCCGCTCCCCTTTTTTGTACTTGACCGGCCGGGTGGTGCGGCAGAGAAACTCCTGCTCCTCCGGGGTCAGCTGCTCCCAGAACGGGAAGCCGCAGGCCAGGCAGTCCGGGCAGACAGGGGACTTTTTATCCAATTCCGGCATGCTTTATCCTTTCCGCAGGGCCTTGGCGGCCTCGCTGCCCGCAAGGGCACCCTCGTACACGGCCTTGGCGACCTGCAGCAGGCCGCCGGTGCAGTCGCCTGCCGCGTAAAGGCCGGGCAGAGTGGTCATCATGTGCTCATCGGTGACGATGCGGTTCCCGTCCACTTCGGCCCCCAGCTTGCGGGCCAGAGCGGTGCTGCCTGCCACGCCCAATGCGACGAACACGCCATCCAGTGCCACAGTCTCGCCGCCTGCCAGCTGGACGCCGGAGACCCGCTGTTCGCCCAGAATGGCTTCTACTTTTTCGGGGCGGACAGCCACTTCTGCCGGGAACTCCGCGGTCAGAGGCTGGCCGTTGGCCAGCAAAGTGACGCTTTTTGCCACCGGGAGCAGTGCCTGCGCTTCATGCAGGGCATACTCGCCGCTGCCCAGCACAGCCACATCTTTGCCACGGTAGAAAAACGCGTCGCAGGTGGCGCAGTAGCTCACGCCGTGGCCCTCCAGCCCGGTCAGCCCTGGGATGCGGGGAGCGGCCCGGGAAGCTCCTGTTGCCAGAATGACGGCGTCTGCCGGGTAATCGCCGTCCAGCGTTTCGACCGTCAGCTTATCGGTATAAGTCAGGCCAACGGCCTCGGCGGTGACGAATTTCACGCCTACAGCCCTGGCACCCTCCATGCCCCGGCGCTCCAGCTCTGCCCCCGAGATGGGCTCGGCAAAGCCGTAGTAATTCTGGATGAGCTCGGCGCGGTCCAGGGCGCCCGGGCCCTTGGTCAGGACGGTGGTGTCCACGCCTGCCCGCGCGGCGTACAGTGCAGCCGATACGCCCGCCGGGCCGGAACCGATAATGACAATGTTCGACATTGATATTCTCCTTTTCAGGTCCGATGTTTGCTTACACCTCTATTATACACAAAATCTGCCCGTTTTCCGTGACTGAGTTCCAAAAAGTTTTGGATTGTGTTATACTGGTTCCATGATTTGAATTTTCATGGAGGCTTCCATTTTATGTCCAAGCAACGCCTGCTTTTTATCACCACGGGCGGCACCATTGCCAGTGTGCGCACGGCCCAGGGGCTCAAGCCCGTCCTTTCCAGCGAGGAGCTGCTGGCCCACCTGCCGGAGCTGCAGGAGCTCTGCTGCCCCGAGACACTGGCTCTGTGCAGCATCGACAGCACCGACCTGGGCCCCGAGCACTGGCTCATGATGGCCCGGGCTGTGCAGGAGAATTACGCCCTCTACGATGGCTTCATCATCTGCCACGGCACCGATACGCTGGCCTACTCGGCGGCGGCCCTTTCTTACCTCATTCAGAACGCCGACAAGCCCATCATCCTGACAGGCGCCCAGCAGCCCATCTCCAATGAGATCACCGACGCCAAGAAAAACCTGCGGGACAGCGTGATCTGTGCGCTGGACTCCGGGAGCCGGGGCGTGATGGTGGTGTTCGGCGGGCATGTCATCGCGGGCACCCGCGCCAAAAAGAACAAGACCATCAGCTATGACGCCTTTGCGTCGGTCAACTTCCCGGCGCTGGCGCTGGTGCAGGGCGACCGGCTGGTGCGGTATGTCCCCTCTCCCTGGCCCACCGGCCCGGTGGAGTTTGGCCGGGCGCTCAACCCCAAAGTCTTTCTGCTCAAGCTGACTCCCGGCCTGGGCCCCGAGCTGATCCCGGCCATCTTTCAACATTACGACTGTGTGATCGTGGAAAGCTTTGGCGTGGGCGGCATCCCGCAGCGGCTGATGGACGCCTTTGCCGAGGGGTTGGGCGACTACGACCAGACCCACAAAATCCTGATCCTGACCACTCAGGTCACCTACGAGGGCAGCGATGTGGGTATTTACGAGGTGGGCAAACGGGTCAAGAACCGCTTCCGTTTCCTGGAAGCCCATGACATGACCATTGAGGCGGTCATCACCAAGGTGATGTGGCTGCTGGCCCAGAACTGCGAGAGCTTCGACCAGCTCCAGCAGCGGTTCTACCGTCAGATCAATTTTGATACATTTTATCATTGATCGGTTGGCAGCAAAAAAGGACACGGCAGCGCGCCGTGTCCTTTTTGCGGTACAAACGTTAAAATACAAGCTGCACCAGCAGCACATAGCAGAGCGTGCCGCCTGCAATGGATACCAGTGTTTCATGCTTCCACTTGTGGAGCGCGATGGTCACGCCGATGGCGATGGCCTCCGGAATGCCGTGGCTGCCTGTAAAGACGCTGACGCCTTTGAGGCAGTAGATGATGAGCATTCCGAAGATGGCGGCGGGCAGCACCCGCCCCAGATACCGGACGACTTCCGGTGGCTGCTGGTCCTTGGACGAGAAGATCAGGAACGGCAGAAACCGGGTGAGCATGGTGGCTGCCGTGCAGGCGGCAATGGTGATGCCAAACTGGACTCCGCTCATGGGGCCACCTCCTCGGTTTTATCAGCCTGCTCAATGGGCTTGCGCAGCACGAGCAGCAGCACCAGAATGCAGATCATGGACGGGATCAGAAAACTGCCGGAGCCAAACACCAGCAGGCAGACAAACGGCACCGCCAGCCCGATGAAGCCGGAGTAGTGCTGCTTTTCTTTCTCCCACTGGTTGAGGAAGATGACCACGAACATGGCGGTCATGACAAAATCCACGCCCTCGGTGCTGAACGGCAGGATGGAGCCCACCGCTGCCCCCAGAAAAGCGCTGGCCACCCAATAGATCTGGTCCAGCAGGGTGATGAAAAACATGAGCCACCCACGGTCTACCCCCTCGGGCGGCTCGGCCGAACAGGTGATGGAAAACGTCTCGTCGCTCATGGCGTAGATCATGTAAAAGCCGCGCAGGCCGTAACCCTGATAGCGCTCCAGCATGGTCAGGCCGTAGAACAGGTGCCGGGCCTGGATCATGAGCGCCATCAAAAAGGCAGAGAGGGGCGAAAAGCTGCCCAGCAGCAGGGAGGCCAGCACAAATTCCAGGCTTCCGCCGTATACCACGGTGCCCATCAGGGGCGGCAGCCAGATGGGCAGGCCCAACGACTGCACATAGATGCCGTAGCCTAGCCCCAGCACAAAATACCCCGTCAGCACCGGAATGGTTTGGGGGAACGCGGCTTTCAGCGCCGCCAAAACCGCCCCGGAGGAATCGCGGGACGGGGTCAAAACGGTTTGATTCGTCTGTTGCATTTTATTCAACCCTCCAATCTAGTATTATAACAGGTTTGTCCTGCTTTGCAAGAGGCGGTTTCCGGATGCAAACACCCCCGCTGAAAGCTTTTGGAAAGCTCCCGGCGGGGGTGTTGTATTTTGATGAGAAAGGGGATCTTAGGCTTCGTTCTTTTTGGCAAGGTCTTTGATGTAGAGGGCACGGGTGGCGTTGAGGACGGCGATGATCATGACGCCGACGTCGGCGAAGATGGCCGTCCACATGCTGGCGATGCCCAGCGCGCCGAGGATGAGGCAGATGCCCTTGACGCCCAGCGCAAAGACGATGTTCTGGTACACGATGCCGTTGGTGCGGCGCGCGATCCGCATGGCCAGAGCAATCTTGGCCGGGTCGTCGTCCATCAGGACAACGTCCGCGGCCTCAATGGCAGCGTCGGAGCCCAGAGCACCCATGGCAATGCCGATGTCCGCACGGGACAGAACAGGGGCGTCGTTGACGCCGTCGCCCACAAAGGCGAGGTTCTCTTTGGGCTGCTTGGAGGCCAGCAGCTTCTCGATCTGATCGACCTTGTCGCCCGGCAGCAGGCCAGCGTGGTACTCGTCCAGGCCCAGCTCGGCGGAAACGGCTTTTGCCACCGGCTCGGCGTCGCCCGTCAGCATGACGGTCTTGCGGACACCGGCCTGTTTCAGGCCCTTGATGGCCTGTGCGCTGTGGGGTTTGACCACATCGGCAATGAGCAGGTAGCCTGCATACTTGCCGTCAATGGCCACATGAACGATGGTGCCGGCCTCCGTTACAGCAGGGACGGTCAGGCTCAGCTTTGCCATCAGGCGGGCATTGCCGCAGGCCACGGCTTTGCCGTCCACCTTGGCCGTAACGCCGTAGCCGCCAAGCTCCTCCACGTCGGTGACGCGGCTCTGGTCGATCTCCTTGCCATAAGCGGCCTTGACGCTCAGGGAGATGGGATGCTTGGACCAGCTCTCGGTCAGGGCCGCGGCCTCCACCAGAGCGTCCTGCGAGGTGCCCTCCGTGGGATAAATGCCGGTGACTTTAAAGGTGCCCTGCGTCAGGGTGCCGGTCTTATCAAAGACCACCACACCGGTACGGGCCAGCTCTTCCAGATAGGTAGAGCCCTTGACGAGGATGCCGCAGGCGGAAGCGCCGCCAATGCCGCCGAAGAAGCTCAGAGGGATGGAGATGACCAGCGCGCAGGGACAGCTGATGACGAGGAACGTCAGGGCGCGGTAGATCCAGTCGCCAAAGCGGGCGGGCTGGCCCGTCAACAGCAGAACGATGGGCGGCAGGAATGCCAGCGCCAGAGCGCCGTAGCAGACAGCGGGGGTGTACACCCGGGCAAAGCGGGTGATGAAGTTCTCGGCCCGGGCTTTCTTCATGCTGGAGTTTTCCACGAGGTCCAGAATTTTGGAGACGGTGGATTCGCCAAATTCCTTGGTGGTCTGAATCTTCAGCAGGCCGGTGACGTTGACACAGCCGCTGATGACCTCATCCCCGGCCTTGACGTCCCGGGGCAGGCTCTCGCCGGTGAGGGCGGCGGTGTTCAGGGCCGAAGTGCCCTCCAGAATGATGCCGTCAATGGGGATGCGCTCGCCGGGCTGGACCACGATGGTGGTGCCGATCTCGACCTCATCCGGGTCTACCTGCTCCAGCTTGCCGTCCTCGCCCTCAATATTGGCGTAGTCCGGGCGGATGTCCATCAGGCTGGCAATGCTCTGGCGGCTCTTGCCCACGGCCACGCTCTGGAACAGCTCGCCGATCTGATAGAAGATGATAACGGCGCAGCCCTCAACGTAATCGCCCAGGGCAAAGGCACCCACGGTGGCAACCGCCATCAGGAAGCACTCGTCAAAGGGCTGGCGGTTCTTGATGCCCTTGATGGCCTTGCGGAGCACGTCCCAGCCGACCACCAGATACGGGATGCAGTACAGCACCAGCTCCACCGGCGTGGGGAAGCTGGGCAGCAGTTTCAAAATGGCCACAAGGATCACCGCTGCGATGATCTGCTTGAGCATTTTCTTTTGTTTTTTGTTCATCTCAGTCTCTCCTTTTGCGCGGATCTCGGCACGGGTTTTCAGGGGAAGTTTTCGTCCGATTCCACCTGTTTTCCACAGTAAGTGGGCTTTTCCACGTTTTCCCCCGCCTTTTCCACAGACTTTTCCCGACAAAAAGAGGCTGTTTGGCGTCTCTTTTTGCACTTTTCCGCAAGAAATGTTGAAAACTAGGTGGAAACTGTGGAAAACCTGTTTCTTTTTCCACAAAAGCGTTCCGTTGTATAAAAAGGCCCCTCCCGGGGGAGGGGCTCCGAGGTTCCGGAAGATCAGATGCCGAAGATCTCGCAGTCGTCCTCCACTTTCTTGCAGGCGGTCAGCACTTCCTGCATAGTGGCCTTGGGGTCTGCACCCTCAGCAAACTCCACGTTCATCTTCTGGGTCATAAAGCTGACGGTTGCCTTTGCCACGCCGGAAACGGTGTTGGCAGCGTCTTCCATCTTGGCGGCGCAGTTTGCGCAGTCCACTTCGATCTTATAGGTCTTCTTCATCGTAAGTACCAGCCTTTCTCATTCTTCAATATGATCCATCCCCATGGAGAGGATGCTGCGCACATGGTCATCGTCCAGTGCGTAGTAAACAGTTTTGCCCTCCCGGCGGAACCGCACCAGTTTGCAGTCCTTGAGCACCCGGAGCTGATGGCTCACGGCGGACTGGCTCAGCTGCACCGCGTTGGCGATGTCCTGCACGCACAGCTCGTTATCGTGGAGCGCATACAGGATCTTGATGCGGGTGGAGTCGCCAAATACCCGGAACAGGTCGGCCAGCTCGTAGAGCACCTCGTCATCGGGCATATCAATGGGCTGCGCGGCGGGGGCGCTTTTCTTTTCGGGTTCCTGCTGCGGCATCTGGACATCTCCTCTCGGGTTGGTTTTATATGAACGTTTGTTCATGTGTTCATGATAGCATGGGGAAAGGCTCCTGTCAAGGGGTTTGGAGAAGAATTTTGCTGGAATTTCAAAAAAGATATTTTTTGCCCCAATACGCAAAAAAGTGGCATTTTTATTTTGCAAAAAGGGTGCGGTTTCAAGGCCGCCTTTTTCCGGGAAGAACCCACGGCAGATACATCCCCGCCAGCACCAGGGCCACGGCGGGGAGAAAGCCCAGGAGATACCACTGTTCCCCAAACCACTGGGTAAACAGCGCCGTCACCGGGCTGCTGGTGGGGCCGTTCAGAAAGTAAAAGTTTGTGTACAGCACTTTATTTAAAAAGTAAATGGGCAGCGCCGAGCCAAACAGGAATGCCAGCACCGCCGGGAGCCGCCGCACCTGCGGGCGGAACCCGCCTGCTACCAGCAGAACCGGGTAAAGCACCAACAGCCCATGGAGGGTAACAGAATGCAGGTTGATGAGGCTCCACGCCTTTGTCCCCAGCCAACCGGGGCAGAGCAGCGCAATGGCGGCCCCCGGTGTGCAGAGGGCGTAAAGCTCCTCTTTGCACCAGTCCTTTCCGGTCAGGGTGCAGGTTGTGCAGAGGAAAATATGGATGCTGCACAGGTGAAGAGGCAGGTAGCTCCAGTTCCACTGCCCGGTGGCCAGCATGGCAATGATCAGCACGGCTTCATCTGCCAACAGCAAAACCGTAACGCCCCACAGGATGCGCCGCCGGGTGCGTTCCGGGCTGCGGCGGTACCAGCGGGCTGTCAGCAGGATGCAGACCGCCACTGCTGCCAGCTCCGCCCAGTGGACCGCCCCGAATAGCGGATAGCCCTGATACCCCGGGCCATACCGCTGGGCGATCATTTCATACGACATCCAGAACTCACTCATCTGCTCCACCGCCTTTTTTGCCTTTATTATGGGCTCGTTCGATCCAAAAGGAAAGTGTTTTGGCGGAAAAATCTCCAAAACAGGTGCACAGCGGCGCAAAATGTGGTATTCTACTGTTGGTTCGTAAATCCATGTCGTTTCGACATCTTACACAAAAAGAAAAGGAGAATTTTTATGACTCTGACAACTGGGATCCACGGCGAGCAGTCCGTGGCTGTGACCAACGAAAACACCGCAAAAACCATGGGAAGCGGCACGCTGGACGTGTTTGCGACTCCCGCTCTGGTGGCACTGGCCGAGAAGACCTGCTGGATGAGCGTGGCCGAGGCTCTGGACGAGGGCTGCGGCACCGTGGGCACCAAACTGGAGCTGGAGCACACGGCCCCCACTCCCGTGGGCATGACCGTGACCTGTGAGAGCGAGCTGGTGGCCGTGGAGGGCCGCAAGCTGGTGTTCAAGGTCTCGCTCCACGACGAGAAAGGCCCCGTTGGCGGCGGCACCCACGAGCGCTTTGTCATCAACAACGCCAAGTTTGCGGCCAAGGCCGAGAGCAAAAAGAATTAAACCTCTCAGTCGAACTTCGCTCGCCAGCCGTTCCCCTTTCGGCACTTACGTGCCACCTCCCCCGGCCGGGGGAGTCTTTCCTACCAGGGGAGCCTTTGGCAAATAGATCAACTTTCATCCGACTGCCAAGGCCTCCCCTCGACAGGGGAGGTGGCATCGCGTGAGCGATGACGGAGAGGTTCCAGTTCCAGCGGCGGCGGGTCGGCCCGCAGGGCCTCCTGCTCGGCTTTCTGCTGGGCCTCCCACAACAGGCGGGCGGCCTGCTCGCTGGCGCGGAACAGCTCAAAATACAACGCTTTATAATCCGGCGCGGCAAACACCCCCTCTCTTCCTTTCTGGGGGATAGTCTGCCCCGCCGCACCCCAAAACAAACCTGATCTTCTAGAGGAATCATTTTCATGAAAAAGAACAATCTCTCCTGGGTGGGCGCTCTGCTCGTCTTCGGCCTGCTGTTGTGGTGCACGTCTGCCACACCGGGCAAGATCGCGGACCCGTCTACTTACACCTGCGCCGTGTACAGCACGGCACTTTCCCTGCTGCCTCCGGTGGTGGCCATCGTGCTGGCCCTGAACACCAAGGAGGTCTACACTTCCCTGCTGGTGGGCATTGCCACCGGTGCCCTGCTTTACGCCAACGGCAACCTGGAGCTGGCCCTGACCACCCTGTTCTTCAATGAGGACGGCGGCATGGTGTCCAAGCTGTCCGACAGCAGCAATGTGGGGATCCTGGTCTTCCTGGTCATGCTGGGCATTCTGGTGGCCCTGATGAACAAGGCTGGCGGCAGCGCGGCCTTTGGCCGGTGGGCCTCCACCCATATCCACACCCGGGCCGGGGCACAGTTTGCCACCCTGCTGCTGGGGATCATGATCTTTGTGGACGACTACTTCAACTGCCTGACCGTCGGCTCGGTCATGCGCCCGGTCACCGACCGTCAGAAAGTCTCCCGCGCCAAGCTGGCCTACCTGATTGACGCCACGGCGGCCCCCGTCTGCATCATTGCGCCGGTGTCCAGCTGGGCTGCTGCTGTTACTTCCTCGGTGCCCGAGGGCTCCGGCATCAACGGCTTTACCATGTTCCTGCGCACCATCCCGTATAACTATTACGCCATCCTCACCATGGTCATGAGCCTGTTCGTCATCTTTACCGGGACGGACTACGGCCCCATGAAGCTGAATGAGACCAACGCCATGAACGGCGACCTCTTCACCACCGAGGACCGCCCCTACGGCGACGATGTGGACGACGGCACCGACACCAAGGGCCATGTCATCGACCTGGTGGCCCCGGTCATCGTCCTCATTGTGGCCTGCATCTTTGGCATGGTGTACACCGGCGGCTTCTTTGAGGGCACCGATTTCATTACCGCCTTTGCGGACTGCAACGCTTCCATGGGCCTTGTCATGGGCAGCAGCATTGCCCTGCTCTTTACCTTTGTGTTCTACCGCGTGCGGGAAGTGATGACGTTCCAGGACTTTGCCGCCTGCATCCCCGAGGGATTCAAGGCCATGGTCAGCCCCATGCTGATCCTGACCCTTGCCTGGACACTGTCCGGCATGACCGGCCTGCTGGGTGCAAAATATTACGTCGCCAATCTGCTGGGCGGCTCGGCCGCGGCGCTGCAGTATCTGCTGCCGGTCATCATCTTTGTGGTAGCCGTCTTCCTGGCCTTTGCCACCGGCACCTCCTGGGGCACGTTCTCCATCCTCATCCCCATCGTCTGCCATGCATTCCCGGAGGGAGAGATGCTGGTCATCTCCATTGCGGCCTGCCTGTCCGGCGCCGTCTGCGGTGACCACTGCTCCCCGATCTCCGACACCACCATCATGGCCTCGGCTGGTGCCCATTGCAGCCATGTGAACCACGTTTCCACCCAGCTGCCCTATGCGCTGACGGTGGCCGGTGTCTCGGCGGGCTGCTATGTCCTCACCGGCCTGTCGGAGGCCGTGCTGGGTGCCCGGGCCAATCTGGTCAGCTCTCTGGTACTGTTGGGCGTCGCCATTTTCCTGGAGCTTATCGTGTTGAGCGTCATCCGGGTGCGGACGGGCCACGGCAAAAAAGTTGTTCGCTGAAAATTTTGCGACAAGCGTTGATTTTTCCCTCCAAAACGTGATATACTAAAAGAAATTGAGTTAATTTGCCACAAGGAGGGCGTTCATCTTGCTGGAAGAAGTGTTTCAGGAAGTCTACACCAAGTTCAAACTGCATTTTTACCAGAGCGTGTTCCAGCGCTTTGCTACCCGGGAGGCGACCCTGACCACGGTGGAGTCGTTCTGTATGGAGGGCATCATGGCCATGGGAGAGCCCACCATTGCCGAGTTTTCCCGGATGATGGGCATTTCCACCCCCAATGCCGCTTATAAGATCGGCAGCCTGGTCCGCAAGGGCTATGTGGAAAAGATCCAGTCCACGGTGGACCGCCGGGAGTACCATCTCCGCCCCACTCAGAAGTATATCAACTACTACAACATCAGCTATTCCTACCTGCACACGGTCATTGAGCGTGCCAGGGAGCGGTTCTCTCCGGAGGACTGCAAAAAGCTGGAGGAAATGCTCTCGGTGGTCAGTCATGAGCTGATGCCCGAGATGGATCTGCTGACCCGTGTTCAGGCCGAGGCCCCGGAGCGTGTCGCGGAGGATGAGAAGACCAACGCATAAAAGCCGCAAACAAAAAATCCATCGCTGTCAAAAACAGCGATGGATTTTTTCTTTCCAGAAATACGCTCAGACGTTCGCCGCGCCCCGATCGAGAATTTTATCGAACCGGGACAGGAACGTGAACACCGTGATGCTGGCCGCCGTGATGTCGCTGACGGGCTCCGCGAGGAAGACCGCGAACACCGGGTCCGGCAGGAGGTGCGGCAGGAGGAAGATGAGCGGGATGAGGAGGATGAGCTTGCGCAGGCAGGCCAGCAGGAGGCTGACCTTGGCCTGCCCCAGCGCCATAAAGCTCTGCTGGCAGGCGATCTGAACGCCCATGGCAAAGATACCGGCCATGTAGATGCGCATAGCCCAGGTGGTGTACTGGATGAGGGGGACATCGGAGGTGAAGATGCCGGCCACCAGCCCGGGCACCAGCATCATCCCCAGCCAGAACAGGGTGGTGTACCCGAAGCAGAGGGTGAACTGGAAACGGAACGCCTCTTTCACACGGGCCTGATTGCCCGCGCCAAAGTTGAAGCTCATGACCGGCTGACCGCCCTGGCAGATGCCCTGAATGGGCAGGGTACAGAGCTGGGACACGCTGGTGATGACGGTCATGGCACCCACGGCCACGTCACCGCCGTACCGGGCCAGGCTGGAGCTGAAGCTGATGGAGAGCAGGCTCTCGGTGGAAAGCATCACAAAGGTGGAGATGCCCAGCCCCATCACGGGCAGGATGACCCGGCCCTCGGGCCGCAGGTGCTCTTTGCGGAGCCGGAGAATGGTCTTGCTCCCGGTGAGGAAGCGCAGGATCCAGAAGGCACCCACGGCCTGGCTGAGCACCGTGGCAATGGCGGCACCCCGCACGCCCATGTCCAGCACAAAGATGAGGATGGGGTCCAGGATGATGTTGATTACCGCGCCGATGACGGTGGTCAGCATACTAATCTTAGCAAAGCCCTGGGTGGTGATAAAGGGGTTCATGCCCATGACGAGGAGGACACAGACCGAGCCCAGGATATAGATGCGGCTGTAGGCCAGCGCATAGGGCAGGGTGGCCTCGCTGGCACCAAAGAGCCGCAGCAGGATGGGAGCCCCGGCATAGAACCCGATGGTAAGCACCACGGCAAAAAACAGCAGCATGGTAAAGCTGTTGCCGATGATCTTTTCGGCTTCTTCTTTGTTGCCCTGCCCCAGCGCGATGGCCGTGCGGGGCGCGCCGCCCGCGCCGATGAGCATGGCAAACGCGTTGAGCAGCATCAGGATGGGGGCAAACAGGCCCACACCCGTCAGCGCCGCCGCGCCAATGCCCGCAATATGGCCGATATAAATACGGTCCACGATGTTGTACAGCAGGTTGACCACCTGAGCCACAACGGCGGGGATCATGAGCTGGAGCAGCAGTTTTTTGACATTGCCGCTCCCCATATCCTGTCTGGTCTGCGCCATGAAATCTCTCCTTTGAGTTGAAATTTTTCAATAAAGTGCAATTCGTAAAGCAAAGCACGGCAAAAACCGACCGGCTTTGATAAAAAACACGAAAAACGCCTGAGACTATTGTAACACGGCGGCGGGGGGAACACAAGAACGCCTGCAGGGCCGGGCATGGCAACATACTGTTCCGGTGCATTGAATTTGCCGATGGCCTGTGCTACACTGGATTTGTTCGTTTTGGAATTTGAGATAGGAGAAAAACATGGAACCTCAATACAAAAAGCGGAGCGCGTTCTCCGGCAAGATCGGCTTTGTGCTGTCGGCCGCAGGCGCGTCCGTTGGCCTTGGCAACATCTGGCGTTTCCCGTATCTGGCGGCCAAGTATGGCGGCGGCATCTTTCTGCTCATCTACATTCTGCTGGCGTTCACGTTCGGCTATACCATGATCGTGGCGGAGACGGCTCTGGGCCGGATGACCAAGAAGAGCCCGGTGGGCGCTTTCGCGGCCTTTGGCAAAAAGGGCGGGCTCTCGTTCGGCGGCTGGATCAACGCCATCATCCCCATCCTCATCGTGCCCTATTACTCGGTCATTGGCGGCTGGGTCATCCGGTACCTGGCGGATTACGTTGCCGGGCACGGCAAGGAGCTGGCCACGGACGGCTATTTCTCGTCGTTCATCTCCAATGGTGCTTCGGCGGAGATCTGCTTTGTCATCTTCACCATCTTCACGCTGGCGATCATCTTTGCGGGCGTCCGCAACGGCGTGGAACGGGTCTCCAAAGTCATGATGCCCATTCTGGTGGTGCTTTCCGTCATCATTGCGGGTTACTCCGTCACCCGGCCCGGGGCGCTGGCGGGTGTGAAGTATTTCCTCGTGCCCAATGTCGCCCATTTCTCCTGGATGACCGTCGTCACGGCCATGGGGCAGATGTTCTATTCCCTGTCCATCGCCATGGGCATTCTGGTCACGTTCGGCTCCTATATGAAAAAGGACGTCTCGATTGAGGAGTCCACCGAGAACGTCGAAATTTTTGACACGGCCATTGCCATCATGGCGGGCCTGATGATCATTCCGGCGGTCTTCTCGTTCTCCGGCGGCGACCCCGATACCCTGCAGGCTGGCCCGGCCCTGATGTTTATTACCATCCCCAAGGTGTTCGAAAGCATGGGCCTTGGCACCGTGGTGGGCATCCTGTTTTTCACGCTGGTGCTGTTTGCAGCGGTCACCAGCTCCATTGCCCTGACCGAAAGCGCCGTCTCCACCTTTGAGGACGAGCTGGGTTGGGACCGTCATCAGGCCACCGTTCTCATCGGCGTCATCATGCTGGTGCTGGGCAGCCTCTCGGCCCTGGGCTACGGCCCGCTGGCAGGCGTGACCGTGTTCGGGATGCAGTTTTTGGATTTCTTTGATTTCCTCACCAACTCCGTCATGATGCCCATTGCGGCCATCACCACCTGCCTGCTGGTCTCCCGCGTCATCGGTGTAAAAAAGATCGAGGAAGAGGTCACTTTGAGCGGCAAACCGTTCCGCCGCAAGGTCATCTTCAACTTTATGATCCAGTATCTCTGCCCCGTTTTCGCGGCCATCATTCTGGTCAGCTCGGTGGCAAATGCACTGGGCTGGATCGCCATGTAAAAGAAAATACAGCAAGTTACAGCAAAACCCCGGCGGGATCGTTCGACTCCGCCGGGGTTTTATGTTACGGATTCAAAAAATGCAGATCAGCCCTTGCAGCCCTGCTCTTCCCAATCGCCGAAGTCGGAAGCTTCCGCGATCTTGGTGGGGTCGAACTTGCCGTTCTCATCTTTGGGAGCAACAGCGGGGCCGACCTCCACGGGGTTCGGGTTGGGGGCCTCCGCTTTGGCTTCGCTCTCCACTTTGGCTTCGCCCTCCGCTTTGGTTTCGCCCTCCACTTTGGTTTCGCCCTCGGCGTAAGCCTGTGCGGTCTTGGCGGCCTCCTCGGCGTCATTTTCGGCGTCCTCGGGGAACTCGATTTCCTCCACATGGAGCGGGGCCTTGTCGTTGAGGATCTTGTCCAGCACAACGATGGCAGCGCCGGTGACAGCAACGGCAGCCGCCGTGCCCAGGATACGGAACAAAGCTTTCATAGCAACCTCCTAAAGCCAACTGGCTATAGACCGGCCCTTGCCTCTCTGTTTGGGAGAGGCGTCCGCAAAGCAGACGGGCGAATTTAAGAGAACGTCACAACGTCGTTCAGGGGCTTCTCAGCGGGCTCCACGGAGAGGGCGGTCAGCACCGGGCCCTTGCCGCGGTAGATATTGTGGAACTTGTAGTTGACCTTGGCGGTCACGCGCACCCAGGCACGCTGCTCCAGGGCTTTGTAGCCGTCGTAAACGCAGGGGAAGCCGACAAACTGGATGTCCTGCACGCAGCAGGTCATGGCAAAGCGGCCGGGCACAAAGCTGTTTTTGCCGGCCCGGTTGGTCTGGCAGACCTGCGCCAGGAAGCGGACCGTTTTGCCCGTGTACTTCTCGGGCTCGTCCTGGCAGTCCATATACCAGATGCCAAAGTCTTCATCGCCGATCTCCACCACCGGGGCGTTCAGGTCGAACGGCAGCGGGTCGGGGATATCATCGTAAGCCACGCTGCCGTCGGCAAACTCGTAGGCGATATCGCACTTGCGGGAAGCCTGACGCACCAGCTTGTGCAGTTCCTGCCGGGCGGCGTCGTTGTTGACGGCCTCGGCCCGGTTGAAGACGATGAGCTCGCTGCGGGCGATCTTGTCCAGCATCAGGCTGCGCATGGAGTTGTCGCGGG
>ERZ1027228.487-NODE-487-length-16583-cov-6.325145_pt1 | contig 16583 bp, 18 predicted proteins | sample MGYA00519266_ERZ1027228 | MGnify/ENA primary metagenome ERZ1027228 (study PRJEB26926, sample SAMN06164465) | human gut metagenome | biome: ENVO:00009003; feature: ENVO:2100002; material: ENVO:00002003 | host: Homo sapiens | place: USA | collected 2012 ...
GCCTTATCGTCGGCAGCGTCAGATGTGTATAAGAGACAGATGTAAAGGCATGGCGGCTTTAGGAGGTAGCCGCCATGCACTTATCAACTTATCGACACAAATCGACATTCCCCCAATTATCAAAAAAAGTCTATCCCCTGCAACGGGGTATTTCGGGCATAAAGATGAACAATCACATCATCTAAATACTTTTTATGTTTCCTTTGCGTCTGTCTGCGCCTTGCAGATGGGCGCATTTTGCATTTTACAGAACTTTTTTCAAAGAAATTTTTGCTTTCGTCCAGCGTTTGAAAAAGTCGTCTGTATTATCACGCGAAAAGGGGAGGTACTACCACCTTTCGACAGAAAGGAGGTGAGAACATGGAACCTAATCGCAGAGAATTTCAAAAGCAATGTGCCTTTCAAAGTTTCTGTAAACGGGTGCTGCACAACGAAGCGTGCAACGCCCACGACGAAATCCGGCGACGCAGAAAACGGGAAGTATCGTTTTGCGACCTTGCCTTGCATGAGGAACGGCAGCTTTACACCGTTGACAAGTATTTTCAAGACGAAGAAGCTGAACCGCGTTATCAAATGGCAGGAAAAGAGATAACCCCGAAACTGCTGCTTGAAGCAATCCGCACTTTGCCGGAGGAAAAAAGGACTGCTATCCTGCTGTACTATTTCGAGGGCATGACCGACGTGGAAATCGGAAAGATGTTCAATACGTCGCGCAGCACGATACAGTACAGACGGACAAGCTCTTTTGAACTGTTAAAGAAATATTTGGAGGGACACGCTGATGAATGGGAAGAATGGTAAACAATCCGACTACCCGGAAATCGCCCTTGTTCCCTATCCCGTCATTGTGGCGGCGAGCAAAGGCGACCCGGACGCTATGAAAATGGTCTTGCAGCATTTCAGCGGCTACATAGCGAGCCTGTCCATGCGGAAGCTCTACGACGAGCGCGGCAACGTCTACTATGGCGTTGACGAGGACATACGGGAACGGCTGCAAGCAAGACTGATGAGGGCTATCCTCACATTTCGGGCTGATGAATAGTTGAGCATGACCGTAAAACGTCTTGTAACCCCTTTTCCGTTTTACGGCAAGCAGAACAGCCATCTTGTTCTTTGAAAAAGAAAGCGGCGCAAGAGAACGGCGACGCAGTATAGGGCAAATCGGATACGTTCCTTTTGTGCCGAGCCATACAGCGGGTGCGCCATGACTTCCCTTTCGGGAACGAGCGAACAACACTACACCGCAAAGCAAGTCAGCAGCTTGCGGGCGACGACACACAAGAGGGATAATGATACTCCCTTACAGCCACAGTCCGAGCGTTAGAAGCGTCGCAGGCAATGGGTAGGGCTGCGTGAGAACCACGCAGGAGTGAAATTCTCGTGGAGCTATGCTAATAGCCGTTCGATTAAAGCCCCTTTTATTCAAAAACATACCTTTGAGCCATTTTGAAAGGGGGTATTCCTATGGCTAAAAAGGAAACTACAAACCATGCCGCCCCTGTTTTGCCTATGCTGAAAACAGTAGAGCAAATGAGCAAGGTTAGCGGTATTGGAGAAAATAAATTACGCGAGCTTATGGATAACGGCGAACTGGAATACGTTCAAAACGGAAACCGCCGCTTGATTGCCGATACCGCTATATGGGATTGGTACGAGCGAGCGAAAAACGCCGTAAAGCCCCCGGCAGAGCAAGGGGGTTAAGTTATGGCAATCTCAACAAGACAGGTAAAAAACAAACGCGACAGCAACGGCGTACTGACCGGACGACCCGGCACAGTCTACGACGTAAACATAAAGTACACCGCCCCGGACGGAAAAAAGAAGTCGTATGCAAAAAAGGGCTTTGCCACCAAAAAGGAAGCAGCACAGCATGAAGCGGAAATGAAAACGAAGCTCCAAAATCCGGGGCAAGTTGCTTCTATTACTTCACAGAGGAAACAGACTGTCGCTGCCTATCTCAATGACTGGGTGGAAAGCTATGCAAGAGTGAACTTGCGCCCCTCTACTTATGACGGGTATAAAAAGACGATTGCAAACTATATCAATCCGTATATCGGCGGCGTTGCCCTCAATCAGCTTACCCCTGCTATGGTAGACAAGATGTTTCAGCAGATTATAGACAAAGGCTTGAAGCCGTCCACCGCAGCCGGGGCAAAACGTGTTTTGAGTGTGGCGTTGAGCCATGCCCGCAAATACCGCTATATCGAAACCAACGCGGCAAAAGATACCCTTACGAAGTTTGGGAAAGGCGACAAGACCCCTGACCCTTACACGCCGGAACAGGTGAAAGCCTTAATGCAGCGCGTCGAGGGTACTGTTTGGGAAATGCCTGTTATCTTGGGCGGGCTTTACGGTATGCGCCGTTCTGAAATCTTAGGCTTGCGTTGGCGCAATGTGGATTTGGAGAACAACACCTTTGATGTTACCGAGCAGCTACCTTTCAAGGTACCGCCAAAAACAAAAGTCATTGAAGAAATGGCACCGCCGAAATCCAACGGCAGAAAGCTACCCATTACGGAGCTTGCCCGCCCGTTCTTCCTCAAACAGCTTGCCATGCAGGAAGTACAGAAAGAACAGGCAGCAAAAGACGGAAAGCCTTACTATGACAATGACCTTGTTGTAGCAAAGCCGGACGGCGCACCTATCGCCGCGTCGTGGGTGTCCTCTCAATTTGGAAAGCTGCTTGAAGATTTGGATATGCCGCACATTCGTTTTCACGATTTACGACATACGGCAGCGACCAATATGCACCAACTGACAGGCGACTTCTATACGGTTGGCGAAGTCTTGGGGCATACGCTTGCGGGTATCGGCGCGTCGCTTGGGCTTTCCATGAACTTTGAAGCTGTTACCGCCCGTTATGTGGACGTGCGGCTTGAACGAAAAAAAGAAGTTTTGGACGCTTACCATAGCGCGGTGGAAAAAGCAGCCCCGGAGAAACCAAAGGAAGCCGAGCCGAAAAAAGGAAAACGGGCAGCAAAGAAAAAACACAGCGAAATAGACCTTTAACCGCTGTATCTCTTTACTGCTCTTTACAACCTTTTATATGCCCGCGTGGAATTTGGGCACCATTTGGGCACCATTTACGGAAAAAGCACCATGAAAACAGAGGGTAAAAGAAACGCCGACAACTCACAAAAACGTAGTGTTCATGCGGGTTTTCGGCGTTTTCCTATCCCTTAACGGGCTTCTATTCATCTTGTGCGAGAGAGAAAAATTCTACTATTTTTTATAACCTTATCCATATCCCCATATCCAAAAATCATTTTATTTTCTATATATACTACCACTTATTTACAAAAATATTGCCATAGATGTTGTGGAGAAAGAGAGGAAGAGACGGGGAGGAAAGCATTATCAGGCATCTATGATGCATATGATATTCGGAGGAAATCCGGGAAGTAGCAAAAGGAGGCGTATTATTCATTGATGAAGCATATTCTCTGCAAGGCGAGATCGCTATTACGACATTGCTTCGGGAAATGGAAAACCACAGAGAGGATGTCATTGTGATATTTGCCGGGTACCCGGAACCTATGCAGGGGTTCCTTGACAGAAATCTCGGTATGCGGTCCAGAATTGCATTTCAGGTGAAATTTGAGGACTATTACAGCCAGAACTTCCCGGCAGGGAGAAATGCATAGGAATAAGCAGCGGGAACAGCATGCATAAAGCCGGTGGAGAATGTCTGACATGGGATTCTTGCGAGATTCCTGCGGAGGAAGAGGAGCGGGTGGATCCCAGAGAAAGGACCGCTTTGAATATCAGTTTTTCCGAATCCCCTGTATCTGGAGGCAGATTTTCCGGAGATGGAAGAGGTGCAGGATGAGAAGCAGAGAGCACACCGGGTTCGCGGGTGAGGCAGAAACTATATGGGACAAAGTATATTAAGGAGTCTGAATGAGTAGAAGCTATAAGCATACGCCGGTATATGAGGCGAAGGGGAACAGAAGCAAGGAGCGATCCCGCTTCCAGAAAGCTCGACAGATATCAGAAGTGCTACCGAAGGAAATGAGAAAAGGAGGAAGGATATGCATTATGTTATCGGCGACATACATAACGACCTGAAGAAACTGAAACAGATCCTAAAGCAGATCAATATCACAAGGGATGATGAACTGATCGTCCTTGGTGATGTGTTTGACCGGGGTGGAGAAACTGCGGACCCCTTCGGAGTATATTGTGCCCTTGCCGGCTTGCAGGGAAAGTGCTCCTGGATACGAGGCAACCACGATGACTGGCTGGCAAATTATACTTATGAGTACTTTAATACTCCGGAGAAAAAACGGCACAAATTAGCTCCCTATGGTTACAACAGTTTTGAACTGCTGCGACAGCGTATTACCGAAGTAGACATGCGGAACATTGCTGATCTGATCAAGGGACTGCCGCTACAGAAGGAACTGGAGCTGGAGGGAAAGAAATATCTGTTTGCCCATGCCATGACTTCCCATCCGGATGTCCGGGAAGAGGACCGATATTACATGCGGGGGACGATGGATATTGACTGCTTTTTCTTTGAAGGTATCGATGGATATATCTCCATGTGCGGTCATACACCCACGGACAGCATTGTGTGGAAGAAGGACAGAAGATATCTGGACGAGCCGGGCAATTCCATCTGGTGCAACGACAGACATAACGTATATCTCTTAGATTGCGGATGTGGCTTTGCCGGTGGAAGACTTGCCTGTCTCTGTCTGGAGACAAAAGAGCGATTTTACGCCTGAAAACGGGAGGAGGATATTTATGTACAGGAATTATTTCTACATCGACCGGGTGGAGATCGTATTGTATCAGAAACCCCGAGATATTGCCCGGAGTACGGAAGGAAAGCTTTTGTTTCGGGATTTGAAACCTTATTTACAGATATTCGGATATTTTTCTGTAGTGGACAGAGACAACTGGTCCGGTGAAATGTATAAGTACAGAGATGACATACCGGAGAAATACGATGACAGGCCCGTATATGGAATCGGTATGGAGGATAATCCCGATGCGGATACATTGCCGCCAAAGCGGCTGGTGATCGTGCTTTCAGAGAATGAAAAGGAAGAATCATGAAAAAGTTTATCTCTTTTCAGATACATGAGGATTACGGAAAGATCTTCTGGATCAGAGATGATCTGTATCGGGAAAACTACCATAATGTGATTGAACCGCTGATCCATTATCCGGGAGATCGAAGATTTCTGAGATCTCCGATCTGCGGATGCGACGAGAATCAGATTTAGAATCCTTCCTTCTTACGAACTAATCTTAACTCTCTTCTCTTAATGGCATTATCCCACTCCATGCGTTCCCCCTCGTTCTCTAAGATGAGACCGGGAACCGGGGTGGGTTTTCCATTGTCTCCCATGGCTACCATGACAAAATAAGCCCGGTTGATAGGGTGTCTGGTGCCGTCCTGCTCTTCGCGGTAGGTATCCACGCGTACTTCCATGGAAGTGTGTCCCACATGGGTGACTTTACCGATCAGTACGATAATGTCATTCAGATAGGCACCGGATTTGAAATACAGGTTATCAATGGCTACGGTGGTGGCGTCTCTGCCGCAGTGACGTCTGGCGGTGGCACCGGCTACTTCGTCGATCCACTCTAACAGTCGTCCGCCGAACAAGCGCCCGAAACCGTTGATATCCGGATGAATGACCACATGCAGCTGATGTGTCTCGGAATCGGAGACTTTTTTCGCGGGAAGTGCACTCGTCTTTTTTTCTGTATTTTCAGTCGTATCTGCTGTATTCATAGTTGTAAAACCTCACATATATTTTGAAATCTAAAATTCTTCACTCAAAACGGCGCAAACAGTAAGTGGGGCAGCGTCTGCACATATATAAAGATAGTATAGCACATTTTGGAAAAAAGTGCCATCCGTATATGATTTTCGGTTTTGGGATATTCTATTGTGTGCAGAAAAAGATCATTTGCAGATCCTTTGATAACTGCCGGGAGCAGAACTTTGCGAAAGGGGAACGGAGATGCTGATCAGACAATTATTGCTCATAGTAACCGGGGCCAGTTACGGCCTGCTGTCGGCAGCCGGAGTGTTTACAGTGCTGGTGGCGGTGGGGCTGATCCCCCGGTTCGCAGGCAAGACCCATACCGCACGTTATGTACTTCTCTATGAGGAAATGGTCATTTTCGGGACGCTGGCGGGATGTTTTGTTACGATTTTCCCAGAGTACAGTCAGTGGGGAAATTATCTGCGGGAACACTTCCCGGAACAGATGAGGCTGTGGACGGCAGCGGGCATTGGAGCACAGGCGGTTTTCGGGCTGTTTGCCGGAATGTTCATCGGCTGTCTGGCGCTGGCCATTGCTGAGATGCTGGACAGTATTCCTATTTTTGCCAGAAGAATCTCTTTCCGCCACGGGCTGGGCGGGGCCATTCTGGGGATGGCAGCGGGAAAGATCTGCGGGTCACTGTTTTATTTTGCCACAGAACTGCATCGGACCGTGCAATAAGCAGGGGAATTCTTCCGGAGGAGCAAGCACACAAATAATATGGACAATCTGGGAAAATATGTCTATGCAGAGCAGAAACGGCAGGAAGGGACAGGGTATATGAAGCAGCAGACGGTTTATCTGAAATGTGACAGAAGTGCGGAGGTGCAGGCACAGGATGTTTTCCTGAAAGATGTGGCAGAGATTCGCTGTCAGGATCCGGTATTGCAGGCAAAACTAAAAGCCATCAAAATTTATCATTTTCCCAAGGACGGCAAAAAACGATGTGTGATCAGTTGTCTGAAACTGGTAAGTCTTATGGAAGAAATCTGTCCGGAGATCGATGTGCAGGTGGTTGGAGAGACAGATGTGCTGGTGGAATGGATCTGTGTGAACAGACACAAAGGCTGGCAGCAGTGGATCAAGGCTGCTTTTGTGTGCCTGATCAGCTTTTTCGGTACAGCCTATACGATCATGGCTTACCATAATGATGTGGGGATCAATGAGGTTTTCACGGAAGTGTACCGGATGGCCATGGGTGCTGAACCCGGAGGCTTGAATACGTTGGAAGTATTCTATTCTCTTGGGCTGGCAGCTGGCATTATCGTTTTCTTCAATCATGTCGGTGGCAGGCGCCTGACCAAGGATCCTACCCCCGTCGAAGTCTCCATCAAAAACTACGAGACCGACGTGGATAAGACCCTGATCGAACAAGCAGGAAGAGAAGGAAAAGAGCTGGAAAGCTGACCTTCCCTTATTTTAGCGGAATCATTTCGGAATAAGAGGTATTCCCCTGGGAATCCTTCATGAAGAAGATGCATACGTAATTTTCCGGGTGATCCAGCGGCTGTACCACGGTATGATAATCGCCGGTCAGATCCACATCGAAGCCCATCATCCAGCCGGATTTTTCCCAGTCGAAGAAGTTCAACAGATTACCGTTATCATCCCGGGTCACGTAGCTGCATCTAGCCACTAAGGACATAGTCTCATAGTCATCCAGATGGATCAACTGCTTGCTGGCACTCTGCAATTCCGCATCGTCATGATCCAGAGGAATCGCACTACGGATGATACCATCGGGATATTCGTCGCTGACGACGATCTGTACTTTCGCCGTCTGGGATTCCCAGTTGTCAGTATAATTCATCAGCACCGCATGTGCCAGATAACGATTCTCTGTGTCGCTGATATCGGTCTCTGTCAGGATCATGGGAATATCGGAGAGACCGTCCTGATCCTGCATGTAGACAGCGTTATTTTTGTAAGCAGCATGTAAGAAACCATTTTCATCCAGAGTCACACGGGTACTTCCCTGAATGAAGAGATACATATCATCGGCACGTTCGTCTTCCTCCGCGGTAATATAGCCTTCGTCCCTGGCTTTGCAGAGGATGTAGTAGCCGCCGGAGGCAAAGTTCGCCTGCTGTTCGGGGGTCAGCTGCAAGGTAATGTCGGATTCATCGTAAGCACCGTCGTTCTGGGTGGTGACGGAAGTCTCCGCATTGGAGATCTCTCGATCTGCCAGCAGGGTGCCACCGTTTTCAATGGCGTAAAAATCTTCCAGAAAACGGGTGTAATTGGGAGCAAAGTCCAGATAATATAACATTTCAATGCAGGCATCCCGGTAATCCGTATCCGTCTGGTAAGGATAGCAGATAGAGATTCCTCCGGCATTGTCCATGTTGGTGTCGGAATAGACGATACAGTTTTCTACGGCCTCTGTGGCAGCCTGTGCGGCTTCAGAATCATTCCCCACCAGTTCTAACAGATGCAGGACATCCACCATGCCGTAATTCATATCGGAGGAGTAAGTACCGAAGTCTCTCACCCGTGCACGGTTACGCACCAGTCTGGGGTAATTCTGCACATCCAGAGAAGTGTCCAGTTCCGCAAAATAATCGTTCAGAGCTTCTTCGGCTTCAGCATAGGCGTTCAGATCGACGCAGGAGAGCGTCAGGTCGGAATACAGATTCGGATAGATGTCGAAGACGTATTCCCCGTAATCCATGTAGGAATCCACGATATATTCCCCCATGACATCGCCCGGGATCACCTCATCGGACAGCTCTGACAAAAAATCGTAATTCCAGCCCCAACCGGGTTCGGTCTCCTGGGAGGCAATCATATAGTTGGCGTAGGGAGCCAGCACGGAAGCCACTTCCAGGGAACTCATCAGGCAGGCATCAAAGCCGATCCATTCCAGTTTTGTCATGTGTGCACCCACGGAATCTTCCAGCGCCTCGGACAGTTCATCCAGCGTCAGAAGGTCACGGAAATTCTCATCTACGCCGTAGCCCAGCACTGGTCCGCCGCCGTGATCCCAGAGGATCAGGCTGTAGGAATCTGCCGGGAAGAAATCAAAACCGTAATTTAAAAAGCTGCTCAAAGTCAGGGGATCCCCCATGTTTTCCGCCGGATAGGTATCCACGGGGACGAAACCGGTGTCGGTCAACAGCAGGACGGTGCATTCGTCACTGGACAGGCCGCGGTCCTGCCATTCGGATGCACCACCGGCATAGACCAGAATATTATTGTGCGCTGTGTCCACTCCGGCCGTTTCCATCTCGTCCAGATCCAGACTGGCATTACCGTAATCGGATTCCAGATCTGAGCCTACCAGATAGACCATGATGGTCTGGACCTCACCGATAGCATCCAGCGAGTCGTAATCCATCTGGGGAATAGGGGTGGAAGACGGCTGTGATTCGGTATGGTAAGTACCATGACCGTGAGGCGAGGATGCCTGCGAATTGTTTTGTCCGGCATACTCCAGGATCTGTGCAAATACGCCCATAGGCGTGGTACGGATGCGGCACCCGGTCAGAACCACGGGGACCAGCAGCAGACCCCAAAGGGCCCGTAACTTTTTCCTTGTTCTTTTTTTCATAATAATCTCCCTCATGAAATAAAATTTATACTCATCGCCCATTATCGCATGAAAAAAAGAGAGCGTCAAACAGTGTAATTGCTTACAATCTGAAAAAATACCAAAGAAAAAACAAAATTCTGGTTCTTTCTTTTTTTCGGAAAAAGATGGGGAGCCGGAATCCGGTGGACAGTCAGAACCACAGGAAAGAAGAAAAGACTTTTTTACAGGAAAACGGTGTGGACCTCATGATCCGGGTACATGACACCGGAATCGGTATGGCCATCACGGATCAGCTGGTACAGCTCATGGGCGGAGAAATCGTCGTAGAGAGTCTGAAAGATAAGGGCTCGGATTTCACCGTGTTTTTGCAGCTGCCTCTGGCAGAGGAAGGCAGTATCGAAGAGAAAACGACAACAGAGAATCGGGAACAGAATGCGGATAACGCGTTCCTCGGCCGCAGGATCCTGCGACCGCGGAGGTCTATTTCGACGGTATTGGATGGCTTCCGGTGAATGTGACACCGGGGTATTATTATGATGCGGTGAAATTGCAGCAGATGGTGGCGACACCGGATATGGTGCACAAGACACTGGCAGAAGATCATAATCTTATGGATGCGGAACAGATCACGGATACCGGAAATGATATGGATACCGCCGTGGCAGAGGTTGCGGAGCTGATCCGGAACCTTGTGGCATTTCGACTGGGGCTTGTGGCAGTGGTATTGCTACTATTGCTTCTGGTGATTCTGATCGCGGAGCTGTTGAGAAGTCTGTTTTTATGGAAGAAAACTGTGTTAAAAGAAAATTTGTAAATAGAAGCATACATAAAAAGAGTGAAAAAGGACATTCTGTTATCAGAGAGAGCAGTCACAGAGTCTGCCTGCCGTGCAAGCGGCCGGGCGGCGGAAAGGCATTGTACATCTATGAAACAGGAAGACACAAAACAGGGCAATCAGCAGAAGATGCAGAAAGAGACCCCGCATATGTCCGGGAATCCGGCACAACCGGATGTACAGCAGAAGCAGGAATACGAACAGTATGTCAAATCGGTGACCCCCACCCACAATCTGTGGGCACAGATGGGAAAAGCGTTTCTGACCGGTGGGATCATCTGCTGTATCGGGCAGGGAATCCTGAACTATACCGGCAATGTGCTGGGAATGGATCCCCAGACGGCAGGCAGCTGGTGTTCCCTGATCCTGGTGTTTGCATCGGTGGTACTCACGGCATTGCATATTTATCCCAAGATCGTCAAATGGGGAGGTGCAGGAGCCTTAGTACCCATCACCGGCTTTGCCAATTCCGTGACAGCCCCGGCGGTGGAATACCAGAAAGAAGGCCAGGTATTCGGTATCGGCTGCAAGATATTCACCATTGCAGGACCTGTGATCCTGTACGGAATTTTCGCCAGCTGGGCATTGGGACTGATCTGCTGGGTGCTGCAGATGTTCGGGATCCAATTGTAAGTTGAACTGAAATAGAAAACAGTGTAAAATGACTTTGTCCGGACGCGGTTTCGGGCAAAGTTTTTTTATGAAATGTTAAAGGAGAGATTACCATGCAGATAGGAAAAGAGATGGCGATCCCGTCCATCCTGAAGATCGGAAACGGGGCATTAGGTAAGATCGGTGGTTATTTAAAAACGGAAGGTCTGGATCAGGTAGTGTTATTTTTCGGTAACGGACTGATCGATATGTTCGGAGAGCTGGTCATGAATTCACTGAAGGAAGCGGACGTGAATGTTCTGGAATACAATGAATTGGATACGGTGGATATTGACGATATCATTACGCTGGCTTTCGCCATTCCCAACAAGGCAAAGGCAGTGATCTCTATCGGTGGAGGCAAGGTCATCGATGCCGGAAAATATGCGGCATTTCTGCGGAACCTTCCTTTTATCAGTGTGCCGACTTCCAGTTCAAGCGACGGCTTTTCCAGTGCCAGCGCATCCCTTCTGGTGCAGGGAAAGCGTACTTCTGTCCCTGCCAGACTGGCTTATGGCATTATCGTGGATACCCAGGTGATCCGTACCGCTCCGGAGAAGTTCATTTACTCCGGCATCGGAGATATGATTTCCAAGATCACGGCACTCTATGACTGGATTTTCGAAGAAAAGGCCGGCTGCGGTGAGGTGAATGATTTTGCTGTGATGATCGCAAAGAAAGCGGTGAACAGCTTCGTTCGTACCCCTTATGAGAGCATCAAGGACGAGCTGTTCCTAAAAGAACTGCTGGATTCTCTGGCCATGAGCGGTATTGCCAACGAGATTGCCGGCAGCAGTGCCCCTACCAGCGGAAGTGAGCACCTGATTTCCCATGCATTGGATAAGATCCTGGAAGTGCCGCAGCTTCATGGCATCCAGGTAGGTATTGCCACCTATATCATGGCAAAGGTACAGGATCACCGTTACATCCGTGTCAGCACGGTACTTAAAGATACCGGATTCTGGGATTACGTGGCAACCTTACATATGAAGAAGGCCGATTTCCTCAAAGCCATCGACATGGCTCCCACCATCAAACCCCACCGCCATACCTATCTCCACGAGGAAAAATACCGCGAAGCAGCAAAGAAACTGGTGCTGGAAGATGAAGTCCTGAACCGGGTACTGGAGGATTGACGGAGTTTATAAAGAGTTTATACTTTTTTTCTTGCAAACATAAAAGATTGCGTTATAATGTTAGATAGCTAACAAAAATGGTTAGCTATCTAACATTTTTATTTACGCGAGCAACGAGCCAAAGTCCGTGCTTGCACGAGACCTTGACGACTGCCGCGATAACTTGAGAAACTCGCGAAGCGTGTTTCTCATAGTTTGCGCGAGTAGAGAGGAAAATCCCATGCTGGCATGAGGATTTGACGAACACCGCATTAGAGGCATAGGAGATAAGGAGGCAGGATGAACGAGGAGACAAGTGTACTGACGAACCGTCAGCTTGGATTTGAGATCAAGGCCGCCAACAACATGATCCGCCGGAAGATCGATGCGATCTTTGCTCAGATGGAAGGAAATGAAATCAACGGAATGCAGGGGCCGCTGTTGGGATATCTGTATCACAAGAGCCGGAACGGCGATGTATATCAGAAGGATGTGGAGAAGGAATTCCGAATCCGCAGATCCACGGCAACGGTAATGCTCCAAAATCTGGAACAGAAGGGCTATATCGTCCGGGTGGCATCCACGGAGGATGCCCGACTGAAAAGGATCCTGTTGACGGAGAAAGCGATCGAGCATCACAATCTGATCGAAGAGCAGATCCGGGATTTCAACCGAGAGCTGGAGAACGGTATTACCGAAGAAGAGAAGCAGACATTCTTAACTATTTTAGATAAGATGATGCAGAATCTGGGACAGGACAGCAGACGGACCGGACGTTGTAACGGGCCATGCCGTAACGAGTGATGCTGGCCATCATGCATAACAGAGAGGTTACAAAACATTTATTATAGGATAGAAAAATACAAGAAAGGAAACCAGCTATGATCAAAACATTAGCAAAACAGATCAAGGAATATAAGAGTGCATCTCTTGTAACTCCTATTTTCATGATCCTGGAAGTAGCCATGGAAATGGTGATTCCGCTCCTGATGGCATCCATCATTGATGACGGCGTGCAGGCGGGAGATATGAAACATATTTTTGTCATCGGTTGTTACATGATCCTGGCAGCCATTGTCGGATTGTTCGCCGGTGTCATGGGTGGTAAATACGGTGCGAAAGCATCCACCGGTTTTGCCAGAAATTTAAGAGAGGCCATGTATGAGAACATTCAGACCTTCTCTTTCTCCAACATTGATAAGTTCTCCACGGCAGGACTGGTCACCCGTATGACCACGGATGTTACCAATATCCAGAACGCTTACCAGATGCTCTTACGTATGTGCTTCCGCGCACCGGTCAGCCTGATCTGTGCTATGCTGATGGCGTTCCTGATCAATGCAAGAGTGGCAAGCATCTATCTGGTAGCCGTGGTATTTTTGGGAATCATCATGATTTTTATTATGAAAAAAGTATCGAAATACTTTAGTGAAGTATTCAAAAAATACGATGACTTAAATGCCAGCGTACAGGAAAACGTAGCGGCGCAGCGTGTGGTAAAGGCTTATGTGCGTGAGGACTACGAGATCGACAAGTTCCACAAGGCCAGCTACAACATCTACAAGATGTTCAAAAAGGCAGAGTGTACGATGGTCACCATCTGGCCCGTCATGCAGTTTACCGTATATGGCTGTATTTTGGGCATCAGCTGGCTGGGTGCGCACATGATCGTTGCCAGTCAGATGACCACCGGTGAACTGATGAGTCTGCTGACCTATTGTATGACGATCCTGATGAATCTGATGATGTTAGCCATGATCTTCGTTATGATGACCATGAGTGCTGCCAGTGCCAAACGTATTGCGGAAGTACTGGAAGAGAAGGCAGACATCACGAATCCCGAACAGCCTGATTATGATGTGACGGACGGCAGCATCCGTTTTGATCATGTAACCTTCCGTTATAATAAACAGAGTGAAAAGCCGGTGTTAGATGACCTGAATTTCGAGATCAAAGCCGGTGAGACCATCGGTATCCTGGGTGGTACCGGAAGCTCCAAGACCAGTCTGGTGAACCTCATCAGCCGTCTGTATGATGCCAATGAGGGTACCGTTTATGTCGGTGGCAAGGACGTCAGAAACTATGATCTGGAAACCTTACGTAACGAGGTATCTGTGGTATTGCAGAAAAACGTGCTGTTCTCCGGTACGATCCTGGAGAACCTCCGCTGGGGCGACGAGAACGCTACCGAAGAGGAGTGCATCCGTGCCTGCCGTCTCGCATGTGCCGATGAATTTATTGAAAAGATGCCTGGAAAATACAATACTTATATTGAGCAGGGCGGAAGCAATGTATCCGGCGGACAGAAGCAGAGACTGTGTATTGCCAGAGCACTGCTGAAAAAGCCGAAGGTACTGATCCTGGATGATTCCACCAGCGCCGTGGATACCGCTACTGACGCGAAGATCCGCAAGGCATTTGCCACGGAGATCCCCGGTACGACGAAGATCATCATCGCGCAGCGTATCTCCAGTATTCAGGACGCGGACCGCATCATCGTAATGGATAACGGCAGGATCGATGCATTCGCACCTCACGAAGAACTGCTTCGTACCAATAACATTTATAAAGAAGTATATGAAGCCCAGACCCAGACGGGTGGCGGCGACTTTGATGAGAATGGAGGTGAGTCATAATGCCAGGACCTATGGGCGGCGGAATGCGTGGACCCGGCAGAAGAATGCAGGGCGGTACACGTATTGAGAATCCGGGAAAAGTATTTAAACGACTGATGGCATATATTTTCAAAAACTATGCCATTCACTTCATTTTTGTGTTGATCTGTATCGTACTGAGCGTTGTGGCAAGCATTCAGGGTACTCTGTTCATGCAGAGGCTGATCGATGACTACATCCTGCCCATGATCGGACAGGAGACTCCGGACTTTGGCAATCTGTTCCGGGAAATTGTCCGCGTGGCAGGCTTTTACCTGGTGGGTGTAGCGGCTACGTATGCTTACAACCGTATCATGGTCACGATAACGCAGGGAACCTTGAAGAGTCTCCGTGATGATCTGTTTGAACACATGGAGAAGCTGCCGATCAAGTATTTTGATACCCATTCCCACGGGGATATCATGTCCATCTACACGAATGATATTGATACTCTGCGTCAGATGATCAGCCAGAGTATACCGCAGGTATTTTCCAGTTTTATTACCGTAGTGGGTACGCTGGGAAGTATGCTGGTACTGAGTATCCCGCTGACAGCAGTCAGTCTGATCATGGTGGCACTGATGATGTTTGTCACCGGTAAAGTGGCGGGACTGAGCGGAAAATATTTCGTAAAGCAGCAGAAGAATATCGGTACCGTGAATGGCTATATCGAAGAAATGATGGAAGGTCAGAAGGTAGTCAAGGTATTTTGTCACGAAGACAAGAGCCTGGAAGAGTTCAAAAAGTTGAACGACGAGTTGTGCGAAAGTGCTTATAATGCAAATAAGTTTGCCAACCTGATGGGACCTATCAATGCACAGTTGGGTAACTTAAGCTACGTGGTATGTGCTATCGTCGGCGGTGCTATGGCACTGGGCGGCTTTGCAGGATTGACCTTAGGTAAGCTGGCCAGCTTCTTAACCTTTAACAAGAGCTTCAACATGCCCATCAGCCAGGTCAGTCAGCAGTTGAACAGTATCGTCATGGCACAGGCAGGCGCTAAGAGAGTTTTTGATCTGTTGGATGAAAAAGTAGAGACCGACGAAGGCTATGTAACTCTGGTACGTGCGAAAAAGGTAGACGGCAGGATCGTAGAGTGTCCCGAGAGAACCGGTATGTGGGCATGGAAGCATGTGCATCAGGCGGATGGTTCTGTAGATTATATTGAGTTACAGGGTGAAGTAGTATTTGACGATGTGGACTTCGGCTATAATGATGACAAGATCGTGCTGCATAACATCGAGATGTATGCAAAACCCGGTCAGAAGATCGCATTCGTAGGCTCCACCGGCGCCGGTAAGACCACGATCACGAACCTGATCAACCGTTTTTATGATATTCAGGATGGTAAGATCCGTTACGACGGCATCAATATTAACAAGATCAAGAAAGCGGATCTGAGAAAATCCTTAGGTATCGTACTGCAGGATACCCATCTGTTCACCGCTACCGTTATGGAAAATATCCGTTTTGGTAAGCTGGATGCTACGGATGACGAAGTCATTGCCGCAGCGAAGTTAGCAAATGCGGATGCCTTTATCCGTCAGCTTCCGGATGGCTACAACACAGTCCTCACCGGTGACGGTGCGAACTTAAGCCAGGGACAGAGACAGCTTCTGTCCATCGCCAGAGCCGCAGTAGCGGATCCTCCGGTACTGATCCTGGATGAGGCGACCAGCTCCATCGATACCCGCACTGAGAAAATCGTACAGGACGGCATGGATAAACTGATGAAGGGCAGAACCACCTTTGTCATCGCCCACAGACTGTCCACTGTCAAAAACAGTGACTGCATCATGGTCCTGGAACAGGGTCGCATCATCGAGCGCGGCAACCATGATGAACTCATCTCCCAGAAGGGCAGATATTACCAGTTGTATACCGGTAATGCGATCGCTGAGGGGTAAGTGAATAGATATGCTATACCAAAAAACAGTGCCTGGATTGGCACTGTTTCAGACTGTAGACAAAACGCTTTTGGTCAGCACTCCAGAAGCGTTTTTCTTGTTT
>ERZ1027228.490-NODE-490-length-16489-cov-10.308933_pt1 | contig 16489 bp, 14 predicted proteins | sample MGYA00519266_ERZ1027228 | MGnify/ENA primary metagenome ERZ1027228 (study PRJEB26926, sample SAMN06164465) | human gut metagenome | biome: ENVO:00009003; feature: ENVO:2100002; material: ENVO:00002003 | host: Homo sapiens | place: USA | collected 2012 ...
ACTTTCTGTTCCCGCGCAAGCTGGCCGCTGTGGCCGACGCCAGCGCGGTGAATATTGCCCGCGGCAAGGAAGAGGCTGCGGACTTCCATGAGGCAGAGAACGTGGCCGCTGCTCAGGCAGTGGCTGCGAAGATCAACGGCAAGACCGTGACGATCAAGGCCAAGGGCGGCGCTTCCGGCCGCCTGCACGGCAAGGTCACCGGCAAAGAAGTGGCGGCAGCCCTCTCCGAACTGGCCGGCACCGCCATTGATAAAAAGAAGATCGAGCTGGAAACCAAGGACATCAAGGACGCGGGCGTTTTCAACGCCAAAGTCCGCCTGCATGTCGGTGTGGTGGCTTCGTTCAAAATTCAAGTGGAAGTGGAGCAGGCCTGATCTGAAAAAGCCTGTCTGCGCCCCCTCACGGCAGGGGGCGCTTTTTGTAGTATGAGACCCAGAGGAAACGATCATGCCGAACGAACGACATTACTCCAATGAACTGAATCTGGAAAGCGTGGGCATCAATCTGCCCTACAACATGCAGGCCGAGCAGAGCGTGCTGGGCGCGGTGCTGCTCAAGCCGGAGACACTGACCGACCTGGTTGAGATCATCCGGCCTGAGATGTTCTACACCCGGCAGAACGCCCAAATTTATTCGGAAATGCTGCGGCTGTTCACCAGCGACCAGACCATTGATTTCGTCACCCTGCTGGACGCGGTCATCTCAGATGGCGTGTTTCCCAGCGCGGACGAGGCGAAAGTCTACCTGACCGGTCTGGCCGAGACGGTGCCCAGCATCTCCAACGTGAAAGCCTACGCCCAGATCGTGCAGGAAAAATATCTGGTCCGCCAGCTCATGGGTGTGGCGAAAGATATCTTGCAGGATGCGGGCGACGAGCCGGACGCGGACCTGCTGCTGGAAAACGCCGAGCAGCGCATTTATGAGATCCGCTCCGGGCGGGATTCCAGCGCCCTGACGCCCCTTTCTTCCAGCATGGTGGAAACGCTGACCAATCTGCAGAAGATCAGCGGCCCGGATGCCGATAAGTACAAGGGCATCCCTACAGGCTTCCGCCTGCTGGACACCGTGCTCACCGGCCTTGGCCGCGGCGACCTGATTATTCTGGCTGCCCGCCCCGGTATGGGCAAGACCAGTTTTGCGCTGAACATTGCCACCCGTGTGGCCATGCAGCAGAAAGTACCGGTGGCCATTTTCAGCCTCGAAATGACTAAGGAACAGCTGACCAACCGGATCCTCTCGGCGGAGGCCGGCATCGACAGCCAGGCGTTCCGCACCGGCGCCCTCCGGGCGGAGGACTGGGAGTACCTGGCCCTTGCCACCGAGAAGCTCCATGACGCGCCCATTTATATGGATGACACCTCGGGCATCACCATCACCGAGATGAAAGCCAAGATCCGCCGGGTGAACCAGGACCCCAGCCGCCCCAATGTGGGCCTCATCGTCATTGACTATCTGCAGCTGATGACCACGGGCCAGCGCACCGAGAACCGTGTACAGGAGATCAGCTCCATCACCCGAAACCTCAAGATCATGGCCAAAGAGATGAATGTGCCCATCATTGCGCTGAGCCAGCTGTCCCGTGCGGTGGAAAAGCAGGGCAACAACTCCTCCCACCGCCCCCAGCTGTCCGACCTGCGTGATTCCGGTTCCATCGAGCAGGACGCCGACTGCGTGCTGTTCCTCTACCGTGATTCCTATTACGCCAGCCAGAACCCGGACGGTGCCGAGGTGGACGCCGACACGGCCGAGTGCATCGTGGCCAAAAACCGCCACGGTGAGACCAGTACCGTGCCGCTGGGCTGGGATGGTGCCCACACCCGCTTTATGGATGTGGACTTCAAACGCTGATGAAACACGACGATTTTTCCGGCATTTTGCAGCGTGTCCGCGCGTTTTGCGAGGCTGAGACGCTGCTGACGCCGTTGGCAGCCGGAAAGCCGCTGCACTTGGCTGCGGCGGTGTCCGGCGGGGCCGACAGCATGGCCCTGCTGCACCTGCTGCTGGCCTTACAGGCAGAGTCCGGCTTTGTGCTGAGTGTCTGCCATGTCAACCACGGCCTGCGGGGGGAGACAGCCGACCGGGACGAAGCTTTTGTGCGGGAGGCCTGCGCGGAGCTGGGCCTGCCGCTGCGGGTCTTCCGCCCGGCGGAGGTTGGCTTTACGGTGCCGCCCCATGCCGGGGAGGATTGGGCCCGCCGCCTCCGCTACGCCTGTTTTGAACAGCTGCGGCAGGAGGGGATAGACTGCATTGCGACGGCCCATACTGCAAGTGACCAGGCAGAGACGCTGCTGTTCCGGCTGGCCCGGGGCACCGGGCTGCACGGGGCAGGGGGCATCCGCCCCAAACGCCCCGGCTACTGCCGCCCTCTGCTGGGCCTGACCCGGGCAGAGACGGAGGCTGTCTGCATGGCCTGCGGGCAGCGCTGGGTGACGGACGAGACGAACACGGGGGACGACTACGCCCGCAACCGCCTGCGCCACGCCGCCCTCCCGGCTCTTGGCTCGGTCAATGAGGCGGCGGAGGAAAATCTGGCCCGCTTTTGCGAGAAAGCCGCCCGGGCAGACGCCTATTTTGCCCGGCAGGCGGCGACACTGCTGGAAGAGGCCGGGCAGCGGCTGCCCCCAAAGCTCCCCGCCGGGGCGCGGTACGCGCGGGAGGCCGGGGAGGGCGTCTGGGCGCTGGAGCCATTGCAAAAGGCCGACCCGCTCATCCTGGAAACCGCCCTCCACAGTCTGACGGCCCCGGTGCGGGACGCCGAGGAAAAATACATCCGCCTGCTGGCAGCGCTGGTGCGGCGCGGCAGCGGGGCGGTGCAGCTGACCGGAGAGATCCGGTTCCGCGCCGGGGAGGGGACATTCTGGCGGGAAAAAACGCCGGATGCCTGCCCGGAGAACACCGGATTTTATGAGCCGTTTTTCCCCATGGATGGGGCCGAATATCCCCTGCCCGGAGGCCAAAAGCTGAAAATCCGGGTGGTTCCGGCCCCATTTGAAGAAAAAATACAGGGTGTTCATAAAAAAGACTTAAAAAATCAAGCGGATTATGCTAAAATAACTACGTTGTATCCTGCTCTTGTTCTGCGCTGCCGTCAGCCGGGAGACCGTTTCCACCCGGCAGGCCGGGGCGTGGGCAAGGAGCTGCGCAAATGGATGAACGAGGCGGGGATCCCGCCCCGGCAGCGGGCTGGCCTGCCGCTTCTGGCAGCAGGCAGTGAGGTGCTTTGGGTCCACGGCACAGGCTTTGCCGCTGGCCTTGCCCCGGATACGGGCAGCACGCTGGTTTTGCAATTGGAACTGCAAACAATGGAGGAAGTAGAATCATGAGTATGCATGACGATATCAAGAACGTTCTGGTCTCCGAAGAAGAGCTCAAGGCCAAGGTGCGGGAGCTGGGCGCACAGATCAGCAGGGACTATGAGGGCAAAAACCTTGTTCTCGTTTCCATCCTGAAAGGCTCCGTGGTCTTTATGGCCGACCTGATGCGGGCGGTGAGCATCCCCTGCAGCATTGATTTCATGGTCGTGTCCAGCTACGGCGGCAGCAACACCACCAGCAGCGGCCTGGTCAAGATCATCAAAGACCTGGACGGCGACCTGTCCGGCAAGGACGTGCTGATCGTGGAGGACATTCTGGACACGGGCATCACCCTCTTCAACCTGGTGCCCATGCTCAAGATGCGCCACCCCAATTCCGTGAAGATCTGCACCATCCTGGACAAACCCAGCCGCCGCAAGGCTGATATCAAGCCGGATTACGAGGGCTTCCAGGTGCCGGATGAGTTCGTGGTGGGCTATGGCCTGGATTACGACGAAAAATACCGCAACCTGCCGTATATCGGCGTCCTCAAACCCTGCGTTTACGAGAAATAAAAACATTACCAGAACTGGAGTTGATCATTCTTGCAACCAAAAAGACCTCGTATTAACCCGCTGATCTTTGCGCTGGCATTGGCAGCGGTGCTGATGATCTGGTCGGTGTTCACCAGCGGCACGGGCATGTCCGGCGGCTCTACCATGAGCTACTCGACGGTGGTGCACTACTTTGAGCACAATCAGGTCACCAAATTCACCCTGGACCGCAACACCAGCGTCATTACCCTGACGCTGAAAGAGGGCGACCTCGATCTGCCGCAGGCTGCAGCTGCCTCCACGGCAGATTCCGCCGGCGGCCTGCTGTCCGGGATGCTGTCGTCTTCGTCGGCGGATTCCACGGCCGCGGAGAAGAACTCGGACGGTACCGTGACGGTCCGCTACAAGCTGCCCTATGCCTACGTTTTCATTGAGAACGTGCAGAGTTATATTGATTCCTATGACGCGGCCAACCCCACGGCTCCCATGGAGTACGATTACACCTCCCTCAAGGAGACCATCCCCTGGATGGAGATCCTGTTCTATCTGGGGATGCTGGGCTGCACAGGTTTCCTGCTCTTCTCCATGATGCGCGGCGGCGGTGCCGGCGGCGGCATCATGAACGTGGGCAAAGCCAAGGTCAAGGACGAGAGGGAAAACAAAAAGACCGCTACCTTTGCCGATGTGGCGGGCGAAGACGAGGAGAAAGAAGAGCTCAAAGAGGTGGTCGAATTCCTCAAGAGCCCGGATAAATTCAACTCGCTGGGTGCCCGCATCCCCCACGGCGTGCTGCTGGTGGGCCCTCCGGGTACCGGTAAGACCCTGCTGGCCCGCGCCTGTGCCGGTGAGGCCGGCGTGCCGTTCTACTCCATCTCCGGCTCGGATTTCGTGGAGATGTACGTCGGTGTCGGTGCTTCCCGTGTGCGCGACCTGTTTGACAAGGCCAAGAAGACCATGCCCTGCATCATCTTTATTGATGAGATCGATGCGGTGGGCCGTCAGCGTGGTGCCGGCCTCGGCGGCGGCCACGACGAGCGCGAGCAGACCCTGAACCAGCTGCTGGTGGAGATGGATGGCTTTGAGGCCAACGATGGCGTCATCGTCATGGCCGCTACCAACCGTGCCGACATTCTGGATAAGGCTCTGCTCCGTCCCGGCCGCTTTGACCGTCAGGTCTATGTGGGCCTGCCCGATGTCAAGGGCCGTGAGGAGATCCTGAAAGTCCACACCAAGAATAAGCCTCTGGCTCCGGATGTGTCCCTGAAAGTCATCGCGCAGCGCACCGCGGGTTTTGCGGGCGCTGACCTGGAAAACCTCGTCAACGAGGCTGCCCTGCTGGCTGCCCGCCGCAGCCGCAAGGCCATCACGATGGAGGACATCGAGGAAGCATCCATGAAAGTGATGGCCGGCCCGGAGAAGAAGAGCCGTGTCGTGACCCCCGAAGAGAAAAAGCTCACGGCCTACCACGAGGCAGGCCACGCGGTGGCGGGCTTCTACTGCAAGCACCACCCCCGTGTGCATGAGATCACCATTATCCCGCGCGGCCAGGCTGGCGGCTACACCATGTATCTGCCCGAGAAAGACCGCAGCTATGTGACCAAGGGCGAGATGTTTGAGGACATCGTTTCCAGCCTGGGCGGCCGTGTGGCCGAGCAGCTGATCTTGGAGGACATCTCCACGGGTGCTTCCAACGACCTGCAGCAGGCCACCAACATTGCCCGCCAGATGATCACCAAGTACGGTTTCTCCGAGCGGCTGGGCCCGGTGGTGTACGGTACCTCTCAGGAAGAGACGTTCCTGGGCCGCGACTTTGCACAGGGCAAGGGCTACAGTGAAACCACCGCTGCCGAGATCGACAGCGAGATGCGGGATATCATCGACGAGGCCTACGAGACCTGCCGCCGCACCCTGACGGAGCACATCGACCAGCTGCACGCGCTGGCCAAGGCCCTGATGGAGCGCGAAAAGCTCAACGAGCAGGAGTTCAACACCGTGATGGCGGGCGGCACCCTGGCCCCCCGTGACGGCGAGGAACCCAAGGCGGAAGAGCCTGCCCAGCCGGCTCAGACCACGGTAGAACCGGCAGAGCCCGCCGAACCGGCAGAGCCCGCCGAACCGGCAGAGCCCGCCGAGATGGCGGAACAGACCCGGCCCGTGGAGACTCCGGCAGAGGAGGCCCCGGCCCAGAAACCCGAAGAATAAACCCGGAAAGGGGAGAGTGTTGTGGAGGAAAATTTTGAACCGGTCGCACGGACACGCGCCAATTACTACACCCCGGGCAGCCCGGTGCAGTTTGTCTGCGTGGAGCTGCTCAAGGGCGAGATCAGCGGCGAGCACGCGGTCTGCCTGACCTTTAAGAATATTTCCAAGGTGACGCTGACAGCCCTGGAAATCCATTTCAAGTGCAAGGGCGTGGACGGCATCATCCTCTGCGAGGACGAGTTTGAGTATCGTGACATTGCCGTGAAGCCCGGCGAGAGCTTTGGCATGGACGATGCCGTGTTTGTGACCCAGAAAGCCATCACCAGTGTGGATGTTTCCCTCAAGAACGTCTACAACGGCAAGCGGGTGGTCCATCTGGACGCCATCAAGCGGGTGCGCCTGCCGGCCCCCCGCCGCCTGAGCCCCGAGCTGCAGAAAGCACTGGAGGCCCGGATGAACCGTCAGGGCCTGAAGTATATGCCCCAGGTATTTGAAAACGGCTGGTACTGCGCCTGTGGCGCGTTCCACCCGAAAGAAGAGGATACCGTATACTGCACCGAGTGCGGCTGTGACCGCATCCTGCTGCAGAACGCCCTGAACACCCTGCTCCAGCCGGAGCAGCCGGACCCCGTGCCCGCTGCCCAGCCGGAAGCACCGGTGCGGCCCGTTCAGCCTGCCGCGCAGGAAGAGCCCACCCGTATCATGAGCAGCGCAGCCCAGGAAGAGGCGACCCGGGTCATGCCTGCCCGCCCCCATGTGGAGCAGGCGGCCTCCTTTGCGCCGCCGCTGGAGCCGGTGGAAGCCGGAGAGCAGACCCGCATCCTGGATGCACGGAACTACCAGCCTGCTGCCCGCGCGGCCCGGCCGGACGACGAGGGCACCCGTGTGATGCCTGCCGCCGTGCGGGACGCTGCCCCGGCACCGCAGCGCGCTCCGGAGCCGCAGCCCGTGGATGAGGAGGACTACGAGGAGGAAGCGGACTCCCGTGACAGCATCGCTGAGACCCTTATCCGCTGGGTTCCGCCCATCACGGCCATCATCTGCGCAGGCATTGCGCTGTGGGGCTTTGTGTATTATCAGTTTATCCTGTAAAACAGCAGCGGAGGAGGCGGTGAGCGTTTCCTCCGCTTTTTTGTTGCAACTGCTATTTGGCTCCCCTGACAGGACAGACTCCCTCCGGCCGGAGGGAGATGTCGCGCCAGCGACAGAGGGAGGATAGCTGGACGCGCCAAAGCGCGGCCTGAGAGGTTTTATTTCAAATCGAGGAAGTGGCAATATGGTAGACGAGACGTTACAAGCGGCGTTTGAGATCAAGACGGCCTGCGATGAGATCAGCCGCAAGCTGCTGCGCTGGCACTGGGAGCAGAAGCCCGGGGCCCACAGTCTGGATGCCCTGCTCAAGCACCTGGCCCAGCGCCAGAAAGAAAGCCCGGATTACTACGACCGAATGCCGGACCTGAGCGGCAAGACCAGCTGGCAGCAGCTGGATACCACCCTGTGTATGCGGGTGCTGCTGGACCCGGAAAAAGACGCGGCCAAGCCTCTGGACCTGCTGGGCAACACGCCGCACCCCTCGGCGGCCCGCCGGGCCTGCAACGCGGTGCGCACGGCCCGCAACGAAGCCGCCCACGCGGCGGACCGCACCGATGGCACCCAGGCGGCCATCCTCTTCAACGAGGCCATCGAGAGCCTGGAAGAGGGCTATGCGGGCACGGCGTTCAAGACCAGTGAGCTGGAGCGGTATTACCGGATGGCGGAGGATTTCCTCAGCCGCTGCGGGGCCAAAAAGCCGCTGGCCTCGGCCAAGGCAGAGGAAGAAGAGCCCCGTGCCAGCACGCGAAACCGGAATGGCACAAAGCCCCGCAGCCAGAGCCGCGGCAGCGGAAGTTCCCGCAGCGGAAATGCCCGCCGCACAAACAGCGGGCGGAGTGCGGGCCGGGGCAATGGCTCCCGCAGCCGCGGCAGCGGCCGCAAAAAGCAGCGCCGGGTGCACTACAGCCGCAAAATGGCCGTGGTGCTGGTGGCGGCGGTGGTGCTGGGCCTGGTGGTCCGGGCTGTCAGTATGGGCCTGTTTGCAAAATAATGCAGGAAAGGCAAAGAACCGAGAGGACTTTTCCGGATGGAGAAGCGCTCCCGGTTCTTTTTATGCGCCCGGGCCATACAATGGCATCAGAACCCAAAAGGGAGGGAGGATCACGGAAAGGACAGGGATTTTACCACTGTTTGGCGGGCTGGCGCTGTTTCTGTTTGGAATGGACCGGATGAGCGAGGCACTGCAGCAGGCAGCGGGGGAGCGGCTGCGGCGGGCATTGGCAGCCCTGACCCGCACCCCGCTGACCGGGGCGCTGGCCGGGATGGTGGTCACGGCAGTGATGCAAAGCAGCTCGGCCACCACGGTCATGGTCATTGGGTTTGTCAGCGCCGGGCTGCTGGAGCTGCCCCAGGCGGTGGCAGTCATCTTTGGGGCCAACATCGGCACCACGGTCACGGCCCAGCTGCTGGCATTCCGGGTGGAGGAAATGCTGGGGCTGGTGCTGTTCGGGGGCTTTTTTCTCTGTGCAGTGGCCCGGACGGAGCGGGGGCGGCAGATGGGGACGGCGGTGTTTTCCTTCGGGCTGCTCTTTGCGGGGATGGAGCAGATCCAGAGCGTGGTGGAGCCGCTGGCCCTCCGCCCGGAGTTTGAGGCCTGGATGGCGCAGGTGCGGGAAAAGCCGCTCTGGGGTCTGCTGCTGGGGCTGGGGATGACGCTGGTGGTGCAGAGCAGCTCGGCTACCATCGGCGTGCTGCAGGGCGTGGCACGGCAGGCCGGGCCGGACGGGGTGCACAGCCTGCTGGGGCTGGCCGGGGCCGTTCCGGTATTGCTGGGGGATAACGTCGGCACGACCATTACGGCGATTTTAGCGGCGGCGGGCGGCACCCGGGACGCCAAACGGGCGGCGGCCGCCCAGTGCTGCTTTAACCTCTCGGGGTCACTGGTCTGCCTGCTGGCCCTGCCGTGGTTCGTGCGGCTGGTGGAGCTGCTGCCGCCGGAGGGGGAAGAGCTGGAAATTATCGCGCGGCAGATCGCCAACGCACACACGTTGTTCAATGCCCTCTGTACCCTGATCTGGCTGCCGCTGACACCGCTCATGGTCCGGCTGGTAACGACACTGGTGCCGGAAAAAAGAACAGAATAAGGTCAAAACCGTGGCCATGGCAACGGCCGGGGGGTTGACAGATGTGGTATACTGATGTTAACTTTCAAAAGGAGGGTCTATCATGATCCGGAAAATCATTCACATAGACGAAGAAAAATGCAATGGCTGTGGTGCCTGTGTCACCGCCTGCCACGAGGGAGCCATCGGCCTTGTCAACGGCAAAGCCAAGCTGCTGCGGGACGATTACTGCGACGGCTTTGGCGACTGCCTGCCCGGCTGCCCCACCGGTGCCATTACATTCACCGAGCGGGAGGCCGCTGCTTACGATGAGCAGGCTGTGCTGGAAAACAAGCAGAAAAAAGCAGCGGCTGCACAGGCAGCTCCTGCCCAGCCCGCAGCCTCGGCATTTCACGGCTGCCCGGGCAGCCGGATGCACCAGTTCCACCGGGAGGAGGCAGCGGCTCCTGCCGCGGCTGCTCCGGCAAGTCAGCCCTCACAGCTGGCCCAGTGGCCCTGCCAGATCAAGCTGGTGCCTGTGAACGCCCCCTACTTTGCAGGGGCCAAGCTTCTGGTGGCGGCAGACTGCACGGCGTATGCCTATGCCAATGTCCATCAGGAGTTCATGCGGGGCAAAGTGACGCTGATCGGCTGCCCCAAGCTGGACGATGTGGATTACAGCGAAAAGCTGACCCAGATCCTGCGCCAGAACGACATCAAGAGCGTGACCGTTCTGCGGATGGAAGTGCCCTGCTGCGGCGGGCTGGAGCGGGCTGTGGTCACGGCCCTGCAGAACAGCGGCAAAATGATCCCCTGGCAGGTGGTCACATTCTCGGTGGACGGCAAAATTCTGGACCGCTGAGAAGCGCGTGACCTGATCAAAAGAGAGGAACGAAGAAAAACGGCAGGTGCCCCCATTTAGAGGGGAACCTGCCGTTTTGGCGTGTGTGTTTATTGGATGGCGTTGAGAGTGCTCTGGACGAGCTGCGCGATCTGTTCCAACGTCTGCCGCAGCTGGACGAACGAGGCAATGTCGCTGTCCTGAATGAGATCTGTGGGGGCCGAGAGGCTGTTGACAACAGGGGTCACAGAGCCCGTGAGGGTCACAGAGACATCATGGGCTGGGATCTCCAGATGGATGTCCACCGGGATGCTGTCGTCAAAAAGAAGAGACTTGAGAGACAGGCCCAGCACCAGCGTGGGGGAGCCAACGCCCTCCGACGGGAACTGAAAATAAGTAAAGCCCTGGGGATCGGAGTCCGGGTGGACGATCCACTTGGGGTCCAGTTTCAGGGTGTAGCCGGACATGTCCTGCATGGCCACCTGAGAATCCGGGACGCCCAGCATCTGGGCCAGCTGCGCCTGCGAGACGTAATTGGGCAGCGACCACTCGGGGAAGAACGTCCCTACCAGCGGGTAGCTGGAAACGACGGAATCCCGCAGGGTCCGGTAAAGCTTCCCGGCATTGAACAGAGTCTGGTCTGCATCAATATAGACATCGGTGAAAAAGTTGTCGCCGCTGGTCTCGGTGGTGGCGGTATCGCGGGAGTAAAGATAAAGCTGCAGCTGGCCGGGGGAGTAGAGGCCGGTCATCCGGCCCTCTGTGGCCCCGGCCTGGTCCAGAATGGAGTAAAGGGCCGGGTGGGTGGTGCCGCCCTGGGAGGTGACAGCGTAAGTGAACTCGAAATCCGCACCCTGCTGCAGGGCTTTCAGCTTGCGGTTTGCAAGGCCGTAAAGGACAAGAGCCGCCACGATGCAGACTGCCGCAAGGCAGAGCAGGAGAGTGACAACGGCACGGGAACGCTTTTTGCGGGAAGATGCCATAGAGAACGCCTCCTTTTATTGAGAATACGAACCAGAACTTAAAAATCGTGCAAGCTGCCGGGGATTTTGAATCAAAATAAATTTTTCGGGGTATTGCCGAGCAATTTGCCGGTATCCGGCAATCCGGGCAGGTGTGCGGCCCTGATATAAGACCCACCAGACGAATTCAGCGTCGATCTTTTCCATACAGCCGGGCGCGGAGGAATCCCGCACAGTGCCCCGGTTGGCCCACCACCGCCGGATGACCCGCCAGAGGCAAAGAAAGCGGTTGAATGCAAGGACGATGATCTGGTCTGCCTCTTCCAGCCGCCGGGCATAACAGGTTTTGGTGTAGTTTCCGTCCATGACCCAGCTGCTGTGGGTGTCAAGAAACGAGGTGACCAGCTGCTCCTCCTCTCCCGGAACGCGCTCCACCCAGCCGGGCAGAAAGTGCACGGCGTCCAGATGCAGGACCGGAGCGTGATAAAAACTGCCCAGCTGTTTGGCAAGGGTGGATTTTCCGCTGCCGCTGAGGCCCAGAATCGCAATTTTCATAAAAACCTCTTAATGGCAGGCTTTGACAAAAGCGTCAAACAGGGCCTGCTGGCGGGGGTCGGCCTCGCTGAGCCACTCCGGGTGCCACTGGACCCCGAGGCAAAACGTTGCGTCCGGCTTTTCCAGCGCCTCGATGAAACCGTCCTCGCTGAGGGCGGCAATTTCCAGCCCCGGAGCCACCCGGCTGGCTGCCTGATGGTGCTGGCTGTTGACCAGAACGGTGTCCTGCTTTAAGATCTCCGCCAGCAGGGTGCCCCGGCGGACGGTCACGGTGTGGATTTTAGCCCAGTGATCGTTGTGAGGCACATGCTCTAGGGGCTTGATGTCCTGATACAGCTCCCCGCCGAGGAACGCGTTCAGCACCTGGATGCCTCGGCAGATGCCGAGGATGGGCTTGCCCGCCGCAAGGAATGCATGGAGCAGCTTGGGCTCAGCGGCATCCCGCAGGGGATTGGGCTCCCCGCAGGCCGGGATGCGCTCCTGCCCGAAGAGGCTGGGCTCAATGTCGCCGCCGCCGGGCAGCAGCAGGCCGGCGCATTCCAGCGCCTCGGCCACGGCCTTGTCCGGGTCGGCCAGCTCCACCCAGCGGACGGAAGCACCCGCCCGGGCCAGACTTTCCACATATTTGGATTGTGCGGTGGTCAGCTCCGGGTCAGCGCTCATCCGGGGCATGGCGATCGTAATGGACATTTTATCATCCTCTCAAATTTTCACATAAAGCAAAAACCCGGAACTTTTCAGTTCCGGGCGTTTTGGCGGAAAGATGGGGATTCGAACCCCAGAACGCTTTTGACACGTTACACGATTTCCAGTCGTGCGCCTTAGACCAACTCAGCCATCTTTCCACATCTTCTGTTTTGCTTTCGGGCCGTGGCCCTCAGCGCTCCACTATAATACCTGAAACAAGGAGTTTTGTCAAGCAATTTTTCAAAAAAATTTGTATTTTTTCAAAAAGGACGATGGTGCGTAGTACGACTTTTGAACGGAACTCCCGAACGCCTGCAAAACCTCTTGACGCGGGGAAAAAGAAAGACTATGATGAGAGCAAAGAGAGTGCGGACCCTGGTAAAAACGCAGGGTCAGGAACGAACAGGGAGGAAAACGCAATGAATTATTCTGATGTTTTAAACAACGCGCGGCAGTGTATCGGCAAATACTGCAAGGCCTGCCCGGTGTGCAATGGTGTGGCCTGCAAAAACCAGGTCCCCGGCCCGGGTGCCAAGGGCGTGGGCGACACAGCCATCCGCAATTATAATAAGTGGGCGGACATCCGGGTGAACATGGACACCCTGTGCGAGAACGGCACCCCGGACACCCATGTGGAGCTGTTTGGGCAGAGCTTCCAATACCCGTTCTTTGCGGGCCCGGTGGGTGCGGTCAGCCTCCACTACTCGGACGCCTACACCGACATGACCTATAACGATGTGCTGGTGCGCGCCTGCGCGGAGAACGGCATCACCGCCTTTACGGGTGACGGCACCAACCCCGACGTGATGACCATGGCCACCAAGGCCATCGGAGCGGCGAACGGCTGCGGCGTGCCCACCATCAAGCCCTGGAACATCGACACCATCAAGGCCAAGATGGAGCAGGCCAAAGAGAGCGGCTGCTTTGCCGTGGCCATGGATGTGGACGCGGCCGGTCTGCCGTTCCTCAAGAACATGACCCCTCCGGCCGGCAGCAAGAGCGTGGCGGAGCTGAAAGAGATCGTGGCGCTGGCGGGCAAGCCGTTCATCGTCAAGGGCATTATGACCGTCAAGGGGGCCCTCAAGGCCAAGGAAGCAGGAGCGGCCGCCATTGTCGTCTCCAACCACGGCGGCCGTGTGCTGGACCAGTGCCCTGCGACTGCAGAAGTTCTGCCGGAGATCGTGGAGGCCCTTAAGGGCAGCGGCGTGAAGATCCTGGTGGACGGCGGCATCCGCTCCGGCGTGGATGTTTTCAAGGCACTGGCACTGGGTGCCGACGCGGTGCTCATCGCCCGTCCGTTCGTCACGGCGGTCTATGGCGGCGGCGAAGAGGGCGTCAAGTGCTACATTGATAAGATCGCAGGTGAGCTTGCCGACACCATGCAGATGTGCGGGGCACATAGCCTGAGTGAGATCACCCGGGATATGGTGAGAGTTTAAAGATTATAGAATATAACGAAACAGCGGCATCTTTCCGTGTTTACGAAGAGATGCCGCTGTTTCATTGAGGATGAGTGTTACTTCAAAGTTCCGTCCAGCACCTGCTGGTAATACCAGGGTTTCGGGGCGTGGAACGTTTTGCCGCTGAGAAACTCGAAATCCGGCTGGGTGAAGCGGGGCATGGTGAGCTCCCAGGCACAGAGAGCCTGATACTTCAGCTTCAGCTCCCGGTTGGCGCTGTTGTTGCCGTACTTGCTGTCGCCCAGGATGGGGCAGCCGATGCTGGCCATGTGGGCGCGGATCTGGTGGGTGCGGCCGGTGATGAGCTTGACCTTGAGCAGGGCCAGACGGCCAGAGACGGCGATGGTCTCATACTGCGTTTCCACCTCCTTGGCACCGGGCTGCTTGTCCTCCACGATCTTGACGATGCCGCGGTCAGCGTCCTTGAGCAGGTAGCCGCCCAGCGTGGCGTCCGGCGGGGTGGGGCGGCCAAAGGTGACACAGAGGTAAGTCTTCTGCACATCGCGGTTTTTGATGGCAGCCAGGAAGAGCTCCTCGGCCTCGGGCGTTTTGGCGATGATGACCAGACCGCTGGTGCCGGTGTCCAGCCGGTGGCAGAGGGCCGGGGTGTAGAGGCTGTTCTCCTTGTATTCCCCCTGCTGGTTGAGATAGAGCAGGGCACGGTTGAGCAGGGTGTCGTCCTCCGGGCCATCCACGGCAAGGCCGGCGGGTTTGTTGACGATGAGGATCTGCGGGCAGTCATACACCACCTGCGCTGGGCCGCGGGCGTTCTTCCAGGCGGGACCTTCCACCCGCTTGTCGGCGTCCAGCACTTCGTCCAGAATGAAGAGCTTGATCTCATCGCCCGCCATGACGCGGGTGGAAAGCGGCTGCTTTTTGCCGTTGAGCTTGATCTTGTTTTCGCGCAGGGCCTTGTTCAGGCGGCCCGGGTTCAGCGCCGGGAACTGCTCCATTAAATAATTGTCCAGCCGGGTGGGGGCAAGACATTTCACTTTTAAAATCTTCACGGAAAATTCCTCTCTATCTTAAAATCAGTTGCAATAGAATGGGTCTTTGATTCGTTTTTATTGTAGCGGAACAAGACCGTTGAGTCAAGCAAAAGAAAGAAGGCACTCGCATGAGAGAAAACCATAAAATGATGGCACTGACGGCGATTCTGGCTGCTGGTGTGGTACTGGCAGGCTGTGGAGCGACCAATTCTGCCGCAAGCAGCACCGTGGCTTCTGCAACAAGTACAGCGTCGTCGGAAGCGGAAAAAACAGAAGTGCAACCGATGCAGGGAATCTCACGGAGTGACCCGCTTGCAGATGGAACCTATCACATCAGTTTTGAAAAAGATAAAGTATGGGTCGGTGAACGCAAGAACAGCATCAACGATGCCATTGTTTACGACTATGACCGGTACACAGCCGAGGAAATCGAAGCTTTGAGCGAAGGAGATACCATTGCAACGCATCTGGATGGCACGGAGAACACCACGGTTTTGACCGTGGAGAGTGTTGAACGAAAGAACGACTATGTGACCATCAATGGAGGAATGGAAGAAGGCGGAATCGACCTGTGCAAAGAAGAGGACCATTACCGGACTTTGACTTGGGATGATTTTCCTGCTTATTATGAAGTGGGAGTGGCGAAGCAGCTTATCATGGCGGACGATATCGAATTATCGGATGGCGCGGCGGATTTTGAAGCCGACCCGGTGATTGCAAAGGGAGACCGGGCGGTCTGCGATGCCATGAGCAACGAAGAAGATATTTATGGATGGAATGCGGGAAATACGACCGTGACGATCCAAAACGGTGAAATAACCCATGTGAACCGCATCTGGGTCCCGTGAATTTTGTCCAAATCGGTTGACAAACGCTTTGCACATGCTATAATTTAACTGTACGCAAGGGGCGCTGTGCCCTTTTGCGGCAGCAGAATTATGACAGATGGCAATGATGGGGTCAGAAATGTACCACCCGCCGCCCAGAGAGAGCGCCCGCAGGCTGCAAGGCGCTCCGGCAGGATGCGTTTCACGCCACCCCGGAGCTTCCGGCGAAAGAAACCGGACGCTGCGCAGCGTTAACGCGCCGAAAGCGGCAGGGGACACGTTTTATCATATCTCTTGCAATTTGGGTGGTACCACGGAGCTTGATTTACCAGCAGCCTCGTCCCTTTTGATGGGATGGGGCTGTTTTTGTTTTTGGCTCCGCCCGCCCCTCTGCCATAACAGCATACCCATAAACTGACGTGCAAAAGCGCCAAGGACAATTGAGGAGAGAAAACAGCTATGCAATGGACCGGTTTGAATGAACTGCGTGAAAAGTACCTGAGCTTCTTTGAGGGCAAGGGCCACCTGCGCCTGGACAGCTTCCCGCTCGTCCCGAAGAACGACCCCAGCCTGCTGCTGATCAACAGCGGCATGGCCCCCATGAAAAAATGGTTCCTCGCTCAGGAGGAGCCGCCCCGTCACCGCGTGACCACCTGCCAGAAGTGCATCCGTACCCCGGATATCGAGCGCGTTGGCATCACTGCCCGCCACGGCACGTTCTTTGAGATGCTGGGCAATTTCTCGTTCCAGGATTATTTCAAAGAGGAAGTCATTCCCTGGGCATGGGAGTTCCTGACCAGCGACGAGTGGATGGCCATTCCGAAAGATAAGCTCCACATCTCCGTCTACGAGGAGGACGATGAGGCTTACGATATCTGGACCAAGAAAGTGGGCATCGCACCCGATCACATGGTCCGCCTGGGCAAGGAAGACAACTTCTGGGAGCACGGCTCCGGCCCGTGCGGCCCCTGCTCCGAGATCTACT